>Ga0265798_10000206_pt1 | contig 107827 bp, 106 predicted proteins | sample P3T30metagenome_FD_192430 | JGI IMG/M metagenome (GOLD analysis project Ga0265798, IMG submission 192430) | Plant litter microbial communities from East Loma Ridge, Irvine, California - P3 T30 | ecosystem: Environmental > Terrestrial > Plant litter > Unclassified | place: USA: California... | reverse complement strand
AATCTGCAACTTTATCTCAATGAAATCGTTTATAAGCTAAATCGTCGTTATTTTGGAGACAAAATCTTCGACAGACTTGTGATAGCAGCTATTACAGGAGTATGAATAAAAACGGATATACATAAAATAATTTAAAGATATGCAGACAAAAAAAAGATGGCAAAGCCATCTTTTTTTTGTCTGCAACGTAATACATTTATCAGCATTCGGAAAAACTTATTATAAAAATAGGTCTTATTTACAGCTTTACGTTATACTGATTTAGTTGCTTTATTATTTTGAATTTAAATAAGTAACTAATTTTATCACATCGTTATCTCTGTTAAATTTTATTTTGTTTTCTTTTACAAAGGTTTGTAGTGCCTTATCGGTCTTGGCAAAATTTTGAAAGTCTTTTTGATTTTGAAATTTCGAAATAACTTTATTATCAGAGATTATAAAATATGTTAACACAGGAGCACTAAATGACGCCTGGTTCTCTGTTCCATAAGGAGAAGAAACTGGTTTTTCATCAATAAAGTTGATTTTAATTTTTTTATAAATAGAATATTTTCCTTCTAGTAGTTCGAAATAATAACCTGTAGGTTCGTTCTCAAGAGACAATAGTTTAATAGTTTGCTTTGGGAAAGCAATTTCTATCTTTTTATATCTATCTTCCTTTGGAAGAATCATTAATTTTTTTTCAACATCTTCATATTCAATTTGATCTTCAAATGCATTATATCTTGCCTGAATACTTTTATATCCCGATATTGTTGATTCCGTAAAATTAGGATTTAAATAAGCTGATCCACTGATATTATTATACTCTACCATTTTTCCATGAGCACTAACAGGTCGGTTTTTGTCTATTAAATCTCGATTTAAAATTGCTTGCTGAGCAAATACTAAACCATGTACAGCTGTAAAAAGACAGATGAAAATATTTTTTTTCATTTTATTGGGAATTTTATTACAAATATATAAAATTTATTATACGTATAAATTGCATTAACAAAAATTAAGATATATCAATAACTCAAAGTTTTCTAAATATAAATCAGAAAATAATCTTCATCATACATTAATATTTAATTTTTATTTATATAACAAAGCCAATATACATAAAATATATTGGCTTTGTGAAATCGTGAAATTAAACTCTTTACTCTTTAATGAATTTAAATGCTTTAATTTCACCTTTTTTATTAATAAAGTTAGCAACATAATTTCCTTTGACTAATTCTCGGACATTAATTTTGCTATCGGCTAATTTAGATGTTAGAACCAATTTTCCAGAAACATCAAATATATTCACCAATATATCTTTATCTTTTTCGTTAATTGTAATGAAATCTTTAGTTGGGTTAGGATAAAACTCAACCTTATTATCATTAGCGATTATTGTCTCATTGGTTGAAAGTGTAGAAAGATTGTCTGAAGTGGCAATTAAACTAAAATTCTGGCTCCCCCCACTTAATGTTCCTTTGTGTGTTACAGTTATGGTATATGTTCCGGAAGGATTGTTAATATCTACTCTTTCAAAATTATCTACATCATTAGTTCCTGTATTGGTAGGGGCATTTCCGGTTGCAGTCATACCCTGTAATTTCCACGGATAGTATGTTATACCATCTTTAACAACCTTAATATCTAAATCATTAACTAGGTATTTTGTTGAAGGATCAATTGTTCCTGAGTTTGCTGTTACACCTTGTGGATCTGTCCAAGAAATAGATATTTTAAGAGGAGAGCTTCCACTTGCCGTAATGGTCTTCGTGTAGGTTGCTCCGTTTACTAAACTTAATTCATCAATTACGCTTTTTAAGGAAGTAGAAGAATTTTTATCTCTAATTGTAATTGCTGCTTTTTCGGCATTCACCAATCCCCATCCGAATTCATAGTCAGGGCCTTCAGAATTTCCAGCTTCGTCTGCGGTATGTAAAATTAATCCTTTTACCGTAGCAGCTTTCATAAAGTTATTATTCAGCTGGTTATAATATTGCTGTAGAAGTAATACAACGCCAGTTATTCCGGGGGAAGCCATAGAAGTTCCGGACTCTAAACCAGTAGCTGTATCAGATGTTGATAAAGTAGATCTCACATTCACTCCTTTCATTGAAATTTCTGGTTTTATTCTACCGTCATCGGACGGTCCCCAACTACTAAAAGATGACATAGTTACACTGCTTGTATCTACATAATTTGTAACTTGGTTTACTGCGGCTACGGTAATAATATTTTTAGCATTACCATGACCGAATATCATATCATATCCACCTTTATTCGCAATCTGTGTAGAACCGGGAGCGGTAGTTTCGTTTCTGTCATTTCCAGCTGAGATGACCGGGAGGTAGTATGGATTATTGTAGCATATATTATCTATTGTTCTTGCACGAGAATCATAGGCTCCATAAAACCAGAGGCTTCCTAAAGAACCAATTCCATAAGAATGATTAGAAACCAGAGCTCCATTTCCTGCAGCAGCAGTCATTTCACTTAAATCCGATGTCCAATCATAAGAGATGACAGAAGAGTTAAATGCTACACCACGAACTAAAGCACTGATTCCCTGTGCAGCAATTGTACCTGCAACATGAGTAGGATGATCCTGATAATTATTTCCATCAGCTAAAGTAATTTTACTTACGCCTCCGACCATAAATTCTTGATGCGTATCCCTCGCATTTCCTCCATCCCAAACATATGCAGTCATATTTTGACCTTGGATGTTTAAGCCTAGACTACCGTTGTTATATAATTTATTGGCTCTTGCAGTTATAGCTGCACCAGAATTATCAGTTCTTGCAAATATTTTCTCTCCATTTGGAAGAACATCCAATAATTCTTGTCTTCCAATCGATCCAAATGTGGTAACTCTGGGATATGATGGATTTTCGTTTAAAAAATTTTCTAATCTTTGTTGTCTTTCAGAATCTTCTATTCTCAATTTTTTTAAGAGTGAAAAATTTCCCTCCTTGTTGCTGTAAGAAGCAATTTTCTCCTTATCTTTTATTGATTGAGCATTGAACATAATTGGTAATAATAAATATCCTAATAAAAAAGTATATTTTTTCATTTTAACTATAATTTGGGCAAATATATGCAAAATCCTCTATTATATAAATCAATGTAAAATAAAAGTAAAAAAATTTGGAGGTTTTAATATTTATTAACATATTTGCACCAAATAATATTAAATTTTTGTTAATATGAATGTGAAACTTAAGACTATTAGTATTGCTGTTGCTTTTTTTACTGGGGGTGCATTGTCTGCTCAAAGTGATAAAAATGATAGTATAAAAAAAGAAACCACAATTGAAGAAGTTGTTCTTACGGGTTCTTATGGAGTTAAAGTACCACCTGAGAGAGCTGCAGGTGCTACTGCAAAAATATCTGGAGATGCATTATCAAAGCCATCAGGTGTTTCTATCGATAACATTATACAAGGACAGGCTGCAGGTGTAATGGCTACTGCAAGTAGTGGACAGCCAGGTGCTAATACAATTACATTAATTAGAGGTATCACTTCATTATCTGGTAGTAATAACCCTTTGTATGTTGTTGACGGTGTTCCTATTCCGTCAGGAGATATTTCGGGATTACTTGCTACACAAAATGCTTTATCTTTGTTAAATCCTGCCGATATTGAAAGTGTTGAGATTTTAAAAGATGGGGTTGCTACATCTATTTATGGATCTAGAGGTGCTAACGGTGTATTTGTTATCACTACAAAATCAGGTAGAAAGGGTAGATCAGATTTGAACTTTACTAGTGAAATAGGAGGTGGTAATCTTGCGTTTGATAAAAGTAAAACATTAAATGCTCAAGAACATGTAAAATTGTATGGAATGGCCTTGTTTAATGCTGGATCCGCTGCGAGTCAGCAAGCTGGTGAAGCTTTGGCTACAAGTGCTTTTGGATGGGATGGAAAAACAAACACTGATTGGTACGATGCTGCGACGAGAAATTCCCCGTCTTACCAGCGTTACAACTTGACTTATAGTGGTGGGGTTGGAAATTTAAGCGTGTATAGTTCACTAGGATATATGCAGCAAGAAGGACTTGATAGATCTTCGACTTTTGACAGATATAATGGTATGCTAAAAGGAGTTTGGAAAGCTTCTGATAAATTATCTATGAATTTTAGCATTAATTTAAGTCAAACCAAAACTTCAGGTCCGACTGATGGAAGTTCATTCTCGAATCCGACCTTTACGTCACGACTATTATCTCCTACCCAAAATATCTATAATCCAAACGGATCTTATAATTTAGATTTGTTTTATATAAACCCGACGTTTAATCCGCTTGCAATTCAGGATAATGATAAAACTTATGGAGAGTTTTCAAAAATTTTGACCACTGTTGGTGCAGATTATAACATTGTTAAAGGTTTAAGGTTCAATTCTGTTTTTGGTTATGATAAGACTGTAAGTGAAGAATATACTTTTTGGAATCCTGATTTTGGAGATGGTTTAAATCCGGGTGACACTAATGGAAACGGTAACTTATTTAAGTATTATGGGAATAGGATTACTTGGAACTGGTATAACTTCTTACACTATGACAAGAAGTTTGGAGAAAAGCATGAAATTGCAGCATCTTTAGGTGTTGAAGCTACGAGAAGAGAGGTGTATACAGACAGTGTAAGCATGCAAGGAACTGAGGCAGGAAGTAGAGACCCTTATTTAAGTTCATTTCTGAATCCAATTGATGCAACAAACTCAATTAGTAGATCAGGATTAGTAGGTTATATAGGAAGGGCGTCATATACCTATTCTAAGTTCTTAACCTTAACAGGTACTTTCAGAAGAGATGGATATTCAGGATTTACAGATTTCTTCGGTAATTTTTATGGTGTTGGTGCAGCATTTGATTTCGGTCAGGCAAAATTACTTCCATCGCAATTTCAATCTTTGAAATTGAGAGCAAGTTATGGGGAAAATGGTAATACTACTGTAGGTCCTTATTCTAAGTTTCCTACTTATTCTAGTCTTGGTCAGTACTTTAATAGTAATGCGGGTGGTTTAGCAAATCCTGGATATGGAGGAGAAAGTGGTATTTTTTGGGAAGTATCTAAAAAATCAAATATCGGTTTAGATTTTGTTGTTAAAGGTAATTTAGGTATAACTGGTTCATTTGATGTTTTTAGAAACAACAATTCAAGTCAGATTATTTCTGTACCAGTACCTGGTTCAAGTGGTGTATCGTCTTTATTTAAAAATCAGGCTGACTCTTATTCTAAAGGTTTTGAAGCAAACGTAGGTCTAGATTTGTTCAGAGGATCTGATTTTAACTGGAATACTAAATTCTTGTATTCTTACACAGAAAGTAAAATTACAAACTTAAGTGGAGATCCTAGCCCTACAGTTCAAGATGGCTTGAAAGGATATTTCCCAGGTCATAATCCTACTGAATTCTATACAAGATTATGGGCAGGTGTTGATGCTAGTAATGGAGATCCTCTTTGGTATACTGATGAAAGTAGAACAAATGTGACAAATGATTCTAATCAGGCAAAATTGTCATTCACAGGTAAAAAGGCAATGCCTACTCATATTGCAAGCTGGATAAATGATTTTTCATACAAAGGATTTAAACTAAATTTCATGTTTACTTTCCAAGGAGATTATGCAGTTTGGGATAGATGGGCGTTTGTAACTGATTCTGACGGAGCGTATGCCAATTTGAATCAGAATGAGGCAGCTCTATATGATTCTTGGACACCAACAAATATAAATGCATCCAGACCAAAAATTGTAAACGGAGGGAACAGAAACTCTAGTGCGAATTCAACGAGATATTTATATAACGGTGATCACGTTAGGTTAAAAACTCTTGAGTTAGGATATAGATTTACTAAAGAGAAGTTAAATGTTGATGGTCTTAAAGGATTGTATGTTTATTTCAGAGGTGTTAACTTATGGACTTATGCTTTTGATAAGAGTTTATATTTTGATCCTGAATCAAACTCAAATGCATTTGGAACAACTGCTGCAAACTTAGGGGTGTATGACCAGACTCAACCTAACATGAGACAATTTATGATGGGATTCTCAGTAGATTTTTAAATAAAAAATTATTATGAATAAGTTTAAAAGTATAATATCAGTCATTGCAACTATTTTAGTTGCCGGGTCTTGTAGTACAGACCGTTTTTTAGATGAACAGCCAGCGTTAGTTATTCCTTTGGATCAGGCAGTAACTAATGAAAATAAATTGAAGGTTGCAGTTAATGGACTTTATAATTCAATGCAGAGTACTTCTACTTATGGTGGTGCTATTCCAACATTAAGTGAACTTTTAGCTGATCAAACATTTGTAAGTATCCAAAATTCCAATAGATTTGCGTTAACTCGCCAGTCAACATTAACATTCTACACACAAAACAATGGAGATATCGGTGGAATATGGAATGGATTATACAGTACGATCATGAATGCTAACATTATTCTTGCCAGTGAGGGTAAAATCGATGATGATAGCTCTGTTGACGGTACACCAGCTGAATATTTTGGTCAGGCATATGCAACAAGAGCAATGTGTTATTTCGATTTGATTACATTTTTTGCACAGTATCCTGGTGGCGGTAGTCAGAATTTAGGTGTCCCATTGCCGACACAAGTAAGTTTTGGTAGCGCTTTGCCTCGTTCTTCTGTGAACGAAGTTTATGCCCTTATCCTTTCTGATCTTAAAAAAGCTGAAAGTGCGTTAACATCTTCTGCACAAAGAAAGATTATGACAAAGTCAGCAGTTAATATGTTATTATCAAGATATTATCTGGCAGTTAAAGATTATCCTAATGCGGATCTTTATGCTCAAAAGGTTTTAGATGATACTAACTCAACATTGTTGCCATCTGGTCAAGTAGCTACATATTGGGCTGTGGGAGGTGAAACTATCCCTGAGACAATTTTTCAGATCGATTATAACTCACTTGATTTACCCGGTTCAAATGATGCTATAATAGCTACATGGTTTTCAGGAGGTACTTACAAGCAAAACTTTGCTACACAAACTTTCTACAACTCTTTGGCAGCAAATGATATTAGAAAGACAAGATGGTATACGAGTGTAGGTACTGGAGTTGATTTAAATACTTATCCTGATACTCCTAAACCTATTGATGTTGCTAAATACAAGACTATTGATAGAGATGTAGTAGTTATGCGTAAGACAGAAGCTGTATTTAACCAAATTGAAGCGTTGTATCATACCAATCCTACTTTGGCGTTGAGTAAAATGATTACATGGGTTAGCACTTACAGACAGCCTACTTATACTTTTACTGGTTCAGGTGCTGCATTACTAAAAGAAATTCTTGATCAAAAGAATAAAGAGTTTATGTTGGAAGGATTTAGATATAGAGATTTGAAGAGAAATAATATTTCATTCACTAACCCTCAAACAAATGTATCTTTGTCACCGTCAAATTTTCAATTTAATGCATTTCCTATTCCGCAAGGAGAAATGAATACAAATCCAAATATGATTCAAAACCCTGGTTATTAAAATTTAAAGTCATGAAAAAATTTAATAAAATTATAATTGTTTTTCTATTAATTTTCCTTGCACAATCATGTTCGGATAATGATAGAGATTTGTATGATGGTACCCCAGTGATTAATTTTAATAATGGAGTTAGCTCGAAAGTACTTGTTCTTAGTACTCAAACAGCTCCTTACAATGATATTAAGATTAAATATGGAACTGTCAGACCTACACAAGGTTCAAATACTGTTACTTTACTTGTTGATAAAACGAAGTCTACAGCTGTAGAGGGTGTTGATTTCCAGATACTTAGCGCCACTGATGAGTTGGCAGATGGTGAAACAAACGGAGAGTTTACTGTGAGAGTATTTAAAAGTCCTGCAGTTCAAGTTGGGAAAACAGTAGTATTTAACTTAAAGTCAAGTTCAATACCTAATGCCGTATTTAATCAGGCTTATACGCTTTCAATAGGTTTAACTTGTCCAGCTTCTTCATTCCCGGGTCTTTTTACAGTAAACAACATCTTGTTTGGTAGTTATGATGTGGAAATCGTAGCAGGTACTACTCAAAACACAATAATTCTAAAAGATTATATTGAAGCTGGTTTTGATATTACTTTGAATTATGATCCAACGGCTGGTACAGTAAGTCTTCCAGCTACTCCACAGCCCACTGGATATGTAAATGGAGCAAATGGTATGATTTTGATGAAAGCAGCAGTAGATGGTTCAAAAGGAACAATTGATTTCTGTAACAGAAAAATGAATTTAAGATTATCATATGGTACTCCTACAGGAGCTACTTATACTTCAGGTGGAGCTACATCATATGCTGATGTTTTCACTGGATATTAAAAATTGATTTTTAGTATATATAGAAGTCACCTCATTTTTGAGGTGACTTTTTTTTATTTACTTTTGCGTAATATTATATCTAATGAAATACATCCTACTCATACTTCTCTTCGGCTCCCTAGTCAAAGCCCAAGTAATCGTCAACAAAACAGACTCCAATCGATTGGATAAAAAGTTGTCGGATACTTTGGTGATTGATTCCGGGAAAAAAGATTCTTTGAAAATATTTAAACCGACCATTCAGGATTATCGATATCAGACGCAGTATGCTGAGAAGGAAATTTTTGATACGGTGCTGACTTTTGATAAGACCCATATCTTTTCACAATACAATAATCAGGATAATTTTGGTCGTGCACAGTTTGCAAACATTGGGGCTGGATTTAATCCGTTGTCTTATGAAGTAAATGCCGAACAAAACTTATCCTTATTGCCTTCCAATAAATCGTATGTGATTTTGGGGATTGATGATGTCAAATATTATGATGTCAAAACACCTACGGCAACTTTTGTTTATCATACCGCAATGCGAAACGGTGCCGCATTACAGTCGATGTATACGCAGAATATAGGAAAGAGATTTAATTTTTCGGTGGAGTATGATGGTTTACGTTCTGAGGGAATGTACAGAAACTCTTTGGCTGCAAACAATAAAACCTTATTTTCGGGACATTACACTTCCAAAAGTGGAAACTATGAGCTATTTGCTCACTACCTTCATCAGAATGTCAACAATCAGGAGAGCGGTGGTATCGTCGATGATGATCTTTTTCAGGCAGGGTCAAGTAATATCAGCAATAAATATAATGCCCAGGTTAATTTGGAAGAATCAAGTTCGCAGTATTCTTACAGACGTTACTATTTAAGCCATCAGTTTACGCCGTTCAATTCTGAGAAATTTCCTTTTAGAATAAGGCATACCATATTTAATCAAGGAAACAAATATTATTACTTTCAGGATGCTTTAGAAAATTATTGGTACAGCAACACCGCTTCAGAGATTATATCTGGTTTCAGTCCGTCTACCAAAAAATATTCGAATAATTTAAGCAATACAGTCAGCTTGGTTTTTGATAATGAAAAATTTAAACTGGATGCAGGAGTGCGATATCAGATGTTGAAATTTGGTTTAAATGAAATCAATCTTCCCACAGTCGACGTTCCTGGCGAACTGAAAGAGAACCGATTGGGCGCTGTCGGCAATTTGCAGGTGAAATTATTTGATAAGTTTCAATTGAATTCGTTCTTAGAATTTTCAAAAGGAAGTCAGTTTGGAAATTATCTTAAAACAACGAATAACGTAAAGTTCGAGCCAATAAAAGATTATTTTGTTAATGCAAAGGTGAACTTCCAAAGTGTTTATCCGTCTTTCAATTACCTTGCAAATTCTTCTGTGTACAGAAAATTTAATTATTATCTGCAGGATGCAAAAAATCAGTCCATCACAGAAATTGGAGGGAGTATCAACTTAAAATGGTTCAAATCTGAATTGTTTGCCAACTACTTCAGGATAGACAATTATACCTATTTTGATTCAAATGCAATTTCCCGTCAAAGTGAAAACTCGCTGAATATTTCTCAAATTGGAGGCGATGCAACGTTCAGCTACAGAAAATTTCATTTAAATACGAGAGTGCAGTTTCAAAGTGCTTTAACGAATAAAGATCTTTTGCCAATGCCTTCTTTTATTGGTAGAGCAAATTTCTTCTTTCAGACAAGAGCGTTTAAGAATGCTGCAGAAATTCAGGCGGGTATCAAAGTGTATTATTTCTCAAAATTTGCCTCAAGAGAATATTTTCCGATTCTTAGCGAGTATATTCTTCCGAGAGCAGATTCTTTCTCTATAGGAGGCGAGCCGATTGCTGATCTTTATTTAAATTTCAAAGTCAAAAAAATGTTTTTCTTCATCGAAGGGCAGCAAATCGGAACCATGCTTTCACATAATAAAGCCTATGCATTTCCACATTATCCAGTCTATGATTTTAGATTGAATATTGGGATTGTATGGTATTTGTTCAACTAAATTTAATCAAGTTGAAAACAGTCAATAAAATTTCATTCAACGATATCGAAAGTATTCCTCAGCTGATAAAAGATTTTTTGAATCATCAGATTGAAGGCTTCGAAAACGCCACTTTTTCATTTGAAAATTTTGCGCAGCAGATTCATTTAAAACAAAACTCTTTCGAACAGACTCAAAGAGACATTATTTCGAAAGCTTTCACAGATCAGCTTTCAAATCTTCAGCTTTCTACAAAACAGAGAGGAAATATTGAAAGTTTAAAATTAATCAATACGTTTACAATCACGACAGGACACCAGCTGAATCTTTTTTCAGGGCCTGCATTTTTTGTCTATAAAATTTTCCAGACGATCAAAACGTGCACAAATCTTAAAGAAAAGTTTCCTGATTATAATTTTGTTCCGGTGTATTGGATGGCTTCTGAAGATCATGATTTTGCTGAAATCAATCATTTTAAAACAGAAAATAATTATTACGAAATCAATGAAAAGTCCGGTGGTGCTGTTGGAAGAATCAAAATAAATGATACGTTTTTCATTTCTGAATTTGAAAAGGAATTCAAAGATTCTATTTTTGGAACCGAATTGATTTTAATGCTGAAGGAAGCTTATAAAGCAGGAAATACTTTAACGGAAGCCATCAGAATTTTAGTTAACAGATTATTTTCAGATTTTGGGTTATTAATTCTTGACGGAGATTCTAAAGAATTGAAAAATCAGGTTAAAGAAATTTTCAAAGATGAGTTACTAAATTTCAGTTTAAATAAAACTTCCAAAGAAAAAGTTGATTTCCTGACAAATAAATACGGAAAAGTTCAGGTCAATCCGAGAGAAATTAATTTATTTTATCTTTCTGAGACGAGAGACAGAATAAATTTTGACGGTGAAAATTATGTTATTGTTGACACCGATAAAAAATTTACAAAAGAAGAAATTTTATCTGAACTTGAAAATTTCCCTGAAAGATTTAGTCCGAATGCTTTGATGCGTCCGGTTTATCAGGAAAAAGTACTGCCCAATTTAGCATACATCGGTGGGAATGCTGAAATCATGTATTGGCTGGAGCTGAAGGATTATTTTTCCAAAATCAATATTCCTTTTCCGATTTTGGTTCCCAGGAATTCAATGTTATTTATCAAGGAGAAAACTTTAGGTAAAATTGAAAAACTGGATTTGAAAATTGAAGATTTCTTCCAGAATTTCACCAAGATTACCAATACGAAAATTTTGGATAACAATTCTGTTCTTGAATCTTTAGAATCACAGGAAAATGTAATTTTAAATAATTTTTCTGAACTAAAATCGTTAGCAGAAACAACCGAAAAATCTTTCGGAAACATGGTGAAAGCGGAAGAAGTACGTCAGTTAAAATCTTTTAAACGATTGAAAAAAAGATTGCTTCACGCAGAAAAAATAAAACAAAATGAGTTGCTGGAACGTTTAGAAACCTTATTTTTAGATATCCATCCGGCAAAAACCTGGCAGGAGAGAATCTTTAATTTCTCTGTCTTTTTTGCCGATTATGGCTACGAATGGTTGGAAACGATTGTTGAAGAAATGGAAGTGGAACAATCAAAACTAATAATTGTTGCCATTTAATTTTAAAGAAGTATTTTTGTACATTATAATATTGAAAATGATTAAGAGGTTTTTTTTACTGTCTGGTTTATGTATGTTTCTGAGCGTATCTGCACAGAAAACACACACGGTTATAAAAGGTGATAATCCTTATAATGTTTCAAAAAAATACGGCATTACCATTGCTGAATTAGAGAAACTGAATCCAAAAATTAAAGACGGAAAATTTTCAATCGGTGATATTCTTAATGTAAAGGCTGGAAATGCTACCGTTGTAAAAAACACAACGGCGTCTGGTTCTGTACAAACAGGAAGAATTGTTCTTCAGCCAAAACAGACGATTTACGGTATTACAAAACAATACAGAATTTCTGAGACTGATTTAAGAAAATTAAATCCGGACTTAGATACCCGTACAAAAATTGGTGATGAGATTACTTTGCCTCTTGAGAGCATCAAGAAGTACGGCGGAAGTGAAGCGGTAGTAGCTACAACGAAACCTGTCGTTGCACCCACAGAAACGGTATCACCAAACAATAGTAAAACGAAAATAGATTCCGGAAACGACAGGTCTTCTTCATCACATTCGTCTGTTTCTAACCAGGATGAATATGCAACATATACCGTTGAGCAGGGAGATACAGTTTTTTCTATCGTCAATAAATTCGGAGTGACGATTGACGAATTGGTTGCCTTAAATCCAGATTTGTCAAAAGGTTTAAAGGCCGGGATGATTCTTAAAATAAAGAAACTCGATGCTGCGTACATTAAGAAAAACGGTGATGCGTTGAGCGTAGTTTTGATGTTGCCATTTGGTTACAGTACCAACGAAACGCAATATCGCGCAATGGCCTTAGACTTCCTTACCGGAGCAAAATTAGCGATTGAGAGAAATGCTGCGAACGGACAGAAACTGGATATCAAAATTGTAGATTCTGGAAACGAAGCTTCATTTAAAAGTTCTCTTACGCAGATTAATCCAAATAATACAGATTTAATTATCGGTCCGTTCTTCAAATCGAATGTGATTGATCTTTTAGATTTTACAAAAACTCAGAAAATCCCTGTGGTTGCGCCATTTGCAAACTCTCCGGAATTGTACAACTACAGCAATTTAATTATTGTAGAAACCAACGATCAGTCCTACGCCGATAAAATTGTTGAGGAAATAAAGACGGTGTACTCAGATCAGAAAATATTTGTAGTGGCCGATGCTAAGAAAGAGAATGCCAATTACATTAAATCAAATCTTGAGAAAGCTGTTAAAAATGCAAGCGTTACCCTCGTGAATTCTGCATCAGAAATTCAGTTAGATCAAAACATGATGACAGGGCAATCTGCGCCTGTGATTGCAATTTTGGCAAGTGATAATGATACCGTGGGTGAAGCTTTCTCCAGCCGAATGATTGCTCTTTCTAAAGAAGTTCAGGGTATGAAAGCGTTCAGTTTATATGCTGTTCCAAGTTTTGAGAAAAAAGTGGATGAATTGAGTCAGGCGAGTTTAGTTTATTTAATGGACAGAAAAATCAACGCAGAAGGCAGTTTTGAGAAAGAAATTTTAGCGGCTTACAAAGCAAAATATTGTAAAGTTCCCGGTAAATATGCTGTGATTGGTTTTGATGTTGTCAATGACATGCTGACAAGAGAAAACAAAAAAGGTGAGATTTTCAAACAGATGAATAAAGTGCAGACTCAGCTTGCAACAAAATTTGAATTTGTAAAGTCTAAGGCCAACGGTGCTTACGTCAATACCGGATTCCGTGTTATTACACTCACTCCTTAAAAGTCAAAAAAAAATCTACTTTTAAAAGTATATATTTGTATTAAATTTTTTAAATCAATAAATGAAAGCACTTGTATTTCCTGGGCAGGGTTCACAGTTTGTAGGGATGGGAAAAGAGTTATACGATTCCCGTAAAGACATTAAAGACCTTATGGAATCTGCTAATGAAATTTTAGGATTCGACATCTTATCCATTATGTTTGGTGGAGCAGATGAAGATCTGAAAAAAACGGAGGTTACCCAACCTTCCATCTTTATTCATTCAGTTGCTGCGTTAAAAGCAGTTAATGGTCTTGGAGCAGAAATGGTTGCAGGACATTCTTTAGGCGAATTTTCGGCATTGGTTGCCAACGGAGTTTTATCTTTTGATGACGGTTTGAAACTGGTTTCTGAAAGAGCAAAAGCTATGCAGGCAGCTTGTGATGCCAACCCAAGTTCTATGGCTGCAATTTTAGGATTGGATGATGCTAAAGTAGAAGAAATATGCGCATCAATCAGCGGAGTGGTTGTTCCTGCAAATTATAACTGTCCCGGGCAGTTGGTAATTTCTGGAGAAACAGCTGCTGTCGAAGAAGCCTGTGCTCAATTAAAAGAAGCAGGAGCAAAAAGAGCATTGTTATTACCGGTCAACGGAGCTTTCCATTCACCATTGATGCAGCCTGCACAGGAGAGATTGGCCGCTGCGATTGAGAATACCAAATTCAGAAAAGCGACGATTCCGGTTTATCAGAATATTACCACGACTGCCGTTACAGATCCTGATCAGATTAAAGCAAATCTTATTGCTCAGTTGACAGGTCCTGTAAAATGGACGCAGTCTGTGCAAAATATGATTAAAGATGGTGCTACCAATTTTATTGAAGTAGGACCAGGAAAAACTTTACAAGGATTAATTAAAAAAATTGACAGCGAAGTTACATCAGCTTCAGCAATTTAAATTAAATAAAAATGGGCGAAATTTATTCACCGGGAAAGCTGATGCTGACTTCAGAATATTTCGCTGTAGACGGAGCTCTTGTCTTAGCGGTACCCACCAAGCTAGGACAAGAGTTTTTTTTTGAGGAAAAAAGTGACGGGAAATCTCTTATTTTCTGGGAAGCTTATCATCAGAACAAATTATGGTTAAAAGCGGTCATCGATTATAAAAATTGGCGAATTCTTGAAACCAATATTACTTCAAGTGCAGAGTTTATTCTTAAAACTCTCAGAAATGTTCAGAGTCTTTCTGAAATTAAATTAAAAAGCACAGATACCTATTATTTAAAAACAAACCTTCAGTTTCCGGCAGATTATGGTCTTGGAAGCAGCTCAACTTTAATGAACAATCTTGCAGAATGGTCTGAGATTGATCCTTTTTATCTTAACACCATTAGTTTAGGCGGAAGCGGATATGATATTGCAGTGGCTAAAACGAAATCAGCAGTTTTGTATCAGAATAAACCTCAAATACATTTTGAGAAGGTGAATTTCAATCCTGCATTTAAGAATGAGCTGATTTTCATCCACTTAAATCAGAAGCAGGACAGCAGGGAAGCAATTAATCTTTATAAGTCTAAAATAAAGTCTCAAAATTTAGTCGACGAATTTTCTGATCTCACAAGAAATATTTTATTGTGTGATGAATTAGATAAATTTTCCGACTTATTGACATTGCATGAGCAATGTATTTCTGATTTCATTGAATTACCGACAGTTAAATCAATTTTTTTTGCAGATTGTGCAAAATTCGTCAAAAGTTTAGGCGCTTGGGGCGGTGATTTTGTGATGAGTGCAAAATTTGAAGGCTATGAAGACTATTTTTGGGGAAAAGGTTTTACTACTGTTTTTGAATGGAATGATTTAATTAATTAATAATCAGTCAATTAAAAGGTTTGTTTTTTATTTGCCATTTTCGCTTATATGTTTATATTTATCGAAGTTTAACAATTAGTTAATATGAATTGTTGAACGAACAAAAAGCAAAAAGAAAATATAAGTAAAATGAAAAACGCTAAAATCATCCAGGATTTACAAAAATTAGGGATTAAAGGAGAGTATGAATTAACTTATAATCCTTCGTACGAAGAGTTATATCAAGCGGAAATGTCAACTGAAAATCAGGGGTTTGAAAAAGCTGAGCTTACAGAATCTGGCGCGGTATCTGTACAGACAGGAGTTTTCACTGGCCGCTCGCCGAAGGACAGATACATTGTTCAGGACGACGTTACGAAAGATACTATTTTCTGGGACGGTAAAGTAAACCTTCCTACAACGCCCGAAATTTTCGAATCTTGCAAAGATTTAGTTTTAAATCAACTTTCTGGTGCCAAAAAAATCTATGTGGTCGATACATTTTGCGGTACGAATGAAGATACAAGACTAAAAGTAAGATTTATCGTTGAAGTTGCGTGGCAGGCGCATTTTGTTACAAATATGTTCATCCGTCCTTCTCATTACGATTTAGAAAATTACGGAGAACCTGATTTTACAGTGATCAACGGTTCAAAAACGACCAACCCAAATTGGGAAGAGCAGGAACTGAATTCTGAGAACTTCGTGATGTTCAACCTTACAGAAAAACTTCAAATCATCGGTGGAACCTGGTATGGTGGTGAAATGAAAAAAGGAATGTTTGCAATGATGAATTATTACCTTCCGTTAAAAGGTATGGCATCAATGCACTGTTCTGCAAACGTTGGTGAAGAAGGAGATGTAGCGTTATTCTTCGGACTTTCGGGAACAGGAAAAACAACTTTGTCTGCAGACCCTAAAAGATATTTGATTGGTGACGACGAGCACGGTTGGGATAACAACGGAGTTTTCAACTATGAAGGTGGATGTTATGCTAAAGTAATCGATTTGTCCGCAGAAAAAGAACCGGATATTTTCAGAGCTATTAAAAGAGATGCACTTTTGGAGAACGTTGTTGTTAATGACGGAATTGCCGATTATACAGACGGATCAATTACAGAAAATACAAGGGTTTCTTATCCGATTTATCATATTAATAAAATCGTTTTGCCTTCTAAAGCTGGGCACGCAAGTAAGATTGTTTATCTTTCGGCTGATGCTTTCGGAGTTTTGCCTCCGGTTTCTATTTTAGATGAAAACCAGGCTCAATACCATTTCCTTTGCGGGTATACTTCAAAATTAGCAGGAACAGAGAGGGGAATTACAGAACCGGAACCATCTTTTTCTCCTGCATTTGGTGAGGCATTCTTAACATTACACCCAACCATGTATTCTAAAACATTGATTGGTAAAATGAAAGAGCACGGTGCAAAAGCGTACTTAGTGAACACAGGTTGGAACGGTACAGGAAAAAGAATTTCTTTAAAAGATACAAGAGCAATCATTGATGCAATTATTGATGGTTCAATTGAAAATGCTGAGAAAACTACAATTCCAGTGATGAATTTAGAAATTCCAACTTCATTGAAAAATGTTTCTGAAGGGATTTTAGATCCTAGAGATACATATAATGATGCTTCAGAATGGGAAGAAAAAGCAAAAGATCTTGCTGCAAAATATATTAAGAACTTCGAGCAGTACTGCGGTAATGACGAAGCCAAAAAGCTGATTGTCTCTGGTCCTCAATTACAGGAACAGACCATTTAGAAATAGTGAAGAGCCTCATCGATTGATGAGGCTTTTTTATTTGATTAAAATTTTAGTCATTCCATCCATAGCTTTCCCAAGATTTTTTTTGACTGTCATAAATTTCTCGTACAAAAAAACCTCTTTCATATTTAATTTCGAAATGAATTGAATTTGGACTTTTTTTATATTCTATTCCGAGAGTTTTATGGGTGGAATTCGGATAATAATTTTTATTATGGACTAAATTTCTAATGATTTGTTCAGACCTGAATCTTTGAATTTTATCAACCGCATAAGTAGAAAGTATCTGCATAAATAAAAAAGCAGGTAATATGAGAATTATTTTAGTTGATGTATGTCTGAATATATTCTGTTTATGTCTTAAAAGATTATAGATAAAAAGGAAAATTGATACTAGTAAAATTACACCACATGGAATTAAAAGATAGAACATTTGAATTGCTACAAAGTAATCAATGAAAGGTGTAATAATTCCAAGAATAATTACCAGTAGAAATATAAAATTATAAATGTTTTTTTTAAGCATTCTTTTAAAGCTTGTCAAAAAGCTATTTCAAACTCAAACTCAAAATCGCCAATCGGTATCCATTCATTCCAAAGCCTGATAAAACAGCATCCGTACAAGCTGCCGTTACAGATTTCTGACGGAACTCTTCTCTTTTGTAAATATTGCTGATATGAACTTCTACCTTCTGTTTCTGAATATTTTTTAAACAGTCGGCAATTGCGTAAGAATAATGCGTGAAAGCTCCTGGATTGATGACAATCGCATCAAAATCATCTTCCTGAAGTCTGTTAATCAGTTCGCCTTCAATATTCGACTGGTAATAATGCAGCTCGTGAGAAGTGAATTCAGACTTTAGTTTTTCTAAATAATCTTCCATTGAAATGCTTCCATAGATTTCAGGTTCTCTTGTGCCGAGAAGATTCAGATTTGGGCCATTGATGATTAAAACTTTCATAGTTTAAATTTAAAAAGTTTTTTCAATAAGTCCAGTATTTTCTCGCAAAATCCAATTTATCCAATTACATTATTTTTAATGATATTTCTCATATTTAATAATTTAACATTTTTTATAACTCGCTATTTTAGTGTTTTTTAAGATTATTTTATGTTAAATTTCATAAAAGGAATAAATCAAACAATTAAAGTCTACTTGTTTTGTAGACTAATTGTTTTTAGATTTGCAAACATATTTCGATCGGCTTATAAAGAAAGACGGAGGGAACTGACCCTGTGAAGTCTTAACAACCTGCTCTGTGCAAGGTGTTACATTCAGCCTTTAAAGGAAAAATAAGCAACTGGTTATTCGTATTTATCGATGCCCTTTGCTGTATTTTCCGCAAAGGGTTACTTTTTAATTATTGATAAATGAAATGGATTATGATTAACAAAAATTTAATTAATTCTAAAATTTGGATTCCTCCTGTTGCTGTATTTTTCCTAGGAATAATCAATGTGAATGGGCAGGAAACAAAAAAAGATACACTACGCGAACAAGAAATAGATGAAGTCGTAGTGGTCGCTTACGGAAAAGCGAAAAAAACAAGTTACACAGGTTCTGTAGCGACAATTTCAAGTGAAAAAATAAATAACAGACCGGTAACGAATATTACCAAGGCTTTGGAAGGTCAGGTTCCCGGGCTTCAGGCGGTGAGTTCTTCGGGGCAGCCGGGTGCCACAGCTTCTATCCGTATCCGGGGGATTGGTTCGGTGAGCGCTTCCAGTAATCCTTTGTTTGTGGTTGACGGAATCCCTTTCGACGGAAACATCAACTCGATAAGTCCGAATGATATTGAATCTATCAGTGTTTTGAAAGATGCTACAGCAAGTTCATTATACGGATCTAGAGCAGCTAACGGAGTGATTATTGTCACCACAAAATCCGGAAAAAAAGGGGAGGCAAAGATCAACTTTAATGTCAGTCAGGGATTTTCTACCAGAGCGGTTAAAGATTATGAGCAGGTAAATACCGATCAGTATTTCCAGCTGTATTGGGAAGCTTTGAGAAACGGGTACAAATCGAGCCAGGTTACTTCACAGCAGGCGGCACAGATGGCAAGCGATAATTTAGTTTCCGCTTTAGGAATCAATCCTTACGGGTCAAATTTTGCAAAACCAGTCGGAACTGACGGGAAGCTTTTGCCAGGAGCCAATACTTTATGGAATGATGACTGGAGAGATATTCTTCAGAGAGTGGCCGCAAGAAGTCAGGTTGACCTGGATTTTAGTGGGGGCAGTGAAAAAAGCAATTATTATTTCTCATTAGGTTATCTTGACGATAAAGGAATTGCCATTGGATCAGGTTTTAAAAAATACAGCACAAGGCTGAAAATTAATTCTGAGGTCAAAAAATGGTTGAATGTAGGAGCTAATTTAAGTTATACCAACAGTCTTCAGGAAGCGCCGCCGTCATCAGATTCCAGAACGGATAATATCATTAATGCGGCGAGAGTCATTCCTTCTTTCTATCCTTATTACGAAAGAAACGCAGATGGAAGCCATATTTTAGATGCCAACGGAAATTACATTTACGATTTCGGAAAATACCGTCCTACAAGTGCTTTGCAGAATCAGAATGCTGCAGCAACTTTGCCTTTAGATAAGAATGAAAATAGAGAAGATAACTTCTCAGGAAAAGGATTTTTAGACTTTACTTTCTTACCGGAATTGAAATTTAAATCGAGTTTTTCTGTGGACTTGGTGAATTACAACGGTCACTTTTACTCAAATCCTTTGCTGGGCGAGGGAAGCGAAATCGGTGGTTCGGTGACTAAGACAAATTCCAGAACTTTATCCTACACGACAAGTAGTATTCTGACCTACGATAAAAAACTTAACCAACATCATTTTAATCTTTTAGCGGGTCAGGAATTTTATCATTATGAATTTCAAACAATCTCAGGAAGCAGAAGTCAGTTTTCACTTCCGTATTATTATGAGCCGGATGCAGCAGCTTTGTTAGGTGGTTTCAGTGGAAACAGTGACAAATTAGGCTTATTAAGTTTTCTGGGAAAAGCAGAATATGATTTTAAAAATAAATATTTCATTTCCGGATCGGTAAGGGCAGATGGTTCTTCAAGGTTTTCTCCCGAAAACAGATGGGGAACGTTCTGGTCAGTTGGTGGATCCTGGAGGGCTTCGAATGAAAATTTCATTAAAGATTTAAATATATTCGATCAGCTGACTCTAAGAGCGAGCTATGGTGGACAGGGAAATGATAAATTGAGCACTTATTATGCGTATCAAAGTCTGTACACATTTTATAACAACTTGGGTGAAGGCGGTACGGTGGCAAGCAGACTTCCGACTCCGGATTTGAAATGGGAAACCAATCTCAATCTGAATGTAGGTTTAGAATTTGCCATTCTGAAAAACAGAATTAAAGGAAATGTAGAATATTTCCAGCGTCAGAGTCAGGATCTTTTGTTCGATATGCCTTTGGCTCCGTCAGTTGGTTTTAGCGGATATCAGGCGAATATCGGAGAATTGAAAAATAAAGGTTTTGAATTTTCTCTATTCACAACACCCGTTAAAAATGATAAATTCCAGTGGGATGTGGACGTCAATCTGAGTACTTTAAATAATAAAATCACGAAACTTCCAAAAGGTTCTATCGTCAGCGGAACAAAGCTTCTGCAGGTCGGAGGTTCTATTTACGATTTCTTTATTCCTGAATGGATGGGAGTTGATCCGAGCAACGGAAACCCGCTTTGGAAAACAATTGCCATAGATGCCAACGGAAATACAGTGGAAGGAACAACTTCTGAGTATGCAAAAGCTACAAAAACTTTGCAAGGGTCTTCTTTGCCGAAAGTAATGGGTGGTCTTACCACAAGCATCAGATATAAAGATTTTGATTTTTCAGGATTGCTGACTTTTAGCTTAGGTGGTAAAATTCTGGATACTGATTATACGATGTTAATGCACAACGGAAGTGCTGCAGGAAGAGCTTGGAGCTCAGAAATACTAAACCGATGGACTCCTGAAAATACCAATACCGATGTTCCTGCATTAAGCACGACAACCAATAACTGGACTTCTGCTTCTTCAAGATTTTTATATTCTGGAACGTATGCAAGAATTAAAAATGTAAGCCTGGGATACACGCTTCCGTCAGATTACTTTGAAAGAATTGGGTTGAAAAAACTGAGAGTCTACGTGCAGGCAGAAAACCTTTTCACACTCTACAAACATAAAGGAATGGATCCGGAGCAGACGTTAGACGGAACAACTTACTACAGATATCCTGCGATGAGAACAGTAACTTTTGGACTGCAGGCAACTCTTTAAACATTTAAAATTAAGACAATGAAAAAATTAAAATACATATTTTTTGCTTTAATTGCCGCAATATCATTGATCAGCTGTGAACAGGATCTTGAGACCGCACCGACCAATCAGGCAGATGAAGCTGAAATTTTCAAGACTGCCGAAAATGCCGAAACAGTGATCAACGGAACCTGGGCAAAATTTAATGATGATGGAACAACGTATGCCAATATAGGGTATTCAACAGTTTTAAGAACCAGCGATGCCATGGGAAGCGATGTTGCAGTTTTGACTAATAAATATGGTTTTCCATCGGCTTATGCTTTCACTGATTTGGTAAATAATACGGGAGGTAGATCACTTTATATCTGGACTTCTCTATATTCTGTCATCAATAATATGAATAATGTGATTGCCAGGATTGATGCAGCAGAAGGAATTCAGGAAAAGAAAAATCAGGTGAAGGGTCAGGCAAAGGCGCTGCGTGCTTTCTGTTATTTAAATCTTGCCAGTTTCTATCAGTTCAGTTATTTGAAAGATAAAAATGCGCCGACTGCTCCAATTTATACAGAGCCCGCAACCACCAATTCTGTCGGAAAGAAAAAAGCAAGTCTCGAAGAAATTTATACGTTAATTAAAAGTGATTTGAAGGATGCCGACCAATTGCTTCAAAATTATACAAGAAATAATAAAGATAAAATCGACCGCTTTGTAGTCAACGGACTGTTAGCCAGAGTTTATTTGAACACAGGTGAATGGGCTAATGCTATCGCTTCTGCAAAAATTGCTAGAACAGGATTTCCTTTAATGATTGCCGAAAAATATAAAGACGGCTTCAATGATATCACCAACGGAGAATGGATCTGGGGACATGCACAAACTCAGGAACAGTCGGGTGAAAGCTATGCATTCCACTTTTTGGATGTTTCATCTTCGGGAAGTTACTATTACAGTTTTATGGCGGATCCTTATTTTAAAGATTTGTTTGATACGAATGATATCCGTTCTTCATTATTTTCATGGGACGGTTTGCCGGGAAGAGAAGGCCTTTTGAGATATGCTAAATTTAAGTTTAAAGCTAATTTAATTGCAGATATTGTCTTTATGAGAGCTGCTGAAATGTACTTAATTGAAGCTGAAGCCGAAGCAAGAAATGGTAATGTTTCCAATGCTGTGACCGTTTTAAATCAATTAAAAACAGCTAGAAATGCCAATGTTTATACTGGTTCTCTTGCACAGAATGATGTCATCAAAGAAGTTTTGATTGAAAGAAGGAAAGAACTCTTCGGGGAAGGTTTCTCTCTCTCAGACATCATCAGAACTCAAGGTAAAGTAGAAAGAAAGGCTTATGTCAATGCCAGCGGACAGCCGATTCAGGTTCAGATAACAACTCCCGATGGTACGGTGAAGAACGTTAATGGAAGAGGACATTCTATTTTTGCTTTTCCTGATCAGTCGGCTTTTGCACCCAATAGCAGATATTATTTGTTTTCAATTCCGCAGAAAGAACTGGAGAACAACCCAAACTTATAGTTTTGATTTTATATTTTTGAGCCTTTGTAGCAATGCAAGGCTCTTTTTTATGTTTAAAATTTAAAATAGATTCTAAAAAGGCTAAATTTGAAAAGCATTATCATCGAAAGCCCTACATTATGAATCAGGAAATTGAAAATAAATTGATCGACAAAAATACCAAGCCTACAAGCATGAGAATTTTGGTATATGATTTTTTAAGCTCTCAAAATGCTGCACTCTCATTATCTGAAATTGAAAATCATTTTGAAAATGCCGACCGGACAACCATTTACAGAACATTAAAAACCTTCGAAGAAAAAGGGATCGTTCACAGCATTCAGGAAAATACAACGACAAAATATAAGCTCTGTCATGATGACTGCGATGAAAAAACGCACAAGGACTGGCATCTTCATTTCTATTGTAAAATCTGTAAGCAGACCACATGCAGAGAAGATATTTCTTTCCCGGACAATATGAAAACTGATTTCAGAATCGATGAAATCAGACTTTTTGCCAAAGGTATCTGTGAAAACTGTCTCGAAAGTTTGCAATAGCATTGCATTCCCGTTTCCGCTACATTTGTTTAAAATTATTCAGTTATGGACGAATGTTGCAGTACAAAACCTAAAAAAGAACATAACCACGATGGTCACGGTCACGATCACAACGACGATCATTCTCACGGAATTGAGGATCAATCTGCGTTTCAGCTTTTCTTACCGGCGATTATTTCTTTTGCATTATTGTTGATTGGGATTGCTTTTGATAATTTCATAGAGAATGATTGGTTTAAAGGTTGGGTTCGTCTTGTTTGGTATCTGGTTGCCTATATTCCTGTAGGAATTCCTGTTTTAAAAGAAGCGTATGAAAGTATTATTAAGGGCGATGTTTTTTCAGAGTTTTTCCTTATGGGAATTGCTACCGTTGGTGCATTTGCAATCGAAGAATATCCCGAAGGTGTTGCAGTCATGTTGTTCTATTCTGTCGGTGAAGTTTTTCAGGCAATGGCGGTGACCAAAGCCAAATCGAATATTAAATCTCTTCTCGATCAGCGTCCCGATGAAGTCACCGTTTTAGAAAATGGGAAACCGAGACTGGTGAAAGCTGTCGATGCAAAAATTGGAGAAATCATTCAGCTAAAATCCGGAGAAAAATTAGGATTAGACGGAGAACTGCTTTCAGATAAATCATCTTTCAATACTTCCGCACTCACTGGTGAAAGCAAACCCGACACAAAAATAAAAGGTGAAACGGTTTTAGCCGGAATGATTAATTTGAATACTGTCAGCCAAATTAAAGTTACTGCAGCATTTAAGGATAGCAAGTTGAGCAAAATTTTAGAATTGGTTCAGAATGCGACGTCACAAAAAGCTCCGACAGAATTATTCATTAGAAAATTTGCTAAAATTTATACACCAATTGTCGTTTTTCTTGCGATAGGAATTACTTTGTTACCGTATTTTTTTGTTGATGATTATCAGTTTAAAGCGTGGTTATATAAAGCTTTAGTTTTTCTGGTAATTTCTTGTCCGTGTGCCTTGGTGATTTCTATTCCTTTGGGTTATTTTGGTGGAATTGGCGCAGGAAGCCGTAACGGAATTCTAATTAAAGGAAGTAATTTCCTAGATGTTTTAGCTAATATTCAGAATGTGGTGATGGATAAAACCGGAACGATGACCGAAGGTGTTTTTAAAGTGCAGGAAGTTCATTTTAATAAAGAATTTAATCAGGAAGATATTTTAAAACTTGTCAATGCACTTGAAGGTCAAAGTTCCAATCCTGTCGCAACGGCAATTCACGATTTTGTTGGCGAAATTGATCATTCTATTCAACTGGAAAATGTTGAAGAAATTGCGGGGCAAGGTTTAAAAGCAGAAATTAACGGCAAAGAAATTTTAGTCGGAAATCTAAAACTCATAAAGCAGTTCAATATTTCATTTGATTTAAATATTGAAAAGATTGTCTATACTTTAATTGCAGTCGCTTATGATAAAAAGTTTGTTGGTTATCTTACAATTGCAGATAGTATCAAAGAAGATGCTCAATTAACGATTAATAAATTAAAATCATTGGGCGTAAAAACAACCATGTTAAGTGGTGACAAAACTTCCGTTGTAAAATATGTTGCCGATCAATTGGGCATTGAAAATGCTTACGGAGACTTACTTCCCGAAGATAAAGTGAATAAAGTTAAAGAAATTAAGGCCAAAAATCAGACGGTAGCTTTTGTAGGAGACGGCGTGAATGATGCTCCTGTTGTTGCTTTAAGCGACGTGGGAATAGCAATGGGCGGTTTAGGAAGTGATGCCACCATTGAAACTGCTGATATTGTCATTCAGGATGACCAGCCAAGTAAAATTCCAATGGCAATCAATATAGGAAAACAAACTAAAAAAATAGTTTGGCAAAATATTATTCTGGCATTTGCCGTCAAAGCAATAGTTCTGATTCTCGGAGCAGGCGGTTTAGCAACCATGTGGGAAGCTGTTTTTGCTGACGTCGGTGTGGCTTTATTGGCTATTTTAAATGCGGTGAGAATTCAGAGAATGAAGTTTTGATGGGCTGGAAGTTTGAAGATGGGAGCTGGAAATCTATAAAAAAACTCTAAATCTTTATCGGGATTTTATCAATAGGAGTGGGCTTCAGCCCGCCTACAAATTGAAATGCAATTGGCATTAGCCAAAACTTAAATGTTTTCAAACATCTGTGCAAATCCGTGCAATCTGTGGGAATAATTCTTCGCTTAAACTTCCATCTTCAAACATCCCGCTTTCAACTCGCAACTGACTTTCATCATAAAATACAGAAGAAACAAATTTTCTACACTATATTTGTGGTAAAGATTGATACTTGAAGTTTCTCTTATCCTTTTTCATCATTTTCACCATTGCAATCCGTCCGGTTTTGCCATTGTTCAATTATGCTGTCAATTATGATTACATCGTGAAAAATCTTTGTGAGAAAAGAAGGGTAATTGAGTCTGACTGTAAAGGGAAATGTTTCGTCAAAAAAGAATTGGCAAAAACTGAAAAACAATCCAATAGCTCACAAAATATAAAAATTGCGGGATTAGATGTTTTTTTATCTCATGAAATTCTTTCGTTTTCAGATCAAGCACCATCAGAGCTTCAATTAAAAAATCCCGATTCTGATTACATTGATTCTCATACTTCAGAATATTTCTTCAGAATATTCCATCCTCCTTTAGCATAAATTATTTAAACTAAATTTCTAGTTGTGTTTAATCTGTAAACCATCGAAGATTAAAAGGTGTAAGTTTTAGGGTTAAAAATCTATACGATTTCCTTAAAGAATCTTAACTGACCTTAATGGTTCAAATGATTAAGTAATATTAAATTTAGTTTAAAGCTTCAATTAGTTTTATTCAAAACAATTATTAATTTCAATTTAAATAAAATGAAATCAAAGATTTTATTAACGGCATTACTGTCCGTTTCGTTATTCGCCTGTGCGCAGGAAACCCCTAAAGTAAAGAACAAAATAAAAAATACTGCTTCGAAGCCAAATGTGAAAACAGTGAGATTTACGAATGCAGTTGACCCTATCTGTCACATGAAAACAGAGCCTGATATGAAAGATACTGCGGTTTATAAAAATAAAACGTACGGTTTTTGCAGTAGCTACTGTAAGGATGAGTTTAAGAAAAATCCTGAGAAATATGTCCAAAAATAAAAAGGCTGATAACAGTGCAAAAAAGAAGATTATCATTCCGATTGCGATCATTGCCTTACTGTTTTTAGGAATAGGATTTGGAATGAGTTATTTTAAAAGCAATCTGTATACGGCGATGAAAGTTCCGGATTTTGAACTGACTGATCAGAACAATAAAAAGGTGACGAATAAAGATATGCTGGGGAAGGTTTATTTAGTTGAATTTTTCTTCAGCAAATGTCCGACAATTTGCCCGGTGATGAATTCCAATATGCGAGCGATTGAAGATGAGATCAATAATCCTGATTTTGGAATTATTTCCATCAGCATTGATCCTGAAAATGATACTCCAGAATTGTTGAAAAGTCATGCTCAGAGAATTGGCGTAAAGTCTCCAAACTGGCATTTTCTGACTGGTGACCGGGCCTATATAGGAAATCTGGCTGATCATTTTGACATCTATGTAGGCGATAAAGAAGATGAAAGTGAAAACCTCAATCACAGCGGAATGATTGCCTTAGTCGATAAAGAAGGAAATATCAGATGCAGATATAATAAAGAAAATATGCCCATTCTCTATTATTCAGGATTGAATTATGAAGATGTAGAAGGAAAAATCCCTAAATTGAACGGGAAGTTTCATCCCGACAGAGAAATTTTAATTGAGGATATAAAGAAATTATTGAAATAAGGCAGGAAGTATGATACAGGGAACAAGAAGTTAATAACAAACTACAAAAACCTCCATCATCCAGCACCCCGCTTCCAGCAAAATAGAAAAGTTTAACCTTACATACAAGACATTATGAAGATTTTTAAAGTAGCTGCATTCACTGCAGTTTTTGCGGCGCAGTTTGCGTTTGCACAGTTCAAGCAGACACCTTTACCGTATGCGTACAATGCGTTGGAAGGTAATATTGATGCACAAACCATGGAGATTCACTATTCAAAACACGCAGCAGCTTACGTTGCCAATTTGAATAAAGCAATTGCTGGAACTCCACAGGAAAAGCAATCGTTGTTTGAAATTCTTTCAAAAGCAGGAACTTTACCAATGGCGGTAAGAAATAATGCTGGTGGACATTACAACCATGAATTATTTTGGACGGTTTTAACTCCACAAAAAGATACAAAACCTTCAGCGAAATTAACAAAAGCGATTACTGATGCTTTTGGAAGCATGGATGCTTTTAAAGAAAAAATGGCTAAAGCTGGTGCAGAGCGTTTCGGTTCTGGCTGGGCCTGGCTTTCTGTTGATAAGAGCGGGGAGTTATTCGTTTCTTCAACGGCAAATCAGGATAATCCTCTGATGGATGTCGTGGAAGAAAAAGGAACTCCAATCTTCGGAATCGACGTTTGGGAGCATGCGTACTATCTGAAATATCAAAACAAAAGAGCGGATTATTTAACTGCCATCTGGAATGTGACCAACTGGAAAGAAATCAGCAGAAGATATGATGAGGCTTTAAGCAAAAAATAATCTTTTTAATTTAATTTGCAGCATATTTCTCGCCTTTTTAGCGTTTCCAGGCCTCTGATTCCGTTGGTGGAGTATGCTGTAAATTATCAATGCATCAGCGAAGAACTCTGCGCCAACAAGAAAAATGTTGACCTTCATTGTAACGGGAAATGTTATTTGGCAAAAGAATTGTCCAAAGCCAACGATTCTTCAACACTTTTCAAAAGGAAAAACTCCGTTCAAAAAGTACTGGATTTTTACATTCCTACAGAGATTTCAAAACCTCAATCGCGAGCAGTTTCTCATTCCCAAAACTGAATTCATTTACCAAACAGGTTACAAAATTCCTCTTTCTGAAAAAAAAATTCAGACCGTCAATTTTTTAGTTGTACATACCAATTTTTTGGGCGATTCCCTCTCCAACGCTAAATCCTTAGCTCGGGTCGGGCTGTCCGCTCATATCTTTTTGTCTTGCAAAGTAAGTCTATAAAAACAACGATTCAGAAAAGACAAAAAGGATAACCGCTACCATCCCTATCGCGGAATACAGCATTAAAACAATATTTCAACTTAAAAATCAACAATAAAATCGCCATTACTAAAGTTCGTAAAAGAACAATAATCTAAGTAGCGATTACATATGACCATTAAAAAAAATAAAAGTTCCATATGAAAATTTACAAATTTTTATCACTGCTATTTTATTGCCTTTAGTTTTTTAACATCATGTCATAACAATGATGAAGGCAATTCATCACTGGAAACAAAGGGAAAACTCCAACTTAAATTTGAAAATAGCTTTAATAATCTCGGGGATATTGTACTCAATCAAACCACTCAAACTTCTTCAAGTGGAAATTAGATTACAACTTTGGGGTGTAGACGATAAAGCATTTATCTATTCCCCAAGTTTTAGTATTGATGACTGATTACTTTGTAACAAAATGAAGTTATACAAAAAAGAGATTTCAAAATATGAAATCTCTTTTGTAGCCCGTAGGGGAGTCGAACCCCTCTTACCAGGATGAAAACCTGAGGTCCTAACCGATAGACGAACGGGCCATCTACCATCACACTATTAATAGCGGGTTAGTAATTTTGAATTTTTGAAAGTTTCAATTCTTTTTAGTAGCCCGTAGGGGAGTCGAACCCCTCTTACCAGGATGAAAACCTGAGGTCCTAACCGATAGACGAACGGGCCTACTATAATTACGCTAACTTGTTAACGTGTTTAGTCAATTTACTTTTTAAGTTAGCCGCTTTGTTTTTGTGGATAATATTTTTCTTAGCTAATTTATCCAATAAAGCGATAACTTTTGGCAATTGTTCTGTTGCTGCAGTTTTGTCCTCTTCATTTCTTAACCCTTTGATTGCTGTTCTAGCAGTCTTGTGGTAGTATCTGTTACGAACTTTTCTAACTTCGTTTTGTCTTATTCTTTTAAGAGCTGATTTATGATTTGCCATATCGTTCAAATGTGAGTGCAAATTTATAAACTTTTTTTATACCAGCCAAATTTATTTTTAAAAAATTTAAACTTTATTCTGAGAGGTATTTTTTGAGTTTATCTAATGCCTGTTCTAGTTTTATATTCTGTTGTTCTTTTTCTATTTTTCTGATTGTGCTTGTCAGCATATTCAGCGCATTGTTCCATTCCCCAGTAGTATTGGTGAACGTTATCCCGTCAATCAGTACCTCAAAGGCACTTCCCTCACCGTTCCTATAGAGTCTGAAACTTATTTTATCATCTCTGCCTGTAATCCCTTCTTCATTGATCTTTAAATCGTAACTTTTTGGGTTCGAGTGGATTTTAGTAAAAAGCAATTTTGCTTCCTGTATCTTTAAATCCGGCATGATATCAAATTTGGTAATCTAAGAGTTGTATACATTCTAGATTTACGACATATAAAGGCTTAAAGATTTTTTTGTGACCAAGTCATTTAAAACCATTATTGTCATGAATTAAATTATAAGAACTCCCAATCTCCCTTTTAGGTTGGTGCAAAGGTAATATTTTTTTCTTTTTTTCAAAATAGAGATATTAATTAAATGAAAATTTTTGTTAAAAAGCTAATTGTCAGCTTCAAAATGATGGGCTGGCAGTGATTTTTTTCAAATGTATTTCAAAAGTGATGAGATTTTAGACCTATTTCAGTTATAATAATGAATAATTTTTCTCAAAAGTATTCCGGATGAAATATAAATTCTAATTTTGGACAATATATTTATAGCATTGAATACCATTTTAATCATCGACGACGAAGCAAAAATAAGATCGCTTCTCTCAAGAATCATCGCCCTTGAAGGTTTTGAAGTTTTCGAAGCAAGCAATCTGAAAAGTGGATTGAAAAAACTGGAAACCTCAGAGATCGATATCGTGATCTGCGATGTCAAACTACCTGACGGAAACGGAGTGGAATTCTCAAAAGTTATAAAAGACCAATTTCCTACCGTAGAAATTATTCTCTTAACAGCTTTTGGGAATATTCCCGATGGCGTTCTGGCAATTAAAAATGGTGCGTTCGATTACATTACCAAAGGTGACGACAATACCCGAATTCTTCCGCTTATTTATAAAGCATCTGAAAAAGTTGCGTTAAACAAACGCGTTCTGCATCTGGAAAAGCAACTTAACAGAAAACAATCATTTGACAGCATAATAGGAAAATCATCAGCGATTACCACGGTGGTAGATTCTGCAAGAAAAGTCGCAAATACCGATGCTACCGTTCTTTTGACGGGTGAAACGGGTACCGGAAAAGAGGTTTTTGCACAAGCCATTCACCATGCAAGCAAAAGAAATAAAAATAATTTTATTGCCATCAATTGTTCAGCTTTTGGAAAAGATTTGTTGGAAAATGAATTGTTTGGTCACAAAGCTGGCGCATTTACCGGCGCTTTGAAAGACAGCAAAGGTATTTTTGAAGAAGCCAATCTGGGGACTGTTTTTTTGGATGAAATCGGTGAGATGCCTTTAGATTTGCAGGCAAAATTGTTACGTGTTTTAGAATCAGGCGAATTTCTGAAAGTGGGCGATAACAAGCCTATTAAAACGGATGTGAGAATCATCGCTGCCACCAACAGAGATTTAGAAATTGAAATAGAGAAAGGGAATTTCCGTGAAGATCTATATTACAGAATTAATATTTTCCAGATTAAACTTCCTTCTTTAAGAGAAAGAGTCGCTGATATTGAATTACTTGTCAATTTCTTTCTGAAAAGTTTTTCGTTGAAAACCGGTAAAAATATCAGTTCAGTTTCTTCGGATTATTTAAAAGCATTAAAAAATCATCCCTGGAAAGGCAACATCCGTGAACTTCGAAATGTAATTGAGCGAAGTGTTATTCTGACAGATTCATCTGAATTAGAGATAGACAGTCTTCCTTTAGATATTTCGGTTTACAAAAATGAGCTAGATTCTTCTCACACAAAAATGATGTCTGCTTTCTCTATGGCGAGTGCAGAGAAAATGCAGATCCAGAAAGTTCTTAATCATACCAAAGGCAATAAAGCCGAAGCCGCCCGTTTACTTGAGATCGGCATTGCCACCTTGTACAGAAAGGTGGAAGAGTACAAAATTTCTTAGAAAATAATTCCATTCTGATAACGACCCTATCATTTTGATAGGGTTTTTTGTGATTTGAAATGTTTTGGATATTGAATAATTATTTGTTTTTCAATAACTTACGTGTTTTTATTTTTCAAAGGAATAAATCTTGGCATTAAAGATTCAAAACAAATTAAAATGAATCATACAGATGCGGTAAGAGAAATCGTAAAAATCATCCCTGAATCTCAGGAAGATTTTAAAGAGTCTTACCAAACAAAAACTCCGTTTATGGTGATCAGTATTTTCACCAAACAAATTAAGAAACTGATTAAAAATCATGATCAGAAAATTCTGCTGAAATCGATTACGAAAATGAATCAGCTTTACAAAAAAGGCGATCAGGCATTAAAGAACGCCATCGAAAACATTTTCATTTATTCTTTAGACAGTCTTACGTTTTGTTGTGAACCTTCCTACAAAGATTTGATTTTTTCTAAAATGTCATCAGGTCTTCAAAGCAACTATCTACGCCAGATTTATAAATCAGGAATTTAAAAATTTTAAAGAAATGAAATCGCCATGATTTGGAAATACAAAATTGTATTAAAGATTCAGCGATTGCATAACCTGTCCCGACCATTCGGGATGACCTTTAAAAAAACAATAAAAATCTACATATGAAATCAAAAATCAGAAAAATCGGCGACTGGAAACTTTTGAAGTCTACCCGTGAAAAGCATAATCTTGAAGTCATCACCATCAATATTGCTGTAATCTTGGGTGTTTTTGTAGCCGCTGCAATGCTGCAGGTTAATTAAAAAAAATAAAAAATGATAACAATTCTTCTATTAATCACGGCAATTGTGCTTTTCGTTTTGTTTTACAGTGCCGTTGAATATTTCGATAAAATTTAAATTAAAAAAATGACTCTACTATTTTTTATATCAATAGCCATATTCATTTATATCTGCTATGTGCTCGTAAAGCCGGAAAAATTTTAAAACCAATTAATAAGCAAATGAACCGCAAGATCATACATCAAATAAAAGAGTGGGGAATTCTGATTTTTTGGATCAGCTTCATCATCGCTTTTTTGTACCTGTTGATTACCGTAAAAGAATTTGCACTAATTCATTAAACAAATTATGAACACTGAAATTTTAGGCGTTGTAGCCATGTTTGTCATAACATTGCTGTTGGCGATACCTTTTGGAAAGTATATTTCAAAAGTTTTCACAGGAGAAAAAACATTTTTGGATCCTGTTTTTAAACCCGTGGAAAAACTCTTCTACAAAATATCAGGAATCGATCCTGATCATGAAATGAACTGGAAACAGCATCTGACTGCACTTTTAACCATCAATTTTTTATGGTTTTTCATCAGTATGCTGGTTTTAATGAATATGAGCTGGCTTCCGCTCAATACCGACGGTAATCCGGATATGACGCCGGATCTGGCATTTAATACCTCAATTTCTTTCCTCGTCAATTGTAATTTACAACATTATTCAGGGGAAACAGGATTAAGCTATCTCGGACAGATGTGGCTGATGTTTTTACAGTTCGTTTCTGCCGCGACAGGGATTGCAGCTGCAATCGTTGTATTCAAAGCTTTCCGCGAAAAAACAACCGAAAAACTTGGGAATTTCTATGATTATTTGCTAAAATCGATCACAAGAATTTTACTGCCTCTTTCATTCTTAATGGGTTTGATATTGGTTTTTCAGGGCATGCCGATGACGTTTGAAGGAAAGGATAAAATGATCACACTGGAAGGTGAAAATGTAGAAGTTTCTACAGGACCTGTTGCTGCTTTTGTGCCTATAAAACATATAGGGACTAATGGTGGTGGATTTTTTGGAGTAAATTCAGCTCATCCCTTAGAGAATCCTAACTATTTTACCAATATGATAGAAATGGTTTCACAGTTAATAATTCCGATGGCAATGGTTTTTGCATTTGGCTATTTTATCAGAAGAAAGAAATTCGGATATATGATTTTTGGAGTCATGACCATCGGATTTCTGTTGCTCGCAGTACCAACAGTTATTATGGAAATGAACGGAAATCCTGCCATCAGCCAGATGGGAATAGATCAGTCACTGGGCGCAATGGAAGGTAAAGAAATCCGTTTTGGTTCTGCCGCTTCAGGATTCTGGAGCATTGTAACGACCGTAATTTCTACGGGTTCTGTGAACTCGATGCACGACAGTTCGATGCCGCTTTCCGGGATGACACAGATGCTTGCCATGATGGTCAACGCATTCTTTGGAGGCGACGGAGTAGGTATTTTAAATATATTCATCTACATCATTCTTGCTGTTTTCATCAGCGGATTGATGGTAGGCCGTACTCCCGAATTTTTGGGTAAAAAAATTGAAGCCAGAGAAATGAAAATTGCGATGATCATTGCATTACTTCATCCTTTTTTGATTCTCGTCGGAACTGCGATAGCCACTTATTTTCCTGAAGTCGGAACTTCTACACTCAATAATCCTGGGTTCCATGGTTTTAGCGAAGTGCTTTATGAATATACTTCTTCTGCGGCCAACAACGGAAGCGGTTTTGAAGGTTTGGGCGATAACAATCTTTTCTGGAATATTTCTACGGGAATTGTCTTGTTGGTCGGTCGTTTCTTACCGATTATTGGTCCTTTAGCGATTGCAGGATTACTGGCTCAGAAGAAATACATTCCGGAAGGGGAGGGAACGCTGAAAACTGATACTTCAACATTCGGACTGATGACTTTCGCAGTGATTGTGATTATTGCAGCATTATCATTCTTCCCGGCATTGGCATTGGGGCCGATCGCAGAATATTTTTCACTAAGATAAATTTAAAAATAACAGAAATTAAAATGACTCAAAATAAATCGTTGTTTCAAAAAGAATTGGTTCAGGAAGCATTGAAACAGTCTTTTGTGAAACTGAATCCTAAACTGATGTTTAAAAATCCCGTCATGTTTCTCGTATGGCTCGGTACATTGGTGATGTTTTTTGTAAGTGTCTGGACTTTAATGGGAGAGAAATCTCAGGGAAGCTTTGCCTACAATTTTACGGTATTCATCATTCTTTTGCTCACCGTTCTGTTTGGAAACTTTGCTGAAGCAATTGCCGAAGCCAGAGGGAAAGCTCAGGCAGACAGTCTTCGTAAAACAAGAGAAGAAACCCCTGCAAAACTTCAAAATGGTGAAATAATTTCTTCCTCTAAATTACAGAAAGGAGATGTTTTTGTTTGTGAAGCCGGAGACATTATTCCTTCTGACGGAGAAATCATCGAAGGTCTTGCTACCATAGATGAAAGTGCCATTACAGGTGAATCTGCCCCCGTCATCCGTGAATCCGGAGGTGATAAAAGTTCTGTAACGGGAGGAACAAAAGTTTTGTCGGATAAAATCGTTGTACAGGTAACCACGCAACCCGGCGAAAGCTTTTTAGATAAAATGATTGCTTTGGTAGAAGGTGCTTCAAGACAAAAAACTCCTAATGAAATTGCCTTAACGATTTTACTCGCCGGTTTTACATTGGTTTTTATTATTGTTTGTGTGACCTTGAAACCATTTGCGGATTATTCTAATGTCACGATTACCATTGCATCCTTTATTTCACTATTTGTATGTCTGATTCCTACAACCATTGGCGGACTTTTATCTGCCATCGGAATTGCGGGAATGGACAGAGCTTTGCGTGCCAATGTGATTACTAAAAGCGGTAGAGCCGTGGAAACAGCTGGAGATATTGACGTTTTACTTTTAGATAAAACAGGAACAATCACCATCGGAAACCGTAAGGCAACAAGTTTTTATCCTGCTCATCAAGTTGATGAAACACAATTGATCAAAGCAGCTGTTTTGAGCTCGATGGCAGATGAAACTCCTGAAGGAAAATCAATCATAGAGCTGGCGGGAATCAATCCTTTAAGCTATGAAATCAGTAATCCTCAGATTATCAAATTCACCGCAGAAACCAGAAGTTCAGGAATTGATTACGATGGAAACCGCATCCGAAAAGGAGCAACCGACGCCATCAGAAAAATATCTGAAGCGGCAGGAAATGCTTTTCCCCAGGAAACAGATTTAAAAGTAAAAGAAATTTCTCAGAACGGAGGAACGCCACTGGTGGTTTCAGAAAATGAAAAAGTTTTGGGGGTAATAGAACTTCAGGATATCATTAAACCAGGAATCAGCGAGCGTTTTGAACGTCTGAGAAAAATGGGTATTAAAACCGTAATGGTGACTGGTGATAATCCACTGACTGCAAAATTTATTGCCGAAAAAGCAGGTGTTGACGATTTTATCGCCGAAGCAAAACCGGAAGACAAAATGAACTACATCAAAAAAGAACAGCAGGAAGGTCGTCTGGTTGCCATGATGGGTGACGGTACCAATGATGCTCCTGCATTGGCTCAGGCAGATGTAGGTGTTGCCATGAACAGCGGAACTCAGGCTGCAAAAGAAGCAGGAAATATGGTTGATCTCGATAACGATCCTACGAAATTAATTGAAGTTGTAGAAATCGGCAAACAGCTGCTGATGACTAGAGGAACGCTGACGACATTCAGTATTGCCAATGATGTTGCGAAATATTTTGCCATTATTCCGGCGTTGTTTATCACCGCAATTCCTGCTTTGCAAGGTTTAAATATTATGAATCTTCACAGTCCGGAAAGTGCAATTTTATCGGCAGTCATTTTCAATGCGATTATCATTCCTATACTGATACCGTTGGCATTGAAGGGGGTGGCTTATAAACCAATCGGCGCATCTGCGTTGTTGAGAAGGAATTTATTCATCTTCGGATTGGGCGGTGTCATTATCCCTTTTATCGGAATTAAAATCATAGATATTATTGTATCCTTATTTTTCTAAATAGCTCACAGGCACGGCAGGAAGAAACTTTTATCATGCAACTTTTCGTCCTTTTAACTATCTCAATTCTTCCTGTTTCATGCCTTTTTAAATTATTATCAAATGAAAAAACATATTTTACCCGCAATCAAACTGAGTGCTTTGTGCATCGTTTTTCTAGCTATTGTTTATCCGATTTCCATCTGGGCAATTGCTCAGCTTTCACCAAATCAGGGAAAAGGAGATTTAATTCAGCATCAGAACAAAACTTATTACGCTAATATCGGGCAGTCATTCACAAGCGACAAATATTTTAATTCCCGTCCTTCGGCTGTCGATTACAATGCTGCAGGTTCAGCAGGAAGCAACAAAGGGCCATCGAATGAAGAATATTTAAAACAAGTTCAGGCTCGTATCGATACGATTTTGTTGAAAAATCCTGAAATCAAAAAGTCAGATATTCCGGCAGACTTGGTTACGGCCAGCGGAAGCGGATTAGATCCGAATTTTTCTGTGCAGGCTGCAAAAATTCAGGTCAAAAGAATTGCGAAAATCAGAAATATCGATGAGGTAAAAATCAATAGTTTGATTGCTCAGAATACAGAAAAATCTGTGATAGGATTGTTTGGTCCTGAAAAAATCAACGTTCTAAAATTGAATATCGCACTCGACCAATTGAGCGGAAAATAAAATTTCAAAATCAATATTTATCATCTTAAATTTCATTTTTTACATTTTGTCTTATCAAAATTAAAATGCAATTAGCAGGTCGCTCCTCTGGAGCTTTACTTCTAAAACCACTATTTTCTATTAACAGTCCGCTCCTAACGGAGCTGTATTTAATCCCATCGGGATGCGCTGGTAGTAGAAAAAATGAAGATGCGAAAAAATGGAGCTCCAGAGGAGCGGACTGTTAATTTACCTACAAACATATTATTTGTTTATGTTTTTTTGAACGTATAACAATGAGTTTAAATAAAATTCCATCTTTTTCTTAAATTTAAATTAAATGAAAAAAATACTATTTGTTTTGTTAGCCGTATGCGGAATCACTGCGTCTGCTCAAAACGATTCTATCACCAAACCTCTTACCGTAAGCGGATATGCTGAAGTTTATTATACGGCAGATTTTAATAATCCGAAAAATAATAGCCGTCCCGGTTTTGTTTACAGTCACAACCGAAATAATGAAGTGAATGTCAATTTAGCTTTTATAAAAACCGCCTACAATACAGAAAAAGTGAGAGCTAATTTGGCTTTAGCAGTCGGAACGTATATGAATGCCAATTACGCAGCAGAGCAAGGCGTGATGAAAAATATTTATGAAGCCAATGTAGGTTTAAAAATATCTAAAAAACATAATCTTTGGATTGATGCAGGTATTTTTCCTTCTCATATAGGTTTTGAAAGTGCAATCGGAAAAGATAATTGGGCGCTTACAAGAAGTCTTGCAGCCGATAATTCTCCTTATTTCGAAACAGGGGCAAAAATATCTTATACATCTGAAAGTGGAAAATGGTTTGTAAGCGGTTTAGTACTCAATGGTTGGCAGCGTATTCAGAGAGTTGACGGAAATTCTACGCCTGCATTCGGGCACCAGTTGACATTTAAACCTAATGAAAAACTTACCATCAACAGCAGTTCTTTTATCGGAAATGATAAACCCGACAGCATTCGCCAGATGCGATATTTTCATAATCTGTATGCAGTGTATCAAATTAATAAAAAGTTCGGAGTGACAGCAGGTTTTGACGTTGGTGCCGAACAAAAAGCAAAAGGAAGCGAGCAGTATAATATTTGGTACACACCGGTTTTAATTGCAAAATACAATGCTACAGAAAAACTGAGTTTTACCGCAAGAGGAGAATATTACCAAGATGAAAAGGGAGTGATCATTGCTACGGGAACAGAAAATGGTTTTAAAACTTTCGGGTATTCTCTGAATGCTGATTATCAGATCCTGCCAAATCTCGTTTGGCGAACAGAAATTAGAAATTTAAACAGCAAAGATGCTATCTTTATGAACAGAACAGATGAGATTAATAAAAATAGTCTGACGGCAACGACGGCATTAGCCATTTCATTTTAGTAATAAGGAATATAACTTTTGGTTAAATTAAGTTAGCTAAAAAAGATTGTGAATTTTTATAAACCATTAAGGATTGTTGAGAATCAATAAATTGATTTAAGCATTTTGCTTAATGATTCACCTTGGTGAATCTTAAAAAAATCTAAATTATTTTAGTCCTTAAAAGCTCAATACCCTTAATGGTTTAAAACATTTTTTGTACCTGAAATAATCATTTCTATAAATGAACGAATCAAGAAAATCTGCAGAAGAGTTTCTGCATCTTATCAACAGTTCAAAACGGGGTAAATTGAAAATTTACATCGGGATGAGTGCGGGGGTAGGGAAAACCTACAGAATGCTGCAGGAAGCTCACGTACTCCTTCAAAACGGAATAGATGTAAAGATAGGATATGTGGAAACACACAATCGTAAGGAAACACACAATTTGCTGGAAGGTCTTCCTATTATTCCCCGAAGAAAATTATTTTACAAAGGCAAAGAGCTGGAAGAACTGGATGTTCCGGCGATCATCGTCCTGCGTCCGGAAATTGTGATTATTGACGAATTGGCTCACACCAATATCGAAGGAAGCAAAAATAAAAAAAGATGGCAGGATGTTTTTGAGATTTTAGATGCCGGAATTAATGTCATCAGTGCTGTCAACATTCAGCATTTGGAAAGTCTCAACGATGAGGTAAAAGCGGTCACCGGAATTGAGGTTACTGAAAGAATTCCCGATACCGTTCTAGCTTCGGCGGATGAGGTCGTCAATATCGACCTTACTGCGGATGAATTAATTTTAAGATTAAAAGAAGGGAAAATTTACGATCAAAGTAAAATACCGTCTGCGCTCAATAATTTTTTTAAAAACGAAAATATTCTTCAGCTTCGTGAGTTGGCACTGAAAGAAGTAGCGTCGCAGGTTACAAGAAAGGTTGAAACGGAAGTTGTGACTGGGAAAACGTTAAAAAAAGAAAGATTTTTGGCTTGTATCAGTTCAAACGAAACGACCGCAAAAAATGTGATCCGAAAAACAGCAAGGCTGGCGAGTTATTACAACAGTCAGTGGTTTCTTTTGTATGTTCAGGTTCCAAGAGAATCGGCGGACAGAATTGCGCTGAATAAACAGAGACATTTAATCAATAATTTCAGACTGGCTACCGAACTGGGTGCAGAAATTATAAAAATTCAGAGTAAAAATATTGCAATGACCATCATGGAACAATGCGAAGAGAGGAATATTACGACGATGTGTATCGGAAAACCACATTTGGATATCTGGAGAATTATTCTTGCAACAGACACTTTTAATTCCTTACTCAAAAGACTGTCTAAACAGAACGTAGATTTAGTAATTTTGTCGTAATGAAAATAAAAACGAAGCTTAATGCAGGCGTTGGTCTGCTGTTTTTTATGATAATTATCCTGTCGACTTTGGGTGGATGGTTTATTTATCAGCTGAAAAAAGATACCCAGAATATTCTTGCAGCCAACTACAATACGTTGCAGTACTCCCGAAATATGCTGTTGTCTCTCGAAGAAATTTCTAAGGAACCTTTTGCGTTGTCAGAATTTCAAAAAAATCTTGATCTTCAGCGTCAGAATATTACAGAAAGTGGAGAAAAAGAGGCGACTCAAAATATTCATGATCATTTTTCGGAGCTAAAAGTTGATAAAGGAAATTTAAACTTACATTCAGCAATCCGAAAAGATATTGCCGGGCTGATGCAACTGAATATGAATGCCATCCAGATCAAAAGCGGAATTGCCAACACGACGGCAGAAAACGCAATTGCGGTAATTTCTATTGTCGGAACTCTGTGTTTTCTGATTGCATTTATTTTGATGGTTAATTTGCCTGCCAATATTTCCAATCCGATTCGTGAGCTGACTTCGAGTATCCATCAGATTGCCAATCAGAATTACAGACAGCGGGTGCAGTTTGAAAGCAGCAGTGAGTTTGGCGAACTGGCGAGATCTTTCAATACAATGGCAGAAAAACTTCAGGAATATTCTGAAAGTAGAATCGATAAAATTTTAAAAGGAAAAAAACGCATTGAAACGTTGATTGACAATATGCATGATGCGGTCATTGGAATAGATGAAGACCGGAAAGTTCTCTTCGTGAATGATGAAGCGTTGAAAATTTCTGGTTTAAAAAAAGAAAACTTCGTAGGAAAACTCATTCAGGATGTTGCTGTTTCTAACGATTTGGTGCGTGATCTTATCCGGGAAATTGTTAATCCGGATGCGACGAAAAGTTCTGCAGCAACATTGAAAATTTTTGTGGAAGGGAAAGAAAATTACTTCGAAAAAGAAATTTTAGACATCAATGTGATTCCTACCGGCGAAAAAGAAAGCCGTTTCATTGGTCAGGTGATTATGCTGAGAAATATTACGCCGTTTAAAGAATTGGATTTAGCCAAAACCCATTTTATGGGAACCGTTTCACATGAGTTCAAAACTCCTATTTCATCGATACAGATGGGCTTGCAATTGTTGGAAAATGAAAGAATAGGTCATCTCAACGAGGAGCAAGAGAAATTGGTTTCCGGAATTAAAGATGATACGCAGCGTTTACTCAGAATTACCGGAGAGCTTCTCAATATGACTCAGCTGGAATCTGGTGTCGTGCAATTAAATATCAAACCTTCATCAGTTCATCAAATGATCGAAGACGTCATCGCGGCAAACAAATCTGCTACAGAGAATAAAGAGATTACCATCAAAACCAATATCGGCTCGAATATTTCAGTCGTGAATGCAGACAGCGAGAAAACCTCGTGGGTTTTGAACAATATTGTATCGAATGCCATCCGTTATTCACATGAGAAATCTTTGATTGAAATCAATGTCGTTAAATTGGATAATGATCAGGTGAAATTTTCAGTTACAGACAATGGTCGAGGCATAGAAGAGCAGTATTTGAATAAAGTTTTCACCCGTTATTTCAGAATTCCCGGAACAAAAACCGAAGGAACGGGGCTTGGTCTCAGCATCAGCAAAGAATTTATAGAAGCTCAGAGCGGAACAATTGCCGTGGAAAGTGAAATTGGAGTAGGAAGTACTTTTTATTTTATTCTTAAAGATTAGAAGCTACGATATTAAAATTTAAACCTAAAAAAGCCCTCCAACCGGAAGGCTTTTGTTATTTTGAGGTGTAGTCTATAGGAGAATCGAACTCCTGTTGCAAGGATGAAAACCTTGAGTCCTTACCACTAGACGAATAGACCAAATTTTGAGGTTGCAAAAATATTAATTAACATTTACACTTCAAAATTATTCTCCTTATTTATACACTTTCTGGATAATCGTATTTTTAATTCCTTTGGCTTCCAATTCTTGCTGAAGTTTTACGGCATCTTCCAAAGAAGTCGCTTTTCCGTAAGTGTAATAGAACATCCCATTGGTTTTGTCTCTCTGTACATCTTTCAACGTCTGTAGAATGAAGGAGTTGGCACTCAGTTTATCTTTCCCGGTGAAAACTTCAATGGTGTAATAGCCGGCAGTCAGTTTTTGGTTAGGCATAAATCCTACGGCATATGCATTTCTGAAGCCCGCTTCCTTAGCCGTTTTAATATTGTTGTCTCTTACAGACGCCATATTGGTAACGCTATAATAATATTTGTAGATTCCATTTTCTTTTAAAGCAAGAATGTAATTCAAGCCTTTCAACGCAGGATCATCTTCATTGTATTTCACCGCAGAAGTCATCAATAATATTCTGAAATCATTTTTCAACGGAACTTCTATTTTTTTCTCAGGTTCCGGTTTTCGGGTTGGTGTCTGTACGCCGCCTTTTCTGTCGACTGCTTTTTTATAATCGATGATTGCCTTATAAATGTTTTCAGCTGTTTGCTGTTGTCCGCTTTCTGAGTTCAAAAACGCTGCATCTTCATAATTATTTACAAATCCTGTTTCAATAAGGATAGAAGGCATCGAACTTCTTCTTAAAATGTGAAGATTTTCCTGTTTTACACCTCTTGAAAAACGGCCGCTTTTTTCAAAATTTCCTTCTACAAAACTTCCCACTATTAAGCTGTTTTCAAGATATTTACTTTGCTGAAGTTTTAAGGCAATTAAAGATTCAGGAGAGCTTGCGTCATAAGAGGCAAAAGTCTCTTTATCTTTCTCATCCAGATAGATTACACTGTTTTCCTGTTTGGCAACTTCCAGATTTTCTCTGTTTTGAGCGGGTCCCTGTACAAAAGTTTCAGTTCCCCTTGCTGTTGCAGATCTGCTTGGTGACGAGTTAACGTGTACAGAAATAAATAAATCTGCTTTACTTCTATTGGCAGTATTGGTTCGATCTGTTAATGATGGATATTCATCAAATTTTCTGGTATATATTACTTTGAAATCTTTGTTTTTTTCAAGCATAGAGCCCAATTTCAGCACAATTCCCAAAGTGACATTTTTCTCCAAAACGGTGCCAATATCTGAATAATTTCTATTCGCTCCATGATCGCTTCCCCCGTGTCCTGCGTCTAAAACAACAGTGAATTTTTTTTGAGAAAAGACAAATTGAGTAGAAAGTATGAAGAGAAATGCTAAAATTATTTTAAATTTTCGTGTGTACATCTTACAGTTTTAAAAATTATACTAATTTTGAGCCTAAATTATATAAAAACAAAATTGGACAAAACCGTCTTCAAAAATATATTACAAATTTTAATTATCCTAATTTTTAACAGTTTTTTAGCACAGCAATCTCCTAAAAAATTAACGGAAACAAAGGTAGTTAATGATACCATTCCTAAAAAGGATACCATTATTGTAAAGAAAGAGGCCTTAGAGGATGTATTCGAGACTAAGGCAGACACAGAACGTAGAGACTTTCCCAAAAAGATGATTTATCTGATCAAAAATGCTCAGATAAAGTATCAGGATATGCAGATTGATGCAGATTATATATCAATTGATGAAGCAAAAAGTACTGTTTATGCCAGAGGTAAGCAAGATTCTTTGGGAAAATACGTAGAATTGGTACAGGTTACTCAAGCCGGTAAAAAATACGAAACAACAGATTTTAGCTATAATACAAAAACAAAGCAGGCCATTGCTTACAATGCCAGAACGGAAGAAAGTGAAGGGGTTATTGTTGCTCAGAAGACAAAAAAGTATAATGATTCTGTTTACGTAATGCGACGTGCAGATTTTACGACCGACGACTATTTCATCAAGAAAAAAGATACCGTAGCCGATTATAAATTACGCGCATCTCATATAAAAATGGTCAAAGGTAAAAACGGATCTTCACTGGTTACAGGGCCGGTACAGATGTACATAGAAGAAGTTCCAACGCCGCTTGTGATGCCTTTTGCTATATTGCCTTTTTCACAAAAAAGATCAGCTGGTATTTTAATTCCTAGCTTTGGAGAAAGGGAAGATGTCGGTTTTTTCTTAAATGGAATAGGATATTATCAGCCCATCGGAGAACATTTTGACCTGAAAGTTTTAGCAGATATTTATACAAAAGGAAGCTGGAATCTACGGCCTGAAATGAATTACCTCAAAAAATACCGATATTCGGGCAGCTTCTCTGCAGATATTGGGACGACTATTCGAGGGATTAAAGGTTTAGATGATTACAGCAAAACCGGAACCTATAGAATCGCATGGAGACACAGTCAGGATGCAAAATCGAATCCTTTTTTAACGTTTTCTGCATCGGTGGACGTTACCAGCCAGACGTTTTATAACAATACGGTCAATAATGCTTATATTTTGAATGAAAGTGTTCTGAAAACATCTCAGAATTCTACACTTTCACTTACCAAAAGATTTCTGAAACTTCCCGCAACAATTACCGGAACGGCTTCTTATTCGCAAAATTTCTCTACAGGATTGGCAGATTTAAGATTACCTCAAATGAATGTTGCGATCAACCAATTTTATTTATTTGGTTCAAAAACCGGAGTTAGAAGTGGTTTATTAGAAAATATTACGGTTAATACAGGTTTAAATTTAACCAATTTTGTGAGTACTGGTGAAGGCGAACTTTTCACAAAAGCAATGTGGGATAAGATGCAGACCGGTCTTAAAAATAATATCACGATAGGAACCAATACCACAATTGCAAAATATTTCACGTTCAGTTTGGGAGCAAATATTGATAATGCTTTAACGACGAAAACGCTGACAAGATTCTATGATCCGCTTCAAAACAAAGTAGTTGATCAGGTTAATAAAAAAGTAGCAGGATATTCTACTTTTTCTACCACGGCAAGTATTCAGACGCAGTTGTACGGGCAGGCGAATTTCAAAAAAGGAGGCTCGATTGAAGCAATAAGACACATGATGACACCAAGTATTGGCTTTACCTATTCTCCGGATTTTGGTGAGCCGGGGTTTGGATATTTCAGAAATTTTTCTGATGCCAATGGTGCGATAACACCTTACTCCATTTTTGATGGCGGAATCGTTGGTGCGCCAACTTCAGGTATGGTAGGAGCTTTAGGCTTTAATATCGGGAATAATATCGAGATGAAAGTAAAATCTAAAAGCGATTCTACAGGTGTTAAGAAAGTCAAATTATTTGAATCTTTAAATATTACCGGGAATTATAATTTTGCTGCAAAAACTCATCCTTGGTCAATCATCTCAATCAACGGTCAGACGTCGTTGTTTGATAATAAACTGAGTGTTAATACGAGTTTAACTTTAGATCCTTATAGAACAGTCTTTGCTCCCGGCGAGGAAATAGGAGTGAGAACGGAAGAGTTTGGTGCTTTCAGCGTACAGGGATTCAATGTTCAGTTGTCTTATCCTTTAAGCAGCGAATTATTTGGAGAAAAAACAGATTACGCCAAAAAATACAAACAGAAAGGGGAAATCAGAAACGAAAACTATTATTTCGATGATGACAATTATGCCCATTTTGATCAGGCCTGGACGCTGAACGTCAATGCCAACTACGCATATTCTAAAACAACCGCAAGAACTCCAAACAGAATAGCTTCAGTAGGTTTAGACGGAAGTATTAAACTAACTCCATTCTGGAATATTACAGGAAGTACACATTACGATATGGTGACCAGAGAATTGGCGTACACCAGAATCGGTTTCTCAAGAGATCAGCGAAGTTTTACCATCAATTTTAACTGGGTGCCTTTCGGACAATATAAAGTATATGACTTTTTTATCGGAATTAAAGCCAATATCCTGAGCGATGCATTGAAGTATAAAGACCGAAGCTTTACATCGCCAAATCCACCTTTCTAATCGATATTTTTATTTAATTTTAAATTTTATATTTGCATCCGAAATAAATTTTGTCAAAATCGGCATGATTTTCACTTGTAGTGAAGATAGTGCGATATACATAATAAAATAATATATCTACTTATGAAAAAAATAGTATCTACTGTAAATGCTCCTGCAGCTATCGGGCCTTATTCTCAAGCTAATTTTGCAAACGGAGTTTTATACATCTCAGGACAAATTCCGGTTGATCCGGCTACTGGTAAATTGGTAGAAGGAATAGAAAAAGAAACGCATCAGGTAATGAAAAACCTTGAGGCTATTCTTACAGAAGCTGGTATGACTTTCAAAAATGTTGTTAAGGCAAGTATTTTCCTTAAAAGCATGGATGATTTTGCAGTGATGAATGATATTTATGCTTCTTATTTAGATGCAGAAAGCTATCCGGCAAGAGAGACTGTACAGGTTTCTTGTCTGCCAAAAAATGTTGATATTGAAATTTCTATGATTGCACATCAGGATTAATGAGTTTTATCAGAAATACATTTGCCGTTTTAGTAGGTCTTGTTATCGCAGGGCTTATCATCACGCTGGGCATAAGAGCTTTCCCGAAATGGGTGACTTTTGAAGCTTTTGCGCCTTTCGAGCACTGGCAAAGATTTTTGGAAAGCATGAAAAATAATGATGCATTTTTCGGTTTTCTTCTTTTTATTTCAGGATTGGGAAGCACGGTTGGCGGAGTTGCTACAGCAATTATCGTTAAATATGCTAAAGTGGCTTATGCGATATTAATTGGTTTCATCATGTTGTTTATTGCAATGCTTGATGTTATTGTTTTTCCTTATCACCCAACTTTTTATAAAATCTCTATTTTCCTCATCTTTTTTCCGTTTGCCTGGATGGGAGGGAAGATTGTAGAAATCATTTATGAAAGAAAAAAGAAAAGACGAATCGCCGATAAAATGAATAATCGATAGACTTTTAAACATAAAAAAACGCTGCAGTTATCAAACCGCAGCGTTTTTTATTTGATCTGAATTTCTACTAAGGCATTTTAAATCCTTTTGTATAAATTCTTCCAAAGTTATCTACAAATTTCACTTGTACATTACCTTGATATTTATCTAAAATCTTTTCTACGTCTTTTTGAGAATTGACTGGTTTCCCGTTGATTTCAATGATGATATAATCGTCAACGACACCTATTTTAGCCATTTCGCTGCCTTCAGATACATTCTTGCTGACAACACCACTGTTTAATCCGTATTCAGTTTTAAATCTTTCATTCAGCGGTTCAAATTCTGCCCCTATTTTTTCGGTAACACTCAGATCTGCTTTAGACCGTGAAGCGGTGCCGCCATTTTGGTCTTTTAAAGTTACAGTTGTTGTTGTTTCTTTACCGTTTCTTAGATATGTCAGTTGAACTTTGTCTCCAGGACGTTTACTTCCGACAGAAACTGAGAGATCTGCGAAATCGGTAATTGGGGTTGCGTCAACTTTTGTTATGATGTCACCGGTTTTCAAACCTGCGTCTTCGGCTCCGCTGTCTTTCGAGAATCCTGTAATATATACTCCGGAACCAGCTTTAACATTGGCTTTTTTATCTCTGTTGTAAAGTGCTACCTGCTGATCATTTGAAAGGTCTAACGAGCTCACTCCTAAGAAACCTCTCTGTACGATTCCGAATTTTTTGATGTCTTCAACAACTTTTCTTGCCAAGTTGGCAGGAACTGCAAATCCGTAACCTTGGTAATATCCTGTGGTAGATGAGATCGCTGAATTAATTCCAATCAAATCTCCATTCACGTTGACCAAAGCACCTCCTGAGTTTCCGGGGTTAATAGCCGCATCCGTCTGAATAAAGCTTTCAATAGGGTTTGTTGCTTTTCCTTGCCCGCCCAAAATTCCGATTCCTCTTCCTTTTGCTGAGATAATTCCGGCAGTTACTGTAGAATTTAATCCTAATGGATTACCTACAGCTAAAACCCATTGTCCGACATCAATATTATCTGAATTGGCAAAATTCAGGAATGGAAGTCCTTTTTCTTCAATTTTTAGTAAAGAAATGTCCGTATTCGGATCTGTTCCTACTAAAGTTGCGATGTAAGATTTTTTATTGCTTAAAACAACCTCAAGCTTATTGGCTCCTGCCACAACGTGATTATTGGAAATAATATACCCGTCAGCAGAAATGATAACCCCAGAACCCATACCTGAAGGCATATTATCAGGCGCTTGCTGTTGCTGTTGTTGTTTCTGTCTTTGCTGACCTCTTCCTCCAAACGGATCACCGAAGAAATAATCGAATAAATCTTGTTCAGACGCTCGGCTTGTGCTTCTTGATTGGTAATTTTTGATAGTTACCACCGCCGGAACTGTCGTTTTGGCAGCCTTTACAAAATCATCACCTACTGCACCAGTATTCATACCAACAAAAGAGGCATTCTTTGATGAGGTAAAGTAAGATTGGTCAGTATTATTAGAATCATGACCTAAGTATTGTTGTACGCCAACGGTAGTAGCTCCTGAGATAACCCCTACAACAGCAAATGGTAAAAGTTTTTTTAAAGTACTCTTCATTGTATATCTTCTTTGTTTAAAATTATTTGTATTACTGAATGTAAATTTAATGCTTAATAAGTATGCAATATGTATGCTGTGTTACTGTTTTAACTAAAATTTAACGACTATTGTGTCATTTTATACATTAAATCATAATTGTTAAAATATTTATTAACAAAGCTTAAGATTTTATTAAAGAAAAAGTGACATTTTTACATGATATAGAATCTGTTTTTGCATTTTAGTCATACCATTGAAATTTCATATATTTGCAAAAATTTTTCTCACTTAAAACGTTGATAGCATGCAACTGTATAACACCTTAAGCGCAGAAGAAAGAGCTCAACTTATTGATGAAGCCGGTAAGCAACGCCTTACTTTGTCTTTCTATGCGTACGCCAAAATTGAAGATCCTAAAAAATTTCGCAATGACTTATTTATAGCCTGGAACGCATTGGATGCACTTGGCCGTATTTACGTTGCCCATGAAGGAATTAATGCCCAAATGAGTATTCCTGCTGATCATCTGGAAGAATTTCGTGATACTTTGGAAGCGTATGATTTCATGAAAGGAATTCGATTAAATGTGGCGGTGGAGCAGGATGATCATTCATTTTTAAAACTAACAATAAAAGTTAGAAATAAAATTGTTGCCGACGGCCTGAATGACGAAACTTTTGATGTAACCAATAAAGGGGTTCACTTAAAGGCACAGGAATTTAATAATTTATTGGAAGATCCAAACACCATTGTTGTTGATTTCAGAAATCATTATGAGAGTGAGGTTGGGCATTTCGAAGGGGCGATTACTCCGGATGTTGAAACATTCAGGGAAAGTTTACCGATTATTAACGAACAGTTACAAGATTTTAAAGAAGATAAAAATCTGTTGATGTATTGCACGGGCGGAATCCGTTGTGAAAAAGCAAGTGCCTATTTTAAACATCAGGGTTTTAAAAATGTTTTTCAGTTAGAAGGCGGAATTATAGAATACGCACGCCAGGTAAAGGAAGACGGTGTTGAAAGTAAATTCTTAGGAAAAAACTTTGTATTCGACCATCGCTTAGGTGAAAGAATTACCGATGATATCATTTCACAGTGTCATCAATGCGGAAAACCTTGTGACAACCATACCAATTGTGCTAATGATGCTTGTCATCTGTTGTTCATTCAATGTGATGACTGCAAAGCGGCGATGGAAAATTGCTGTTCTACAGAATGTTTAGAAATAACTCATTTGCCTGCAGCTGAACAATTAAGATTAAGAAAAGGCTTGCAAGTCGGAAATAAAGTTTTCAGAAAAGGAAAATCAGATTCTTTAACCTTTAAAAACTCAGGAGATTTACCAGATAAACCTTTGGCAAAGGCGGAAACAAAAAATATCCGTCAGAAAATTGCCATCAAGAAAACATTGATTGGTAAAGCTGAACATTATTATACGAAATCAAAGATTGCACAGTTTTTAATTGAACAAAACGAACTTTCAGTTGGTGATAAAGTTTTGATTTCTGGTCCTACAACCGGCGAACAGGAAGTTGCAATCACTGAAATATTTGTAGATGGAAGTTCTTGTGAAATTGCAAAGGTGGGAGATCAGATTACTTTTGAGCTTCCGTTCAGAGTTCGTTTATCTGATAAAATCTATAAAATTTCAGGATAATAGCCTTAGATTGGCGATATACAAGTTGCATTCTTTTGGAGTGCAACTTTTTTTGTGAATTGGTAGAGGCTCACGTCGAAAAAGTCCTCTCGATTTTTTATAAATTTGAGAATGAAAAAATCAGAAATCAGAAAATTATATCTTGAGAAAAGAAAAGCAATGTCGCAAGATTTTGTTATTTCATTATCTGAGAGGATTTTCGAGAATTTCGTCAATTATTTCAAACCTTCATCAGGGCAGAGAATTCATATTTTTATTCCAATTGAAAAGTTTAACGAGATTAAAACTGAAATTTTTATCCAATATTTTCTGGCTCGAAATATCCATGTTTTTGTCCCGAAAATTGTTGATACAAAATTGATTTCTGTAGAAATTTTTAATGAAACAAAATTTGAAACAAATCATTGGGGGATTTCTGAGCCTGTCTCAAATCAAGATTCTGGAATTTTTGATTTCGATTTTATCATTACTCCGCTTTTATATTGTGACAAGAAAGGAAATAGAGTGGGTTATGGTAAAGGTTTTTATGATGAGTTTTTTGAAAGTGTTTCCAAGGATTCAAAAAAAATCGGAGTCAATTATTTTGACCCCGATGATATGATTGATGATATCTGGGAAAATGATATTCCCTTAGATTATCTGGTAACACCTACAGCAGTACTGTCTTTTTTCAAAGGGTTCTGATAGAAATTAACAAAGTAAAACTGAAATTCTTTCTTGAATTTCTTAGGCTTAGAAATCAAGGTATATTGAGCATTTTTCTCGAATGTACCGATAGATTTGTTTTTGCTGTCAAAATATTCCACATTAAATTTAGCTAAGTCTAAAGTATCCTGGTTCTGAATTTCTTTATAAACCTTCAGATTATTTACTTTCACAGATTTTACTTTAAGGCTTTCAAGTTCTTTAAAAAGCGGCTTAAATGTAAGACTGTCTGGTTTGTGGAAATATCCCTGCATTTGTGAATAGATGGTTGTGTCAATCTCCGTATTTCTGCTTCCCGACAAATATAAAGTGGTGAGCTCTAATAACTGCTCAACTTTTAAGGTTGTAATTCCGTTGATGACCTGTACACTGTCCATCTGCACGGCAGGATAGGTTTTTTGATTGCTGCTGTTTCTTAATTTATCTAGATCGCTGATGGTCTGCTGTTCCTCTTTTTTACACGACGTCAAAGCGAGCATCATTAATGCAAAAATCCAAAGTTTATTGATTATTTTCATTGGTTGAGATTTTAAATTTAATGGAAATTATTTTGCCCTTTTTGTCCTTTTTCATTTCAATAACCGAAAGGTTTTTCAGGGAAGTTGTAGGTGTTGTAACTAAAGTAATGTATTTCTGCTTATCTAAAGTTTCAATTCCATAAATTTCATTATCATAAACTTGAGAAATAACAGCGTCGTTGCTGATACGGTTTTCTAATTGACGTCTTTTAATGGTGATTTGCTCCGATGGGTTTCCCGAGACATCTTTAGTTGAATAATAAAATACCGCCATTTTATAGTCATCCGGTTTCAAAGCAATCGTTTCTTCATCTGAAGCATTTTCAAGATTTCTGTTGATTTCCAGATTTTCATATACTGTAGAACTGATTTGCATCCTTAAATTCTTATCTTTCGTAGGGTAATGAAAGCATTCTCCTGGTTTTAACCTGAAATAAACGGGTGATTCGTTTTGTTTGATTACTTTTATCTCAATATTGCTTTGAACTTTCTGATTTCTGTCAGCATCTGTAAAACAGTACGTGTAAGTTTTCTCAAATAATTCATCTTTAAAACCTAAAAGTCCCAATAAGATCACAAAAATTGATGTTGCGGCAATCCAAGCTGTTCTTTGATTGTTCTTTTTTATTGGTTTTACTTCTGTTTTCTCAGGAGAATTTTCAATTGCTTTATTTTGTTCAATTGTTTGATTTTCAGTATCGTTTTTTTGTAAAACATCGTTTTCGGGTGCCTTAAATTCAATTATTTTAGGATGATAATCAGTTTTCGGAAGATTTAATGCGCTTGAAACTGTTTTTTCTAATTCTCTGCGATCCTCCTCCTCAAAATCTTTCTCATCCTGTAGCAATTCACCAGCAAAAAGATGTTGTTTTTTAAAATCAAACCATGAGGTGTAACCGGCATAAACACTGAGTAAAGTGAGCATGTCAATGCGGGGTAATTTTGTAACAGGAGAGTTTTTAAAATAGGTGTAAAAAGATTTTTCGCTAATATTGCCTTTAGCCTTTTTTCTGAGATCTTCCTGAAAATATATGATATCTATTCCCTTCCATTTTGATATATCATCAAATGAAGGGGTGTATTCTTTCAAATATTGAGCCTGTACGTCCTTTTTCAACTGCTCAAAGTGTAGTAAATCTAAATCTGTCAATTTTTTAATAAAGTATTAATGTATTGATTTCCAGTATTATTTATTTGTAAAACTGTTTTACAAAGGTATTACAATTATTTTTCATAAACAAATTTCACATCTGCTATACCTTTGTCTTGTTCAAATAATCGAACAGAGAAAAAGATTTAAAAAACAATATTAACAAATTAAATTTAATTTATTATGAAAAAGTCATTATTCGTAGCTGCTATCGCTGCAATCTCTTTAGTTGCTTGTAAAAAAGGTGAAGCTACAACTACAGCTACAGATTCTTTAGAAGCTAATAAAGATTCAGTTACTGAAGTTATCGATTCTACTGCTAACAAAGCTGTTGATTCTATCAAAACTAACGCAGAAGTTGCTACTGATTCAGTAAAAGCTGACGCTAACGTTGCTAAAGAAGAAATCAAAGGAGAAGTTAAAAAAGAAGAGGCTAAACACTAATTAGACTTCAACTCAAATAAAAGAACCGTTTCGCTCAGCGAAGCGGTTTTTTTATGTCTTATGATAACGAATGGCAAAGTTCTTTTACGCCATCAAATTTTAATTAAATCATACAATGTGAAAATACACTTTAATCAATTCAATTTTTCTTTTGTTTTAAAGTCTCGTAACACGTAATCGCTACCGCATTACTTAGATTTAGAGAATCAATACTTCCAGACATTGGAATTAATGTGTTTTTTCCTTTCCCGTACCAGAAATCACTTAGTCCTGAATGCTCGGTTCCAAATAGAACAGCTGATTTTTTAGTGAAATCTCTTTTATACAAGTCTTCAGAAGTTTCATCCATAATGGTTGTGTAGATATTGAAATTATTTTTCTGAAGAAATTCTAAGGTTTCCTGATTTTCAGCCTGAAAAACTTCCATACCAAATAAACATCCCACGCTGGAACGAATCACATTCGGGTTATAGAAATCCGTTTTTGCATCAGCAATAATCAAAGCATCAATCCCAAAAGCTTCACAGCTTCTTAGGATAGCTCCCAAATTTCCGGGTTTTTCAACGCCTTCAACTATGATTATGGTTGAGTTTTCTTTAGGTTTAAAAGTATTTAATGCAGATTCTTTCGCTTTATAGATTCCGATAATTCCTTCAGAGCTTCCTCGGTAGGCTATTTTTTCATAAACTTTTTCAGAAACATAATGGATTTTCTCTTTCGGAAGTTTTCCTTGGAAAATACTTTCACAAACAAAGAATTCTTCAGCTTCAAAATTATATTTCTGAGCCCTTTCGTTTTCCTGATTTCCTTCCACAACAAAAACCCCTGATTTTTTCCGGAAACGGTTATCCGTTAAAAGTTTGGTGATGTTTTTTATTTTTTCGTTCTGAAAACTTTCGATAATCATGATGGGTGGTAGATAAATGATAGTGAATGCAAAAATAATTTTTAAAAATCATTTAACCATCATAAATCCTCATTTATACCATTGATCAGACTTTGCGGAAGCTCTTTTTTGTTTTTAATTCCTAAAGATTTCAGCTTTTGAGTTTGCGAAATCAAGTTGTCATTACCGGTTGATAATTGCTTAAAAGCATCATTGTAAACATTTTTTGCCTGATCGATATTTTTCCCGACTTTCTCGAGGTTTTCTATAAAACCCGCAAATTTATCATACAATTTAGCTCCTCGGTCTGCAATTTCCATGGAATTTCTGTTCTGATATTCTCTTTTCCAGAGATCGGCAATCAGTTTCAGAGAAGTAATCAGATTACTCGGATTGAGAAGTAGAATTCTTTTCTCATAAGCGAAATTCCAAAGGTTTTGATCTGCCTGCATGGCGGCAATATAAGCCGGTTCGCTTGGGATAAACATCATTACGAAGTCTAATGATTTTCCATAATCATCGTAAGCTTTCTGGCTCAATTGGCTGATATGAGTTTTAATAGAAGACAAATGCTGATTGACTTTTATTTGATAAATATCTGAATCGGTTTCATCAACCAATTCTGTGAAAGCCGTTAAAGAAACTTTTGAATCAATAATCACATTTCTCTCATCAGGATATTTTACAACCGCATCCGGACGCATTTTTTTACCCGAAAATTCTGAAAACAATGCCTTGTTGTCTTCATCTTTAAGCTCGTGTTCAAGAAAATATTCTCTTCCTTTGACCAAACCTGATTTTTCCAAAATACTTTCCAAAATCATTTCACCCCAATTTCCCTGCGTTTTACTTTCGCCTTTCAGAGCTCGGGTTAGTTTTTTAGCGTCTTCGGAAATTTGCTGATTTAATAAGGATAATTCTTTTACTTTTTCGCCCAAAGAAAAGCGTTCTTTGTTTTCCTTTTCGTATACTTCGTTCACCTTATTTTTTAAATCAGTAATTCTTTCCTGAAAAGGGTCAAGAATATTTTTTAAATTGGTTTGATTTAAATTGGTGAATTTTTCTGTTTTTTCTTCTAAGATTTTGTTGGCTAAATTTTCAAACTGCAGTTTCCCTTCTTCCTGAATTCTTTTTGTTTCTTCTTTTTGAGTTTTCAAAAAAGTATTTTCAGCAGAAACTTTTGCAAATTCGGCTTTTAAATCATTTAAAAGATCTGATTGCTGAAGATTGGCCTCTTTTTCACTTTTAATAATTAGTTCTAAATCCTGAATTTTAAGATTTAAATTCTCTAAATCTGCATTAGCTTTAATATGTAAATGATTCAGTTCATCATGAGAACTTCTTGAAACCATAGATGATTTCAGTACAAAATAAATAACGATGGCGCTAAGAATTCCTCCAGTAAAAAAGCCAATGATCAGATAAGTCATTTCCATAATTCAAAATTACAATTTTTTGCAAATTTTCCTCAGCCGGGATTTATTTAATTATATTTGATTTTTTTAAATATTAAAGAGTTGTTATAATGAACATGTCCATCGGTCCTTTTAATCTTATCTTTTTTGTTATCATTACTGCAATTATTTATATAGCAGGGTTTTATTTTGCCCTTAAAAACAAATTAGGAATTGTGGGGCTTCTTACTATTTTGTTTTTTCCTTTGGTAGGTTCATTAGGTATTATAATGTATTCGTTAAGAAAGAAAGTGACGGCGGTTAAGAAATATAATTAGAACTGTCAAATTGTTGTTTTTTCTAAAATTTCAATATTTCTCACGACATCATTGCTTTCACATTTCTTCAATTCTTTGGCTAAAGTCGAAGAAAGCAATTTGGGATTTAAAATCTGTGAAGCCACTTTAGCCGCAGCATAATCTACGATGTTGATTACAGATTCTTTTAAAAAAAATGGAGTGTTTGAAGCAATTACAGCGGTTGCCCAGGAAGTTTCTCTTGCTTTTGAAATGGCGAAATCTAGAATCACATTGTCTTTTCCGTTGGAAAGTTTGTCGATAAGATTGACTGGATAGCAGATTTTATTTAAAGAATCCTGAACATTTTGATTAATCGAAGCAATCACGGAATTGATGTTTTCAAAATCTTTTTTCAAAGGATTTATTTTACGGTAAGGCATCACCGAAGCCGCAGAAATCCCCAAGTCTAAATTGATGTGCGCATTCATCCCAAGAAAAATGTGCTGAAGAATCAAAAGGTCTTTATTTTTTGTCGCTTCAAAAGCAAGATACCATGCGTTTGTGCATTTTTTTCCTTTCCTGTAATTATCCCAGGCTTCAAGATATCGGTTAGCAAAAGCGAGATCCAAAAGAACCATTCTGGGATTGTCTTCAAATTTTTTCTGCTGAATTCCTTTTAAAACCTGAGCGGTCATTATCCTGTAAGTGCATGCAAAATATCCAACCGGACTTTGATTTGCTTTGCTCCAGAGAATAATTTCGTCTAATTTTTTCAGAACTTCTTCGATGGTTTTCATGGTGGTTTAGTTTAATTTAAAGATAATAAAAACCGCAAAGAATTAAGAAGGTAGCTACTTATTTATTTTCTTCCAACTGTAAGAAAGCTGACAATCCATTCCTAAATATCCGAACATTCCCCATTTTGCATCATTAAAGTATGCCATGTTTTCGATGACATACCTATTTTTCTCTGTCTCGATGATAATTTTGTCAGACAGTTTTACTTTCTTAAAAGGAATACTGAAAGTAATGAGCTCAGACGAATTATTGATTATATCTACAGAGTCCACTGTTTTCGCATCCTCAATTAATAGCAATTTAACTTCACTTACATTTCTGGTGGAAATGCTATCTGACAACTCAAAAACATGGTCGGCAACAATGTATTTGGTATTTGCACATTCAATGTCATCGGCTCTGTTTCTTTATCTGCTTGTAGAAATTTGATAGTAAATAATTCCGCAAACAATCAAAATGATTAAAATCAATACTCCTAAAATGATCAGACAGCCTTTCAGATATTTATTCATCAACTTAATTTAGAATTTATGTCAGCGATTTTTTTTAAGAATAGCAATGAATTTTTCGGGTATCGGGTGTATTAATCTTTAATTCTTAAAAACTCTTTCGCCAGTTCAATCATTTTGGGATCACCGGTGTATTTTCCGTGTTCATCTGATAATTTTACGGTGGGAATCCATTCTTTATTTAAGGCTTGAACTCCGATCAGCTTCATCACAATGTTCATTGGTTTTAAACCTACATCGTTGGTCAGATTGGTTCCTATTCCGAAAGAAACTCCGATTTTTCCTTTACAGTACTTGGTAATTTCTTCCACTCTTTCAAGATTTAAAGCATCGGAGAAAATAATGTATTTGAACAGAGGATTGATTCCGTTGCTTTTATAATGTGCAATTGTTTTGTCTGCAAATTCAAAAGGATCTCCGCTATCATGACGTACACCATCAAAAAGTTTAGCAAATTTCTTATCAAACTGCTGGAAGAAAACATCAGTTGTATACGTGTCTGAAAGGGCAACTCCCAGATCACCACGGTAAACATCTACCCAATGCTCAAGTGCGAGTTCGTTGGCCATTTTGAAGCCAAATTCGGCTCCGTGAAACATAAACCACTCGTGAGCATGAGTACCGATGGGTTTTACGTTGTATTTCATTGCAAAATGTACGTTTGAACTTCCTATAAATGTAGATTCTTTTTTCTGCGTTAAAGCTTCCATCACCAAATTCTGAACTTTATAAGAATGCCTTCTTCGGGTTCCGAATTCTGCGAAATTAACTCCTAAGTCATTTAATGAATCTGCTTTTTCAAGCGTTTTGTTCATCACTATTTCATTGGAATCTCGTTCCATGTGATTCATCTCGTAATGCAGCTCGCTTATTAAAGCCAACAAAGGAACTTCCCACAAAATGGTTCTATACCAAAGTCCTTCTACAGTAACACTCAAATCATTTCCGGTTTGTACGATTTTCACTTCTGACGGATCGTAATGATAGCCCTCTAAAAAATCTAGATAAGGTAAATTTAGATACGGACAGGTTTGGGCCAAAAATTTCTTTTCATCTTTGGTAAGCTTCAGCTCTGCCATTTTGTTGACAATTGTTTTCAGAGCAACGTCGAAGCCTTCAGGAAAATGATGTTTTCCACGATTGATAAATTCATATTTTACGATTTGGCTTGGGAAAAGTTTGACAACAGCATTCTGCATGGTGATTTTGTAAAAGTCGTTGTCGAGTATTGAATTGAGTCGTATTTCGGACATATTTTAATTTTAAATAAATTTAATAAAATAAATAAAAAAATCGCCTTTTTGACGGGCGATTTTGAAATCAATGAAATGATTTTTTGTCTTTTATTTTCCTAAGTATGAATTGTACATCCAAACTTCTTTTTCTTGTTCGGTGATATAGTCGCTCATTTGAGAGTTGGTACCTTCGTCACCGGCTTCATCAGTAATGTCTAAAAGTTCCCTTTGTAAATCGATAACAACTTTGAACGAGTTTAGGATGATTTCTACACTTTTGTTGCCGTCACTTACTTCCTTGCTTTCTTTAATTGTTGAAACCTGAAGGTAATCTGAATAATTATGTGCAGGAGTTGCGCCTAACGTCAGAATTCTTTCTGCAATTTCATCGATTTTTAAGACCAGGCTATTGTAAAGCTCTTCAAATTTTGGATGAAGCGTGAAGAATTGTTCACCTTTTATATTCCAATGAGAACCTCGTGTGTTTTGATAGAATACTGAGTAGTTGGCTAAAAGTATATTGAGTTTTTCTGAAATGTTTTTACAGTCCGCTTCTTGTAAACCAATAATGTTGGCGTTTTTCATACTATTTATTTTTTATATTTCTAATTGCAGGAAAAACTGTGCCGAAATAGATGCAGCTTCGATTGAAGGTATTTATTGTTTGTATTCCGGAAATGTATTGACATATTTGTGAAATTTCTATTGTATATATTATGGACAAATAAAATGCTTGAAATGTCATATTGTGAGACAAGCTGAAGTTTTATTTTTTGATTAAGATATATTGAATTATTTTTTTTAAAATTAATATATCTTGTTAACGTCGATATTATATAGTAACCATCTGATTTTTTGCATAATTGATTTCTACTAAAAAATATTTATTTACACATAACTTATTGTCAATTAAAAAATTATTCATAATTTTGCACCCTAAAATAAAAAGCAATTAAATGCCTACTATTCAACAATTAGTAAGAAAAGGAAGAGTCGCACTCACCAAGAAGAGTAAATCGGCTGCCCTTGATTCTTGTCCACAAAGACGAGGTGTATGTACGAGAGTATATACTACCACTCCTAAGAAACCTAACTCTGCACTTAGAAAAGTAGCAAGGGTAAGACTTTCAAACGGTAAAGAAGTCAACGCCTACATCCCGGGCGAAGGACATAATCTTCAAGAGCACTCGATAGTATTGGTACGCGGCGGAAGGGTGAAAGACCTACCGGGAGTAAGATATCACATCGTAAGAGGAGCATTAGACACTGCAGGTGTTAGCGGAAGAACGCAGAGAAGATCTAAGTATGGAGCTAAGAGACCAAAACCAGGTCAGGCAGCAGCTGCGCCAGCTAAAGGAAAGAAAAAATAATCATTAAATAAGGTACAGAAACAATGAGAAAGACAAAAGCGAAAAAAAGACCGTTGTTACCAGATCCGAAATTTAATGATCAATTGGTAACTAGATTCGTAAACAACTTGATGCTAGATGGTAAGAAGTCTATCGCATTCAAAATATTCTATGATGCATTAGACCTTGTAGAAGCAAAAAAAGGAGAAACTGAAAAGACTGCCCTTGAAATCTGGAAAGATGCATTAACTAACGTTATGCCTCACGTAGAAGTACGTTCTAGAAGAGTAGGTGGAGCTAACTTCCAGATTCCTATGCCAATCAGAGCTGATAGAAAAATTTCTATGGCAATGAAATGGTTAATCCTTTACTCTAAAAAGAGAAATGATAAGTCAATGGCTTTGAAATTGGCTAACGAAGTGGTAGCTGCTTCAAGAGAAGAAGGTGCTGCTTACAAAAAGAAATCTGATACTCACAAAATGGCGGAAGCTAACAAAGCTTTCTCACACTTTAAATTCTAATTAGAAATGAGTAGAGATCTTAAATTTACAAGAAACATTGGTATTGCTGCGCACATTGATGCCGGTAAAACTACCACTACTGAAAGAATCTTATTCTATACAGGTGTCAACCACAAAATTGGTGAAGTACATGATGGTGCTTCTACAATGGACTGGATGGAGCAGGAAGCTGAAAGAGGTATTACCATTACTTCTGCTGCAACTACTTGTTCTTGGAATTTCCCAACAGACCAAGGTAAAAAATTACCTGAAACTAAACCTTACCACTTCAACATCATTGATACACCGGGACACGTTGACTTCACAGTAGAAGTAAACAGATCTTTGAGAGTATTGGATGGATTGGTATTCCTTTTCTCTGCAGTAGATGGAGTAGAGCCTCAGTCTGAAACAAACTGGAGACTTGCTGACAACTATAAAGTTGCAAGAATGGGATTCGTAAACAAAATGGACCGTCAAGGTGCTGACTTCCTTAACGTGGTAAACCAGGTTAAGACCATGTTAGGATCTAATGCAGTTCCAATCGTTTTACCAATCGGTGCTGAAGAAGATTTCAAAGGTGTTGTTGACTTAATTAAAAACAGAGCGATCATCTGGGATGAAGCAGGACAAGGAGCTACTTTCGAAGTAGTGCCAATTCCTGAAGACATGAAGGCTGAAGTTCTGGAATACAGAGAGAAATTAGTAGAAGCTGTGGCTGACTACGATGAGACTTTGATGGAGAAATTCTTCGAAGATCCGGATTCTATCTCTGAAGACGAAATCAACGAAGCGCTTAGAAAAGCTACTATCGATTTATCTATTATCCCAATGACTTGTGGTTCTTCATTCAAGAATAAAGGAGTACAGTTTATGTTGGATGCAGTATGTAAATACTTGCCTTCTCCATTAGATAAAGATGATATCAAAGGTACTGATCCAAGAACAGATCTTGATATTACAAGAAAACCAGATGTAAACGAGCCTTTTGCGGCTTTAGCATTTAAGATTGCTACCGATCCTTTCGTAGGAAGATTGGCATTCTTCAGAGCATACTCTGGAAGACTTGATGCAGGTTCTTATATCTTGAACACTCGTTCAGGAGATAAAGAAAGAATCTCTAGAATCTATCAGATGCACGCTAACAAGCAAAACCCTGTAGAATATATTGAAGCAGGAGATATTGGTGCAGCGGTAGGTTTCAAATCTATCAAAACAGGTGATACAATGTGTGATGAGAAACACCCAATCGTTCTGGAATCGATGGTTTTCCCAGATCCGGTAATTGGTATCGCTGTTGAGCCTAAAACTAAAGCAGATCAGGATAAAATGGGTAACGCTTTGGCTAAATTAGCTGAAGAAGATCCTACTTTCCAGGTTAAAACTGACGAGGCTTCTGGTCAGACGATTATCTCAGGAATGGGTGAGCTTCACCTTGACATTCTTGTAGACCGTATGAGAAGAGAATTCAAAGTAGAAGTAAACCAAGGTCAGCCTCAGGTAGAATACAAAGAAAATCTTACAAGAGTTGCTCAGCACAGAGAAGTTTACAAAAAACAATCTGGTGGTAAGGGTAAATTTGCTGATATCGTATTTGAACTAGGACCTGCTGACGAAGGTAAAGTTGGTTTAGAATTCGTTAATGAGATCAAAGGTGGTAACGTTCCTAGAGAATTTGTTCCTGCAATTGAAAAAGGCTTTAAAGCTGCAATGAAAAACGGTCCTTTGGCTGGTTTCGAAGTTGAAGGTATTAAAGTTACTCTTAAAGACGGATCTTTCCACGCAGTGGATTCTGATGCACTTTCTTTTGAAATGGCAGCTAAATTAGGATTTAAAGAAGCGGGACGTGCTGCTAAGCCAGTAATTATGGAGCCTATTATGAAATTGGAGGTTGTAACTCCGGAAGAATATATGGGTAACATCATTGGTGACCTTAACAAGAGAAGAGGTACAATCAGTGGACAAGAAGAAAAGAACGGTGCCGTTGTGATCAAAGGTTCAGTTCCACTTTCTGAAATGTTTGGTTATGTTACTACTCTAAGAACACTTTCATCAGGAAGAGCTACTTCTTCTATGGAATTAGAGAAATATCAGGCTACTCCTCAAAACGTTGCTGAAGATATTATTGCTAAAGCAAAAGGTTAATTTTTTAAATCAAAGAAATGTCACAAAGAATCAGAATAAAACTAAAATCTTACGATTACAACTTGGTAGACAAGTCTGCTGAGAAAATCGTAAAAACGGTAAAGGCTACTGGTGCTGTTGTAAACGGACCCATTCCATTACCTACAAATAAGAGAATCTTTACAGTACTAAGATCTCCGCACGTAAACAAGAAAGCAAGAGAGCAGTTCCAATTATCAGCTCACAAGAGATTGATGGATATCTACTCTTCTTCTTCTAAAACTGTTGATGCTCTAATGAAATTAGAACTTCCTTCAGGAGTTGACGTAGAAATTAAAGTGTGATAATTAAGCCTTTTGGCTTATCATCTTAAATATGAATCCCTTTTCGAAAGAAAAGGGATTTTTTGTTTTATATTCCAAATCATTTAATTTAAATATTCAATCAATTCAAATAGTATTGATATTTTTGATTAAAATTAAAATATGAAAAAATTAATATTGTTGTTATTTCCTTTAATATTATCAGCACAAACGCATCGTTTTATTTATCAGTTTCACTATAAATTAGATTCAACAGCAACAGAATTAGCTGCCGAAAATATGATTTTGGATGTTAATCCTGATGATGTTAAATTTTACCCATACTCTTATGCAGAAACTGATTCTCTAAATATGATCCGTGGCCAAAAAAGATCAAGGTGGGATGATCATCTTCCTGCTATTATTAGAAAAAGGAATTCTTTTGAAAACACTTCATTGATTTTATTGAATGATCTTTTCTCTTTAAAATCAACAGACAAAATGAATTGGAAGCTCCTCAATGATACAAAAGTTGACGGACAATATACATTACAGAAAGCAACTACAACCTTTGGCGGAAGAAATTGGATTGCCTGGTTTTCTAAAGATGTTAATCTGGGTGAAGGGCCATACAAATTCCGTGGACTTCCCGGATTGATTTTTGAGATTGAAGATGATAAGAAAAACTTTATTTTTAAGTTGTCTAAAAGCATGAAATTCCCCAAAACATATGAAGCTCAATTTCTTGATAGTTTTATGGGGCGAAAACCAATTCCTGTTACCGAAAACATCATTGCAAAAAAACAGCTAGAACTGTATGATAATCCCTTAAAAGATATTGCCGAATCTTTTAAATCAAATACCAATCCTGAAAATACATTTTATGTAATGGGAGTGCAGATAAAAAGTTTAGATCAACTGAAAGGAATGTCTGATGAACGGAGAAAAGCAATGCTTAGAGAAAACAATCCGATTGAAATTGATAAGGCGGTGAAATATCCTTTACACTAAAATATAATGGTAAGTTTAGTTAATAGCTTCAAAAAGATGCTCGCTACTGCCACCGTACTTTTTTCTTAGCCTTTGTTTTGCTTTTTTCACAGCATCCAGAGTAACTCCCAAAAGACGGGAGATTTCAGAATTAGACATCAGAAGTTTGGTGAGAATAATGATTCTCATATTAGATTCGGTTAAGTCAGGATAATGACTGGTCAGCTCTTTATATTGCGACGGGTATCTCTGGATAAAAGCGTTTCTGAAGTTTTTCCAGTTTTCGTCTGTCATGAGATGAGATTCTAATAATTTTTGCAACTCACCCGACTTTTCTTCGAGAAAAGATGAGGAAGAATGTTTCACGATTTCCATTTCAATTTCCAGCTGCTCAATTTGTCTGTTTTTTTCGGCGAGATAGGTTCGGTACGAATTGATGGTTTTGCTGGTAGAGTTTAATTTGTTTTCAGATTTTATCTTATCAACGAGGAGATTTAGAACTTTTGTTTCATATTCACTTTTTTTGCTTCTTATTTTGTGTCTGTAAGAACGTATTAAGGCAATAATGATGAGAGCCAATAAAATGCAAATGATGATGGCGGTGATTTTCAGATAAGATTCTTTCTGATGTTTGGCTTTCTCAATCTCTACTTTCAGTTGAAGCTGCTTTTTTTGTGATTCCCAGCCGACTTTCAGAACTGTTTCTTTTCCGTCGAAATCTTTTAAAGAATCGTTCAGTTTTTCTAATCTGCGCCTTGCCTGAAGCTCTGTGGCATCGTCACCTTTGATCTCGGCGATTTTTAAAATCAATTCATTAATCTGGAATTCGGAACTTTTAAAATAAGATTTAGACTGTGCATAATTTTTTGCTAGCAGTACATACTTTTCTGCATTGTCGATATCACCTTTTTCAAGGTATGCTTTGCTTAAAACAGTCAGCGCATACATCGTATTCTGATCATTTCCTTCATCTTTAGAGATCGCAATATCCTTCTCAAGTAGCGAAATGGCCTTGGTGTAGTTTTTCTTTTTAATTTCCAACTCGGCGATACTCCCCAAAGCTTTTGCATAGCGAATTCCATCATTAGATTTTTTTGCAACCGTTAAGGCTCTTTTGTAGTAGTTTTCAGCTTCTGCGAGATTGTTGTTCTGGGCACTGCAAAATCCCAATGAATTTAGAATACTTGCGAGCTCACTGCTTTCCGGCTCTGCATATTTTTGTGCTTTTTTCAAATATTCTTCTGCCTTTTCAAACTCATCAGTTGTGGTAAGAAAATAGGCGATTTTTTTGTAGGTGTCACTGATCTGAATAATTTTAAAATCTTCAGTCATATCAAGGTTTTTCACACAAAACATAAATAACGGAAACGACTTTTCGTACTTTCTGTATGTGTAAAAATAAAATCCGTAATTCAAAGACACCCAAATTTCAAGATCTAATCTTTTCTCAAGCTTGGAATTTTTGAGCGCTTTTTCAAAAAGAGTATTACTTACAGCATTTATCTGATCTTTTCTGTCAGCGGTTTTCAGAGCTGAAAAGACATTGGTAATAATTTCTAATGATTTCTCACTTGTTTCGTTATTGGCAGAATTACTAATGAAATCAGCAAGTTCGTTGGTCGTTGTATCCTTAAATTCTGGATATTTTTTTGCGATGTTTTCAATTAACTTTTTATCGGAAACAGAATAGTCAGGAGCCGAAAAAAGCTGAGCATCCAGAAATGAATGAACTAAAATAAACGAAAAAAACAATAATAATTTCTTCATGAAGCCGGATAAATGAGTTAGTCTTCTGTTATTTTAATTTATTCATCAGGTGTCTTTTCGGAATTAATTTTCAAATATTGTACACATAGATTTGGTAAGCTGTTGAAAATTAAAATCTTAAAAAAATGTCCACCACGATGTCCACCCATTATTTTGTTATTTTCAATATAAAACTTTTATTTTTGAAAAATCTTAATCATAATAGAAACTTCCTTAAAACATTAAATTTAATAAATCATTTTTTAAATGAAAAATTAATAAAACGGAATGTTTAAATATTTGAAACTAGTAACCACAATTTACCTTTTAAGCAAGTGATGAAAATCTGTTTAACACTTATCGTAACTGATAGGTGTTTTTTTGTGAAAATGATGTAAGTATTTTATATGAAGCATGTTTTTTGATTACATTTAATTAAAATAAAAGCAATGTCAAAATCAGATAAAAGCATATTTGAAAAATTCTCAAATTGGGCAACAAAATTTACCGGCAGTTCGTATGCTTTTCTGGGAGCGGTTACTATTGTTGCGATATGGGCGGTTTCCGGTCCGATTTTTAATTATTCTGAGACATGGCAGTTGATTATCAATACGGGAACAACCATTATTACTTTTTTAATGGTTTTCTTAATTCAGAAATCTCAGAATAAAGACTCTAAAGCCATTCAGATTAAATTGAATGAACTTATTGCGGCCAACGATAAAGCCAGCAACCGAATGGTTGATATAGAAGATCTCACCGAAAAAGAATTAGACCAAATTCATTGTTATTACGAAAAGCTGGCAGATTTTGCTGAAGAAGATCAGGATATTCACTCTTCACATTCGATAGATGCTGCAAAAAGAAATCAGGATTATAAATATACATTTTTTAAAAATAGACATGAAGAATGGCTGCTAAAGCAGAAACAAAAAAAGGAATCAATTTGATTCCTTTTTTTTGTTTAATTAAATATGATTATCTCTTCATAAAATAATCAAAATAACTACAGCTTCCCAAAAGCGTTCTCGCCGCTTCGGTATCTGAATATTGAGACTTCAACTGAGCAAAATAGGTTCTGTATTTTTGATTTTTCAGATCATTCATCTGCTTTTGATAAGCATCATTTTTCTCAGACCATTTCGGATCAGCATAATCGATGTTTGCCTGGTTTTTGGCTTCATACTGATAATATTTTCCCTGCTCGGCACTTGCCATCTGGAAAAGCAGTCGTGCTTTCTGTTCTTTGTCGGTAGATAAATCTAAAGCTTTCTTGTAATAATTTAAAGCCAAATCAAAATTATCAGGTTCGATGTAAGTAGTTGATGTGAAATTCTTGTAGTAATATTGATAAGGTGTTTTCTTGTCGGTACTCCAGAAGTCATACTTTCCGCCGTTGCTGTTATCGACATCCATGACGAACAATTCTCTGTAATAGCCGAGAACGGAAGTGTTGTACAAAATATTTCCAATCAGCTGATTGGCCTGAGTTGATTTTTCATCTTTGCCATTGCCGATTTTTCTAAGTTGAACTAAAGCATCTGCCAATTCAAGTTTATTCATCTTTGGCTTGATGAAAGAAAAAGCAGTGTAATCTTCTGCCTGCATACTTTCTGCATCGGAGCTCTGGAAACTTTCCCAAACATTATGCCCGAAAACCAAATCCGGAATGTTGCTGAAACCGTCATAGTTCTGACCATCGTAAACCAGCTTTTCATAATTCCCGGTTTCCGGATTGTATCTTTCATAATTCTCTCTCGGAATTCCGGAGAAGGTCTGAGCTTTTTGATAATATAATTTCGCTTTATCGAAATCTGCCAATCTCATCGCACGGTCACCGTAAATCACATTAAAGAATGCATCAATATTTCCTACATTGTCCATGTTTTTGGCGATGATCTGCTGTTCAAATGCTGTCTTGTTTGGTTTTCTGTAAAAATCCTCTACACTTTTCACCAAAATAGAATTCGGATTGTATTGTAGATCAGAAAGCTTATTGTTCATCAGATAAGATTTTCCGTCTTCTCCTTGAAGGAAATATCGATTGGCTAAAACATCTTTTAAGAATGAAGCCGTGGAAGGCGGCGCTCCATAGTTGTAGCCACCATCCTGCAAGCTGTCTTTTTCAATTTTCTTTTCAATAAAATAATCGGCATAGTCGTTCATTAAATGATCCTCATATTCTGCATCAATTTTTGGTTGTGAAACGATGTCATTCAATACTTTCATCCGTTTAATCTCTTCAAGATATGCAGGATTGCTGGTTTTGATGTCTTCTAAAATTTCAGTGCTTGCTTTGTAATCTTTCTTTAAAAATTTAAGATAAGCATCTGCAATCTGCCAATATTCATCAGTAGATTTTTCTTTAGTTTTTGAAGTGAATTTTTCTAAATCATCCAAAAAGTCTTTCTGATTCTCATCGTAATAATAACTTTGATTTTTGGTGTAAAACGGAATTCTGTTTGGATTTTCCAACAACTCATCATCGCTTTGGTTATTTTTAGTTCCGTCTTTCACTTTGTCAGATTTTGAGCTGAAAAGATTTTTAAAGAATAAAACAATTTTCTGCCAGAAACTCAGTTCTTTTTTCTCTGCTTTTTTTGTTTCTGTAGTTGCAGTAGTTTTTGTATTTCCTGATTGATCTTCATTTTTTGATTCGTAATAATACGTTGGAAGGTAGCTTCTTTCTAATTCATTGATGCTTCTTGCGGCCATCACTTTCAGGATTTCTGAATTCGGATCAATGTCATACATTTTCTCCATCATCGGAATCGGATTGGTGAAATCTTCATAACCCAAAAGAAAATACGCCATGTTTTTCTCTTCATTATTTCCTGCTCTTTTCAGAATATTATTGAAAGAAGCCGTGTCTGAAAGTTTCATCGAGATAAACGCAGATTCTTTCCGGCTTTTGCTGTTTTTAAAAACCTGAAAGAAATTCCAGTTGGCGTCATTTCCCATTTGCAATCCTCGTTGTGCACCTGCCAACTGGTCTAAAGCCATATAATAAGAAGAGCCTCGTAAAGAAATTGGCTGAACATACGACTTGAATGCCTGTAGCGCCGCATCAAAGTTTCTTGTGTAATGATTAAATCTCACCAACTGATAGCCGTATCGTTGCTTAATCTCAGGATTTTTGGCTGCGTTATATAAAGATGTCAGCGCAGAAACTGTTTTAGCATAATCTAACTGTGTAGCATTTTTGTCGCTCTCATTTTCTCTGTAATAAAATGAATCTGCAGTTTCCACATAGTTGATTTTCATGTAAGGCTCAAGATATTTTGCCTCAATCAGATAATCAATTCCTTCGCGATACTTTGCATAGAAACCTGTTCCTACTTTTTGCAGTAAAGGATTATTCGGTGTTCCTTTCTTCAAATCATTGAGATCATTCATGGTAATTTTATTCACCAGATAATCAGTCTCAGTGTAGGTCAGCTGATTGTTGAAGAATTTTCTCCATGCTTCAATATTCTCATTTGGAATTTGCGAAGATTTAAAATCGGTATAAAATCTCGAAGAATAGTTGTGAAGAAAAGGAAGGTAAGATTTGTCTTTAATAATGCTCTGCGTAAACAAATTAAAGTAATCATAATCCGGATCTGCCCATGCGCATGCCTCAGATTTGGTGTAAAAAAGCGATGCGACCGCTAATGATAGAATATACTTTTTCATATGTATTTGGTGCTTATTTTTTTTATTTCCCGCAGATCGCACAGATTTGCGCAGATTTTTTTATTGAATTTATCCGTGAAGATCTGTGAAATCCGTGGGATAATCCTGCGTTTTGATTATGTGCAGAAACAGCTTTCCAGCTTCCAACATCAGGCTTCCAGCTATTAAAAACTTCTGCGTTCTACAAATTTACTATCTAATTGGTAATAAATAATCGTGTAGCTGCTTAATTTTTTATCTAAATACTGAGTCACATTATCAAGTTGCTCATCAGAAATTTCTTCCACTTTTATTGTAAAACCTTTGTTCATGAAACTCCCAAAATAGAACCCGTCTTTCATAATTTCAATTTCCTTGTCAGATATTTTTTTGAAGCTGGAGTTTCCCAGATCTTTTTTAGACAAAGCGTTGATCAATTTATGCTTCCCTAGATGATTGGTGACAATTCCCCATGAATATATTGGTAATGCAACTTCAATGTTTTTTAATGGATAGTCTTCGAGTTTTGATAAATAGCTTTTGAGGATGTTGACATCTAAGATAGAATTCTTATCTGAATTTTCTAAAGGCGACGAAGTAGAGTAGCACATCAGATACACTTTTTTCACGGGCGGAATACCCATCAGGCTTTTATCTTTCACCTGATGAAGTCTGAGCGTGCAGGTAATTTCTTTTTCGGAGATTTTTTTTAATTCATTTAAAAATTTAAAATAATCATCTTTCGTTCCGGCAGTCCAGTCGCAGTCGATTTGAATTTCGTTGCTAGAAGCTAATTGATAGTCTTTCGCTTTTTTCTGAATTAAATCATTAATGCTTTTCGCAAGAAATTGTATTTCTTCGGTTTTAATTTTATAAAAAGTTCGGTTGGTGATAAAAATAGTCGGGATGATTTCTTTTTCAGTGCTGAAGCTTTCGTCTTTAGTAATTACAGCAACCGGCTCAAATTTTCCATTGACTTTATCGACATCAAAAAATCTTGTACATAAAAAATGAGTGGTCGATTCTGCGAGTGCTTTTTTTTCGATAGGATTTAAAGCGAGATTTGTTTTCCAGTAATAGTAGGTATAAGGATGCGTTTGTTTTTCCTTGCAAGAAACTACCAAAAGAAAAGCTATAAGAAGTTGAAGAATTTTCATTACTTATATAGAATGCTTTCACAGTTGCAGTTTATTGAAGCAAGCTCAGAAACCGGACAACAGTCATCAGATTTTTTGACATTTCCTTTTTCGTCGGTAAGATAAATCTTCTCTTTATTAAATTTCACATAAAAAGTCTCATTGTACGTTTTGAAATGTACTTTCATCACTTTCGGATTATATTTTCCTGCGTTGATCTCTTCTTGGGTTTCCGTTTGGTCTGCCTGATTGATCTGAAGAAATCCAAAATGTACGTTTCCGTTTTTCTTTATATCTAAATAATAAGCAGGCGTTCCTGACCCGCTTGCGCCTTGCTCGATGTTAAAATCACGTTTTCCGGTAAAAGGTGTAGACTGTGCGAATGAAATTATTCCGAAGAGAAGCATTAATGTGCTGAAGATATTTTTCATATTACTTTTTTCTCAAAATTAAAGAATTATTTAAAAGAATTGCTTTTCAAAATTCATGCAAATCTCTAAATCATTAAAAATCAAAATATTTTGCAATATATATTTGTCAAATTAAATTTTATTCATACATTTGCACACTCATTTTAGGGGAGGAATATGCCCAATTCAAACTTGGTAATTATTTGAGAACCCGAAAAATGAACGTGAATACAAGGAAATTTTATAACATATTATATAAATAATGTCAGGTATTATTGGAAAAAAAATCGGGATGACTTCTCTGTTTGACGAAAACGGCAAAAATATGCCGTGTACCGTTATTCAGGCTGGTCCTTGCTCGGTTTTACAGGTCAGAACCATTGAAAAGGACGGATACAAATCTGTTCAGTTAGGTTTCGATGACAAGAGTGAAAAGAACGTTGGTAAAGCGTTAGCTGGCCATTTTAAAAAGGCTGGTTCTGCTCCTAAAGCTAAGTTGGTAGAATTCTACAGAGAATTCGTTGATACGGTAAGCGTAGGAGATGAAGTAAAAGTAAACTTATTCGCAGAAGGTGAATATGTTGACGTTACAGGAACTTCAAAAGGTAAAGGTTTCCAGGGTGTTGTTAAAAGACACGGCTTTGGAGGTGTAATGCAGGCTACTCACGGTCAGCACAACAGATTAAGAGCTCCAGGTTCAATCGGTGCGGGATCAGATCCTTCTAGAGTATTCAAGGGGATGAGAATGGCAGGTAGAATGGGAGGTAAGCAGGTAACTGTACAAAACCTTCAAGTATTAAAAGTGGATCAAGAACAAAATCTTTTAGTAGTAAAAGGTGCTGTTCCGGGAGCTAAAAATTCTTATGTAATTATCAGAAAATGGAACTAGTAGTATTAAATACATCAGGAAAAGAAACCGGAAAAAAAGTAACTCTAGACGAAACGGTATTCGGAATTGAGCCAAATAAGCACGCGGTTTACTTAGAAGTAAAACAATATCTTGCTGCTCAGCGTCAAGGTACTCATAAATCAAAAGAAAGAAGCGAAATTACTGCTTCTACTAAGAAACTTAAGAAGCAAAAAGGATCTGGTTCTGCTAGATACGGTGATATTAAATCTCCTACTTTCAGAGGTGGAGGTAGAGTATTCGGTCCTAAGCCAAGAGACTACAGGTTCAAATTGAACAAAGCTCTTAAGAGATTAGCTAAAAAATCTGTTCTTTCTCAGAAAATGAGAGACAACAGCATCAAAATTGTTGAAGGATTGAGCATTTCAGCTCCTAAAACTAAAGACTTCATCACTATCTTGAATGCATTGGCATTGAACGATAAGAAGTCTTTATTCATTCTTCCTGATACAAATAAGAATGTGTATTTATCTTCAAGAAACTTACCTAAGACTAAGGTGATGAAATTCAACGAAATTTCTTCTTATGACTTAATCAATGCGGGTGAGATCGTTTTCTTAGAAGGTGCAGTTGAAAAATTCCAGGAAAATTTAAAGAAATAAATCATGTCACTAATTATTAAACCAGTTATTTCAGAAAAAGCAAACTATCTTACAGATTTAAGAGGTGCTTATTCTTTCTTAGTACAACCTAAGGCGAATAAAATCCAGATTAAAAATGCAATAGAGCAGGCTTATGGTGTAAAAGTAGCAGACGTTAGAACCATGATTTATGCTCCTAAAGTTTCTTCGAAATACACGAAAAAAGGTCTTCAAGTAGGAAAGACAAACAAATTGAAAAAGGCGATTATCACTCTTGCTGAAGGAGAAGTAATTGACATTTTTGCTGTAAATTAATTATTAATTATAAATAATAGTAATGTCTGTTAGAAAATTAAAACCTATCACCCCAGGACAGAGATTCAGAATTGTAAACAATTTTGAGGAAATTACTACCAACAAACCAGAGAAGTCTCTAACCGTTGGTATTAGTAAGTCAGGTGGACGTAACCAAACTGGTAAAATGACCATGCGTTACACCGGAGGTGGACACAAAAAGAAATACAGAATTATCGACTTCAAAAGAAACAAGCATGATGTTGAAGCAACGGTAAAAACTGTAGAATATGATCCAAACAGAACTGCTTTCATCGCTTTAGTGGAGTACGCAGATGGAGAGAAGAGATACATCATCGCTCCAAACGGGATCAAAGTTGACCAAAAAATCATTTCAGGAGAAAGCGTAGAACCTAATGTAGGTAATGCGATGAAATTGAAAAGTATTCCTTTGGGAACTGTAATTTCTTGTATCGAAATGAAGCCTGGTCAAGGTGCGATCTTAGCAAGAAGTGCTGGTTCATCAGCTCAATTAACTTCAAGAGACGGAAAATATGCAATCATCAAATTGCCTTCAGGAGAATCTAGAATGATCCTTACTGAATGTTATGCAATGATTGGATCTGTTTCTAACTCTGATCATCAGTTAACTGTTTCAGGTAAGGCTGGTAGAAGCAGATGGTTGGGTAGAAGACCTAGAACTAGACCTGTAGTAATGAACCCTGTAGATCACCCAATGGGAGGTGGTGAAGGTCGTTCATCTGGAGGTCACCCAAGATCTAGAAACGGAATGCCGGCTAAAGGTTACAAAACCAGAAAGAAAAATAAATCGTCTAACCGTCATATCATATCTAAACGTAAATAATTATGGCAAGATCACTTAAAAAAGGACCATTCATTCATCATACTTTAGATAAGAAGGTTCAGACAAACATAGAGTCTGGTAAGAAGACAGTTATCAAAACTTGGTCTAGAGCATCAATGATCTCTCCGGACTTCGTAGGACAAACTATTGCAGTACACAACGGGAAATCTTTTATCCCTGTATATGTTACAGAAAACATGGTTGGTCACAAGCTAGGCGAATTTTCTCCAACAAGATCTTTCAGAGGTCATGGTGGTAATAAAAACAAAGGAAGTAGATAATCATGGGATCAAGAAAAAGAGAAAGTGCATTAGCACGTAAATTAACAAATCAAGATGTAGTAAAAGCATTACACAATGATTGCCCTTCATCTCCTAGAAAGATGAGATTAGTTGCTGATATCATCAGAGGGGTAGAAGTTGACAAAGCTTTGAGCATCCTAAAATATTCAAAGAAAGGAGCTTCTGAGAAATTAGAAAAAGTACTACTTTCTGCGATGGCCAACTGGCAAACGAAGAACGACGGTGCTGATATTGAAGAAGCTAACCTTATCGTTAAAGAAATTTTTGTAGACAGTGCAAGACAATTGAAGAGACTAAGACCAGCTCCACAAGGTAGAGGGTACAGAATCAGAAAGAGATCAAACCACATTACACTAATCTTAGGTACAAAAGAAAATTAATTCAAGGTATGGGACAGAAGACAAATCCAATTGGTAACAGATTAGGTATCATCAGAGGATGGGATTCTAACTGGTTTGGTGGTAAAAACTACGGTGACAGAATCGCTGAAGATTACAAAATCAGAAGATACCTTGAAGCAAGATTATCTAAAGGTGGAATTTCAAAAATTTATATTGAAAGAACACTTAAATTAGTAACCGTAACAATCACTACTGCTAGACCGGGATTAATCATCGGTAAAGGAGGTCAGGAAGTTGACAAGTTAAAAGAAGAATTGAAGAAACTTACAAAAAAGGATATTCAAATCAATATTTTCGAAATCAAAAGACCTGAGCTTGATGCAGTATTAGTTGCAGACAGTATCGCTAAGCAGATCGAAAACAGAATCTCTTACAGAAGAGCTGTAAAGATGGCTATCGCTTCTACAATGAGAATGGGTGCTGAAGGAATCAAAGTTCAAATCTCTGGTAGATTGAACGGAGCTGAAATGGCACGTTCTGAAAACTTCAAAGACGGAAGAATTCCATTGTCAACTTTCAGAGCAGATATCGATTATCATATCGGTGAAGCATTAACTCAATACGGTAAGTTAGGAGTTAAAGTGTGGATCATGAAAGGAGAAGTTTACGGAAGAAGAGATCTTTCTCCATTAGTAGGACAACAGAAGAAAGGTGGTCCTTCAGGTGGCGGAAACAGAGGAGGTGGAGACAGAGACAACAGAAGACCTTCTAGAGATAAAAAAAATAATTAATAAAATTTTAGAGGATAGTTTTTAAATGACCGTTACTTTTTTAAAATCTAAATTCTAAAATCTAAAATTTAAGAAATTATGTTACAACCAAAAAGAACCAAATTCCGTAGAGTTCACAAGATGAAAATGAAGGGGATTGCTCAAAGAGGTAATCAACTTGCTTACGGAACTTTCGGAATCAAAGCTAACGAAGGTGCTTGGATTACTGCAAGACAAATCGAAGCTGCTCGTATCGCTGCGACAAGATATATGAAAAGAGAAGGTCAACTATGGATCAAAATATTCCCGGATAAGCCTATTACTAAAAAACCAGCCGAAGTAAGGATGGGTAAAGGTAAAGGTGCTGTAGAATATTGGGTAGCTGTAGTAAAACCAGGTAAAATTATGTTCGAAATCGGAGGAGTATCTTACGATATCGCTAAGGAAGCTTTAAGACTTGCTGCACAGAAATTACCGGTTACGACTAGATTTATAGTTGCAAACGATTTTGTTAAACCTCTTTAATCTCTGAACAATGAAACAAGCTGAAATTAAAAATCTAAGCGCTGAAGATATTCAAGCAAAATTGGCTGAAGCTAAAGCTCAATTCTCAAAAATGAAATTGGCTCACAAAATCAGTCCACTTGAAAATCCAATCCAAATCAGAGATTTGAGAAAGACAATCGCAAGACTAAACACTGAGTTAACTAACAAACAATAATCCTTTTTACAATGGATAGAAATTTAAGAAAAGAAAGAATCGGAGTGGTTTCCAGCAATAAAATGGAAAAAACTATTGTTGTTAGTGAAACTACAAGAGTAAAGCACCCGATGTACGGTAAATTCGTTTTGAAGACGAAAAAATATACTGCACACGACGAGAACAACGAATGCACAGAAGGAGATACTGTATTGATTACAGAAACAAGACCTTTGAGCAAGAGCAAGAGATGGAGATTAGTAAGAATCATTGAAAAAGCTAAGTAATGTTACAAACAGAATCAAGATTAAAAGTTGCTGATAACACAGGTGCTAAAGAAGTACTAGTGATCAGAGTTCTGGGAGGTACCAGAAGAAGATATGCTTCAGTTGGTGATAAAATCGTAGTTACTATTAAAGATTCTACACCATCAGGAAACGCTAAGAAAGGTCAAGTATCAAAGGCGGTAGTAGTAAGAACTAAAAAAGCTGTTAGAAGAAAAGATGGATCTTACATCAAATTCGAAGACAATGCTTGTGTTTTGCTAAACGCTGGAGGAGAAATGAGAGGAACACGTGTTTTCGGACCTGTGGCTCGTGAGTTGAGAGACAAAGAATATATGAAAATCATTTCATTAGCTCCTGAAGTACTTTAATATTTAAAATTTTTAAAAAAATGTCAAAGTTAAAAATAAAAAGAGGAGATAACGTAATCATTACCACTGGTAAAAAAGATATCAAAGGTAAAACTGGTGAAGTTATTGAAGTGATCAAAAAAGAAGGAAAAGACCCTAGAGTAATCGTTGCAGGACTTAACATCGTTAAAAAACACGTTAAGCCTTCAGCTTCAAATCCTCAAGGAGGAATTACAGAAAAGGAAGCTTCTATTCATATCTCAAACATAGCTTTAGTTAATAAAGACGGAAAAGCTATCAAAGTTGGTTACAAAATCGACGGAGATAAGAAAGTAAGAATCGACAAAAAAACGGGTGAAACTTTATAATTTTAAATAACACATGGAATATATCGCAAGACCCAAAAAAGCATATCACGAAACAATTGTTCCAGCAATGATGGAAGAATTCGGATACAAATCAGTGATGCAGGTGCCAAGACTAGAGAAAATTATTTTATCTCAAGGTTTAGGAGACGCTACTGCTGATAAAAAAATCATCGATTATGCTGTTGAAGAACTTACAAATATTACCGGGCAAAAAGCCGTAGGTACTATTTCAAAAAAGGATGAAGCTGCTTTCAAATTAAGAAAAGGTATGCCTGTAGGTGCTAAGGTTACACTTAGAGCTCAGAAAATGTACGAATTCTTAGACAGATTGACTTCTTCTGCTTTACCACGTATTAGAGATTTTTCTGGTATCAAAGCTGACGGTTTCGATGGTAGAGGTAACTATAACTTAGGTATTACTGAGCAAATTATCTTCCCTGAGATCGTAATCGACAAAGTAAAGAAAATCCAAGGGATGGACATTACTTTCGTTACAACTGCGAAAACAGATAAAGAAGCTAAAGCATTATTAACTCACTTCGGTTTACCGTTCAAAAAGAACTAAGAAATGGCTAAAGAATCAATGAAAGCGCGTGAGCGCAAAAGAGAAGCTACTGTAGCGAAATACGCTGAGAAAAGAAAAGCTCTTAAAGAAGCTGGTGATTACGAAGGACTTCAGAAATTGCCTAAAAATGCTTCTCCTGTTAGATTACACAACAGATGTAAATTGACAGGGAGACCAAGAGGTTACATGAGAACCTTTGGTATTTCTAGAGTAACTTTCAGAGAAATGGCCAACAACGGTCTTATCCCAGGAGTGAAAAAAGCTAGTTGGTAGGCAATAAAAATTTTTACAGCTGACTTCTATATTTTTATAAGTCAGCTGTATTTTAATAAATAGAGTACAAAATTAAGTCGGCCTAAAGACAGAGAAAAAAAGAATACTATTAATTTTTTTTTTGTACTTTTGCACCCGCTCAGGAAAATTATTATTTTTCTGGGAGACTAAGCTTCATTTTGGCTATGTTTATTAGAATAAAATGAAGTTAAAAAAATCAAAGTGACAATTAAGTTGTTGAGATACTGAGGATAAAGAGATTAGGTGAAGAAACATTCGGAACCATATAGTCTTTAATCTTCAAGTCTTTTCAATACTGATTGTCATTAACCAATAATTTAAAACAAAGAAATGGTAACAGATCCAATTTCAGATTTCCTAACAAGAGTAAGGAACGCACAAAGCGCAGGCCACAAGGTGGTGGAAATTCCTGCATCGAAAATCAAAAAGGAGCTTACGAAAATCTTATTTGATCAAGGGTATATCTTAAACTACAAGTTTGAAGATAGCGCTGTTCAAGGGACAATCAAAATCGCTCTTAAGTATGACAAGCAAACAAACAAGCCTGCAATCAAATCTATCCAGAGAGCTTCAAGACCAGGTCTAAGACAATACAAAGGTTCTACAGAACTTCCAAGAGTATTGAACGGTTTGGGTGTAGCAATTATCTCAACTTCTAGAGGAGTAATGACAGATAAGAAAGCTAGAGAAGAAAAAGTAGGTGGTGAAGTAATTTGCTATGTTTATTAATTTTTAATTAAAGGAAAATGTCAAGAATTGGTAAAGCAATTATAACAATTCCAGCTGGAGTTACTGTCTCTGAAAAAGATGGCGTTGTAACTGTAAAAGGTCCTAAAGGAGAACTTACTCAGGAGCTTACAGACGGAATTACTTTAGAACAAGAAGATGGAGTGCTTACATTCAGCAGACCGTCTGATTCTAAACAACACAGAGCGCTACACGGTTTATACCGAGCGCTGATCAACAACATGATTATTGGAACTGCTGAAGGTTTCACTAAAAAGTTGGAACTAGTGGGAGTAGGATATAGAGCTTCTCACTCAGGTCAAAAACTTGAGTTAGCTTTAGGTTTCTCTCACGGTATCGTACTAGAACTTCCAAAAGAAGTAGTAATCGATACATTGACTGAAAAAGGTAAAAACCCAATTATTACTTTAACGTCTCATGACAAGCAACTTCTAGGAATGGTTTCTGCAAAGATCCGTTCATTCAGAAAGCCTGAGCCATACAAAGGAAAAGGTGTAAGATTCGTAGGAGAAAATGTTAGACGTAAAGCTGGTAAATCTGCTTAATAAATTTTAAGAAAATGGCACTAAGTAAATTAGAAAAAAGAATAAGAATAAAAAGAAGAGTAAGAGGGAAAATCTCTGGATCTTCTGAATTGCCAAGATTATCTGTATACAAGAGTAATAAGGAAATTTACGCTCAGTTAATAGACGATAAAGATGGTAAAACGTTAGCTTCAGCTTCTTCGAGAGAAAAAGGCGTAGACGCTAATGGTACTAAAAGTGAAATTTCTGCTGCTGTAGGTAAAGCTATCGCTGCCAAAGCTATTGCTGCTGGAATTGAAGCTATTGTATTTGATAGAAACGGTTTCGTATATCACGGTAGAGTTAAGGCTCTAGCTGATGGTGCGAGAGAAGGAGGACTTAAATTCTAATCATTAAATTTCGGAAAATATGTTAGGACTAGATAATATAGAAAGAGTAAAACCGGGAGGATTAGAATTAAAAGATCGTCTCGTATCCGTAAACAGGGTAACAAAAGTAACTAAAGGGGGTAGAGCTTTCGGATTTTCTGCAATTGTTGTTGTAGGAGACGAAGCTGGAACTATCGGTTTTGGTTTAGGAAAATCTAAGGAAGTTGCTTCTGCTATTGCTAAAGCGGTAGAAGATGCTAAGAAAAACTTAGTAAAAGTTCCGGTAATGAACCATACAATTCCTCACCAAAGTACTGCAAGATACGGTGGTGCTGATATCTTCTTGAGACCAGCTTCTCACGGTACAGGTCTTATCGCCGGTGGTGCGGTAAGAGCGGTATTGGAGTCTGCAGGTATTCACGATATCCTTTCAAAATCTAAAGGATCTTCTAACCCTCACAATGTGGTAAAGGCAACTTTCAAAGCATTGTTAGACATCAGAAGACCAGAAGAAATTGCAAGAATGAGAGGAGTTTCTCTAAGTAAAGTGTTTAACGGTTAATAAATATACAATGGCAACAATTAAAGTAAAACAAGTAAGAAGCGCTATTGGTAGAACAAAAACCCAAAAGAGAACGCTTGAAGCATTAGGATTTAAGAAACTTCACCAAGTTATAGAGCACGAAGCTACTCCTTCAATTTTAGGAATGATAGCTGCAGTTAGTCACTTACTTGAAGTTCAAAAATAATTTTTAAAATAATTTTAAAATGAATTTAAACAACATAAGACCTGCAGCAGGTTCTACTTTTAGTTCAAAGAGAATTGGTAGAGGACAAGGTAGTGGAAAAGGCGGTACAGCTGGGAAAGGTCACAATGGTCAGCAAGCTAGAGCTGGTTATTCTCAAAAAATCGGTTTCGAAGGAGGTCAAATGCCTTTGCAGAGAAGATTACCTAAATTCGGTTTCAGAAACGTAAACAGAAAAGAATACAGAGGTATTAACCTGGATGATATTCAAAACTTAATTGATACTAAATCTATAACAGGAGATATTACTAAAGAAGTTTTGGTACAAAACGGTTTAGCTACCAAAAACGAAATAGTGAAAATTATGGGTAGAGGTGAATTGAAATCTGCGGTTTCAATTTCTGCTGACAAATTCACTAAATCTGCTGAAGAATTAATTTCTAAAGCAGGTGGAAAAGCAATTACCTTATAATATTACTAATGAAAGAATTTATACAAACCCTTAAGAATATTTGGAGCCTCAAAGAACTGAGAGACAAAATTCTCTTTACTTTAGGTATTATCCTTGTGTATAGATTCGCATCTTTCATCTCTTTACCTGCGATTAACCTTGCAGAAGTGGGAGATCTCTTAGAGCATTATAAAAATCAAGGCGGTAACAAGCAAGGAGCAGGTCTCCTTGGCTTGCTTTCGTCGTTTACAGGAGGGGCGTTTAGTCATGCTTCTGTAATGGCGTTAGGTATCATGCCTTACATTTCTGCTTCTATTATTGTTCAGTTGATGGGGATGGCAATTCCTTATCTTCAGAAACTTCAAAAAGACGGAGAGTCTGGTAGAAATACATTGAATCAAATTACTAGATGGTTAACGATTGGGGTTTGTCTTGTACAGGCGCCTTCTTATTTAACTTCTATTACTCAATTATTCTTACCGTATGCGCAGTTCCAGTCTGCATATTTTGTAGATCCGAACTCTATCATGTTCTGGTTGCCAAGTATTGTTATCTTGGTAGGTGGTTCTGTATTTGCAATGTGGTTAGGTGAAAAAATTACCGATAAAGGAATTGGAAATGGTATTTCTATCCTTATTATGGTAGGTATTTTATCTAGATTACCAGAAGCATTTGTACAGGAAATCGCTGTACAGAACGGAAAAGGAGGATTAGGATCGATCATGATTTTGGTTGAAGTAATATTCTGGATGTTGGTGGTTCTTTTAGCAGTGGTATTATCTGTTGCTGTCAGAAAAATCCCTATTCAGTATGTAAGCAGAGCTCAGGCAAGAGGAGGTGTTAATAAAAATCTTATGCAGGGAGCAAGACAGTGGATTCCATTGAAAGTTAATGCAGCTGGGGTTATGCCAATCATTTTTGCTCAGGCATTAATGTTTGTACCTGGTTTATTGACAAAATTTGATGAGTCTAATACTTTTCTTGCAGGTTTCAAGAATGTTTTTAGCTGGCAGTACAATGTATTGTTTGCACTATTAATTATTATCTTTTCATTTTTCTATACCGCAATTACAATTCCGGTGAACCAAATGGCTGATGATTTAAAGAGAAACGGAGGTTTGGTACCGAAGGTAAGACCTGGTAAAGAGACAGCTGATTATTTAGATGACATTTTATCAAAAATTACCTTGCCAGGTGCAATATTTTTATCTATCTTTGCAGTCCTTCCAGCAATAGTGCATGGGAGTCTTGTTCAGACAGATGCGTTCGCCTTATTTTTCGGGGGGACTTCGTTGCTAATTATGGTTGGGGTGGTATTAGATACTGTTCAACAGATTAACACTTATCTGCTGAATCATCATTATGATGGCTTAATGCAGTCTAAATTATCAAGATCGACTGGATATTAATTTATGGCAAAACAAAAACATATTGAACAGGATGGCGTTATTACGGAAGCACTTTCGAACGCTCAGTTCCGTGTAGAGCTAGAAAATGGGCATATGCTTATCGCTCATATTTCTGGTAAAATGAGAATGCATTATATTAAACTTTTACCTGGTGATAAGGTAAAACTTGAAATGTCTCCTTACGATTTATCAAAAGGGAGAATTACATTTAGATATTAAACAAAATGCCAAGTGGAATCTTCTGATCTCCATTTGGCTATTGTTAAAAAATAAATACTCAATATTGAAGTCATTTGGATGACTGTATTAGTATAAAATAATAATTATATTTCAAATGAAATCGAAAGATTCCATTTGTCCTTTTTAAAAGATTATATATATCAAATGAAAGTTAGAGCATCAATTAAAAAAAGAAGTGCTGATTGCAAGATCGTTCGCAGAAAAGGCGTTCTATTTGTAATCAACAAAAAGAACCCAAAATTTAAACAAAGACAAGGCTAAATTATGGCGAGAATTTCAGGTATTGATTTACCAAAAAACAAAAGAGGTGTTATCGGTTTAACTTACATCTATGGGGTAGGAAGAAGTACTTCTTCTGAAATCCTTAAAGCTGCCGGTATCAGCGAAGACAAGAAAGTCAACGAATGGAATGACGATGAATTGGCTGCAATCAGAAATTACATCACTGAAAACATTAAAGTAGAAGGTGAGCTTAGATCTGAAGTGCAATTGAACATTAAGCGATTAATGGACATAGGATGCCAACGAGGAATACGTCACAGACTAGGACTACCTTTAAGAGGCCAGAGAACGAAAAACAACTCGAGAACCCGTAAAGGAAAGAGAAAAACAGTTGCTAACAAGAAAAAAGCAAGTAAATAATCGTTAGGAATTATGGCAAAACAAAGTAAAGTAGTTAAAAAAAGAAAAGTAAAAGTTGAAGCTATTGGTGAAGCGCATATTCAAGCTTCTTTCAATAACATCATCATTTCTTTAACAAATAAAAACGGAGAAGTTATCTCTTGGGCATCTGCCGGTAAAATGGGGTTCAGAGGTTCTAAAAAGAACACTCCTTTTGCTGCTCAAATGGCAGCGGAAAATTGCTCAAACGTAGCTCACGAGGCTGGTTTAAGAAGAGTAAAGGTGTATGTGAAAGGTCCTGGTGCAGGTAGAGAATCTGCTATCAGAACAATTCATAATTCAGGTATCGAGGTTAGCGAAATTATTGACGTTACTCCTATGCCGCACAATGGATGTAGACCACCAAAAAGAAGAAGAGTTTAATTTTTAGAATTTACCCATTATGGCAAGATATATTGGACCTAAAACAAAGATTGCTAGAAAGTTTGGTGCTGCAATCTACGGAGATGATAAGAACTTCGAGAAAAGAAAAAACCAACCGCCAGGACAACATGGTGTTAACAAAAGAAGAGGAGCAAAGAAATCTGAATACGCTGTCCAGTTGATGGAAAAGCAAAAAGCTAAATATACTTACGGTATTTTAGAAAGACAGTTTGCTAACTTATTCGAAAAAGCGCACAGAAGTAAAGGTGTAACAGGTGAAGTTTTATTACAGCTTTGCGAATCAAGATTGGATAACGTTGTGTACAGATTAGGTTTTGCTAAAACCAGAGCTGGTGCAAGACAGTTGACTTCTCACAGACACATCACAGTGAATGGTGAGATCCTTAACATTCCTTCTTATTTGGTAAAAGCTGGTGATGTAATCGCTGTAAGAGAAAAATCTAAGTCTCTAGAGGTTGTTGCAGATGCTTTAGCTTCTAAAGCAAACTATGAGTGGTTACAATTCAACGATGAGAAAAAGCAAGGTACTTTCGTATCTGCTCCTGAGAGAATCCAAATTCCGGAAGACATCAAGGAACAGCTTATCGTCGAACTTTACTCTAAATAATTTTTTAATCAAATTTTTGCTCAACCCAATAATATGGCAATTTTACAATTCATAAAACCCGATAAAGTAATTCTACTTAACTCTGATGAATTTAAAGGTCAATTCGAATTCAGACCTTTAGAACCAGGTTTCGGGCTTACAATCGGTAATGCTTTGAGAAGAGTGTTGCTTTCTTCTCTGGAAGGATACGCTATTTCATCTATCAAAATAGAAGGTGTAGAGCACGAATTTTCAACGATTCCAGGAGTAATTGAAGACGTTACCGAAATTATTCTTAACCTTAAGCAGGTAAGATTAAAAGCTACGGCAGAAAACCAAACGAATGAGCAGGTTGTTGCTAAAGTTTCCGGTCAAACTGTAATTACTGCTGGGGATTTAGGTAAATCAATCAACGGTTTTGAGATTCTTAATCCAGAATTGATGATCTGTAACCTAAACTCAGATGTAACTTTCGAAATCACGTTTAATGTAGAAAAGGGAAGAGGGTATGTACCTTCTGACCAAAACAAGTCAAACAATGCTCCTGTAGGAACTATTGCTATTGACTCTATTTTTACGCCGATCAAAAAAGTGCAGTACAGCATTGAAAATTACCGTGTAGAGCAAAAAACAGACTACGAAAAATTAGTATTAGATATTGAAACTGACGGTTCTATAAGCCCTCAGAATGCTTTAACTGAAGCTTCTAAGATATTGATTTATCACTTCATGTTGTTCTCTGATGAGAGAATCACTCTAGAAACTGAAGCTGTAAAGGCATCTATCCAATACGATGAAGAAACTCTTCACACAAGACAACTTCTTAAGTCTAAATTAGCAGATATGGATCTTTCTGTAAGAGCCCTAAACTGTCTGAAAGCGGCTGAAGTTGAAACATTGGGAGAACTGGTTTCTTACAGTAAGTCTGATTTGATGAAATTCAGAAATTTTGGTAAAAAATCTTTGACAGAACTAGAAGAATTAGTGCATTCAAAAGGTCTTAACTTCGGTTTCGACGTTGCAAAATATAAATTAGACGCTGATAATTAAATAATAATGAGACACGGTAAAAAATTCAATCACTTAGGAAGAACAGCTTCTCACAGAAGCGCGTTACTTTCTAATATGGCTTGTTCTCTGATTGAGCATAAAAGAATCAACACTACTGTAGCTAAAGCGAAAGCTTTAAGAGTATACGTTGAGCCTCTATTAACAAAAGCAAAAGAAGATACTACACACAACAGAAGAATTGTTTTTTCATATCTTCAAAGTAAAGAAGCGGTTACTGAATTATTCAGAACTGTAGCTCCGAAAATCGCTGAAAGAAACGGTGGTTATACGAGAATCATCAAGACTGGTTTCAGACCTGGTGATGCTGCAGATACTGCTTTGATCGAGTTAGTTGATTTTAATGAGCTTTATAATCCTAATGCTGAGGAGAAGAAGACGACAAGAAGAAGTAGAAGATCTACTTCTACTGCAAAAGTAGCTGTTGAAGCAACTCCAGCAGTAGAAGAAAAAGTTGAAGAGCCTAAGGCAGAAGCAACTGATTCTACTGAAGAAAAAGCTGGTGAATAATATTCATTCAGAAATATAAGAAAAAACCGCTCAGATTTCTGAGCGGTTTTTTTATGTTTTAAATCTTAGTTTTTACCAATTCAATTATATTATCTCCCTGATGTATAATGAGACTGTCGCCCTTTACCGTAGCTTTCATATCGGCTTTTTCATAAGTCGTTTCATTGGTTTTGGCTTCAGATTTTTCCAATACAAAAGTCTTGTTGTTATTAGTCACTTTCAACGTTCTTTTTTCGGGATTATAATCATAAACAACTTTTACTAAAGTTCCGTCGGTTGCTTTATAAACATAATCTGTTTTGATGGTTTTCTTTCCATTTACATCAACATTGTAAGCAATTGTTGAATCTGCTTTTCCGTCGTCTGCAAGAACCGTTTGTTCAGAATTTTCAGTTTTTACAATTCCTTTGTTTCCGCTCTCATTTTTTTTACAGCCAATTAAAGATACAGCCAAAAAAGATGCGACGATTAGAATACTTTTTTTCATTCAATATATTTTTGTCATTATTAATTTAAATTAATTCCCCAGTTGTGAAATTTTCTTTAAATTTAATAAAAACAAAAAACAAACCAATAACCTCGAACTCAAAATTCTATTATTACACAAACGTGTAATTGTTTCTGCTTTGTTTTCTGTTGAAATTTGTCTTAAAGAAAATCACAAACATGAGCATTTCCATAGCCATAGTAGAAGACGAAAAAAACTACAACAATGCGTTGAAGAAAGTGATCGATTACCAATCTGATATGAAGGTGATCGCACAGTTTTTTGACGGAAATGCTGCTCTCAAAAATTTATCTGATCTTTCTCCGGATGTAGTCATGATGGATATCCAACTTCAGGATATGCTCGGAATTGATATTATCGGAAAGCTTAAAAAAGATATGCCAACCACGCAATTCATCATGTCTACAAGTTTTGAGAATGACGAAATGATCTTTAATTCCTTGAAAGCCGGTGCAATGGGCTACCTTATCAAAGGAGAAAGCATGGATAAAATTCTTTCTTCAATAAGAGATGTATACAACGGTGGTGCCCCGATGAGTTTTTCAATTGCCAGAAGAGTTTTAGCTCATTTTGAAAAAAAAACAATTGAAGTGAAAGACTTTGAAGAGCTTACAAAAAGGGAGACAGAAATTGTAGAACTTCTGTCTCAAGGACTTTTATACAAAGAAATTGCAGATAAAATATTTATAAGTATTGATACCGTAAAAAAACACGTCGGAAATATATACAGAAAACTCCATGTAAACAATAAAGTGGAGGCTATTAATAAATTTAACCATTTTAAAAACTAGGAATTATGAGAAAAATGAGATTTTATGTATTACTAATTTCTGTCGGTATGATGGTCATTACATGTACTAAAAAAGAATCGTCTGATTCTGTAACGAGACCAACAGATACTATAAAATCTACGGTGAATGACAGTGTAAAAACTAAAAAAGACAGCATGGCTGTAACATATGAAAGAATTACGGAGGAGGAATATAATACAATAATAGCAGATTATGACACCAATTTCAATAGTACTTCTTTAGCAAGAAAAAACTTTGAGATTGATAAAGATTCTTTTAATTCTACAATAGCTTCTAATAGTAAAAAGGAATACTTAGATATTTATTTTGTACTTGACGAAAATAATGATAATAATTTGGTGTTTAAATTTTGTGATAATGTTGACATGAAACCGGATTATCAGTTAAATTCAGAAGAACATCAATATATTTTAAGAGGGAAAAAGCTGGCTTTAGCGGATGATCTTATTCTTAAAGATTTGGTAGAGAATTTTAAAGAAAAGTATAAAGACCATTTCGGTTTACTAAAAGGTGGTAAACATACAATTTATGTAAGAGATGTTATCAGCACAATACCAATTACAAATAATGATTTAGTTCTGAAACCATGTTTGAACAATTTAAGAGAAGTGTCGCTTGCCACTATAATCAATGGCTCTTACTATAATAGAGGTGCTTTATGGCCTTAATTATTGTTACAGTAATTTACTTTCTTGTTTTTTTGTCCTGTGTTATTTTTTCTTTCAAACAATGGTATTACCGTATTGATAATGATTACTTATACATTTATCTGAGTATAATATTTTTGATAGATCTTTCAGTTTTAGGAATGCAGTTTTTTCTTAAAGCCGATATTAGTGTTATCTATTTGCTGGCTGATCTAATAAATATCGTTTTCACGTACATTTTTTTTAGAAGGCAAATAGAGAAGAATAACTCTCTTGCTATAATAACGGGATTAGCCATAATAATTGTTTTGTGTCTTCAAGACTGGCAGAACTTGTTTTACAATGACTATTGCAGTGTCATAAGTTGTATTTATACAATTGTAATCTGTTTAGTGGGACTGTATAAAATTGTAGAAACTAAATTTGCAGTCGAACGTAAAATTCAGAATATACCTTTTTTTTGGTATGCCGCTGCATCTTTATTGTGGAATACGGCCTTTTTAATGAGAACCATTCCTAGGTTTTATTTCCAAACCAATGATACTGAATTTATGGAAGAGTTAAGGCTGTTTTTTGCAATAGTAAATATTATAACCTATGTATTATTTTTTAAACTTCTTTTAACATATCAAAAAAATGGAAAAACTGCTGTATGTAGATAATCAAATAAAAATTGCTTATACGGTAATGGCTATGATTGTTATTCTATTGGTGGTTTTCATAATTATGATTGCAGTAATCTACAACAGAAAGCAACTGCTTTATCAAAAAGAAAAACAGCTTCAGGAATCAGAATACCAAAACCAACTCCTCCAAAAAGAACTCGAAAAACAAAAATCGATTGAACAGGAACGTGAACGTATTTCCCACGATATGCATGATGATCTCGGAGCGGGAATTTCAGCTTTAAAACTTCAGGCAGAATTTTTAAAACAAAAAGCAGAAGATGAAGATTTAAAAACCGACATTGATGAACTTTTGAAAACATCCGAAGAAATGAATATTTCTATGCGAGAAATGCTCTGGAGCTTGAATTCAGGTAATGATACCATTGGTAGTTTCATTGAATATGCTAAAATATATGCAGCGAGTTTTCTCAAAAAAACAAAAATTCAACTTATTCTTGAAGAAGAAAATGTTGTTTTTGAAACAACAATCACAACGGAGCAACGAAGAAATCTGTTCTTATGTTTAAAAGAAGCGTTAAATAACGCTTATAAACACAGTGAATCCAATCAACTAAAGCTTTCGTTTTTACAGAAAAATAAAGAATTCATGATGAAGATTTCCGACAACGGCATGGGAATCAATGAAACACACTTAGAAGGTAACGGACTTCGAAATATGAAACGAAGAATGAAGGAACAGAATGGGCATTGTGAAGTGACTACGGAAAAAGGGACTCATTTGTTTTTTAGGATAAACTTGTAAGCAAATTAAAATTTTATAACCACAGCATCATTTTTATGGTGCTGTTTTTTTTGTTAATATAATCACCCTTTTGGGTAATTGATTGGCTATTTTTTATATCGGAAATTTGAGATGTAAAACTTTTAAAACTAAAAACCATGAGAACTACAATTAATAACAGTTTTGAAGATTTCAAAGAAACACTCAGTAACAGCAGTAAGCTCCAGCAGGAATTCAAAGCTGATCCTATTCAGGCTTTAAACAGTTTTGATGTAAGAAATCCTAAAGAATCAGATTCCTGGATTTACAGAATTATAGTCCTGATGCTTGGTTTATCTGTGATTGCCATCATTGTAGGATTAATTCTCTTAGCTTTTTGGGATCGTACAACTCATGATAGCCAACTGATTACAATTTTTGCCACCATTTCTTCCGGAGCAATCGGAGCTTTAGCAGGACTTTTGGCTCCTTCTCCGAATAAATAATTTAAATATTATAACCATAAAAATAATTATCATGAAAAAAGAAATTAGAATCAATCCAGCAAATGGACATGTAAGTGTAAACGTAAAAATCACAGGATTAGTAGGAGCAGGTTACAACTTAGACCTTTTCGAAAAAATGAGTAATAATACTATTTTAAATTACTCGGGAACCAATGTTTTTGACCATGATGATATGAGAATGCTTCCAAACTCTTCTGATATGAACGTTGGAAGAGTGCTCAAACTCAATACTTATGTTATGTCTATTGATGATAACAATGATGTGGAAAAGAGATTTACAATACGTCTACAGATCATCCAAAATGGAATTATCATTGATGAAGCCGTCATCACAGACCAACTAAAAAAAGAACATAAGAATTTTCTAACATTAGTAAAACTTGTATAATGAAAACAATTATCATTTTATTATTAATGGTTCCTGCGTTAATGTTTGCACAAATTCCGTCAGAGAGTTTGGTGAAAAATTACAAACTAAATTTTGCACTTCCTGATATTCCAGCCTTCAAGGCATTAGGAACTGAGCCTAGCAATATCTTAAGACCTTCTGTGACGCAAGATTTTTCATTTGTTTCCTCAGAATTTTTTAATGGTAAAAATTTAGTTATTCCGACTTCTTTTGGAATCGAGGTAAGTCCGATATTACTTATGAATACTGACAAAATGACTTTAAGTGAATTCAGGAAAAATAATGCCTTCAAAACCTCCCGTTTTTCTTTAGGAACATTTAAAGATTCATTAAAGACTATGAATATTTCAGTAGGATATAGATTAACGGTTATCAATAAAGGAGATTTGCGAACAGACACTGCTGTTTTAGATGAATTTCTCAAAAATACTCTTGCTAAAAAAGCGTATGAAAAAGCAAAATTAGAAGAAAAGTTTATGCAAGAGAATAATATACTACCTTTTGAAATTACCTCGGAACAGAAAGTAGAAATGGGGAAGTATGTAGATCAAAATATGAAAGAAAATGAAGATGAGTTTGAAAGCAAATTAGATGAATTTAAAAAGCAATACAAAAACGATAACTGGAATGCAGAAAAGCTAGATTTCGCAACGGCTTTCGTAGGTCAGGCAAGAGACTCTCTGATATCAAACGTATCCTTCCGAAATTTCTCGTTATGGGGAACTTATGCAATACCGATTAAAAAATTCGGACAGATATTATTCGGGGCAACTTATCAGTTAAACCGTTTGCAGAATGAAGAGTATCATACTTTCAGCTTTTCAAACAGAAACTATTTTGGAAGCAATAGAATCAAATTTTTCTTTGAAGAACAGATCGAATATAATCAATATCTTGGTGACAAAACAAATCTGCTTTTAAATCTTGGAGCAGAAGTTAATTTAAATAAAGGCTTTTGGATTGACTTAAATGCAGGACTGACTAAAAATTATAATGACAATACATCAGATTTTGTCTCTCAGCTAAGATTCAGGTATACATTGCCCGAATAAATTAAATAAAAACCCTCTTTAAATAATTATTTAAAGAGGGTTTTTATTTAAAGTAAAAGATTTCATTTAACGTATTAAGATAAATATTTATTTCCATCAATCATTAATAGGATTGATTGTTTAATATTAACTAAAATTTAACTCAAAAAACATCAATTGGCCTACTTCAAATAACGGAAAAACTTATTTTTTAATTAAATTTGTCTAAACTATAAATAAACAAAAAATGAGTTACATTTCTTACATAGAAGCAAGACAGATTTTGGATTCGAGAGGGAATCCTACAGTGGAAGTTGATGTATTTACAGAAAGTGGCGCGATGGGTCGTGCTGCAGTGCCTTCTGGAGCATCTACCGGAGAACATGAAGCGGTAGAATTGCGTGATGGCGGTTCTGAGTGGATGGGAAAAGGCGTATCTAAAGCTGTAGAAAATGTAAGAGAAGTGATTGCTCCTGAGTTGGTAGGCCTTCCGGTTTATGACCAGAATCTTTTAGATCAGATCATGATCGACTTAGACGGTACAAAAAACAAAGGGAATCTTGGTGCAAATGCAATTCTTGGTGTTTCTTTGGCTGCTGCAAAAGCTGCTGCTGCTGAACTAAAAATGCCGTTATACAAATATATCGGTGGTGTCAATGCAAATACACTTCCTGTTCCGATGATGAATGTAATCAACGGTGGATCTCACTCAGATGCTCCGATTGCTTTTCAGGAATTTATGGTAATGCCGGTAAAAGCAGATTCTTTCTCTCACGCATTGAGAAAAGGAACTGAGATTTTCCACAATCTTAAAGCGATTCTTCATTCAAGAGGTTTGTCTACTGCGGTAGGTGACGAAGGTGGTTTTGCACCAACTTTCAAAGGAACTGAAGATGCTTTAGATACATTACTTCAGGCTATCGAAAAAGCGGGTTATAAGCCTGGTGACGATGTAATGATCGCATTAGACTGTGCAGCTTCAGAATTCTATAAAGACGGAGTGTACGATTACAGAAAATTCCAGACTCCGGATGCAGCTCAGTTCTCAAGCAGCGAACAGGTTTCTTATTTGGCTGAATTGGCAAATAAATACCCAATTATCTCTATCGAAGACGGTATGCAGGAAAATGACTGGGAAGGTTGGAAAATGTTGACTGATAGAATCGGTGACAGAGTACAGTTGGTGGGTGACGATTTATTTGTAACCAATGTAGAGAGATTAAAAAGAGGAGTAGACGAAGGAATTGCGAATTCAATTTTGGTTAAAGTAAACCAGATTGGTTCTCTTTCTGAAACTATGGCTGCGGTACAAATGGCTCAGCACAACAAGTTTACATCAGTAATGTCTCACAGATCTGGTGAAACTGAAGATTCTACAATTGCTGATTTGGCAGTGGCAATGAATTGCGGTCAGATCAAAACGGGTTCTGCTTCAAGATCAGACAGAATGGCGAAGTACAACCAGTTGTTAAGAATCGAAGAAGCTTTGGGTGATACAGCTTATTTCCCTGGTTTAGAGGCTTTCAAAATAAAAAGATAAAATAAGATAAAAAAAACAGCAAACTTTTTTAGTATTGCTGTTTTTTGTGTATTTTTAAGAAATTTAAATAAAATATTATATAATGTCAGACAACAAAGTTATATTGAATTATGACGGTAATTCGTATGAATATCCTATCGTAGATAGTACAATCGGAGACAGAGGAATAGATATTTCAAAATTAAGAGACCAAACCGGTCTTATTACCCTAGATTTAGGATACAAAAATACAGGTGCTACATTAAGTGAGATTACCTATCTTGATGGTGATCAGGGAGAATTGTTTTACAGAGGTTATCCTATTGAGCAAATCGCTGAGAAATCAAACTTTACAGAAGTAATGTATCTTTTATTGCACGGTGAATTGCCTACAGAAGATCAGCTTGATACTTTCAATGGTAATATCAAAAAATATAACTTCGTAGCAGAGGAGATGAAAAAAATCATCGATGCCTTCCCTCGTTCTGCACACCCAATGGGAGTTTTGTCTACTCTTACTTCTGCTTTAACGGCATTTAATCCAAAATCTGTTAACGTACAGTCTAAAGAAGAGATGGATCTTGCAGCAGAGTTATTGATTGCTAAATTTGCTCACCTTGCAGCTTGGACATACAGAAAAACTCTTGGTTTACCACTAAACCACGGAGATAACAGCCTTGATTATGTAGAAAACTTCTACAAAATGGCTTTCAGATTACCAAACGAAGAGTTTGTAATCAACCCTGTAGTTACTGCTGCTTTAAATAAATTGTTAATCCTTCACGCTGACCATGAGCAAAACTGTTCTACCTCTACTGTAAGAATGGTAGGTTCTGCTCATACAGGTCTTTTTGCTTCAGTTTCTGCAGGTATTTCTGCACTTTGGGGACCACTTCACGGTGGTGCAAACCAGGCAGTAATTGAAATGCTTGAATTAATCGAAAAAGATGGTGGAGATGTTAACAAGTGGGTAGCTAAAGCTAAAGATAAAAATGACAGCTTCCGTTTGATGGGCTTCGGACACCGAGTGTATAAAAACTTCGATCCAAGAGCGAAAATCATCAAAAAAGCTGCTGACGACTTGTTAGCTGCTTTAGGAATTGAAGATAAAGCACTTGATATTGCAATGCAGTTAGAAAAAGTAGCTCTTGAAGACGAATATTTCATCGAAAGAAAATTATATCCAAACGTAGATTTCTATTCAGGAATCATTTACAGAGCATTAGGAATTCCTACAGAAATGTTTACCGTAATGTTCGCATTAGGAAGACTTCCGGGATGGATCGCTCAATGGAAAGAAATGAGATTAAAAGGAGACCCGATCGGAAGACCAAGACAGGTTTACCAGGGTGCTCAAAAAAGAGATTACATCGATATCGCAAACAGATAATATTGTTTCTCAGATAAATTTAAAATCCCAAAGTTTTTTTGCTTTGGGATTTTTTTGTTATTTCGTTAAAGCTTTTCACTGTATTGGATTTTAAATTTTAGTCATAAATATCGACAACACAATGATAATTTTTTAAAAGAAAAGAGTAATCCTTTGAAAAGGAAGCTTTCATAGGAGCGTAATGTTTGTAGAAAAAAGCATAACAATAATTTGTGAGCTCCGTAGGAGCGTCATGTATGTAGAAAGAAGTGTCCTCATAAGCTGAGCTCCGTAGGATCGGAATGTTTGTAGCAGAGAAAAGCTTCTTTATCAATGAGCATTGTTGCAACAGAATCCCTTTTAAATTATATTTAGATCTTAAAAATTCAAAAAAAATAAACTTAATATGATGTTTTGGTTATTTAAAAATAATGGTTTACATAAATTCTTTATGAATAGCCATGTAAAATAAATCAAAAATACAAACTGTAATTTTTAGTTTAAAGATAATATCATATGATTTCAAGAGTCATCCGTTATTTCTATCTGAAAAAGCGAAATTAAATAGATAGAATTTGATTATTTTACAACATTTCAAGCCAATATTTTATGCTAAAATTCTCTGCATTTTATTCAAGATTAAATTTTTGACTTCACCGCCGTTTCATTATATTTGTGGCTCATGCTATGTAAAGAACGCTTTATTTAAAGCCAATACATCAGAAGAATTTTTATGAAACTAAATATCAAAAACGAAACCGGTAAACTGAAATCAGTGGTTTTAGGTCAGCCCAATTCAATGGGCCCGGATCCTACTTTAGAAGAAAGTTATGATGCAAAATCATACCATTCCATCCAGCACAATATTTATCCAAAAGAGAAAGATATTATTGCTGAAATGGAAGCTTTTGAAAAAGTACTCAAAAAATATGAGGTAGAAGTTCTTCGTCCGAGCATTATTAAAGATTATAATCAGGTTTTCGCGAGAGATGTTTCGTTTGTCATTGACGACAAAATGATTATTTCAAACGTTATTGCAGACCGTGCAGACGAACAGGATGCTTATCGTTCTATTTTTGAGAAAGTAAAATGGAGAGACATCATTAATCTTCCAGACACTGCACATATCGAAGGGGGGGATGTTATCGTTTGGAATGATTTTATTTTCATTGGAACTTGTTTTTCTGAGGATTACAGAAATTACAAAACAGCACGTACCAACGAATATGCGATAGAAATCTTAAAAGAATATTTTCCAAAGAAAAGAATTTTAGATTTTGAATTGAAGAAAAACGACAGAGAGCCTTATCAGGGAATTTTGCATTTAGATTGTACCTTCAACCCGATTGGTACGGATAAATGTATTGTTTACAAGAATGGTTTTGTGGACGAAAGTGATTATAATCTAATCATCGATATTTTCGGAGAAGAAAATTGCTTCCATGTCAACGATGAAGAAATGTTTGAGATGTGTCCTAATATTTTCTCGATTTCTCCGGAAGTTGTCGTTTCAGACAGTTCATTTACAAGAATGAATAATCATCTCAGAAACGAGTGGGGAATGACCGTTGAAGAAATTCCGTACAGAGAAATTTCTAAAATGGGAGGGCTTTTACGTTGCTCGACGATGCCGTTGGTGAGAGAGTAGATTTTTGATTTAACAATTTTAAATTTGAATCTTTTAATTTTAAATTAAAAAAATGCAGACAACAGATACAGTATTAATGATAGAGCCGATTGCGTTCGGTTATAATGCAGAAACAGCAGAGAACAACTACTTTCAGATAGAGCAGAAAGGAGCAGATATTCAGTCAAAAGCTTTGGCAGAATTCAAAATTTTTGTTGAAAAACTGAAAAGCAAAGGTATTAACGTTATCACTATAAAAGATACCATCGATCCGCACACGCCGGATTCTATTTTTCCAAATAACTGGGTTAGTTTCCACAATGACGGAAAAGTAGTTTTATATCCGATGTTTGCTTCCAACAGAAGAGTTGAACGTAGAGAAGATATCATTGAAAGCATTAAAAACCAAGGTTTTGAAGTTAGCGAAATCGACGATTGGTCTTTACCTGAAATTCAGGGGCATTTTTTGGAAGGAACTGGAAGTATGATTTTCGATCATGATAATAAAATCGCTTACGGTTCAGTTTCTTTGAGATTAGATGAGAATTTATTCAGAGAATTCTGTGAAAGATACGGTTTTACGCCTGTAGTTTTCCATTCTTTTCAAACGGTGGGCGAAGAAAGGCTTCCCATTTATCATACCAATGTGATGATGTGCGTGGCAGATCAATTTGTAGTAATCTGCCTTGACTGCATCGATAATGAACTGGAAAGAAGCAAAGTCATTGAAACCATTAAATATTCAGGAAAAGAAATCATAGAAATTTCAGAAGAGCAAATGCAGCAGTTTGCGGGAAATATGCTCCAGGTTCAGAATAAAAATGGTGAAAAGTTTCTGGTAATGAGTCAAACCGCTTATCAGTCTTTACATGATGAGCAAGTTTCAAATATTGAAAAATATTGCGAAATTATTTATTCAGATTTAAATACCATTGAAGTCAATGGCGGTGGAAGCGCACGTTGTATGTTGGCTGAGGTCTTCTTGCCTAAAAAATAATTCATTTAATTTGATAAAATATAACTTCTGACTTTTAAATAGAGTCAGAAGTTTTTTATTGTTATGCCTTTAGTCAACCATTAAAAAATAATTAAATTTGTAAAAATATAAGGATGATTATGATTAAAAAAATATACTTGAGTTTAGCGATTCTGTTAAGCTTTTCCATTGACGCTCAGCAAAAAACATATTGTAACCCGATTAATATCGATTACGGTTACACACCTTTTGAAGTTTTTTCTAAGCAGGGAAAACACCGAGCAACGGCAGATCCGGTGATTGTAAATTTCCAGAAAAAACTGTTTCTGTTTTCAACCAATCAGGAAGGATATTGGCACAGCGACAATATGCTCGACTGGAAGTTTGTCAAAAGAAAATTCCTTCGGGACAACAAATATACCCATGATCTGAATGCTCCTGCAGTTTGGGCAATGAAAGATACCTTATATGTTTATGGTTCAACCTGGGAATCTGATTTCCCGATCTGGAAATCTACCAATCCAACCCAAGACGACTGGAAAATTGCCGTCGATACATTGAAAGTGGGAGCGTGGGATCCGGCTTTTCATTATGATGAAGATAAAAACAAACTGTATCTCTATTGGGGATCAAGCAACGAATGGCCACTTTTAGGAACAGAAGTTAAAGTGAAAAACCTTCAGTCTGAAGGGTTTGTAAAACCTATTTTAAGATTAAAACCTGAAGATCACGGCTGGGAAAGATTTGGTGAATATAATGACAATGTTTTTCTGCAGCCTTTTGTGGAAGGAGCTTGGGTAACGAAGTATAAAGACAAATATTATATGCAGTACGGAGCTCCTGCGACAGAATTCAGCGGATATTCTGATGGAGTGTATGTTTCAAAAAATCCTTTGGAAGGTTACGAATACCAACAACACAACCCGTTTTCTTACAAGCCGGGAGGTTTTGCGAGAGGAGCCGGACACGGCGCAACATTTGAAGATAATTTTAAAAATTGGTGGCACGTTTCAACCATTTTTATTTCCACTAAAAATAATTTTGAAAGACGTTTGGGAATCTGGCCTGCAGGTTTTGATAAAGATGATGTGATGTACACCAACACGGCTTACGGAGATTATCCGACGTTACTTCCACAGTTTGCACAAGGAAAAGATTTCTCAAAAGGACTTTTCACCAATTGGATGTTGCTGAATTATAATAAACCCGTTCAGGTTTCTTCAACTTTAGGAGGTTACCATTCGAATTATGCGGTGGATGAAGATATTAAAACGTATTGGAGCGCTAAAACTGGAAATTCGGGAGAATGGTTTCAGACAGATTTAGGTGAAATTTCGACGATTAATGCTATTCAGGTCAATTATGCCGATCAGGATGTGGAATTTATGGGAAAAACTGAAGGGAAAATGCATCAGTATAAAATTTATTGTTCTAATGACGGTAAAAAATGGAAAGTCATTGTCGATAAAAGTAAGAATACCAAAGATGTTCCTCACGATTATGTAGAATTAGAAAAACCAGCCGAAGCAAGATATTTAAAAATAGAAAACCTGAAAATACCGACGGGAAAGTTTGCATTAAGCGGTTTCAGAGTGTTTGGAAAAGGTTCAGGAGCAAAACCTGCGAAAGTTCAAAACTTTGTTCCGTTGAGAGCTGACCCGAAAAAATATGGCGAAAGAAGAAGCATCTGGATGAAATGGCAACAGAATTCTGACGCTGACGGTTATGTTATTTATTGGGGAAAATCACCGGATAAGTTGTACGGAAGCATTATGGTTTATGGTAAAAATGAATATTTCTTTACGGGAGCCGACAGAGTAGATTCTTATTATTTCCAGATTGAAGCATTTAATGCCAATGGAATTTCTGAAAGAACAGAAGTAGTAAAGTCTGAGTAACTGCAATTATACTTAACCCGTTGTGCATTTTAAAATACTTTCGTCATTTCGAGTAGGTTTTTGAAGAAACCGTATCGATAAGGTTGTAATTTTGAAGATAAATTATTCTCGATACATTTTTTCTACACTTTGTTACTAAAAAACACTCGAATGGCCGAATCCAATATTGAAATTTTTCAAAATGCACAACGGGTATACTTATTTAAATAATAGACGCTTTGGAATTTTCAAGGCGTTTTTTATGGAATTGTTTTCAGAAATTCATCAATTTTATTAATTAGAAAAGGTGCATTTTTTTCATTCATCCAATCAAGATGTCCACCCGGAAATTCGTAAGATTGATTAAAATTCCATTTTTATTTAAAACTGAATCTAAAATTCCTTTTTGTGATAAGGGAATAACCTGATCATTATTTCCATAGAAAGAGATCGTCGGAGGAGAATTTTTATTTACCCAATTAACCGGGCTCGCAAAATTTCCCATCGAATTTCCTTTTGGGATTGTAGCAGGATCAACCAAATGATTTTCAACAAATGAATAATCTGAATAGTTCTTAAAATTGGGATCTGACAAATCTGATGGCCCCACAATATTCACTACAGCTTTTATCTTTTCTTTTTCACCCAAGCGATAAGAATAAAGCATCGACAAATGGGCTCCTGCACTATTTCCCAAGAGAACAAACTTCGATTTAATGGGTGCAATCCCGACTAAATAGTTAATTGCATTTTGAATGTCATCAGTCTGATTCGGGAGTCCGAAGCGTGTTTCGGTTGCAAGTCGGTAGTTGATATTGGCAAAAGCACTTTGAGGAAATCTCTTCATCAGCGAGAATGTGAAGCCGGTAATGTCAGATTTCCTTCCTGCTTTCCAGCCTCCACCGTGAATGATCATGAAAATTGTTTTTACAGAATCCCGATTTTTGGGAATATAAAGATCCATTCTCTGTTCGGAATCATCACCGTAAGAAATATCCGTTTGCTGATCAAATGTAATGCCTTCGCTGATCGTCATTGTTTTTTCTTTGCAGCCAAACAATGCAATTAAACATAAAAATGTGAAAAATTTATTCATACTTAAATATAAACGAAACCCACCAATTTCTTGGCAGGTTCTGTACAAAATAATGTATATGAAGATTGAATGTTAACGTGTTCTGCTTTTTATAGCGTCTGATGCGCCTTCGATGTCTCTTACTTTTTTCACTTTCTGGTTTCCGAAATTGTACGTGATGCTGAAAGTTCCGCCTCTTCTGAATTGGTCGTTTCTTACATAATTGTAATTTCCGTTGTCCTGATAGTCCTCGATTTCTACGATGTTTGTTCTTAAAACATCATTTAAGTTTAAAGCAAAAGTCCAATCGTTCCAGTTTTTCTTGATGCTTAAGTCTAAACTCATCAGGTTTTTCAACATTCCTAGTTCGATTTGCTGCTTGTCTACGAAGAAATAATTTACGCCCAAGAACCATGTTTTCTTTTTGTCTAAGCGAATAGTGTTGTTGGTCTGAATAAGAACACTGGTCGAGCTGATATTATTTCTGTAAACTATTTGTTTTCCTTCTTTGTCCAGAAAAATATCTCCATTGGTAGGATCTACAGCCAAAGCACCGTCGTTAATATTATGCTGTACACCAACATTGAAATTCATTGTCAGATATTGGTTAAAAAATAATTTCTGAATTCCTATTGTAGCAGACATTTCTTGTTTATCTCCAAAATTTGTTCTGATGTAACGAAGTACGTTTTGTTCGCTGATAGTTCCATCCATAGATTTTGCATAACCTTGCAGCGGTACCTGTGTAATTTGATCTTTAAAATACGAATGATTTAAAATTAAAAAATAAGAATTTTTATACATATACGTTAGCTCTTGATTATAAGTTGATGACGCTTTTACAAAAGGATTGTTTTGAGTATAATTGTTTTCCGTTAGAATGTTTCTCACAGGATTCAGTTCCCAGAAACTCGGTCTTCTCATTCTGCTTGAAAATGCATACGAAATATTATTTTTATCATTTATAGCATAATTAAAACTCAAATACGGAAGTATATTGTTATAATCTCTTTCGATTTTTCGATATTCAGGAGCGGCATTGTCTGATGTACCTAAGCTGTTGGTCATCTCGTATCGGGTACCAATTTTTCCCGAAAGTTTATCAGAAAATTTCTTTTCCAGCGTTAAGTAGGCTCCATAAATATTTTCATCATAAATGAAATGATTTGGTTCGTATTTTGGGTTGGCTACAAGATCTCCGTTTGCATCAAATATTTCTGCAAGATTTCCCTTATCATCAAAAATAGAAGTTGTGTTTTTTGTATCGTTATCCGTTTTTGTTTTGTTAAAGTTTCCGCCAATTGCTACGGTAAAATCGTTCTTGAATTTCTTAATGTAATCTACAGTGCTTGAAAAGTTGTTGATGATCTGGGGTAGATTTTGATCGACTGTTTGGCTAAGAACAGGATTATTTCCATATTCATCTGTCAAAAAAGTTTTATTATCTGTAAACTGGAATCTTTTGAAATTAAGATAGGCAGCATTTACATTTACTTTACTTCCTAATGAATCGGTTTTTAATTCATAATTTAAATTAACAGAATTATTATACGATCTTGCATCTTCTTTATTTCTGGAATTTGTATACGTTGTACTTTTAATCTGGGTCAGTGGATTAGTAGAACGGATAGTATTAAATAAATTCACCGTAGAATTATAACTTTTATTGGCAGATGAGTTCCATGAAAGAGCCAAGTTGCTTTTTTCGGTCAGTTGATAATCCAGGTTCAGATAACCACCGATATATTGGTTTGGGTCATCGATATCTCCTACAGACTCATTAGAAGAAGTACTATTTCCGTTTCGTAATACGTAAGATTGAGCCTGAATATTATCCCCGCCATACAAGTTAGCACTGATTCCCAGCTTATCTTTTCTGTAGTTGGCAGAGAAACTTGCAGAACTTCCATTGTATTTATTTTGAGAATTAGACATTCTCATGTTTCCGCTGAGGCCGTCGCTCATTTTTTTCTTTAGAACGATATTGATAATTCCGTCTGAAGATTCTACCTGAAATTCACTTCCCGGAACAGTAATCACTTCAATTTTCTGAATATTTTCTGCAGGAGTATTTTTTAGAAATTGAGTAACCGATTCGGCATCCATATTGGTTTTTCTACCGTTGATGTAGATCAGAGCATTATTCTTTCCTGCGATTTTCAATGTTTTATCATCTGTTGTGGAAAGTAGAGGAGTTTGTCTCAACAAATCAAAAGTTGTATTTCCTTTGCTAACGGGTGATGCGGCAACGTCATAAACGAAACGGTCGCTCTGCTTTTTGAAGACCTGCTTGGTCAAAACAACTTCTTCAATTTTTTTTGTTTTTAGAGAATCTGATTTTTTTTCTTGTGCGAAAGTCAATCCGGTGAAAAATATGGCTGCGATGAGTAGTGGCGTTTTCATGATTTTAGATTTTAATAGTGTATAGAAGCTTGTATCTGTTATTATTTTACATTGCAAAGATATGTAATAAATTTAGTATCATGCAATACAAAGTAGTAAAAATGTTTTTATTTTAATTGTAACTACTTGAATTGTAGTTATTAAAATTTAAATTAAATTTTTGTTTACTTTGCGTTTCTACATAATAAGACAACTGTAACAATAATTTTGTTACAGCCTAAATTGATTTTTTTTAAAACGTTATTATTCTCTGTCGAAACGAGCCAGCTTTTTGTCGATCCAAATCGTGGCAAAAGGGAAAAATGCAGAGATCAATGCAAAGACGGTGTCTTCATCATCCCAAGTATAGATTTTTCTTGTAGCAGGAAGAAAGATAAGATAAAGTGTAAAAAAGAATCCGTGAATGCTACCAATTGTACTAATGTAGATAATTGGGAAAATACCTTCCGGATCAACACGGATCCAGATCATTGCGGTAAATAGAAAAAACCATGAAACTGCCTCAGCCAAACAAATCTGTTTAAACCATTTGATAACTTTTTCCTGAGGATATTTGGAGAACAGATTTTCGAGAAAATTCATTTATAATATATTTTAAAGGACCTTTTAAATCCTTCGTTGATTGAATGTTGATTTGGAAATACAAAGTTACCAGAATTTATAAAGTCAGTAATTTCCTTTTCAAAGTGGGGAATAAATTTTTCATTTCCTGTATCTGTAAAATGGTGACTGAATTTTTCAATGACCAAATTCAATTTGTCCTGCTCAAAATCGACAGTTACTGTAGCCTCCGTAAATGATTGTCCGGATTGTTTGTTCTTTTTATAGTCTCGAGGATATTGAAACTTCTTAAAGAAAAGGTTGTTAAGTAAAGAGTCAGCGAACGTCTTTTCTCCGTCGTGCAGCCATTCTGTATGATCATTATACTCAAATATAACTATTGGCTTTTTTTCTATTCGCTCGTAAATGGCTTGTTTCAAAATCTTATCAATAGCCTCTTTTCCAAATTTGCCTTCTGTCAATTTTGTCGAATAAATATAATAACATTCTCCGGTTGAATGAGTCCCGAAACAGTTTCCCGACCAGGTTCCACCATAATAGATATTTTGCTTTTCTAATAGTTTTTTTAATTCTTGGATTGCGGGAAATTCAGAACCGCCGGGACCTGGTGTATGAATATATAATTTATTTGTAATTTTAAAATCATTAATGGCTCTTATAGAATCTTGCGTGCAGCTTTCTGCACTTATTTTCATGATAGAAGCTCGTTGCTGTCTATACTCAATTTCTTTTTGATTTTTTATCGAATCTTCCACTGAAATTATCTGTGCAGAAACAACTGTATGAGCAAAAAAGACAAGTAAAAACAAAAATGCTTTCATGACGTACTATTTATAAAAACTACTCCCATCCAGATACTCAAAAACCTCTGGGGGAAGCATAGGCCTTACATTTTTTCCTTCTTTGATCATGGAGCGAACTTCGGTGGCAGAAAGTTCAATCACAGGAGCTTTGATCATCGAAATATTTTCATGTTGCAGATATTCAGAATCTTTTTTCTCACCATCAAAAACTCTGGGATAAACAATGATGTGATGATTTTTTATTAAAACATCAGAATTTTTCCACTTGTGAAGTCCGTCGAGATTGTCTTCTCCCATAATCAGGCTGAAAGAACATTCCGCATGTTTTTCTTTAAGATAAGTTAAAGTATCTATCGTGTAACTTGGGGTTGGTAAGGCAAATTCAACGTTGGATGCACGCATCTGCGGATAATTTTTTACAGCAAGCTGCACCATATCCAAACGGTTATGATCTTTTAGTAGCGATTTTTTTTCTTTAAAAGGATTTTGCGGGCTTACTACAAACCACAATTCATGCATATCCGAGTTCTCCAGAATATAATTAGCCAAAATTAAATGACCAATATGAATGGGATTGAATGACCCGAAAAATAAACCGATTTTTTTCAAAGTTGAGGCTGAGTTTAAGGTTGAGTTGGCTTAGTCTTCTCTAAATTTCACATCTCTGATATTAAGATAATGCGTTACATTCCCTTTCCAGTGGTTTTCTTCTAAAGTAAAAGCAATGTCAAAAGATTTATTTCTAAAATCATCAGCAAATTGGCCGAGTTTAAAACCAACACATTCAATATTTCTTCCAGTAGATTCTTGTTTGATGTAGAATTTTAAGTGGTTATTGTCTTTCCCCATCGTTTTCAGGTAGCCGGCAATTTTTTGATTTTTTAAAACCAGATTAGGTTTCATATTCTGAGGCCCGAAAGGGCCCAGTTTTCTGTGGAAGTTGATAAAATCTCTGTTAATTTCATCTAAATCGACATCAGCATCTATCGTAATAGAAGGTTCTTTTTGATGATCTTTAATTTTTTCGGCAACTGTTTTTTCAAATTTAAGTTTGAAAGCTTCGAACTTATCTTTTTCCATAGAAAGTCCGGCAGCAGCGTGGTGTCCTCCAAATTTCAGAAAGTATTCCGAACAAAGATCCAACGCTTCATGCACATCAAAATCTGAAACAGATCTTGCAGAAGCCACCATTTCCCCATTATTTCCGTCAGTAAAAACTAAAGTGGGTTTATAATACGTTTCAATCAATCTTGAGGCTACAATTCCGATCACTCCTTTGTTCCATTCAGGATGATAGACAATAGTGGAATATTTTGTTTCCTGCTGAGATTCGATTACTTGGTTGAGTGCAGAAAGGGTAGAGTTCATATCGAGCTCGCGCCTTTCGTCATTAAGATCCATAATGTCCCCCACAATTTGCTGAGCGTGCTTCAGGTTATCTGAAACCATCAGTTCTACAGCAGCTTTACCGTGAGAAATTCTTCCTGCAGCATTTATTTTTGGAGCGATTTCAAAAACGATGTTTGAAATTTCAAAGTGCGAAAGTTTATCTTCGGGGATTAATAATCTTAAACCTAAATTGCGGGTTTTTCTGAGAACTTTTAGTCCCATTTTAGCCAAAACCCTGTTCTCACCAGTCATTGATACGATATCCGCAGCAATTGAGATGGCCAGTAGATCTGTCAGTTCAAATAATTCAGTTTCCGGAATTTTATAGATGGTGTTTAATCCTTGGCAAAGCTTAAAACCAACTCCACAACCTGAAAGCTCCTTAAAAGGATAGCGACAGTCTGATCTTTTAGGATCTAAAACGGCCACAGCATCCGGAATTTCGTCTCCGGGTAAATGGTGATCACAAATAATGAAATCAATTTGTTTTTCTTTGGCATAATTAATCATGTCAATAGCCTTGATACCGCAGTCTAATGCGATAATCAGAGAAAAGCCGTTTTCTTTGGCATAATCAATACCTTCAGTAGAAATCCCATATCCTTCAGAATTTCTGTCGGGAATGTAAAAATCTAAATATTTTTTCTGAACTATTTTTCTTAAATAAAGATAAGTAAGCGCAACGGCAGTGGTTCCGTCGACATCATAATCTCCGTAAACCATTATTTTCTCCCCATTTTCGATAGCTGTAGCAATCCGCTCCACGGCTTTTTGCATATCTGCCATCAGGAAAGGATTGTGAATATCTGTAAAATTTGGCTTGAAAAATTCGCGCGCTTTCTGGTAATTGTCAATTCCTCTGAGAACCAATAGTTTGGATTCAAAAGTTCCAAAACCAAGCGACGAACTCAATCCGTCAACAGTTTCTTCATCAGGTTCGGGTTTGTAAATCCATTTTTGACTCATTTCACAAAAATAAGTAAAATTTATTTTAAAATCAATTTGATTATGATCTTCATTATCAATTATTAAGCACTTGATATTTATTTTATTTGTAGTGTTTTAAGGGTTTTTAAGTGTTTTGGATAATAAATATTTGATTTTTTTAAATTTTATGAAAACCAAACGAAAACTATTGTCGTAGATACCATTAAACAGCTAAACCTTTTTAAAAATAATATTATGAAAAAACCAATTAATGTTTCTAACCAAGGAGCCACCTTGGATACCAGCAGAAGAAACTTTCTAAAACTAAGCGGTATTGGTATTGCCGTTGCCGGGCTTACTTTGGTAGGTTGCGATGATGACGATTTTGTCTACAATGATAATAAGATATTTGATTTGGGAATGGGCGATGTAGGTGTTTTGAACTATGCATACGCTCTTGAACAACTAGAAGCTGATTTCTACACGAAAGTGGTGAATAGTTTCTATGCTGGAATTTCAACTGTTGAAAAAGAAGTACTTACAGATCTTTATCATCACGAGGTTATCCACAGAGATTTCTTTAAAGCAGCAATTACAGGGGCAACTAATAATGTCTTGCCAACACTCGAGTTTCAATATCCGAATGTAAACTTCAACGATAGAAATTCTGTTTTAGCTACTGCAAAAGCTTTGGAAGATACAGGAGTTGCCGCTTATAATGCAGCAGGGAAGTATATTACAAACCCTACTTATCTTGTACTCGCAGGTAAAATTGTTTCCGTAGAAGCAAGACATGCATCAGCAATCAGAGATTTGATTAGTCCTACTCCATTATCTAGTGCTTTTGCAGGGGATGATGTGGTAAATCCTACAAACGGATTGGATGTGGCGAAAGAACCGAAAGATGTCATTGCGGCAGCCGGAGGCTTTATTAAAACTCCATTTACATGGAAAGAAAGAGGCATTAACTAATTTACCAATCTCAAAAATCAATTATTATGAACATTCTAAAATTATTAGATAAATTGTCTGACGATTCTTTTTTCTCAAAACAGACGTCTAGATTAGATAATCTTTCAGATATTACTTCATTTGGTAAAAAAGCGGCTGTTGCTGCGATACCATTAGGATTAGGAAGCTTCATGGCAACTTCTGCCAAAGCTGAAACCACAACAATAGACCCAACGACGATGAAAAGTGCATTGACAGATGCTCTTCAGCTAGCGTTGACTTTAGAATACTTAGAGGACGAATATTATGCAAAGGGTTTGGCAAAGCCCAATTTGATTCCTTCTTCAGACCGGGTGGTTTTTCAACAGATTTCTAAACATGAGGCTGCTCACGTTAGTTTTCTGAAAGCTACATTAACCTCGTTAAATGTTACGCCAATTGCTAAACCAACTTTTGATTTTACCGTAAACGGAGCATTTGCACCCATGGATGATTATCAGCAGTTCCTTATTTTGGCGCAGGCTTTTGAAGATACTGGTGTAAGAGCATATAAAGGGCAGGCAGGTAATGTAATGTCAAACAAAGATGTTCTTCAGGCGGCTTTACAGATTCATTCTGTAGAAGCAAGACATGCTTCAATGGTTCGTAGAATGCGTGCCAACAAAGGTTGGATCGAATTAGCGAGCGGCGGAAGTGGAAGTGGAGGCATGCCTACTGCAACCAATCCTGTTTACGCTGGTGAAGATGTAACTATGCAGGCTGGGTTCAATACTGCGACAGCTTTCGGAGCTGCGGCAGGCTCTGCGGCTTACGATGAGGTGTTGACTACTGCTGAAGCAACAGCAATTGCAACTCTTTTTATTGATTAATAGAAACACATATATATAGTTAGGCAAATCCTTTTTCGGTACTTCTCCGAAAGAGGATTTTTTTTCGTCAAAAAGTATTACCTTAGTTGCGCTAAACTATATTAAAATGAAAAAAATTATTATCGGTGCAATCGTACTGGGATCAATGTACCATGTACAAGCTCAGAAAATCAATCTGGGAAAAGCTGCAGGAGTAGTTTCAAAAGGAGTGTCGGCGCTTACTTTCAGTAATGAAGATGCGATCAAGCTTTCAAAAGAATCTGTAGATTATATGGACAAGAACAATGCGATTGCAGGTCCTAAAGATCCTTACACAGTGAGACTCAACAAGCTTTTTGCAAAACATAAATCTCAGGACGGGCTTAATCTGAACTACAAAGTCTATAAAGTAAAAGACATCAATGCTTTTGCTTGTGCAGATGGTAGCGTTAGAGTATTTTCATCTTTGATGGATATCATGACAGATGCTGAATTGCTGGCAGTTATCGGTCACGAGATCGGTCACGTTAAAAATCAAGATACAAAAGATGCCATCAAGTCAGCCTATTTAAAAGCTGCAGCGATGGATGCAGCATCATCAGCATCATCTACAGTTGCTACATTAAGTGAAGGGCAGGTCGGGAAAATGGCCAATGCATTTTTGGATGCTTCTCACAGCAAAAAACAAGAATCTCAGGCAGACACTTATTCTTATGATTTCATGAAAGCAAACAACTATAATGTAGTTGGTGCTTATACAGCATTCAAGAAATTAGCATTACTATCCGAAGGTGGATCAGCACAATCAGGATTTCAAAAAATGTTTAATTCGCACCCCGATAGTAACAAGAGAGCAGAAGCTGTCAAAAAGAGAGCTGAAAAAGACGGTTTATGGAAAGACCCTGGAACTGTTTCTTTACCAACAGCAAAATTGACTAAGTAAGCTTTTGCACATTTATAATAATAAGAGTTCAGGTTTTCTGGACTCTTTTTTATCCTAAATATATAGAAGGAGTCATTTTCCAGTGTCATCCAGACATTTTTACCCCTTATTTCTTTAGTAGCTCTTTCCCGCTCTCCGCTGTATCTTTTTCTGGTTACCGCTGCTTAGCATCGGCCACCAGAAAAAGGATGCCGCTATTATCGGGGCTAGGGTGGCGGCGTTTGTATTTCTATTTGTCAAAGTAAAAATTACATTTTAGATTAAGGATTTTTTTGTCAAGTAAATCTCATAATCAACATTTCAATAAAATTCGACATAGACATTATACTAGTACCCGCCGGCGTAAACTTTCCCGAATCACTCAAGACTTATGTAGTTGCATTAGTTGGTAGCCCAAGTGTAAACACTAAATCCGAGCTCCGTAGGAGCGATACTGTCAATAATTAATAAAGGACATCAATCTTAAGTTCTGTAGTGGCGTTAGGTTTGTAATATCCCGCAAATATTAAAGCTCCGTAGGAGCGTCCTGTTTGTAGTTTAATCTACAATTAAGAATATGAGCTCCGTAGGTGCGATACATTTGTAATATCCCGCAAACATTCAAGCTCCTTAGGAGCGTCCTGTTTGTAG
>Ga0265798_10000205_pt1 | contig 107861 bp, 77 predicted proteins | sample P3T30metagenome_FD_192430 | JGI IMG/M metagenome (GOLD analysis project Ga0265798, IMG submission 192430) | Plant litter microbial communities from East Loma Ridge, Irvine, California - P3 T30 | ecosystem: Environmental > Terrestrial > Plant litter > Unclassified | place: USA: California... | reverse complement strand
CGTGTCATTGCGCTCGACGGCGTGATTCAGACCACCGAGGCCGACGAGTTCATCTACCACGAAATGCTCACCCACGTGCCGATCCTCGCTCACGGCGCAGCCAAGCGTGTGCTGATCATTGGCGGCGGCGACGGCGGCATGCTGCGTGAAGTGGCCAAGCACTCGACGGTCGAGCACATCACCATGGTCGAGATCGACGGCACAGTCGTCGAGATGTGCAAGGAGTTCCTGCCGACTCACTCCAACGGCGCTTTCGAGGATTCGCGTCTGAATCTGGTGATCGACGACGGCATGCGTTTCGTGGCTACCACCGAAGAGAAGTTCGATGTGATCATCTCCGACTCCACTGACCCGATCGGTCCGGGAGAGGTGCTGTTTTCGGAAAACTTCTATCAGGCCTGCCATCGCTGCCTGAACGAGGGTGGCATTCTGGTCACTCAAAACGGCACACCTTTCATGCAGCTCAGTGGCGTACAGACCACGGCCGGACGCATGAACGGCCTGTTCGCCGACTGGCATTTCTATCAGGCCGCCATTCCGACCTACATCGGCGGCGCCATGACCTTTGCCTGGGGCGCGACCGACAAGGCGTACCGCAAGCTGCCGCTGGAAACCCTGCGCCAGCGCTTCGCTGGCAGCGGTATTGTTACGCGTTATTACAACCCTGAAGTGCACATCGGCGCGTTCGCGCTGCCGCAGTACGTGCTCAGCGCCATCAAGAAGCCAAGCAACGACTGAGTCCGGTGTCCGACGTTTCGGGCCTGAACGCCTGAAACGTCCTGCCGTATGGCGGGGCGCGACAAAATTTTCACACCCCCCGGTCCAGAATTGCGCGCGACGCTGAACCCGCAGATAGTCTCTGTCGCTGAACGAGACGCGCTGAACGAGCGCCAAATACCTGTCGATCAAGTACTATCTGCCCCCCTTGCAGCCTGCCGCCCACTCGTTGGAGCGCTGGTGTCGCACGCCTGAACCCAACCCTGAATCCACCGGATCCTGACAACCATGGCCAAAACGGACGCCCAGATTCATCGGCAAGCCTTGTCCCGCCTGCAAAACCCGACCGTCAAATCGCATCTGGCTTATACATTGCTCAGCGGCCTGGCCCTGATGGTGATGTACACGCTGCTGCGTATCGGTCTGCTGGTCTACAACCGCGAGATGATTGGCGATACGCCTGCATCGACCTTCATCGAGGCGCTGTTCAACGGCATGCGTTTCGACCTGCGTCTGACGGTGTATCTGCTGATCCCGCTGATGCTGTCGCTGTTCAGCGCTCGGGCCATGGCGGCACGTGGCTTCTTCCGGTTCTGGCTGACCTTGGTCGGCAGCATCACGCTGTTCTTTGGCCTGATGGAAATGGACTTCTACCGTGAATTCCATCAACGCCTGAACGGCCTGGTGTTCCAGTACGTCAAGGAAGACCCGAAGACCGTTCTGAGCATGCTCTGGTACGGCTTTCCGGTGGTGCGTTATCTGCTGGCGTGGGCCGTGGTCACCTGGCTGTTGAGTCTGGTGTTCAAGGGCATCGACCGTGTGACGCGGCCGCGCAATGCACTGTCGGGCGGTGGCGCTGGTACGCGCTCCATCGCGCCATGGTACATGCGCATAGGCGTGTTCTTCCTGGTCCTGATCGTTGCCGTGATCTGCGCCCGTGGCACCCTGCGCCAGGGCCCGCCGCTGCGTTGGGGTGATGCGTACACCACCGAATCGAACTTCGCCAACCAGTTGGGCCTCAACGGCACGCTGACGCTGATAACGGCTGCCAAAAGCCGCATGTCCGAAGATCGCGACAACATCTGGAAAGCAACGCTGCCACAGGCCGACGCACAACAGACCGTACGCGATATGTTGCTGACCTCCCACGACAAGCTGGTCGAGCCGGACATTGCTGCAGTACGCCGTGACTTCACGCCGCCTGCGGAAAACACCCTGCCGATCCGAAACGTGGTCGTGATCCTGATGGAGAGCTTCGCCGGTCACTCGGTCGGTGCGCTGGGCAGCGATGCCAACATCACGCCTAACTTCGACAAGCTGTCCAAGGAAGGCCTGTTGTTCGATCATTTCTTCTCCAACGGTACCCACACCCACCAGGGTATGTTCGCCACCATGGCCTGCTTCCCGAACCTGCCAGGTTTCGAATACCTGATGCAGACGCCGGAAGGCAGCCACAAGCTGTCGGGCCTTCCGCAGCTGTTGAGCGCGGGTCGCAACTACGATGACGTCTACGTTTACAACGGCAACTTTGCCTGGGACAACCAGTCGGGCTTCTTCAGCAATCAGGGCATGACCAACTTTGTTGGCCGTGACGACTTCGTCAACCCGGTGTTCTCCGATCCGACCTGGGGCGTTTCCGACCAGGACATGTTCGACCGTGGCGCTCAGGAACTGAAGGCGCGTCAGGACGGCAAGCCGTTCTATGCCCTGCTGCAAACCCTGTCCAACCACACCCCATACGCATTGCCGGAAAACCTGCCGGTCGAGCGTGTGACCGGTCACGGTTCGCTGGACGAGCATTTGACCGCCATGCGTTATTCCGACTGGGCGCTGGGCCAGTTCTTCGAGAAGGCCAAGAAAGAGCCTTACTTCAAGAACACCCTGTTCGTCGTACTGGGTGACCACGGTTTCGGCAACAACCGTCAGCTGACAGAAATGGACCTTGGTCGCTTCAATGTGCCGATGTTGTTGATCGGTCCGGGCGTGCAGGAAAAGTTCGGCCAACGCAGCAGCATCGTCGGCACCCAGGTGGACGTCGTACCGACCATCATGGGCCGTCTGGGTGGTCAGACCCGTAACCAGTGCTGGGGACGCGATCTGCTCAACCTGCCGGAAGGCGACAAGGGCTTTGGCGTGATCAAGCCGTCGGGCAGTGAGCAGGTGGTGGCAATCATCAGCGGCAACCGCATTCTGATCGAACCGACCGAAATGCCGGCCAAACTGCTGACGTACACCCTGGGTGCCACGCCGCACGCGGAAGAAGTACCCGATGCGCCGGACACCGAGGAGCTCAAGCGCAAGCTGGAGAGCTTCCTGCAAACCGCGACCAAGAGCCTGCTGGACAACACTGCAGGCGTGGAAGCCAGCAAGAACAGAAACTGACCGCTGTCGTCCTGCCCGGTATCAATCGGGCAGGACACGCAGTTGACCGTTTCAGCAATGAAAAAGGCCCTCGGCATCCAATGCGAGGGCCTTTTTGTTATCCGTTTGAGTCCGTTTGCTGTGCGCAATCCATTGGAACGAATGGAGGTGGTGAAAGGTCCAGAGTAGGTAAGTCAGAGTGCCTGGCTTGCTTATTCTGGAGGCATTGATGAAACAGTGGGCCATTTTGTATCTGGACAAGGATGGTGTGCAGCAGCGTCGGGAAGTGCAGTGGCAGGAACGCCCCAGCGAAGAGGATGCTGCACGTCTGTTGCGCAAGGATTTATATCCCGTCACGGATGAGTTGGATCTCAATGACCTGGAAGGTCGAACCGATGAGCCGACCGTCAAGACACTCAAGGACCATAACAGTGTCCAGATCATTTCCATCACAGAAGCGAGCTGATCCTTCACTGCAAAAAATCTTGTTGCGCCAACCACTTGGCAATGTCCCCCCGATGGGTCTACTCTGCAAATGAGGTCGTGAAGACGGCCTCTGACACAGGTCCATCCCCGGCCTGTTCCAGGTCCGGTCAGCTACATGCTTGATTCCCCACGTCGGAGTAACTGCCGTGCGCTGGCCATCTTTTCGATGGCCACTCGGGAAGAGTTGAAACTCTATCTATCGTTGCATAGGAGGACGTTTCATGAGCACAGCCTATCAAGAGGACATCAGCAGTAACGTACTGCGCCGCATGAAAGAAGGCGGTTTTGACTTCGCGCGAATTCACCCCATCGAGTTCTATGCCATTTTTCCCGACGAGGAACGGGCGCGGCAGGCTGCAGAAAAATTTCGTGGTGAGTCCCTCAATACACAGATCAATGTGCGTGACGACGGTGCCTGGCATTTGCAGTTGAGCAAAGTGATGTACGCCACCTATGACGGTATCGGTGACTTCGAGCAAGACTTTCAAGTGGCCATTTCGCCAATGGACGGGGAGGTTGAAGGTTGGGGTGTGAAACAGGAGATCAGGAGGCTGCACGCCTGATCCGCTGCAATTGCGATTGATACCTGCGGGCTGATCGGCCGACCTGGAGAAATCTGCCGGGGCGGCCGGTTTTGTTTTCGGGGTCAGGGAATCTCGCGCAAGTGCTGTTCACGAATAGCGTGCTCGCCAGGACCACGTAAAGCCCGAACAGGTTATCCGTGCGCAAAAAAAAGCCACTCAAGAGAGTGGCTCAAAGGGAAGTCCGGTCAGGAACGCGTCATGATGCGTGGCGCTCGCTGAGAAATGGGGTTCAGGGCAAAAGCGACGTTTGATGCCCTGTTTGCTCGGTTGCTGGCGATTATGGCGAACTAATATCGTGTTCGGAAATCAACTCTGACTATGCTGGTCATAGATTTCGCGGCGCAAAGACGCTTCCGAATGACGCATGCGAGAGGTAGCTGGGGCATTTAGCGCACAGGAATGGTGCGCGGCCCGCAGGGTTTATATATAACCTATTGATATTTAAGCGTTTATGCCGATGGCACGGGCCTTGCGAAGCCTAAGGTGTCCATGGTGACAAGGAGTACGGCATGATCCGCACCTTTTATGACGAGATGTACGATGCTGGCGGTCTGGTCCGCCCGCACTATCGGGAATTCGCCCGCTGGTTGGGCGATACGCCCCCTGAGCTTCTGGCTCAACGCAGGCGTGAAGCCGATCTGCTGTTTCATCGCGCCGGGATCACGTTCACGCTCTACGGTGACGAGCAAGGCACCGAGCGGTTGATTCCGTTCGACACCATTCCCCGCAGCATTCCGGCCAGCGAGTGGCGGGTTGTGGAGCGGGGCTGTATTCAGCGCGTCAAGGCGCTGAACATGTTCCTTGCCGACCTTTACCATGACCAACGCATCATCAAGGCCGGGATCATTCCCGCCGAACAGGTGCTGGCCAACGAGCAATATCAGCTGGCGATGCAGGGTCTGAATCTGCACCGCGACCTGTACTCGCACATCTCCGGCGTCGATCTGGTCCGTGATGGCGATGGCACTTATTACGTGCTCGAAGACAACCTGCGCACGCCCAGCGGCGTGAGCTATATGCTCGAAGACCGCAAGATGATGATGCGCCTGTTCCCCGAGCTGTTCGCGGCGCAGCGCATCGCGCCCATCGATCATTACCCGAATCTGCTGCTCGATACGCTGAAAAGCTCCAGCCCTCTGGATAACCCGAGTGTTGTGGTGCTGACGCCCGGTCGCTTCAACAGCGCGTTCTTCGAACATGCTTTCCTGGCACGCGAGATGGGCGTCGAGCTGGTCGAAGGTGCCGATCTGTTCGTGCGTGACGATCGCGTCTTCATGCGCACTACCGACGGCCCCAAGGCCGTTGATGTGATCTACCGCCGCCTGGACGATGCATTCCTTGATCCGCTGGCCTTCAACCCTGATTCGATGCTGGGCGTGCCCGGTCTGTTGGCGGCCTATCGCTCCGGCAACGTGGTGCTGGCCAACGCCATCGGCACCGGGGTTGCGGACGACAAGTCGGTGTATCCGTATGTCACCGACATGATTCGTTTCTATCTGGACGAAGAGCCGATCCTCAAGAACGTACCGACCTGGCAATGCCGCAAGCCCGAAGAGTTGTCCCACGTACTGGCCAACCTGAAAGACCTTGTCGTCAAGGAAACCCAGGGTTCCGGCGGTTACGGAATGCTGGTCGGGCCTGCTGCCACGGCTGCCGAGATCGAAGCCTTCCGGGCGCGTCTCAAAGCCAAGCCGCATGCGTATATCGCTCAACCGACACTGTGCCTGTCGACCTGTCCGACGTTTGTCGAGAACGGCATCGCCCCGCGCCATATCGATTTGCGCCCCTTTGTTCTGTCCGGTCGTGAAACCCGCGTCGTGCCTGGCGGCCTCACCCGAGTGGCCTTGCGTGAAGGCTCGCTGGTGGTGAATTCGTCGCAGGGTGGCGGAACCAAAGACACCTGGGTGGTCGAGGATTAAGGATGCCTGCCAATGTTAAGTAGAACTGCCTCGGATCTTTTCTGGATGTCGCGTTACCTGGAGCGAGCGGAGAACCTCGCCCGTATGCTGGACGTGAGCTATTCGCTGTCGTTGATGCCCCAGGACGGGCGTGGCGACGGGCTGGATGAAATAGCCATGCCGTTGTTGATCACCGGCACGCTGGAAACCTACATCGAGCGCCATGGCGAGTTGCACGCCGAGCGCATGCTGCATTTCTTCGCGCTGGATGCGAGCAACCCGGCCAGCATCTACAGCTGCCTGGGCGCTGCACGCGCCAGTGCGCACGCGGTGCGCGGTCGGATCACCGCCGACATGTGGGAGAACATCAACTCCACCTGGCTGGAAATTCGTGGCATTGCCCAGCAGGGGCTGACGCGCTACGGCATGAGCCGTTTCTGTGAATGGGTCAAGGAGCGCTCGCACCTGTTTCGCGGCGCGACCTACGGCACCATCATGCGCAACGACGCGTTCCGTTTTATTCGCCTGGGGACATTCATCGAGCGCGCCGACAACACCATGCGCATGCTCGACGCGCGTTATGAAATGCTCGAACTGCGTGGGCCTCAGGCCAACGCCGCCGCAGATAATTCCGCTGCCGGTTATTACCAGTGGAGTGCGTTGCTGCGTGCGTTGTCGTCGTTCGAGGCGTATACCGAGGTATATCGCGACGCGCCGGGTGCACGTCAGGTGGCCGAACTGTTGCTACTACGCGCCGACATTCCGCGCTCGTTGCGTGCCTGTCTGGAAGAGATGGACCTGATTCTTGCCAGTCTGCCCGGCGTCAACGGCAGACCCGCGCAGCGCATGGCGGCCGAGATGGATGCACGCCTGCGCTACACCAGCATCGACGAGATCCTGGATGAGGGCCTGCACGAGTGGCTGAACGAATTCATCCCGATGCTCGCCCAACTGGGTGATGCTATCCACACTTCGTACCTGGAGGCTGCATGAGACTCTCAATTAGCCACGAAACCACCTATCACTATGATGATCAGGTGCGTTCCAGTATCCAGTACCTGCGCCTGACTCCCCACGACAGCGAGCGTCAGAAGGTGCTCAGCTGGAAATTGACGCTGCCACGCGAAGCGCGGGCGCAAGTCGATCCGTTCGGCAATATTCTGCATGTGCTGAGCCTTGAAGAACCTCATGAATCGATCATCATCGGCGCGCGCGGACAGGTCGAAATCGACGCGACCTGTGAAGCCGAACACGAAAGCCAGTCGCCGCTGCCGTTCCTGCGCGTGACGCGCCTGACCGAGCCGGATGAGGCCATTCGCAGCTTCGCGGCCGCTCAGTGTGGCAAGCGTATCGACCGGACCGCACTGATCGACCTGATGCAGGCATTGAATCAGCACATGACGTACACGCAGGGCGCGACGGAAGTCGATACCAGCGCGGCGAAGGCATTTGCCGGACGCTCAGGCGTCTGCCAGGACCACACGCATGCCTTTCTGGCCTGCGCCCGGACCCTGGGTGTGCCAGCGCGTTATGTTTCGGGTTACCTGTGCAGCGAAGACAGCGATCACCTGTCCAGCCATGCATGGGCCGAAGCCTGGATCGATGATGCGTGGTACAGCTTCGACGTGACCAATCAACTGGCCATTCCCGAGCGCCATTTGAAACTGGCCGTCGGTCTGGACTATCTCGATGCGTGTCCGGTACGCGGGATGCGGCGTGGAGGCGGGGCAGAGCAGATGCACGCCAAGGTGGTGGTGTCGCCGATGGTGAGTGTGCCGAAGACCAAGGCAAGGGTTCAGGGTCAGGCGCAACATCAATAACCCTGCAAGTCCGATCCTCATATCAGGCAGCGCACTCATAAACGTGCCCTGTCTGATGTTTTCCCGGATGTATTCACGCATTTGAATATTATTCCGCCGGGTCGTCCGTAATGTCATACAGCGCGTTGTGCAACTCTTCGTAGTTGCCGCCATTGATCACGCTGTAATAACCCGCCTTCATGAGCTTGTCCTGGGCTTTGCTGGCTTTCTCGTTGGAACTGCTGAAAATCACGAACACGGCGTTGCGGTCGTTGAGCACCAGCTTCATCTGGTTCACCAGCCGTATCTGATCAACGCGTACGGCGTTGAGCACAGTGCCTGCGTCGTAATCGGTCTGGCTGCGGACGTCCATGGCCAGCTTGCCTTCCTTCAGCGCCGCAACGGCCGCGGCCTGATCCACATCGCCCGCCTGTGCGGCGAAGCTGCCCGTCAGGGCAATGAACAACGCGATCCATTGGCGCATGAGCCTTTCTCTCTTCATTCGAGTGGGAAGAGTGGCATAGTTGCGCGCGGTTCGATAGCGCAAGTTGACTAGCCGAACAGCCTGTTCAGGTTCGGCAAGATCAATAAAAGAGTGGTGGCGAAGACGATAAGACCCGCCTGACGTACTTTCGAATGTTTAAACATGGCTGACTGCCTTTTGTTGTTATTCCCGAGCGACAAAAGCTGACCGGTACATGAGCGGTAATACGGCAGCTGGCAAAGGTTTAGCGATTGAACAGGCGGGTTCGATCAAATGACCGCAACCTGACGCGGAACTGTTTTTATCGCGTCGTCCTGTTACAGACTTAACCTTAGAGGTCGCGTGCCGAGCGCTTTAGATCCGTTGGGTATTTAAACGGGGGTGATGTTGAACAAATGGTTATCAGCGCTGCTTCCATCTTGCGTACAGCCCTTAACTAGACGCCTCAGGCCAGATACTGGTCTTTTTACCGTTCGTCCGGCTCGGAAATCTCTTACATCATCTGCAAGCGGTGCCACAGCAATTCGGTTCTAGTAAGCGACGTGCGTAGACATTTTCTGGCTTTACGCTTGGCTGTAGCGTTTCAGTCGTCACCAGGTTTGCGAAGCGCCGCTTGATTTGCATCAGCCATCAAGGCAGGCTGCCCGCGTGCGCTGTCGCCCATCACTGTTTCAGGTCCCTTTATATGCCGCTACGCATCTGCATTCTGGAAACCGACATCCTGCGACCGGAGCTGGTCGAGCAGTACCAGGGTTACGGACACATGTTCGAGCTGCTGTTCGCGCGCCAGCCGATTGCTGCAGAGTTCGAAGTCTATAACGTGATGCAGGGCGTTTATCCACCCGAGAGCGCCAGCTTCGACGCTTATCTGGTGACCGGCAGCAAAGCCGATTCGTTTGGCAGTGATCCATGGATTCAGGTGCTGAAAGCGTATCTGCTCAAGCTGTACGAGCGCGGCGACAAGCTGTTGGGTGTGTGCTTCGGTCATCAGCTGCTGGCCCTGTTGCTGGGCGGCAAGACCGAGCGGGCGGTGCAAGGCTGGGGCGTGGGTATTCATCATTACCAAGTGGCACCCGCCACGCCCTGGATGACACCGGCAATGGACAAGCTGACCCTGCTGATCAGTCATCAGGATCAGGTCACTACCTTGCCCGACAACGCCACGGTGATCGCTTCCAGCGACTTCTGCCCGTTTGCGGCGTACCACATCAATCATCAGGTGCTGTGTTTCCAGGGGCATCCCGAATTCATTCACGACTACTCGCGAACCCTGCTGGATATCCGTCAGGAGTCGTTGGGCGAGCAGATCTATCAGAAGGGCGTCGCCAGTCTCGATCACGACCACCATGGCGTGACGGTAGCCGAATGGATGATGCGCTTCGTGGCGCACAAGCCGGATGCGGCGTCGGTTTGATGGGTCAGTGACGCCATCGCCGGCAAGCCGCCTCTTATCAAACAACACGTAATCTGCTGAATGGAAACGTTTTTTGTGGGAGGCGGCTTGCCGGCGATGCAGTCGACGCGGTGTGTCAGGAAAATCGCGTAATCGTTCTTCGCCGGCAAGCCGCCTCCCACGGTCCGGTGTTTGCTGCGCGACAGCGCTACGTCGAAGACGTGGTGGCGCCTCCCACAAAAACTGCATCTGTTCAGCAAGTTAAGTGGTGTTCGATAAAAATCAGCCTGCCTTTTTCGCCCGCAGCGCTTAGCACGGCGCGACAGGCTACAACCACCCCGACCGCTTGAAGCTGGCGAACAGTGCAGAACACCCTCCGACGATCACGCCAAGCACGATGAAGTAACCGTAGTGCCAGGTCAGCTCGGGCATGTTCTCGAAGTTCATCCCATAGATACCTGCAATCGCTGTCGGGAACGCCAGAATGGCCGCCCAGCCCGCAAACTTGCGCTGCACGATGCTTTGTCGCGAGGACTCCAGCAGCAGTCCGATCTCTATGGTCTGACTGGCGATGTCGCACAGGTTGCCGAGGTCTTCCATTTGCCGTTTGACGTGAATCTCGACGTCGCGGAAGTACGGCCGCATATTTTTGTCGATGAAGGGAAAGCTGAGTTTCTGCAGCTCTTCGCCCACTTCAACCATCGGCGCCACGTAACGCCGCATTCTCAGCAGATCGCGACGCAAGGCATGAATGTGCTGAATGTCGGCTTCGCGCAAGGCGCCACCCAGCACGTTCTGCTCCAGCAACTCCAATTCGGCATGAATGGCTTCGGTCACCGGCTGATAGTTTTCGGTCACGAAATCCAGCAGGGCATACAGCACGAAGTCCTCGCCGTGCTCCAGCAACAGAGGGCGGGCTTCACAGCGCTGACGCACCAGTCCATAGGACTTGGAGTGGCCGTTGCGTGACGTAATGACGTAGCCCTTGCCCGCGAAAATATGGGTTTCGATGAACAGCAACTTGCCGTTGTCGCGCACCGGGGCGTAAGTCACGATGAACAGCGCATCACCGAAGGTCTCAAGCTTCGGGCGGCTGTGAACTTCCATCGCATCTTCCAGCGCCAGTTCGTGCAGGTTGAACTGTTCCTTCAGGCTGGTCAGTTCCTGAGCATTGGGTTGCTCCAGCCCGATCCAGACAAAGTGGCCGGGCTTGGCGGCCCAGGCTGCGCCCTCGTCCAGTGTGATATCCGTGACTTTCTTGCCTTTGCTGTAAACCGCGGCTGCAACAACTCGACCCATGGTGCTATCGCTTCTTCAATGTGGCTGTTGCGCAAGAGGGGATGCGCGGTAGCTGATGAGATTAATCAAACGCGGATGAGTTCGCCGGTAAACAAAAGCCCGCAGTTGCGGGCTTGTCGGGTGGCCTCAAGCAAAACTCTTTTTGTCCAGTTCGATGGCCGCGTCCAGGGCGTCCAGAAACGCTTTTCGGGTCTTGAGTTTGGTCTTCCCGTGGGCGTTCATGTTGATTTTCTTCAACTGCGTGGCAACCGTGCGTGCTGTCTCGGACAAGGCTTCAACGCTGACCACCTGATCCAGAAAGCCCGCCTGCATGGCACCCTCGGGGTTGAAGATTTCGGCGTTGATCACCGAGCGGTTGAACGCCGACTTGCGCAGACGATCACGGGCCAGTTCGATCCCGGTGTGGTGCATGGTCATGCCAATCTGCACTTCGTTCAGGCCGATGTTGAAGGGACCTTCGACACCGATACGATAATCGGCCGACAGCAGCAGAAACGCACCCTTGGCAATGGCATGGCCCGGGCAGGCGACAATGATGGGGAAGGGGTGTGACAGCATGCGCCGGGCCAGAGTCGAACCCTGGGTAACCAGACTGCTGGCCGCTTCGGGACTGGAGGTCATGACTTTCAGGTCGTAGCCGCCCGAGAGAATGCCTGGCTGGCCGGTCACGATTACCACTGCCCGATCCTTCTCGGACTGATCCAGTGCGGCATTGAATGCGGCGATGACGTCCGGGGAGATGGCGTTGACCTTGCCATTGTTCAGGGTCAGCGTGGCGATGCCATCGTCCAGTTGGTACGAGACCAGATCACTCATGACGCGATTCCTTTTTATTGAAGTGAGCAGACGTTACTCACCCATGCTGAACAGGTAAAGCGCTGACTGATGGGTCACTCATTTTTGCTGAAACGCCGGTCACACCTGAATATCGTTCAGCTCGCAGTACTCGTCCCAGTCCATGCCCAGAGCTTCGGCGACCTGCGCATGGGCCTCCAGCCGCATCTGCTTGAGCTGTTCAGGCGATTCGGCAATCAACTCCAGCGCCAGTTCCCAGGGTTCGATCCCCTGGCTTTCGGCTTCATCCTCGAAAGCCCACTGAAGCTGCTGCTTCTGTTCGGCCGCGCTGAGCTGGCTGATTTCGTCTTTGAGCGTGGGATGGGTCGACAGGTATTTCGCCAGGGCGGCTTCGTTCCACTCAAGAGCGTTCATGCTGTATTCCTCGATCTGGCTGGGCGGCCGGAACCCATTGCAGCGCAGTCCGGCCAAACGGCGTGATTGTGCGGGAAGGGAGAAATACCTGCCAGTGCTGTCATAACACTTTGCCGTGTGTCTCACGGTAGAGTGCCAACGCAATTTTACCTGCCACCTGGAGAATATCGACATGATCAAAGTCAGCGTGCTGTACCCCTACAAGGAAGGTGCCCGGTTCGACCATGACTACTATCGCGACCAGCACATGCCGCTGGTGCAGTCCCTGATGGGCGAGCACTGCAAGCGCTACAGCGTCGACAAGGGCCTGGGCGGTGCAACGCCGGGCTCCACGCCGGTCTATGTAGGCATGTGCCACATCTACTGCGACTCGATTGAAGCGTTCCAGGCCGGCATGGGACCGCATCAGGAGCGCATCAACGCCGATATCATCAACTACACAGACCTGATTCCGGTGATTCAGATCAGTGAGGTCAGGGCCGAGTAAGGCTCAATTGCCCGATACGGCTTTTCTGAATGAAGCGCCACCCGATGGATCAAAGCATTGACTGTCGTAGCGCGGACTCTGGCATTGAGAGGGCACATCGGGCGCCGGCAAATGGCTTTTCTGAAAGGCTTTGTAGCTTTCAGTCTCGTACACATTGACCTTGGCGCGGCCGCTGACTTGCAGGTACTCAGTGGCCTTCAGATTGACCTTGTGGGCATGGTCGACGGGTTCGCCCTGACGCAGCATTTTTGGCGGACCGGGCCGTTGAACCGCGACCTCCGCCGCTCCATCGCAGGGGATGGCCGCGTAGCTCACGTGGCCCTGCGCCGAGGTGCATTTGAAGATCTCGCTGTGCGCCATGCCTGAACCCACTGCCGCTGTGATCGCAAGCAGCATTGAAAGCCTTTTCATCGTCATCCTCCCTGAGTGGCGCAAGGCTACCAGTCCTGACGCGCGGCGCAAAGGGTTTGTGACAGCTCCGTTCGTCAGTCCCATGGCACGCCTGAGGTGATTACGCCTCTGAAGAACAGGTTGTATGTTTTAACCCAATGGAGGCGTCTATGACTGGCAACAAGCCAAGCGACAACAGTACCGACAAACCGGATTTCAATACCGAATCACCGGATGCCGGCGATCCGCAGGTTGATCCGGTCAAGCCCGCAAAAACGCCTGCCAAGGAGCATGGCACCAAGGACGACTATCCGCCCTACGAATCCGACAAGTAAGTCGAGAGAACAAATACCGGCCCCCGAAGTGATTCGGGGGCTTTTCATTTCACGGCGTTATTTGTTCGTGTCGAGGTATTCCAGCAGGTCTTCCATGCGCTGGTCGTTGCCCATCCACCACAGCTTCATACGCGTCCCCGGCACCACTTCGCCCGGATCCTTGATGTACGTGGTGAGTTGCTCGCGGGTCCAGGTGATACCCGAGTTTTTCATCGCGTCCGTGTACACATAGTCAGGGTGCTGACCCGCCTTGCTTCCGATGATGCCGTTGAGTGGCGGGCCAAATGCGCTGCGGGCACCGGGTCCGATCTTGTGGCAGCCTGAGCAGAGTCGGGTGAATACCGCTTTCCCGGCCTCTGCATCGCCAGCCCCTTGAGCGGTCGCATGTATCGCCAGCGCGAGCAGAAATAGCGCAGTCTTTTTCATCGATCTCCCATCACGGGTCTGGACAGCCTGATTTTCAAGCGCTGCATGCTAACGCAGTCCCCGATTCGCTGAAACCTCAGGCCCATTCAAGGGATGCGGCAGGGAACCACTTGCCCGGCCCGGCCACCCATTGCCATCTCATCGTTCAGGACACGATCATGGCTCAGCAGGCTGTCAGCACTTTTCAGTTCGTCAAAGAATTCTCATGCCTTGCCGAGCGCTGCGAGGACAACTGCTGCAAGGTCTGGCCGGTATCGGTAGGCGCCAGGACCGTCGAACTCTGGGATCAGAAACTGCCCCAGTTGCTCAACCTGATCGTCAAGGACGATGGCGGCACCTGGATGAAAAAGACCGATGGCGACTGCGTGGCGTTCGACAACGGGCGTTGCTCCGTCCATGCGACACACGGCGAAGATGCGCTTTCCGACACTTGCCGAATCTATCCGCGCATGTACCGGCGTATCAACGGCGCGCTGACCGGGTCGGCCAGCATGAGCTGTCCCGAAATCGTACGGCTGGTCCTCAAAAGTGCGACTCCCTTTGCGCCAGCGCAAGTCACCGTGGACGACAAGACGCTGTCTGCCTACCCGGACAAGGATTTCCCCGGCATCGATGCGGAGCAGCGCGCTGCTGTCGTTCAGCAACTGAACGAGCTGGTGCTTCAGGACCAGCAGACCACTCGCCACGCGCTGCTGAGGCTGTTGGACCTGACGCTCAAACTGGAAACCATTGCCTGCGAGGACTGGTTGTACGCATTGCCTGGACTGATCATGGATTACCAGACGCCTGTCGGTTCGGGCGAGTCGCTGGCGGTTGATCCGGTCATGGTGGTGCTGATCCAGATGCTCAACGGGCCAGGCGTGACAGAGGCGATGCGCGAGCAGGTCATTCGCTCGGTTGACGTCACCCCGGCCCAGGGCGATCAGCCTCAGGGCATGCGGCTCAAAACCGAGTTTCTGGACCTTGCCAGCGGACGGGCAGGGCAGGCGCTGGAGCCTGTCCTGAAACGCTTCGTCTGCGCCGAGATGTCCCGCACCGGCTTTCCATTCATCTCGACCACCGCGTATGGCCAGGACTACGGCACAAGCCTCAGTCAGTGGGCATGCACGCTCGCGCTGCGGACTCTGGCCTTGCGCTGTCTGTTGTTGGTGCACTGCGATCCAGTCACTCGGCAAGCCCCGGATGAGCAAGCCATTGTCGATCTGGTCTACCGCTTCTGTCGCAGCGCCAACCACAGCGTGGCGACAGGCGCAGAACTGTTTTTCAGGCAGAAACTGGGTGAGCAGGGTCTGGGCTATCTGCGCGTGTTGACTGACCAGCTTTGAGCCCACAACCGAGCTGCAAACAGCCTTCTCTATCAGCGGAAGTCAGGTTTCGGGCGATCACCCTTGTAGCGTCAGGTGATTTGCAGTTCCGGGTCTACACTCCAGAGTGTGTCCAGTCGGCCAGCCAGCAAAACGGTGGCCAGTTCCACGGCTGACCGGACTCAACGAGCTGTTCATTCCTGATGCGCGTGCGCAACTCTCGCGTGGCGCGTCACCGCTGAACATCAGCGTCAGGTCGAATCGACCGCTTCTTGTACCTGTCGCCCGCCTTCATCAGAGCCGGCGACCGGCAGCTTTCAAGACCCACGCCCACACCGAGCGCCCAGCGAGCGACTTGTCGCTCGCTTGCTGCAGCGCAATCAGCCACCCGCTTGACGGAGGCCAGGATGACATCCACTCACGAGGATAGATTCGCAATTCGCCTTAGAGCCGAAAGGAGCCGGTTAGGTTTGTCACAGAAGGATTTCGCAAGATTTGCAGGCGTCGAAGTCAACGCCCAGGGGCACTATGAACGCGGGGAACGTACGCCCAGAGCAGACTATCTGGCAGCCATTTCGGCAATCGGAGTTGACGTGGGATATCTGGTCACGGGCGTCGCGAGATCAATCGAAAACGACACCCTGTCGCCACGCGAAGGCAGTGTCGTGCGTGCGTTCAGAAACCTTGCCGACACGGATCAGGAGGCGCTTAGCCTGATTCTTGAAAAGCTTTCGCATACGAATGGGTGATATGGGGTTGTGGTGGGTAAAGCCACTGGTGCGAGGGCGTTCTGCCGTAAAAACCGGAAGCCCTTGATGCCCGGTTCGTTTTCGGCAGACACCGTCAGCCCAGCTGGAAATCATCCTGGCTTAACCACCGGAAACGAAAAAGCCCCGACGTTCACAAGGAATATCGGGGCTTTTCGTGTATCGAATATGGCGGTGAAGGAGGGATTCGAACCCTCGATACAATTTCTTGTATACACACTTTCCAGGCGTGCTCCTTAAGCCACTCGGACACCTCACCGTATCTCGCTGACAACGTTGTGTCTGTCGAGGCGCGCTAATGTAGTCGAAAGCTTTTCGGAACGCAAAACTTTTTTTCAGAATTTTCATGCGGTTAAGCAGAAAAACGTGGTCTGCCCGCTGAAAGGTCTGCGCAGGCTGGCGGGCTTCGGGTTTCATGGGAAGGCCGGGCCAGCCAGGCGCGTCGTTCGATGGCTGGGATCAGGCGCCGAAGCCGCCGTCGATGGTCAGGCTGGCGCCGGTGATGTAACCCGCTTCCGGGCCAGCGAGGTAGGCGACGAAGCTGGCGATTTCCTCGCTCTTGCCGTAGCGCGGGATCGCCATCATGGCCTTGAGGCTTTCAGCGAATTCGCCGTGTCCTGGGTTCATGTCGGTGTCGACCGGGCCGGGCTGGACGTTGTTGACGGTGATGCCCTGCGGGCCGAGGTCGCGTGCCAGGCCTTTGGTCAGGCCGACCAGCGCCGACTTGCTCATGGCATAGATCGCGCCGCCTGCAAAGGGCATGCGGTCGGCGTTGGTGCTGCCGATGTTGATGATGCGTCCGCCTTCACCCATGTGGCGAGCGGCTTCCTGGCTGGCGATGAACACGCTGCGTACGTTGATGGCCAGGGTTCGGTCAAAGTCCTGCATGGTGAATTCGTTCAGCGGGGCAATGGCCAGCACGCCTGCGTTGTTGACCAGAATATCCAGCCCGCCCAGGTTTTCGGCGGCCGTCTGAATCGCCTGGCGGATGGCCTTTTCATCAGCGCTGTCGGCTCGAATGGCCAGTGCATGGCCGCCGTTGGCAGTGATGCTGCCCTGGATCTCCAGCGCGGCTTCTTCGGAGCTGACATAGGTGAAGGCCACGGCAGCGCCTTCCTTGGCTAGGCGCTGGACAATCGCTGCGCCGATACCACGAGAGCCGCCTTGAACGAAGGCGACTTTGCCGGCGAGGTTCAGATGCTGAATCATGGTGTTCTCCAGTGTTTGGGTGCGACGGGACGTGGATGTGCGTAGACAGCGTAGTCGCAATAAGCTGTCTGGCGGCTGATACCGCACTGGAACCGAGCGCAACTTACGACTACTGTCGCAGGCTCGAATTTCAAGGAAATGAACCCCGATGGATATCCGTCCCGACAGCGCGCTGATCCTGATCGACATGCAACAGGGCATCAATCATCCCAGGCTTGGGCGGCGCAACAACCCGCAGGCTGAAGCGTGCATGTCTGAGTTACTGTCAGCGTGGCGGGAAGCCGGACGTCCGGTCATTCATGTCAGGCACTTCTCTACCTCGCCTTCTTCGGTGTTCTGGCCCGAGCAGTCCGGCGTGGAATATCAGCCAGCCTTTGTGCCGCAGGCGGACGAGCGGGAACTGAGCAAGCAGGTGCCTGATGCATTTTGTGGATCGTTTCTGGAGATGTGGCTGCGTTCGGATGGGATCAGGCAGATGGTGATCGCAGGCGTTGTCACCAATAACTCGGTGGAATCCACGGCGCGCAGTGGGGGCAACCTGGGTTTTGAAGTCATCGTTGCGCACGACGCCTGCTTTACCTTCGATCAGACAGACTTTTTCGGTACACCGCGCAGCGCCGAAGACGTGCATGCAATGTCACTGGCCAATCTGCATGGCGAGTACGCGACAGTGCTGTCCACGGCGCAGATTCTCGATCAGCGCTGAGTCGGGGGATTCTGCAGGAAAACCACGTAACCCTTGAACCAGGGGCTGTCTTCCAGATAAGCCGGTGCCAGCCAGTCACCACCCTGAATCAGGCCGACCTTGAACGGAAGGCCGAGACGACCAAGGCGGGGCAGGTACGCCGCGTAATCCGGGATGCTGTGGCGGCCCTGATAGGTCTGCACCACCACTTCATCCACCACGCCTTTCAGTTGGCCGATGGCGGTGATGTCGGCATTGCTGCTCCAGTCCATCAGCCCGGTGATGCTCAATTGATAGTCTTCAGGCAGGCGCTGGCGCAGGTCGCGCAGGAAATCGACGTACTCATTCAGGTAGCGGGTGCGGGCGTCGAAGTCGATCTGGATGCCGATCACGTGGGTACCGGATGCTTTCCAGCGCTGAGCCTGACCAAGCAGTTGCCGGTAGACAGCATCCGGCCAGCGCAGCGTGTGAGCACGGTAGACCAGCCACACCTGGTCCTGCGGCAAACGAGTCACCGAGACGCCTTGCGCGATGAAGCTGACACGTTGCTGCGGATCCCGGCGCGACGTGCTGACCTGGCCTTGCAGCACATACAGGGTCTTTGCCTGATCCATCACTGGCTGCGGCCTGACGCCTGCCCACAGCCAGAACGCATCGTAATCTTCGGCATTGACCGCTGCATCTGCCTGGCCGAGCGTCAAAAGACAAAGCAGGGCAAGGCAGTGCTGGAGCCTTTGCATTACCAGTAGTACTGCTGGGTCTGGCCCCATTGGGTGCTGGTGAAGTCCTTTTTCAACTGGCGGAACCAGCCCTTGCGCACAGAGGGTTCGACTTCCTTGCCACCGCACGTGTTGTAGCCAGACGGGCCGTAGCAGTTGACCGCCCTGTACAGCGCGTAGGCTTTTTCGTCACGCGGCGCCTTGGGGTTGGCGATGACGGTCTTGTAGCCTTCCAGTCGGGAAAACGCCTCACCACTGAAGCCCGGCGCACTGCCGCCCAGCGTATCGGCGTGGCGCTTGCTGTCCAGCGGCATGCCGTCGAGGCTGTTGGCCCGGATAAACTCGCCCATGCAGTTCAGCGCCTTGGGGTTCTTGGCATCGAGCTTCAACGCGGCGGCTGTCTGCACGATGGCGGGGCAGGTGTAGCCGGATTCGGACGGGGTGCCCTGCCATTGAAACAGGCTCAACGAGGGACCTTTTTCGTACGTATAGCCCAAGGCGTAACCCAGTTTTTCTTCCGGCAGTTTTTCCGGAAGGCGCTTCAGGTCTTCGGCAAAGTCTGCATAGCGGTTGCGCATCAGGTCTTTGTACAGCAGGACGAACAACGCCGTGTTGCGCTCGGTCTCGGTCAGCCCTTGGGTGGTCTGCTGGCGCAGCAGGTCGGCATCGGCGACACGGCTGAGCAGGATGTAACGCACTTTGTCCGACCGAATGGGCGAGTCGGCAGCAAACACGCTGGACAGCTGCTCATTACGCTCGAAACTCATGGCCAGCGCCAGTTCCAGTTGTTCGCGTTGCAGTGGTTGTGTGGCGCGGGGCAGCATCTCCAGCCACAGCGCTTGCGCGCCCTTGATGTCCTGACGTGCCTGCAATGCCAGGCCGCGCAGCAGGTGCTGGCTGAACGTCAGATAGTCAAGGTGCTCGGGCAGCGCGGTAGGCAGGTGCTCAAGGGCTTGTTGTGGATCATCCAGGACGTACAGCGCCAGCGCGCCTTGCAGATAACGGTAGAGCTCGGGCTGGTCGGCAAACGAGGGTTCCTGGGTTTTCAGATCGGCTTCGCTCAATCTGGGGCTGGACGTTTCACGCATGCGAATCAGGTCGGTGATCGCCAGCATCCAGGGTGAGCGCAGGTTCTGTCTGTCGCTGCCCAGTACGGCCCGGTCCATTTCGATAACGAGTGGCTCAAGGTCGCCTGACGCCTTGCCTTGCTGCTTGAGCTGCCAGGCATAATCCTCGGCCAGTTTCACGTCATCGCCCGCCAGCCAGTGCACGCGCCGCAAAAGCCCTTGGGCCGAGTCTGCGTAATCGCCGTCGGGGTAGCTGTCCAGGTACTGTTTGAACGCCGTTTCGACGTCTGTAAGCGCGGATTTGTCGACCTTGTCGCGCTGCAGCTGGCTGTATTCGTCGAACACGTCCTCCTGGGCACTGTTCAGTTTGGTGCGCGCGACCATGTAAACGGCGGTTTGCTTGAGCCACGGCTGCGGGCTGTCTACCAGCGCGGTGAAGCCTGTCAGTGCTTCGTCAAAGTTGCCGTTATAGAAGGCGCCGGCGGCGCGCAGGTACGTGGCGAATGCCTTGCCTGTCGCGGAGGCTATGGCCTTGGGTTGCAGGGCTTCCCGCGCATCGGCATCCCAGGCACAGGCACCCAGCATTTGCATGCGGCTCTCTGCCAGTGCCTTGCGTTCGGCATCCGTCAATTCGGTGCTGGCCAGAACCTGACTGATAAATGCCTGGGCGCTTTCATCGGAATTACTGCGGCAGCGACTGCCTTCGCCGGACAGAAACTCATCGCCTGCCGCAGGTGTATCGGCGCGCATCAGGCCCAGCTTTTCGAGCATGGCTGTCAGTGATGCTTGCGCCGCCGTAGCGGTTGGCTCGTCGGGCTTCACTTCCTCGGCGGTTTCTGCAGCCATTGCCAGATCGGTCGCGCCGAAGCGAAACAGCGAGAACGGTACGGCGCCAAACCCTTCTTCCCGCTCCAGGTTTTTCTCGCCTGACAACTGGAACGTCTTCAGTCCCTTGTCAGCCAACAGCAGGCGCAGATTCACCTCGCTGTCGTTGCCCGGGCTCAGGAACGGCAGGTTGCTGCACGCATCCAGGTCTTCCTTGAGCACCGTCCAGGAGGGGTAGCAGGAATCGTCGCCACTGGCATTGGCCTGATTGAGAAGGGCAGAGCCCACCATGACCGCTGTAAGGGTCAGCAACCGGGTACGCATGAGAAGTCCTTTAGTCGAGGGTACAAGCGCTGCCGATAGTAGCTCAGTGCCTGTACCCTCGGCTGCTATTTTCTGGACTTCTTGGGTGCTGCGGGGAGAGGCGCGAACAGGGCCTGCAGGTCTTCGTCGCGCAGCTTCCAGTCGCCGCTGGCCCGGCCATCGAGTACGCCTGCCGCCAGGGCGGATTTCTCGCGTTGCAGGCGCTGGATTTTCTCTTCCACCGTGCCGCGCGCGATCATCTTGTAGACGAACACCGGCTTGTCCTGACCGATGCGATAGGCGCGGTCGGTGGCCTGGTTCTCGGCGGCCGGGTTCCACCATGGATCGTAGTGAATCACGGTGTCGGCGGCGGTCAGGTTCAGGCCGGTGCCGCCCGCTTTCAGGCTGATCAGGAAGATCGGCAGCTTGCCGCTCTGGAAGTCGTGGATCGGCGTACGTCGGTCACGCGTCGAGCCGGTGAGCAGGGCGTAAGGGATGCCGCGCTGTTTCAGTTCGGCCTCGATCAGGCTCAGCATCGAGGTGAACTGCGAGAACAGCAGGATCTTGCGTCCTTCGGCCAGCAGTTCGTCGAACATTTCCATCAGGCTGTTGAGCTTGCCGGACGTGCCTTGTTTGCTGTTGACCGGCATGTCCGGATTGACCAGCCGCAGGTCGCAGCACACCTGACGCAGCTTGAGCAGCGCTTCGAGAATGATGATCTGACTGCGGGCCACACCCTTGCGAGTGATTTCGTCGCGGACCTTCTTGTCCATCGCCAGACGCACGGTTTCATACACGTCGCGCTGGGCGTCGTTGAGGTCGACCCAGTGAATGATCTCGGTCTTGGGCGGCAGTTCGGTCGCGACCTGTTCCTTGGTGCGGCGCAGCAGGAAAGGCTTGATGCGTGCATTCAGGTGTTGCAGCCGATCCTGATTGCCGTGCTTCTCGATGGCGGTGCGGTAGTTGCTGTTGAATTCCTTACTGTTGCCCAGCCAGCCGGGCATCAGGAAGTGGAACAGCGACCACAGCTCACCCAGGTGGTTTTCCAGTGGCGTGCCGCTGAGGCACAGACGCTGGCGCGCATTGAGGTCACGTGCTGCCTGCGCGGCCTTGCTGTTGGGGTTCTTGATGTACTGGGCTTCGTCGAGAATCAGCAGGTGGAAGGACTGCGATTTCAGCAATTCGAGGTCGCGAGGCAGCAACGCGTACGTGGTCAGGATCAGGTCGTAGTCCTGCAGGTTGCTGGCGTCCTGATGACGATTGGCGCCATACAGCGCCAGCACCTTGAGGTCTGGCGTGAAGTGCTCGGACTCGTCCAGCCAGTTTGGGATCAGGCTGGTCGGCATTACTGCCAGTGCTGGACGATCCAGACGCCCGGCCTGTTTTTCCATCAACAGGTGCGCCAGTGTCTGCAGGGTCTTGCCCAGGCCCATGTCGTCAGCCAGCACGCCACCGACTTCCAGCTCGCGCAGGGATTGCATCCAGCTCAGGCCTTCCAGCTGATAAGGCCGCAAGGTCGCGTTCAGACCATCGGGGACCGCTACTGGCGCGTCCTTGATGTTGATCAGGCGCTCGGCAAAGTGCCGCAGGCGGTCGCCGCCCTGCCAGGTCAGCGGCAGGTCTTCGAGTTGCGTCAGCCGGGCCGCGTCGGCCCTGCTCATGCGCAGCGCGTTGTTACCTTCCTGACGCCAGTAGAAGTCACCCAGCGTCGCCAGCACCGGCTTGAGCCGGCCGTAGGGCAGGGCGATCTGAACCGGGCTGCCGCCGTTTTGCGTGAAGTGGTTGAGCTGCACCAGCAGTTGTTCTTCGTCGCCGCGCTTGGCAACGGCCGAAGGGCTCATCAGTTCGGGATGGCTGCGGATCAGGTTGATCAGAATTGGCAGCAGGCTCAGGCGTTCGCCATTGACGATGATGCCCAGTTCCAGATCGAACCAGTCGCGTTCGTTCTCCTCATCGATGACCGCATACCAGTCTTCCACCGGCGTGACGTCAAAGCCGAACTCGTCCTGAATCTCGATTTCCCAGCCTTGCTCGCGAAGCTTTGGCAGGTCGTCCAGCACGAAATGCAGCCAGGCCTTGTCGTTCGGCAACTCGTACATGTCGCCGGCGCTGTCGGGCAGAGCCTTGCTCTGCCGCGTGGAAACCTTGAACCCCAGATCGGTCAGTTGCTGGCGAAGCTGGCGTTCCTGTTCGCCCTGACGGCGGATGCGCAGGGTTTCGGTTTCGGTGTGTTCGATGATGTCGCTTTTCTGGTTCACCAGATCGCTGCCTAGCGAGCTCACCAGAATGCTCACATTGGTCGTGCCTACTGCGTAGTGCTTGCCATAGGCGAAGGCCAGTGCGGCGCGATGCTGAATGTGCCGTTGCATGCGTCCGTTGCGCGGTTCGTAGGCGCTGAACTCGATGCTGGCCAGAATCAGTCGTGGTTTGGGCTGCAGGTTGTCGACCAGTCGCTCGGGCAGTTTTGGCTTCTGCTCGATCTGGGCCTGGATCTCCCGCTCATGGGTACTCAGCGCAGCCTGCAGCAACGGCTGGTTGGTCGGGTCCGCAAGGAAGTACATGGCCGCGACACAGTGTTTGCAGTCGTTGCGCACCGGGCAGGTGCATTTGCAGGTCAGGTAATTGCGGTAGCGATCCGGATCCTTGAACAGCAGAGTCTGGGTGTAGATCTCCAGCCCCGAGCCTCGGCAGGCGGTACGGATGATCTGCGGGCTGGAGTCTTCCAGCACGATGCGTTTCTGGCGGGCATAGTCGCGCCCGCGCTCAAGCGTTCGATCAGTGAACAGGTCTGTCCAGGCCGAGGCGAGGACTTTTTCGAGAATGGACGACAAGTTAAAAAAAGCCCTACGCCGCAGCGATGCTCAAAAAGAAAGGGAGCACGCCTGTGCTCCTTGAATACGTAACGATCACAGTGGAGAGACTTTGATCAGCAGCGCCAGATTGCCGTTATCCAGGTAATTCAGCCCGCCATTCTTGACCCTGGCGGTCTGCTTCAGGCGCTCGCTGTTGAGGACCACGCCATGCGGGTCCAGCTGGTTGACCCAGAACTGCGCATCGATGTCGGTGAAACGATCCAATGCCAGGCTCACCGTGCCCTCGATGGGGAAGTGGCCGAGCTGTTCTTTACCACTGGCGACGGCAATTTTAACGGGCTCGGTGCCAATCGTCTGCTGCCAGGCGCGCTGCATCAGCACCTCATAGTTGCCACTGCCCTGCAATTTGGCGACCAGATCGTTGAGCGCCGGACTGCGCTCATCGGCTGCGGCGATTTTCTGCGCGCCGGCGTCCCAGTCTTCGGGCGCGAGCTGACGCGTGGCTGCCGGTTCTCCGCTCTGACGGAACAGGATCAGCTCCACCTGATAGGTGCCCTCGGCAAAGGCGCCCGGCGCGACGAGCACCAGCAGCAGGGACAATGAGCGAAACAGACGCATGGATGAATCCTTCAAGCAGTTGTCGGGGTCAGGCGCTCAAGCAGCGCTTCGATCGTGTTGAAACGCTCATCTGCGCGCTCCATCGGCACCATGAACTTGAACAGTGTGGCGCCTTCGAACTTGTAACGGTTGGGCTGGCTCTGGATCAGCTTGATCAGGGTCAGCGGGTCGACCGGCGTTTCGGCGGCAAACTCGATGCGTCCGCCTTGCGGCCCGGCGTCGATCTTGCGAATGCCCAGTTGCTCGGCGCGCAGTTTGAGTTGCGTGATCCGCACCAGCGCCTTGGTCGGCTCCGGCAACAGGCCGAAGCGGTCGATCATCTCGACCTGCAGGTCCTTCAAACCATCCTCGGCGGCGGCATTGGCAATGCGCTTGTAGAGAATCAGGCGGGTATGCACATCGGGCAGGTAGGCCTCGGGAATCAGCGCAGGCACGCGCAGGTTGATTTCCGGTCCGCCGCCCAGCGGCTGGTCGAGGTTGGGCTGTTCGCCCTTGCGAATCGACTTCACCGCACGTTCGAGCATTTCCATGTACAGGGTGAAACCCACGGCCTGGATCTGGCCGCTCTGGCCATCGCCCAGCAGTTCGCCCGCGCCACGGATTTCCAGGTCGTTGGTGGCAAGCACAAAGCCTGCGCCAAGGTCCTGGGTGTTGGCGATGGCTTCCAGACGCTTCTCGGCATCACGGGTGACCTGCTTGCGTGGCGGCGTCAGCAGATAGGCATAGGCCTGGTGGTGACTGCGTCCGACACGGCCGCGCAACTGGTGCAGTTGCGCCAGGCCGAACTTGTCGGCGCGCTCGATGATGATGGTGTTGGCGCTCGGTACGTCGATGCCGGTCTCGATGATGGTCGAGGCGATCAGGACGTTGAAGCGCTTGTGGTAGAAGTCGCTCATCACCTGTTCGAGTTCACGCTCGCGCATCTGGCCGTGGCCGATGCCGATACGCGCTTCGGGCACCAGTTCGGCGAGGTCGGCGGCGCATTTCTCGATGGTCTTGACGTCGTTGTGCAGGTAGTAGACCTGGCCGCCGCGCAGCAGCTCGCGCAGCAGTGCTTCCTTGATCGTGGGCTTGTTCTGCTCCATGACGAAGGTGCGCACCGACAGCCTGCGCGCCGGAGGCGTGGCGATGATCGACAGGTCGCGCATGCCCGACACCGCCATGTTCAGCGTGCGCGGAATAGGCGTCGCAGTCAGGGTCAGAATGTCGACTTCGCTGCGCAGGGCCTTGAGCTGTTCTTTCTGACGAACACCGAAACGGTGCTCTTCGTCGATGATGACCAGCCCCAGATTCTTGATCTTCACGTCGTCCTGCAGCAGCTTGTGCGTGCCGATGACGATGTCGATCTTGCCTTCGGCCAGATCGGCGACGGCGGCGCTGACTTCCTTGGCCGACTTGAAGCGGCTCATGACTTCGACAGTCACTGGCCAGTCGGCGAAACGGTCGCGGAAACTGTTGTAGTGCTGTTGGGCGAGCAGGGTGGTCGGCACCAGAATCGCAACCTGACGCCCGCCGTGAACGGCGATGAATGCGGCGCGCATGGCGACTTCGGTCTTGCCGAAGCCCACGTCGCCGCAGACCAGACGATCCATGGGTTTGGGCGCGAGCATGTCGGCGCGCACGGCCTCGATGGTCGTCTGTTGATCCGGCGTCTCTTCAAACGGGAAGCCTGCGCTGAAGGTCGCGTAATCGGCTTTCGGATCGGCGAACGCGTAGCCTTCGCGAGCGGCGCGGCGGGCATAGATGTCGAGCAGCTCGGCGGCCACATCGCGCACTTGCTCGGCGGCCTTGCGCTTGGCTTTCTGCCAGGTTTCCGAACCCAGGCGGTGCAGCGGTGCCATTTCGTCGTCGCTGCCGGTGTAGCGTGCAATCAGGTGCAGGTTGGCGACCGGGACGTACAGCTTGGCGTCCTCGGCGTACGCCAGCATCAGGAACTCGGCGACCTGATTCTCGACTTCAAGTGTTGCCAGCCCCAGGTAGCGCCCGACACCGTGGTCGATGTGCACCACCGGCGCGCCTTCGCGCAGCTCGGTCAGGTTCTTGATGACTGCGTCGTTATTGCCGCCATCGGTGCGTTTCTCGCGCCGACGGCGTTGCATGACTCGCTGGCCGAACAGCGGGCTCTCGGCAACCAGCGCAAGGGCCGGGTCTTCCAGCAGCAACCCTTCGTCCAGCGGCGCGATGGTGATCGCCAGCCGGTCCTTGCCGTCCACGAAGTCGAGCCAGCTGTCGACCGTCTTCGGCCGCAGCTTGAGGCGCTCCAGCAACTCCAGCAGCACTTCCCGGCGACCCGCCGATTCAGCGGTGAACAGCACGCGACCGGGGAATTCATCGAGGAATTTCGACAGCGCGGCCAGCGGCTGGACCGCCTTGGCTTCAATAGCCAGGTCCGGCAGGCTCTGCGCGGGGAAACGCGAGCGTTCGCCACCGGCTTCGATGTCCTGCTGGCTGGCAACGACGCGCGGCCAGTTTTTCAGGCGCGCGAAACAGTCTTCCACTGGCAGGAACAGTTCGGCGGGTGGCAGCAAGGGGCGCGACGGGTCTACACGCCGCTCTTCGTAGCGGTTGCGCACGTCTTTCCAGAAATTTTCCGCCGCCTGTTCAATGCCCGGCAGCGAGAACACCTGAGTGTCCTGCGGCAGGTAGTCGAACAGGGTCGAGGTTTCCTCGAAGAACAGCGGGATGTAGTACTCGATACCGGCAGGCGTGATGCCGCTGCTCAAGTCCTGGAAAATCGGGCTGCGACGGAAGTCCACGTCGAAGCGCTCACGGAAGCGTGCCTTGAAGCGGGTGACTTCTTCTTTCTTCAGCGGGAATTCACGTGCAGGCAGCAGGCGTACCGATTCGACCTTCTCGATGGAACGCTGCGTGTCCGGGTCGAAGGTGCGCAGGGTTTCGATCTCGTCGTCGAACAGGTCGATGCGGTAAGGCACCTTGCTGCCCATCGGGAACAGATCGATCAGCGCGCCGCGTACCGTGAACTCGCCATGCTCGTAGACCGTGTCCACGTAGCGATAACCGCTGGCTTCCAGACGGGTGCGCATGGCCTCGACATCGAGCTTCTGGCCGACGTCCAGCACCAGGCTGCTGCCCAGCAGGAATTTGGTCGGCGCCAGTCTGTGTAGGGCCGTGGTGATCGGTACTACCAGAACACCATGTTCCAGTTCCGGCAGGCGATACAGGCTGGCGATACGCTGGGAAATGATGTCCTGGTGCGGCGAGAACAGATCGTAGGGCAGGGTTTCCCAGTCCGGGAAGTGCAGAACCGGCAGCGTGGGCGCGAAGAACTTCAGCTCCTGTTCCAGCCGCTCGGCACTCTGGCTGTCGGCGGTCAGAAGCAGGGTGAAGCGCTTGGCAGCGCTGGCAGCCTCGGCGATTGCCAGGCTCAGTGCGGCACCGGGAAGATTGCCCCAGTGGTGTTTGCCTGCAGCGGCAGAAAGAAGCGGTAGACGCAGAACTGGCACGGAAGGTCAGGCTCCAGGCGTTGCGACAGGGGCGGCGATTGTAGCGGGGGAAGGTGGTGGCTGTCAGTTTTCCAGTCCATTACCGCGTATTTACGGGCCGAAATTATGTAGTGCGTAACGATCTGACAGTCGCGCATTGCTCATAAACACTGGCTTGGTCATAATGTAGCCCCTTTTTTCAGCCCCTACATGTGGAAGGTTCCCGTGACTCAGAAGCCCGACCAGTGTCTTGGTGAATGGATCGATCGTGAAGCCCTCGCCGAGGCGATGATCCCGCTTATCGGTCAGCTCTACCGCAATAACAATGTGGTGAGTTCGATCTATGGCCGCAGCCTGATCAACCGTTCAGTCATCGCGATTCTCAAAGCTCACCGCTTTGCGCGCCATCGTCAGTCCGATGCGAGCGAGTTGTCCGTACACGAGACTTTCCCGCTCATCAAGGCGATGAGCGAGCTTAAACTGGGCGCCGCTTCGGTGGACCTGGGCAAGCTGGCGGTCAAGTTCAAGACCGAAGGCAATGGCCGTACGCCTGAGCAGTTCGTGCGTGACGAACTGGCCAGTGTTGTAGGTCAGCAGAACACCAGCCCGCGCAAGGGTACTGATGTTGTGCTGTACGGTTTTGGTCGCATCGGCCGCCTGCTGGCGCGCATCCTGATCGAAAAAACCGGTGGCGGCGACGGCCTGCGCCTGCGCGCCATCGTGGTCCGCAAAGGCGCGGAAAACGATCTGGTCAAGCGTGCCAGCCTGCTGCGTCGCGATTCGGTGCACGGTCCGTTCGACGGCACCATCACCATCGACGAAGCCAACAGCACCATTACTGCCAACGGTAACCTGATCCAGGTGATCTACGCCAAGAACCCGACCGAGGTGGATTACACCCAGTACGGGATCAAGGACGCTCTGCTGGTGGACAACACAGGTGTATGGCGTGATGCCGACGGTCTGGGCCAGCACCTGTCCTGCCCGGGCATCGACCGCGTCGTACTGACTGCGCCGGGCAAAGGCAAGCTGAAGAACATCGTGCACGGCATCAACCACGGTGAAATCACTGCTGACGACAAGATCGTTTCCGCAGCGTCCTGCACCACCAACGCCATCGTGCCGGTGCTCAAGGCCGTCAACGACAAGTTCGGCATCGTCAACGGTCACGTCGAAACGGTTCACTCGTACACCAACGACCAGAACCTGATCGACAACTTCCACAAGGGCGACCGTCGTGGTCGCAGCGCCGCGCTGAACATGGTCATCACCGAAACCGGTGCTGCCACAGCGGCTGCCAAGGCTCTGCCTGAGCTGGCCGGGAAGCTGACCGGCAACGCGATCCGCGTTCCGACGCCAAACGTGTCCATGGCTATTCTCAACCTGAACCTCGACAAGCAGACCACTCGCGAAGAAATGAACGAGTACCTGCGCTACATGGCGCTGCATTCAGACCTGCACAAGCAGATCGACTTCGTGAACTCGCAGGAAGTGGTGTCCACTGACTTCGTGGGTTCGCGTCACGCCGGTGTCGTGGATGCCGAAGCGACCATCGTCAACGATAACCGCGTTGTCCTGTACGTCTGGTACGACAACGAATTCGGTTACAGCCATCAGGTGGTTCGCGTGATGGAAGACATGGCCGACGTCAATCCGCCAGCCTTCCCGCAGTAAACATGCGCAGCCCGGTCAGTCCGGGTAGTGTGTGACGAAAGGGCCGGATCCTGTGCAGACAGGGTCCGGCCTTTTTTTGCGTGTTGGTTGCGACGACAGATCATGGGAAGATCGACGCCCGCGGCGCTGGGCTGACAGCCGCGCAGACAATGGCTCATGGAAGGGGGTTCGGATGAACGATGGTTCGGTCATGGATGGCTCGCAAAAACACCTCAAAACCAGTTTCTTCTTTCTGTTCCTGACGATCTTCATTCCTTTCGGTCTGGGGCATTTCGTTTCCTACCTGTTCCGTACCGTCAATGCCGTGATCTATGTGGATCTGCAGGCCGACCTGAGCCTGCCTGCCAGCAGCCTCGGGTTGCTGACCGGCGTGTACTTCCTGACCTTTGCCGCTGCGCAGATTCCACTGGGCGTGATGCTGGATCGTTATGGGCCACGCAGTGTGCAGGCGCCGATGCTGCTGTTTTCAGTGCTGGGTTCGATCATCTTCAGCCTGTCCAGCACCGAGACCGGCCTGCTGATCGGGCGTGGATTGATCGGCCTGGGCGTAGCGGGCTCGTTGATGAGCGCCATCAAGGCCTGCGCCATCTGGCTGCCGGTCGAACGCCTGCCGTTGAGCACCGCCTGCCTGCTGTCGATTGGCGGCCTCGGTGCGATGGCATCCACCACGCCACTGCATTTGCTGCTCGACTGGTTCACCTGGCGTGAGGCGTTTCTGATCCTGGCGCTGCTGACCTTCTGCGTTGCGGGAATCATTCATTTCAGTGTGCCCAGGACCTACGAAGCCCGGCCTGCGAGATTTGCCGACATGTTTGCCGCCGTCGGCAGGCTGTACGCCTCGTGGACGTTCTGGCGATTGGCGCTGTATTCGGTGTTCGCTCATGCCATCTACATGTCGGTGCTGTCGTTGTGGATGGGGCCGTGGCTGCATGACGTGGCCGGCCTGAGCGAATCTGCCATGGCCCGCGTGCTGCTGTTCGGAGCGGTGGCGATGGTCGCAGGCTCCCTGGCTTTCGGCACCATCACGGATTATCTGCGCCGCTTCGGCGTGCAGCCGATCATGGTCTGCGGCGCTGGCATGGCGATCTTCATTGGTGTTCAGGCGCTCATGATCAGCGGTTTGCCGGTGTCGCCTTATCTGATCGCCATGGGTTTCAGCTTCTTTGGCACCTCGACCACCATGAATTACGCCATCGTGGCGCAATCGGTTCCGCCGGAACTGGCCGGAAGGGTGAGCTCTTCGTTCAACCTGGTGGTGTTTGTGTTGGCGTTCGTTCTGCAATGGCTGGCGGGGGCCGTGTTGAACCTCTGGCCGACCCTTGAGGGCGTCGCACATCCGGTCGAGGCCTATCAGTGGTCGCTCGGACTGATGATTGCGCTGCAGGTGCCGGGGCTGTTGCTGTGGATGAGTTTCAGGCCGTGGCAGCTCAAAGGGTGAGGTGATAAGCGATATAAATCGCCGGTGCGCGCCTAATACCTGTAGCTTCGCGTCCAGTTGCGTTGAATCGCAACCTGCATCGCACACTGTTTTGCGGAGCAATCTTCCCCAGGTAATGGAGTACACAGCATGCGGTTGGCTGATTTCATCGTTCAGAATATCGAGCCCATCCTGCAGCAATGGGAAGACTTCGCGAAAACCATGACCCCAGCAGCAGAGGGTATGGACACGGCGGCCTTGCGAGACCACGCCGAGCAAATGTTGCTCACGATAGCCGCCGATCTGCGAACCACGCAGACCCACGCGGCGAGAATCTCGAAGTCTCATGGTGAGGCGCCGGACTCGCTGAGCCGCACCGCCGCCGAGACACACGCCGATACCCGGCAGGTCTCGGGCTTCACGATCGGTCAGATGATTGCCGAGTACCGGGCCTTGCGTACGAGCGTGCTCGTACTCTGGATGCCGCCCAAAGACGTGACTAAAGATCAGGAGATTTCGGACATTGTCCGGTTCAACGAGGCGATCGATCAGGCGCTTGCCGAATCGGTAGTGACGTACACGCAGGCCGTCGACGCCGCGCGAAACGTCTTTCTCGGCATTCTCGGGCATGACCTGAGAAGCCCGTTGGGCGCGATCTCGCTGAGCGCCGAGGTGCTGTTGGGAGCGGGTGATCTGCCTCCAAAAGCCATTAAAAACGTGTCGCGTATTTTCACCAGTGTGAAACGATCAGTCAGTATCGTCGGCGACCTGCTGGATTTCACTCGCACTCAGTTGGGCTCGGGTATTCCGGTGCGCAGGAGGGTGGACGATCTGGCGCAGGCCTGTGAAGCCATGGTCGAAGAGGCGCGCGCCTATCATCCTGATCGCAGTATCGTCCTGCTGTCCGAGCCCCGCCTTGCGGCAAGTTTCGACCGTTCCCGGATGGAACAGGTCATTTCCAACCTGATCGGCAACGCGATCAAGCATGGCGACGCCGGCAGGGCCGTTACCGTGACATTGACCGACGAACAGGGCGTTGCCTGCCTGTCCGTCCACAATGAAGGCGCTCCGATTGAAGAGGTTGCCAAGGCCGGTCTTTTCAGTCCGATGGTTCGGCATCTCGCTGAAGGGGGTGTTGAATACGGTGCTGGCGCAGGGCTGGGGCTCGGGCTTTATATCGCATCCGCCATTGTCAGTGCCCATGAGGGCAGTATCGATGTGGATTCCGTTGCCGGCATGGGGACTACGTTCACGGTCAGAATTCCGTTATCACTGATCCTGTCCCCGGTATCGCTTCCCACCCTGCAGTGATAAAAAAGGCCGTCGGTCAGATATACAGAAACTTGCGAGCATGCGTTCACTCACAGTCTTAAGACTGGGTTATTGGAGGGATGGGACGATGATTGACGATCTCATCAAGTGGAACAGCCGCTGGCGGCTGAACAGGCGTGTGGTTTCCTGCAGAGTGTGTCTGGCGGGGCAGAAGGAGGCTGATCGCGGAGCCGTGTTCCTGCATTCCAAAGGCTGCTCGTGCGAGTACGAGAAATCAGATCCCTGGGCTGATTTGGACAAGGCGTGCGGGCAGGCAGCGGACTGGAATCCGCAGGTTGCCACCGGTGCCCCGTCTTATCATGCGAGGTATGGGGCGCGCTGAAGAGCCGACGCTTGATCTGTCCCGGAGCGAATAAATGCAAGGTACAGATGTAGAAAACCCCGGTCTGAACGATGTCAGACCGGGGTTTTTTATTGCGCGCGGTGACCCGTAATCAGGCGGTCGCTGCAGCGCCAGGTGCTTCGAGCTTCTGGCCGCCCTTGCGGAACAGGACCAGCGTTGCGACCAGGCCCAGCACGGCAGCGCCGGTGAGCCAGATGCCCGGTGCAGCCTTGTTGCCCAATGCGTGGATCAGGTAGGTACAGGCTGCCGGGGTGAAACCACCGAAGGTAGCGGTGGCCAGGCTGTAGGCCAGCGAGAAACCGGTGGTGCGGACTTCGACCGGCATGATCTCGGTCAGCGCAACGACCATCGCGCCGTTGTAGGAGCCGTACAGGAAGGAGAACCACAGCTCGACCATCAGCAGGTGGCTGAAGCTTGGGTGATCTACCAGCCACGACAGGGCAGGGTAGGCGGTGGCAATGGCCAGCACCGTGGCAGCTATCAGCAGCGGCTTGCGTCCGATGCGGTCCGAGAACGAACCCATGATCGGCAGCCAGATGAAGTTCGACACACCCACACACACGGTAACCAGCAGGCTTTCAAGGTCTGTCAGGTTCAACTCGTTCTTGCCGAATGTCGGCGTGTAGGCCGTGATCAGGTAGAACGACACGGTAGTCATTACCACCAGCGCCATGCCGCCCAGCACCAGACCGAAGTTCTGGCTGATCGAGCGAATTACTTCACGCAGGGTTGGACGATGCGTACGTGCTTCGAACTCGGGAGACTCTTCCAGCGAGCGGCGAATGATGAAGATGGCCGGTACGATCATGCAGCCGACCAGGAACGGTACACGCCAGCCCCAGTCAGTCATCTGCTCGGCGCTGAGCCAGTGGTTCAAGCCAACGCCCAAGAGGCCCGCGAATACCACTGCGGCCTGTTGGCTGGCGGACTGCCAGCTTACGAAAAAGCCCTTGCGACCCGGTGTCGAGATTTCAGCCAGATAGACCGAAACGCCACCCAGTTCCACACCAGCCGAAAAGCCCTGCAACAGACGCCCCAGCAGTACCAGCAACGGTGCAGCAACACCCAGCGTTGCATAGCCCGGTACACAGGCAATCAGCAGTGTGCCCATGGCCATCATGGCAAGGGTCACGATCAATCCTTTCCGGCGGCCATGACGGTCGATGTAGGCACCCAGAAAAATTGCGCCCAGCGGACGCATCAGGAAGCCTGCGCCGAATGTCGCCAGCGACAGCATCAGGGATGCGAAGGCGCTGTCGGAGGGAAAGAAGGCTTTGGCAATGGCCGTGGCGTAAAAGCCATAGACCATAAAGTCGAACATTTCGAGGAAGTTACCGCTGACAACGCGAAAGATCGCCTTGCCCTTACTGGTTGTGGAGGCCATTTAGTTACTCGCTCAGGCTCATCGGCTTGTAGGCCGTTGTCGTTTTTATCCCGCATGCGTCACAACAGCGACGTATCCCGCTCATCATGCACATTTGTAACAGTATGTGTTACGTGGCTCAAAGACAACCGTTTCGGGAATTAACGGTTAATTGGCAGGGACTTGACAGCGCTGAGAGCATGCAGAACTACGCGTATTAATTGAATGGCTCGACTGTTATACCGGACGGGTTATGAGCGACGTCGCCGCTTGTCCGAAATTGTCGTGGCACTTGTCGGGCTTTACCGGACATTGGGCGGTAACAGCATTGAGGATGGAGGGCGTGATAGAAGTGAATGGCCGTTTCGGCCTTGCCCGACGCTGCCGTGCAAGGCACTCTTGCAGGCTTTTGACCTCGTGGTGTTTCGTCGTGAACGCGAGTGCTTCAGAACGTGTATTCAAGACACTGACGTGCGGGAAGCTGATTTGCAGGGAATAGGTTCAAGAGGGCTGGGCAGGTTTGCGGTATGCCTGTTGCTGGTCATCTGCAGTGGCTGCGAGCAACAGCGGGCACTGGAGAGCTTTGGCGGGCCGACCATGGGCAATCACTATTCAGTGGTTTATGCGCATGACGTCACAACGCCTGATCGCGCCCATCTGCAGGCCGAAGTCGAGACCGTGCTGGCCGAAGTGGATCAGCAAATGTCGACCTGGCGGCTCGATTCGGACATAAGCCGTTTCAATCTGCTGCCCGCCAACAGTTGCCAGTACATGCCACCCGCCGTGCTGGAGCTCGTTGATGTCGGCAGGCAGTTGTCGCAGGCAAGTAACGGGGCCTTCGACCTCACGGTCGAGCCGTTGATGGAGCTATGGGGTTTTGGTGCCCATGCGTCGAAGACACAGCAGGTACCCTCCGCACCGCAACTGACGCGTGCGCGCGGCCAGATCGGTTATCGCAACCTGCGCATCGACGGTCAGCGACTGTGCAAGGACGCCGCCGTGCAGGTGGATCTCAACAGCCTTGCGGCGGGCCATACCGTTGATCGTATTGCCCGTTTTCTGGACGCGGCCGGCGTGCACGATTATATGGTGCAGGCCATGGGTGAAATGCGCGTCAAGGGTCGAAAGCCGGACGGTGCACCTTGGCGGGTCAAGCTGGAAGCGCCTCGAGACGATCGAGAGACGGCGCAGAAAATCTTTCAGCTGGACGACTATAGTGTCTCCACATCCGGTGATTACCGTGATCATTTCGAGCATGGTCGTCACGCGCGTTCGCGTACCTTTGATGCGCTGACCGGTCTGCCGGTGAGTCATGCCCTTGCTTCGGTGACTGTGCTTCATCCCTCGGCCATGATGGCTGACGGGCTGTCGTCGATGTTGTTGATTCTCGGGCCGGAGCGGGGATGGAATTACGCGCAAGAGCATCAAATTGCTGCTTTTTTTGTGATTCGTGCCGATAAGCGCTTTATCATTCACAGCAACGCGTCGTTCGACCGGCTCGTGACGGAGCAGCCACTGTAAGTGCGGCACAGACAAAAGTGGCCTTCGACGCGACCAAGGGTTAATGTTCGCCGCCTCGGCGCAGCGCTAGACTGCGCCGCGTGATTTAGCCAGAGATGCCAGAGTGGCGCCTCGGACTGTTCTAAAGGAGTACGCATGGCTGTCTACAACTACGACGTAGTGGTACTGGGTTCCGGCCCAGCCGGAGAAGGCGCGGCAATGAATGCCGCGAAGGCGGGACGCAAGGTCGCCATGGTCGACAGCCGTCGGCAAGTGGGCGGCAACTGCACTCATTTGGGCACCATCCCGTCCAAGGCACTGCGTCACTCGGTCAAACAGATCATTCAGTTCAACACCAACCCCATGTTCCGGGCCATTGGCGAGCCGCGCTGGTTTTCGTTTCCGGATGTGTTGAAAAACGCGGAGATGGTCATCTCCAAGCAGGTGGCCTCGCGCACTGCCTACTACGCCCGCAACCGGGTCGATGTGTTCTTTGGGACAGGCAGTTTCGCCGACGAGAACAGCATCAACGTGGTCTGCGCCAATGGCGTCATGGAAAAACTGGTCGCCAACCAGATCATCATCGCCACCGGCTCGCGTCCTTACCGTCCTGCAGACATCGACTTCAGCCACAAGCGTATCTACGACAGCGACACCATCCTCAGCCTGGGGCACACCCCGCGCAAGCTGATCATCTACGGTGCTGGCGTAATCGGCTGTGAATACGCGTCGATCTTCAGCGGTCTTGGCGTACTGGTCGAACTAGTGGACAACCGCGACCAGTTGCTGAGCTTCCTCGATACCGAGATTTCGCAGGCGCTGAGCTATCACTTCAGCAACAACAACGTAATGGTTCGCCACAACGAAGAATACGAAAAGGTCGAAGGCCTGGATAACGGGGTGATTCTGCACCTCAAGTCCGGCAAGAAGATCAAGGCCGATGCCTTGCTGTGGTGTAACGGGCGTACCGGCAACACCGACAAGCTGGGGCTGGAAAACATCGGCCTCAAGGCCAATGGGCGTGGCCAGATCGAAGTCGATGAGACCTATCGCACCAGCGTTGCCAGTGTTTACGGTGCAGGCGATGTGATCGGCTGGCCGAGTCTGGCCAGCGCGGCGTACGACCAGGGGCGCTCGGCGGCGGGCAGCGTCGTCGACAACGGCAGTTGGCGTTATGTGAATGACGTGCCGACTGGCATCTACACCATTCCCGAGATCAGCTCGATCGGCAAGAACGAGCATGAGTTGACCCAGGCCAAGGTGCCATACGAAGTGGGCAAGGCGTTCTTCAAGGGCATGGCGCGTGCGCAGATCTCCGGCGAACGCGTGGGGATGCTGAAGATCCTGTTCCACCGCGAGACGCTGGAAGTGCTGGGTGTGCACTGCTTCGGCGACCAGGCGTCGGAGATCGTGCACATCGGTCAGGCGATCATGAATCAGCCGGGCGAAGCCAACTCGATCAAGTATTTCGTGAACACCACGTTCAACTACCCGACCATGGCCGAAGCCTATCGGGTAGCCGCTTACGATGGCCTCAACCGGCTTTTTTGAGCGACTCCGGCCGGTGGCCTGAGCCGGCCGGGGCGACCGATTTCAGCGATTCCCGAGCGTGGCGGTGGCCAAACCGGGAAAGTCTGTAATCAGGCTGTCTACGCCGAAGTCAGCGAGCCTGCGCATCAACGCCGGTTCGTTGACCGTCCATACCGACACATGCAGCCCCTGACGCTGTGCCTTTTGCAGACGCTCAGGGGTGCATAACGTCCAGTTCAACGCCAGAATTTCGCAACCATAGTTCTGCGCGACCTTCAGCGGGTCGAGCCAGGCGTATTCGGCTACCAGCCCCCGCGAGATGTCCGGCGTCAGCTCGACAGCGGCGCGGAGCACTTCACGGGAGCTTGAGGTGATGGTGACCTTGTCCAGCAATCCGTGCCGCTGAACCATTTCACGAATGGCCAGCACGGTATTTGCCGCACGGGTGCGTGAGGCACTTTTGACTTCCAACTGCCAGTGCTCGAAGTCGCAGTGTTCGAACAACTCTTCCAGGCGCGGAATCGGGCAGGGGTTCACCCAGCCAGGTCCGCCCTTGCGTGCGTCGTAGGTCACCAGATCGGCAGCGTCGTGTTCGTGGACCTTGCCGCGCCGGTCGGTGGTGCGCTTGAGGGTCGGGTCATGGATGACCATCAGTTCCCCGTCGCGCGACAGGTGCAGGTCCAGTTCGCAGCGGCGAACGCCATGCTTGAGGCATTCCTGAAAGCTGGTCAGGGTGTTTTCCGGTGCTTCGCCCTTGGCGCCGCGGTGGCCGTAGATAAGGGTCACGTTTACTCCTGGCCTGAAAGGCGCCAACTACTGGTGTGATCGGATAAGGGGTGAATCATGAGCCTGAGGGCTGGCCTCGCTCCAGCGCCTGGCGACGTTGCTGCGCCTGGCGTTGCAGAACGTGACGGGCAATCAACTGGCGCTGCGCATCAGGCAACTGCACGAACTCGACCCAGGTGTCGAAACCGCCGTCGGCCAGTGCGTCGCTCTGCGTCACCCTGGCGTGCAGCATCAGGCCGGCGGCCTGTGGCATCAGCACCATCTTGATCGAGAGTTCTTCGCCCACCGTATAATTTTGCAACGAATTGAACTGCATGCCGCCTTCGGACAGTTTGACCGGCTGCGGTGTGCCGAGCTTGCCCAGCGCGGTGTGGGCGACGACCTGACCGAGCAGGTCGATGCGCTTGTTCAGCGACTTGAGAAAGCTGTTGAGCACGCGGTCGCGCTCGTCGAGCTGGCGCAGCAGATGCTGGGATTCGAATTCGCTGACATGCAGCTCGCTCAGCAGGTCGAACAGCGCCGAGGTCTCCTTCATCGCCTCGTGGCTGGCGGCCTCGGCTGCGGACAGCGGGTTAATTTCCAGTGCGACGCTGGCATCGATACGGTAGTATTCGCGGCGTTCTGCTTCATCTAATGTCGACATGGCGAACCCATGGTAGCGGCGGTGGTCAGAGAGTCTCGAGTGTAAAGCTGCACGTCAAGGCCCGCCACACGGACGTCCTCATTCCTGCGAACAAAGTCCCTAATGTTCAGACCTCTTTTTGTATTCATCGGCACGCGCTACACACGTGCAAAACGACGTAACCATTTTGTTTCCTTCATTTCCCTGACTTCCATGATCGGCCTGGCGCTTGGCGTTGTGGTGATGATAGTCGTGTTATCGGTAATGAATGGCTTCGATCACGAAATGCGCACCCGCGTGTTGGGCATGGTGCCCCACGCGACCATTGAGTCCGGTGACCCGATCACGGACTGGAAGGCGCTCGCCGCCAGGGTTCAGGAGAACTCTGAGGTGCTCGCGGTTGCGCCGTTCACCCAGATGCAGGGTTTATTGACCCACGAAGGCAAGGTGCAGAAGGTGCTGCTCAACGGCATCGACCCGGCCCAGGAACGCAAGGTGTCGATCATCGACAACTTCATCCAGCAGGGTAAGCTCGACAGCCTCGAGCCCGGCAGCTTCGGCATCATGATCGGTGACAAGGCAGCGGCCAAGCTGGGTGTCGCGGTCGGTGACAAACTGACGTTCGTGGCACCTGAAGTTTCACTGACTCCTGCCGGTATGTTTCCGCGCATGAAGCGTTTCGAAGTGACCGGCATTTTCCACGTCGGCGCTGGCGAGATCGACGGCTATCTGGGCCTGACCAATCTTGATGATCTGGCGCGCCTGCATCGCTGGAAACCCAATCAGGTTCAGGGCTTGCGCCTCAAGTTCAACGACCTGTTCGCGGCACCGCGCACCTCGTGGGAAATCGCTCAGAAGCTGGGCGAAAACAATTTCTATTCCCGTGACTGGACCCGCACCCACGGCAACCTGTATCAGGCGATCCGTATGGAGAAGGCCATGATCGGGCTGCTGTTGCTGCTGATCGTGGCTGTGGCGGCGTTCAACATCATTTCCACGCTGGTCATGGTGGTCAACGACAAGAAGGGCGATATCGCCATCCTCCGCACGCTGGGTTCCACGCCACGCCAAATCATGGCGATCTTCATGGTGCAAGGCACGGTGATCGGTGTCGTTGGCACCCTGATCGGCGCGGCGCTTGGGATTCTCGCTGCGCTCAATGTCAGCGCGGCGATATCGGCGCTTGAGGGGTTAATCGGGCACAAGTTTCTCAACGCCGACGTCTATTTCATCGATTACCTGCCTTCGCAACTGATGGCCCAGGACGTGTTCCAGGTCTGCGGTGCGGCGTTGGTCCTGAGTTTCCTCGCCACCCTGTATCCCGCCTGGCGTGCTGCGCGCACCCAGCCGGCGGAGGCGTTACGTTATGAGTGAGTCGGGCATGTCTGATAAAGCTGTATTGAGTTGCCGCAACCTGGGTAAATCCTACGAGGAAGGCCCGGAATCAGTGGTTGTATTGTCCGGCCTGCAACTGGAACTGCACCCCGGTGAGCGGGTGGCTATCGTCGGCAGCTCGGGCTCCGGCAAAAGTACCTTGCTCAATCTGCTGGGCGGTCTGGACACGCCATCGCAAGGCAGCGTCTGGCTGGCGGGCGAAGAGTTGTCGGCGCTGGGCGAGAAGGCTCGTGGTCTGCTGCGCAACCGGGCACTGGGTTTCGTCTACCAGTTCCACCACCTGTTGCCCGAGTTCACGGCGCTGGAAAACGTCTGCATGCCGCTTTTGATCGGCCGCACGGCGATTCCCGAAGCTCGCAAGCGCGCCACTGCGCTGTTGGAGCGCGTGGGGCTGGGACATCGTCTGGCGCACAAGCCGTCCGAGCTGTCCGGCGGCGAGCGTCAGCGCGTGGCGATTGCCCGTGCGCTGGTCAATCAGCCGGGTCTGGTGATGCTCGACGAGCCGACCGGCAACCTCGACCATCACACGGCCCAGGGCATTCAGGACCTGATGCGTGAACTGAGCACCTCGTCGCGCACCGCGTTTCTGGTCGTGACCCACGACATGAGCCTGGCCAGACAGATGGACCGCGTATTGCGTTTGGAAGACGGTCGCCTCGTCGAGGCTTGATTCACCCGGCCCGGCGCAAGTCATCGCGCCGGGTTCTACACTTTTTCTACGGTGCTCCGCGAATGTTCAGACCGTTACCCATCTTCATCGGCATGCGCTATACCCGCGCCAAGCGCCGCAAAAGCTTTATCTCGTTCATTTCGATGACCTCGATGATCGGTCTGGCACTGGGTGTGCTGGCGATGATCGTGGTGCTGTCAGTGATGAACGGTTTCCAGCGTGAAATGAGTTCGCGAATTCTTGGCATGGTGCCGCACGCAGTGATCGCGGGCACGACGCCGGTGGATGACTGGAAGCCGCTGGCCGCCGCTGCCCTCAAGAATCCAGAAGTGACGGCAGCCGTGCCGTTCACCGACATGGAAGGCATGCTGTCCTACAAGGGTTCGATGCAGCCGATCCAGATCAGTGGTGTTGATCCGGCGCTTGAGCACGAAGTGTCGATCGTCACGAAGCACATCACGCGTGGCAGCCTTGAAGATCTGAAGCCCGGCGAGTTTGGCGTCGTGCTGGGCGATCTCACGGCGCGTCGCTTCCGCCTGAGCGTCGGTGACAAGCTGACCCTGATCGTGCCCGAAGTCAGTAGCGCACCGGGCGGCATCACCCCGCGTCTGCAGCGTCTGACGGTCGTTGGCGTGTTCAAGGTTGGTGCCGAGCTTGACGGCTCCATGGCGCTGATCAACATCGCAGATGCCGCGCAAATGCAGCGCTGGCAGCCGAATCAGGTGCAGGGCGTGAGGCTGGCGCTAAAAGACCTGTACATGGCGCCGCAAGTGTCGACCGCCATCGCCAGCAGCCTGGGCGACGGTTATCGCGCCGATGACTGGACGCACACGCAGGGCAGCCTGTTCAGCGCCATGAAAATGGAAAAGACCATGATCGGCCTGTTGTTGCTGATGATCGTCGCAGTGGCCGCGTTCAACATCATCGCCACGCTGATCATGGTGGTGAACGACAAGGGCGCGGACATTGCCATCCTGCGCACCATCGGCGCGACACCCAAACAGATCATGGCGATCTTCATGGTGCAGGGCACGGTGATCGGTATTGTCGGCACGCTGATCGGTGGAGTGCTCGGCATCGTCGCGGCGCTGAATGTCAGCAGTCTGGTGGGCTGGATCGAGCGGGTCAGTGGTCAGCACATCTTCAGTTCCGACGTGTATTTCATCAGCAACCTGCCGTCCGAACTGCAGGGCGGTGACGTGTTGCTGATCTGCAGCGCCGGTTTCATTCTGAGCTTCCTGGCCACGGTCTATCCGGCCTGGCGCGCCGCGCAGATCGAGCCGGCGCACGCCCTGCGTTACGAATGATCTTCACGTTGTGACTTCAAGCCGTTGCCGACCCGCAACGGCTTTTTTGTTATCAGGCCGGCAGTTCGATCAGGAAGCGGGTAACACCGTTGGCCGATTCGCAACGAATCGTGCCGCCATGGGCATGAATGATCGAGCGAGTAATCGCCAGACCCAGCCCGGCATGTTCACTGCTTTCCAGTCTGGCGGGGTCTTCGCGGTAAAAGCGGTCGAACAGGCGTGGCAAGGCATTCGCAGCGATGTCGGTGCCGCTGTTTTCAACACTTAAAACGACGCCTGACGGTGACGTCTTCAGCTCGATCTTCACGTAGCCACCCGCGTGGGTAAAGCGCAAAGCGTTGTCCAGCAGATTGGACAGCACGCGGCGTAGCAGCGCAGCGTCGCCGTGCACGGTGGCCTGTCCCTTTCGCGACAGACTCACCTGTGTGTCTTCAGCCAGTGACGCGAAGAACTCCAGTACGGCATCCACCTCATTTTCCAGTTGCAGCGCTTCGCGTGCCGGATGCAAGAGGCCGTGCTCGGCCTTGGCCAGAAACAGCATGTCGTTGACCATCTGCGCCATGCCCTGCAACTCTTCGAGGTTGCCGGTCAGCGCTTCGCGGTAGTCTTCGAGCGCACGCGGGCGGGTGAGGGTGACCTGGGTCTGGGTCAGCAGGTTGGACAGCGGCGTGCGCAGCTCATGGGCGATATCGGCAGAAAACGCCGACAGGCGTTGGAAGCTGTCGTCCAGACGGCCGAGCATGGCATTGAATGCGCGGGTCAGTTCCGCCAGCTCCGTGGGCATGTCCTGTTCGGGGAGGCGCGTCGTCAGGGAGCTGGCCGACACGCTCGCCGCGATAGCGCTCATCCTGCGCAACGGCTTCAGCCCGCTGCGGGTGGCCCAGGCACCGAGCAGCGCGGTGGCGAGGGCAGACAGGCCGACGGTGAGCCAGATCAGGCGTTGCATTCGCTCCAGGAAGTGCTGGTGATGAGTGATGTCCAGTAATAGCGTGACCTTGGGCGAAGGCCCTTTGTGCGGCAACAGTGATTCTGTAAGGCTGCGATAGGCCGTCTGGTCAGCGCTGATCGTCTGAAGGCCGTCATCGAGCGGCGCAGCGGCTGAGAGGTTATCGAACCAGATCTGGCCGTCAGGTCCTGTAATGCGCAACGTCAGGTCCGGCTGATGTCCCGTACTGGACAGCGCCACTTGCCGACGCTGGTCGAAATCCTGCGCTGTCCCGACACCTTGCAACGTGCTGCGCAGACTGGCGAGCCGGGCGTCGAGCAGTTGCCGGTCCAGTTCGACGAAATGCGCTTCGCTGGCATGGTTGAACAGGATGCCTGCGGTAAGCGAGACCGCAGCCGTGCAGACGGAAAACAGCAGCGCCAGGCGGTTGCGTAATGAAAGCCGATCAAACCGGCGCCGCAGATTCACAGCCGGCGCTCTTCGATGACATAGCCCATGCCGCGCACGGTATGAATCAGTTTGTCGGGAAAGTCGTCATCGATCTTGGCCCGCAAACGGCGGATGGCAACTTCGATGATGTTAGTGTCACTGTCGAAATTCATGCCCCAGACCTGCGCGGCCAGCAGAGATTTGGGCAGCACCTCACCGTGACGACGCAACAGCAATTCCAGCAGGGTGAACTCCTTGGCCGTCAGGACGATTCGCTGGCCGTTGCGTTCGACTTCGCGTCGCATCAGATCCAGCCGCAGGTCGGCGATCTGCAGATGAGTCTCGACAGCGGCACTGCCACCGCGGCGCAGCAGGGTACGGACCCTGGCGAGCAATTCGGAGAAGGCGAAGGGTTTGACCAGATAATCGTCAGCGCCCAGTTCCAGGCCGTGAACACGGTCCTCGATGGCATCACGCGCGGTCAGGAACAGCACTGGGGTATCCAGCCCGGCAGCGCGTACCGATTCAAGGATTTCCCAGCCGTCACAATCCGGCAGCATCACATCAAGAATCAGCAGTGCATGGTCGCCACTCAAGGCCCGCTGCTGACCGGCTCTGCCGTCAGCTACCCACTCGGTGTCGAACCCGGCTTCGTTCAGGCCCTGGCGCAGAAACTGGCCGGTTCTGGATTGGTCTTCAACGATCAGTAATTTCATTGTGCGCGGTCATGTGCGGTGCAATGCAGGCTTTATAGCGCAGGCGGCGTTATCAGGGGTGAAGCTGACACGACTGTAATGATCCGGCTGCGCCGCGTCGGGCGAGAGATTGTCGCTGAAAGCCTGTCGCAAACCCTATAAACTCGCCGCGTTAATTCATGATCCAGGTATCGCCATGCATCCCGCAGCCGAACACTCGCCGCTGGGCAAGTCCAGTGAGTACATCGCCACCTATACGCCTTCCTTGCTGTTCCCCATTCCTCGCACTGCGAAATGGGCCGAGCTGGGGCTGACAGCCGAGACGCTGCCGTATCGGGGAATCGACTTCTGGAACTGCTATGAGCTGTCCTGGCTGCTGCCGTCGGGCAAGCCGGTGGTGGCGATTGCCGAGTTCAGCATTCCGGCCGACTCGCCGAATATCATCGAGTCCAAGTCGTTCAAGTTGTACCTGAACTCGCTCAACCAGACTGCGTTCGAGACGCGTGAGCAATTACAGGTCACGCTGGAGAAAGACCTTTCAGCGGCTGCCGGAAAACCGGTCGGCGTGCGCATCCGCAGTCTTGACGAGATCGAGCGTGAAGGGGTCGCGGCGTTGCCGGGCGTGTGCATCGATGATCTTGACATCAGCGTCAGCAGTTACGATCGGCCGCAACCTGAACTGCTGCGTTGTGATGAGTCGCGCGTCGCCGAGGAAAGCGTGTACAGCCATCTGCTCAAGTCCAACTGTCCGGTCACCAGTCAGCCGGACTGGGGCAGCGTAGTGGTCGACTACCGCGGCGCGGCGCTGGATCATGCGAGTCTGTTGGCCTATATCGTCAGCTTCCGCCAGCATTCGGACTTCCACGAGCAATGCGTGGAGCGGATCTTTCTCGACCTGCAGCGACTGCTCAAGCCGGAAAAACTGACGGTGTATGCGCGTTACGTACGGCGCGGCGGTCTGGACATCAACCCGTATCGCAGTACCGAAGTGCTTGACGTGGAGAACGGCAGGCTGGCGCGGCAGTAAGGCGTTCGGGCCGCTTACTGATCGTTCGCAACGCTGCCCAGGACGCTCTTGAATGTGACGCAGAGCGTCACGTGACGCATGCCCATGCAGAGCGATGGGCACGATCAAAGCCGCCTGTCAGCGATCATCAGATCCCGATGTTGCCCAATGTCTGCAAGACGTTGCGCAGGGTGCCGGCGATGGCTGGGTGTTCCAGTTCGAAGCGCTCGACCGCCAGGTTCACGCCATCGGCCAGACTCGGGTCTTCGTGAGTGGCGTTTTCCAGTTCGATTCGGGTCTGGATCTGTGCCATCAGTTCGTGCAGATTGTCGCGTTCGGCCTCGGACAGCGGGGGATTCTGCTCCAGTTGCTCGCGCAGGGTATCGAGTTGTTCTTGCAGTTCGCGGGCAGGCATGACGTGCTCCTTCAATGATAAGTCTGTCCCATGGACTACGCCGCTGGGCTAAAGGTTCGTGACGCCTTAAGACTAATCCACTCCAGAGCAGGCTGCATGTGTGTCAGGGCTTTTCGCCCTTGCTGCGGCGCAGGCTGATGTCTGCAAGGCACGACTCCAGCTCGCCCAGATGATCGATCACCGAATGCACGCCCAACGCATAGAGCTTAAGCGTGGCGTGAGCGCGTCGCTGTTCGCGTTCGGCATCAGTCAGGGCTTTCCATTGCAGGGGCGATAACCCGCACAACGGTCCGCACGACGCCAGTCCAATCGTCCATAGCCCGGCGTTCAGCCCCGATTGCAGCAGGCGCGGATCACCACTGATCAATACACAGCCATCCAGTTGGCGCACACCCAGAGCCATCAAGGCGGTCCAGCAGGCATCTGGCGCTGGCCATTGTGCGGCGGGACGGGGCGCGGCCATGATCCAGTCATTCAAAGGTTCAGCAAGTTTATTACTGAGTGTGTCCGGCAACTCGTCCAGCCATGCACAGGGCAGGCCTTGCTGACGCAGTCTTCGCAGAGCATCCAATGCACCCGGTGTCGCCTCGGCGTGATTGCATTCCCGGTCGGCAGCAGGGCTTGCTGCCTGCGCACCGAAGTCCACAAGGCAACCGCTGAGGCCGAACAGCAAGGCGGAGAAGGAGGGTTGCGGGTTGAGGACCGGCGCGAGCATGGTGATCTCTCTGAAATACCAAAGCACGCTACAGGCCTTTTGTGACACTGCGATGAACGAGTGATGACCGCGTTTACCTGCATTGCCTTGCCGACAGAACTGCCTTATTTGTCACAGAACGCTTTATACTGCCGGTCCTTGCGTGTGGGGGCGTAGCACCCGCGTCATTATTTAGATCAGGAGTGTCAGCTATGCCCGTGACCGGTGCAGGCTTTATCAAACGTCTGGCTCAGTTGTCTGTCTGTGCCGGTATGGTGCTGGTTCCAGTTGTCGCGCAGGCGGCAGAAGACGATCCGTGGGAAGGCGTCAACCGTGCCATCTTCCGCTTCAACGATGTCGTTGATACCTACACACTCAAGCCACTGGCGAAGGGTTATCAGTACGTCGCGCCTCAATTCGTCGAGGACGGTGTGCACAACTTCTTCAACAACATTGGTGACGTAGGCAACCTTGCCAACGATGTACTGCAAGCCAAACCAGCGGCCGCCGGTGTCGACACCGCCCGCCTGATTTTCAACACCACCTTCGGCCTGCTGGGCTTCATCGACGTGGGCACCCACATGGGCCTGCAGCGCAATGACGAAGACTTCGGCCAGACCCTCGGTCACTGGGGTGTCGGCAGCGGTCCTTTCGTCGTGATCCCTCTGCTGGGTCCGAGCACTGTGCGTGATGCCTTCGCCAAGATTCCGGACACCTACACCACGCCATATCGCTACATCGACCACGTGCCGACCCGTAACACTGCGCTGGGCGTGAATCTGGTCGATACCCGCGCCAGCCTGTTGTCGGCCGAGCGCATGATCAGCGGCGACCGTTACACCTTCATTCGCAATGCGTATCTGCAGAACCGCGAATTCAAGGTCAAGGACGGGCAGGTCGAAGACGATTTTTGATCGTTTTTGCGTAGCGTGATAATGAATAAAGGCGACCAAGGGTCGCCTTTATTGTTTTTCCGGAATGTGAACCATGACTCACTTCATGGACACGATAGACAGGCCCAGTTTCTGTCCGCCGCCTTCTTCGTCCGTTACCCAGACCACTTCAGTATCAGCTTCCAGGCCCTTGAGCGCAGGATGATCGGAATCAATGCTGACGTTCAGCTTGTCTCCGACGCTGAACGATCGGGGCGCCTGGACCTGCATGCCGGAGCTTGAAAGGTCAATGCACACGGCGGGAATAACCTGTCCCGCATGGATCAGGTTGACGTCTGCGTCGACGCGCATGCGGATGTAATCCCTTTTCTCCTCGTAGTCGCGATCGGTTCGACTCATGTCCAGTCCTTCGTTTTGGTTGCTGATGTGACCGTTCTTATAACTCCCGGCGATTTGCGATGTAAAGAGCGCAAAGTCCGCGCCGGAGTACGCTTGAAACGCCCGTCGGATGGGAGTACCGTCTGCGCCTTGAAGGGCACCTCTGAAACACGATGCGCAACATTGTTGTGCACGGATCGTTTAAGAGAGGCTAGAAGCGAATCCAGTAAGCAGGTTCCGGTTAACCGGGCCGCCTACGCAAACCTGATCTGGCGCCGTTTGCCCACATGCCAAAAACCAGTGCCACGCTGCTGATAATCGACGACGATGAAGTCGTGCGCGCAAGCCTTGCCGCCTATCTGGAAGACAGTGGCTTCAGCGTCCTGCAGGCAAGTAACGGCTTGCAGGGTATTCAGATATTCGAGCAGAAAACCCCTGATCTTGTGGTCTGCGACCTGCGCATGCCTCAGATGGGTGGTCTTGAGCTGATTCGTCAGGTGACGTCCATCGCTCCGCAAACGCCGGTCATCGTCGTTTCCGGCGCGGGCGTCATGAGCGATGCGGTCGAAGCCCTGCGTCTGGGCGCCGCCGATTACCTGATCAAGCCACTTGAAGACCTGGCCGTGCTCGAGCATTCAGTGCGTCGAGCGCTGGACCGTGCGCGCCTGCTCAAGGAAAACCAGGTCTACCGCGAGAAACTGGAAACAGCCAATCGCGAGCTTGAAGCCAGCCTCCATCTGCTTCAGGAAGATCAGGATGCGGGCCGTCAGGTGCAGATGAACATGTTGCCGATCACGCCATGGGCGATCGACGAGTTTCAGTTCGCGCACCAGATCATTCCCTCGTTGTACCTGTCAGGCGATTTTGTCGACTATTTCCGGGTGGATGAGCGACGCGTTGCGTTTTATCTGGCCGATGTATCCGGGCATGGCGCCTCTTCGGCATTCATCACTGTATTGCTGAAGTTCATGACCACGCGGTTGCTGTTTGAATCCAAGCGTGGCGGAACCTTGCCGGAGTTCAAGCCCTCCGATGTATTAGGGCACATCAACCGCGGGCTGATCAGTTGCAAACTGGGCAAGCACGTGACCATGGTTGGCGGTGTCATCGATGAAGAGTCGGGCAAGCTGACCTATGCCGTTGGCGGCCATCTGCCGCTGCCGGTGCTGTACACCGAGGGTCAGACGCGTTATCTGGAAGGACGTGGATTGCCGGTCGGGTTGTTCAACGAAGCGACCTATCAGGACCATGAAATGGACCTGCCAGCGTCGTTCAGTCTGACCATGCTGTCTGACGGCATACTCGATCTGCTGCCCGGTGATACACTCAAAGAGAAAGAAGCCGTTTTACCCGAATTGGTGAAGACGGCCGGCGGCAGCCTGGATGGCTTGCGTCAGGTTTTTGAATTGGCAACGCTAGGGGAGATGCCGGATGATATCGCCTTGTTAGTGTTAAGCAGGAATCTTTAATGAGTACCGGTAGAATCCAGTTCGCCGAGCAGGAAGGCACCTTCGTTCTCAAGTTCGTGGGTGAAGTGCGGTTGACGCTGTGTTCGGCCTTGGATGCGACTATCGAGCGAATCTTCACCGCCTTGAATTTTTCGGCGGTGGTGATTGATTTGACCGAGACTCGCAGCATCGACAGCACGACGCTTGGTTTGCTGGCCAAGCTCTCGATCCTGTCCCGTCAGAAAGTGGGTCTGTTGCCAACGCTGGTAACCACCCACGAAGACATCACGCGGTTATTGCAGTCGATGGGTTTCGATCAGGTATTCAATATCGTCGACCGTCCCATTCCGCGTCCTGAGTGTCTGACTGATCTGCCTTCGCAGGATCAATGCGAGGAAGTGGTCAAGGCCAAGGTGCTTGAAGCGCACAAGATCCTCATGGGGCTCAACGACTCCAATCGTGAAGCCTTCCATGATCTGGTCAACGCGCTCGAAGGTCAGCGCTAACAGCATTCCCTGTCTGTCACGCTGAATGGCGGGCAGCAAAAAGGGCGACCTCCGCAAGGAGGTCGCCCTTTAATGTTTTCAGGCTTTGGCGGAGAGCAGAGCCTCGAGCTTTTCCTGATCGCGAGCGAACTGACGAATACCTTCAGCCAGCTTCTCGGTGGCCATGGCATCTTCGTTCGATGCCCAGCGGAACTGGCTTTCACTCAGTTTTTCGCCAGCCTTGCCATCTTCGCCAGGATTGCCCGGAGCCAGTTTGCGCTCCAGGGTGCCGGTGTCTTCAGCCAGTTGCTTGAGCAGGTCCGGGCTGATGGTCAGACGGTCACAGCCAGCCAGTTGTTCGATCTGGTTCAGGTTGCGGAAGCTTGCGCCCATCACGACCGTCTTGTAATCGTTGGCCTTGTAGTAGTTGTAGATGCGGGTCACGGACTGCACGCCCGGATCTTCGGCACCGGTGTAGTCCTGACCGGACGACTTCTTGTACCAGTCGTAGATACGGCCCACGAACGGCGAAATCAGGAACACGCCTGCTTCGGCGCAGGCAATGGCCTGAGCGAAGGAGAACAGCAGGGTCAGGTTGGTTTGAATACCTTCCTTCTCCAGCTTCTCGGCAGCGCGAATACCTTCCCAGGTGGACGCCAGCTTGACCAGTACGCGATCACGGCTGACATCCGCTTTGTCGTACAAGTCGATGATGCGATGGCTGCGCTCAATCAAGGCGTTGGTATCGAAAGAGAGGCGGGCATCCACTTCGGTGGAAACACGGCCTGGAACGACCTTGAGAATCTCCTGGCCGATGGCGACGGCGAAGCGGTCGCACGCCAGGCCAATGTCACCCTTGCTGCCGCTGAACGCGTCGGCCAGCAGCTGCGAATTGCTCTCGCTCGAAGCGGCCTTGAGCAGCAGGGAAGGGTTGGTGGTAGCGTCCTGCGGCTTGAGGCTTTTGATCGCGCCGAAGTCACCGGTGTCAGCGACAACGGTGGTGAATTGCTTGAGTTGATCCAGCTTGGAAGTCATGAGCGTGCTCTGTCCTGTGCGGTTGGATGACATTACCCGAGCGCTGCCGCCCACTCAAGGCCGTGGCGCATAAGCTTTGCGCATCGGTGGCGTCGAGGGTCGGCATTGTCGCGCAAACCTTGTCGAGAATGGTTTTGAGCCCATGGCGGGCTGCTTGTTCCCTGAACCTTGATTTAAGCGTGCCCCATGGTCGTATGGTGCGGTTTCACTTAACGTATCTGTACTGGACGAATTGAAAGGATTTCCATGACGACCCCGATATTGCATCTTCTGTGCGGCAAAATCGCATCCGGCAAATCAACCCTGGCCCGCACATTGGGCAGCGAAGCCAAGACAATCGTCATCAGCGAAGACCACTGGCTTGCGGCGCTCTATCCTGACGAAATCCGCTCTGTTTCCGACTATGTAAATCGCGCCCGACGTATTCGTGGGGTACTGGAGCCTCTAGTGGTCAGCGTACTGTCGACAGGTGTAAGCGTCGTCCTGGATTTTCCTGCCAATACAATCTCGGATCGAGCCTGGCTTCGTGCGCTCGCCGATGGTGCCCACGTGCAGCATTGTCTGCATTTTCTGAATGTCGATGATGAGACGTGTCGCGCGCGACTGCATGCGCGCAATGCTCGAGGTGAGCACGATTTTGCTGCGACGGACAAAGAGTTCGATCTCATCACCAGCTACTTCACAGCGCCAGACGAACGTGAGGGATTGGTAATCGTGACCTATTAGGCTAGGGCATTCTCACAATTTCTCACAGGCGGCCCGGGGTTCCCTAGGCGCCTGTGAGTGTGTTTATCGAGCAATCAAAGCGACCACTTCAACGAGAACATCACGTTGCGTGGATCTCCGTACACGCCGCTGCCGGTCGCGGTTGGAATGCCCTGCCAGTACTTCTCGTCCAGCACGTTGTTCAGGTTCACCCGGGCGTCCCAGTGCTCGTCGAAGCGGTAGCCCGCCATCAGGCCCACCACCGCATACGAGTCCTGCTCCGAGCGACCGGTGCCGACACGGTTGTAGGTGTCGCTCTGAGCCAGTACGTCGGCCCCGATGCGCAATTTGCTGAAGTCGCCTGACAGGTGATACGTGGTCGCGGCCTTGAACAGGTGCTTGGGTTGCTCGGCTGCGAATCGATCACCCTTGTCGAAGTTACGGTCCTTGACGTACTGGCTCAGCACTAGCGTGTAGGACGCCGAGGCCTGCCAGTTCGGTGTGAGTTCGCCGGTCACTTCTGCGTCGATGCCGCGGCTGCGTACTTCGCCCGCCGCTTCGTAGCAGGTGCGGTTCTGTTGCTGGCAACTGGCGGGCGGATTGACGATGGCGTAAGCGCGGTTTTCCTGAGTCATGTCGAACAGCGCGAGCGAGGCGTTCAGGCCGCCGTTGAAGTATTCGCCCTTCAAACCGATCTCGTAGCTCTCGCCGGTCATCGGGTCAAGAATGGCACCGCTCACGTCCTGCTGGTTCTGTGGTTTGAAGATCTCGGTGTAACTGGCATAGACCGAGTAGGTGTCGTTCAGGTCGTAGACGATGCCGGCATAAGGTGTGACCTCGCGTGTGACCTTGTAATCGCCGGTATTGGCCGAGCGATTCTGATAGTCGTACCAGCTCACCCGGCTGCCGACGATGATGTGCAGTGGATCGATTGGGTTAAAGCGTGCGGCTGCGTAGATGCCGTCTTCGGTTGCGGTGTTCTGGCTGACATACGCCGTGCGGGTGTTGATGTCCGGCTTGGGAATCACGTTCGGATTGAAGTTGTAGATATCGATGGGCGTCGAGCCGTAGAAACCGCCTTTCTGGTCGAATTTCTCTTCACGGCGACTGACGCCCAGCATCAGGTCATGCTCGCGGCCAAACAGCTTGAAAGGGCCGGACAGCGAGCCATCGATATTGGTCTGCACATCGGTGGTGTCGTACTGACCTGCCGCCTGGCCATAACCGTTGCCGTTAGCCGTCAGGTAGTTGGAATACATGTCCGACTCGGCCCATATCTTCGCCGCTGCGATCTTGCCGCTCCAGCCATTGTCGAACCGGTGAGTCACATCGGTGAATACGCTGACGTTGTCCCGATCCCAGTAAGCCCAGTCGTTGCTCAGGAATGTGGAGCGGGGCAGGCCGAGGTATTGGCCATTTGGACCCGAAGGCAGGCTGCCCCAGTCCGATGTAGCATCGTCACGCTGCTTGGACGCACCGATGGTCCAGGTGGTCGATTCGTTCAGGTCTGCTTCCAGAATTCCGTAGAACGTCTGGCGTTCCTCATCGCGCTCGTCGAGAAAGCTGTTGCCCTTTTCATACGCTGTCACTACCCGACCGCGCAATGTGCCCGAGTCGTTCAGCTTGTTGGAGGCATCCACTTCCGTTCGGTAGCGATCCCAGCTGCCCGCGCTGGTCGTCACGCTGACCTGCGGTATCGCGGTGGGACGCTTGCGGATCAGATTCAGCGTTGCCGATGGGCTGCCCGCGCCCGTCATCAGACCGGTGGCGCCGCGGACCACTTCGACACGGTCGTACATCGCCAGATCGGCCCCGGAAATGGTGTCCAGTGTGAAGGTGCTCACGATGGTCGGCAGACCGTCGTACATCAGGTTGTCGATGCTGAAACCGCGTGCCAGAAACTGCTGACGATCCGTACCGAACTTGCGCAGGATGATGCCCGGCGCGTATTTAACGACATCGTTCAGATCGTTCATGCCTTGATCTTCGATGCGCTGACGTGAAATCACGCTCACCGACTGGGGCGTTTCGCGAATCGACAACGGCAACTTGGTGGCGGTGCTCATGGAGCCGGTGGTGTAGGAACCGCTGCCTTCGGTGGTCGCCATTCCCGCCACGCCTGCTCGCGCATTGATGTCGACATTGTCCAGCGTCAACGCGCTCGACTGAGTCTGGGCAGGCGGATTGGTTTGATCGGGAGCAGCCAGCGCAGCAGTTGATGCACCGATAATCGCAAAAGCGGTCAGCGAAGTGAGCGGACGAAACATTGTGGGGTTCCTACGATGGACCTGAGCGTTTGAAAAGTGGCGAACTACTTGAGCAACGGGGCGCCGGACGTTTGGTCAGCCAGCAGGCTGGTCGCAGGATCCTAACAATTTTTTCACAATTGACTAAATGCTAATTACTCTCAGTTACATTTATATACATATTTGCATTTGATTGTCTCGACGTCGCTCAGGCGTCTGGAAGTGGTGTTGTGAGGCAGGTTGGGTAAAGATGGGGCTTCAAGCCGCAATGATCTGAGGGAACCAGCATGCAATTTCGACGTACATCGGTTGCGAGTGTCATCGCCTTTTCCATCCTCTCCGCTAGCGCTTTCGCGGCGGACATCTCGTCCGAGCAACTACTGAAAAAAGCCGAAACCGAGCAGACAGCCTATCTCGAGACCGTCAAGCAATTGGTCGATGTTGATACCGGCACAGGCCAGGCTCCCGGCCTGAAAACCATCAGCGCGCTGTTGGTGGAACGCCTGAAAGCACTGGGCGCAGAAGTCACCACCACGCCCGCGACGCCCTCTGCCGGTGACAACATCGTTGGAACGATCAAGGGCAGTGGTACCCGATCCTTTCTGCTGATGGTCCATTACGACACGGTATTCGGGCCGGGCACGGCAGCGAAGCGCCCTTTCAAACAGGACGGTGTGCGCGCCTATGGCCCAGGCGTTGCCGATGCCAAAGGTGGCGTCGCAATGATTCTGCATTCCCTGAAGCTTCTGCAGGAGGAGGGTTTCAAGGATTTCGGCACACTCACCGTGCTGTTCAACCCTGATGAGGAAACCGGCTCCAGCGGCTCGAAGAAAATCATCGCCGAACTGGCTCGCCAGCACGATTACGTCTTTTCCTACGAGCCACCTGACAAGGATGCCGTCACCGTTGCCACCAACGGCATCAACGGTGTGATTCTCGACGTCAAAGGCAAGTCTTCACATGCGGGCTCCGCGCCTGAAGCCGGACGCAACGCGGCGATCGAACTGGCGCACCAGATGCTGCAACTCAAGGACCTGGGCGATCCAGCCAAAGGCACCACCGTCAACTGGACCCTGATCAAGGGCGGCGAGAAGCGCAACATCATCCCGTCCAGTGCTTCGGCGGAAGCGGACATGCGCTATTCCGATCTGTCTGAAAGTGATCGTGTCATCGCCGACGCCCAGCGCATCGTGCAGAAGAAACTCATCGACGGCACCGAGGTGTCGGTACGTCTGGAAAAAGGACGCCCACCTCTGGCGAAAAACCCGGGCTCCGAGCAGCTGGCCAAAACCGCCCAGACGCTTTATGGAAAAATCGGGCGCAACATCGAGCCCATCGCCATGCGCTTCGGCACTGACGCAGGCTATGCCTATGTTCCGGGTAGCGAAAAACCGGCCGTGCTCGAAACCATGGGCGTTGTGGGGGCGGGGTTGCATGCCGATGACGAGTACATCGAACTGTCGAGCATCGCCCCCAGGCTTTATCTCACCGTGGCGTTGATCAAGCAGCTTTCGGAGGCCAAACCCTGACGCCATCTGTCGACATATCTTACGTCCAAGGTTGACCTCAGCTCCGATGCGCGATTAACTGTATATGCATACAGTTAATCATAAAAAGGCTCGCATCATGAGTGTCACCTTCCTTGGCCCCTTGTCCGCAGGGGGCATCAAGCTCCCGTTCATCTCCATGTCGTCCGTCGGCTCGCAATCGCCCGTCATCGAAAAGCACGTCTCGATAGCGGAGCTCTGCGAAGTGCGCGAACCAGACTTTTTCATTGCTGCAATCCAGGACGACAGCATGCAAGGGGAGCACATCAGCAAGGAAGACATGTTGATTGTCGACCGCGGACGCTACGCCGAGCACGGCGACATCGTCATCGCCTCGCTCAACGAGGCGCAGGTATGCAGGCGTTTGCACATGCGCGGGAATGTCGTGATGCTGGAATCCAGCCACAAGGATTACCCGTCGCAGCCTGTGACGGATAATGATGATCTGATTATTTTGGGGGTGGTGACGCAGAGTGTTAAAAGCTTTTGAGTGCCTGGATGCCTGTCGTATCTGGGCGGCAGTATTGAAATCGTAGTAAGCCGCACGGACTTTGCGACCTATGGTTGGCTTGCTGACGTTGAGTTCAGCGATTCGCGCGATGTTGTCGCTCTTGGCGTCGTGAGTGCCACTATCAGATGTGCCAGTACCCAAAGACTGTTGGCTAGGCAATGATGGTTCCTCGTTGGCGTTCAGGCGGGCAGGGGCATATGAAACTCAAAAATGGTGGTGCAGAAATACTCTCATGTGCTTACCGTTATGACGCACTCGACAGGCTGATCAGCAGCGAATCTGGCAGTATTTGTCAGAGGTTTTACCTTGAAAATCGTTTGGTAAACGAAATCGATTCAGAGTGCTTTCGAACGGTTTTTCGTTATGAAGACATCTTGCTGGCAGAGAGCGTCCTTGATCAGAGAAGCAGTCAAATCGCTCATCTGTTAAAGACAACTGACGGGCAAAGCTCTGTCTTGCATACTCAATTCGCGCTTCGCTCAGACGTTTTCACCTACACCCCTTATGGACACCATGATTCATCGATCAGTCAAGTCGGTCTGCTGCGATTTGTTGGTGAGCGTCCTGAGGGCGTGACCGGCCACTATTTACTGGGGAACGGCTACCGAGCATTTAACCCCGCTTTGATGCGATTCAATACTCCAGATAATCTCAGCCCGTTTGATAAAGGGGGCCTTAATGCCTACGCGTACTGTGGGGGTGATCCGGTTAATCGCTTAGACCCTGACGGACATGTCGCAGTCCTATTCAAGGCTGCGTCCAGGTTTTTAAGCTTGATTGGGCGCACGCCGCGCTCTGCTGCTCTGGTTCCAAGATTGACGCGGAAAGCTTCCGCACTTGTCAAAGCAGGAAGAAACCCTGAACGACTAATTGCCCATGTTGACGAATCTCCGCCGCTCAAGGCGCTTCCTGAGGATCGTCTGGCCACTACACCGCGTGAGCGACACGTTCTGGAAGGCTCTACAGAGGAATTGCTTACCCACCATCGCCGCTATGCAAAATCTACCAAGCAGATGCTAAGTGAAAAACGTAAGGCATTAAGGCGGGAAACTGTCGAGCGAGATCCAGTCCAGGACTTTTCAAAATCTGGTGCCAAGGAGCGTAGTACCTCTTTGTCAAGATTTGAGCGTTTGCAGCTCAAAATTGCACAGGAGCGAAGACAGGCTGGCAGAGCAGAGCCCGAGTCGTTATTGGGGCAGGCGTATGGGATTAGGAGTAATAGCTCAAACTGGCGATCCATTATTTCCCGGCCGGTTTAAATGCTCGCGTGAGCGCCTTTCCTGCCAAGACGCGGCTGTACGGGGCGTGTAAGAAAGTTGGGCTGATCACGGGTTGTCAAGGCTGTAGGATGATGCTCTTTGCGGTGAACTGTCGGCCCACTGTATCGTCCCCGCCATACCCTGGCCACGTATGGCATAGTTTGGCTACACCCTACGAGGCAATCGTAGAATCCCGCGATACTTCGCCGAGTCACCGATTAAAAATGTCAGCTATAACGCCTCAAGACAAGACCGATTTCTCTCGCCGCTTCTCCGTCGCCTCCATGATGGATGGGATCATCATGTGATAAATTACTTTAAAAATCATATAGTTAAGTGTTTTTATGTGACGTTTTAGCAATTTTTAGCATGCCAAGCATCCTTCCGCCCTCGCACTACCTTCAGATCATTTCCGATAATTGTCATTCCTACGTCAAAGACGTATGATCGCCACCTATGCTTACCATTATTGAATCACCTTTATTTTCCAGGCACTGGCCAGACTATTGGAGTGGAGAGCAGCGGGGTGCCTTCATGGCATTCTTGGCAAATAATCCCGATGTCGGCGCGGTAATACCAGGCTCTGGCGGCTGCCGAAAAGTGTGCTGGAGTATGGATGGCCGTGGCAAGAGTGGCGCAGTGAGGGTGATTTACACCGCTCAACTGCGCAAAGGCGTATTGATTGCACTGCTCATCTACGGCAAGGGCGCTACCGAAAACATCCTTGCGCACATCCTGCGCAGCGTCGCAAAGGAGCTGAATCATGGCCCTGACTGAAAAAGAACTGCTTGAGCGAGATGCCAAGCGCAATATTGGCGAAGAATTGTTAGCGGCGATCCAAGACGTCAAAGCCGGTCGGCATGGGGACGTGCATGAGGTCAAAATAACCGAGGCCGCTGAAGCTCGTGGCAAGACCGGATTGTCTCAACCTAAATTTGCTGAGCTGCTGGGTGTCTCCGTCAGGACGTTGCAAGAGTGGGAACAGGGGAGGCGTATGCCGTCTGGAGCCGCGAGATCGCTTTTGCACATCGCAGTCTTGAGGCCGGATGTGTTCCGGGATGTCTTGATGATAGACAATAGTCACGCCGTTCCACGCAACTGATTGGCTTTGGTTGAGATGGCGAGACGTTCGAATCGAATAATCTGCCCTCAGGTTGAAGAACTCCACTTGAGGATTTCGACGCGAGCGGCATCTGTCCGGTCGCCCGGCCTTTGCATTGGTTCGGGCAAGTTGGGTGGCCCATTGCTTCGCGTCGCTGCTCAGGCCCCATCCGACTGTTTTGCTGCCGCCTGGCTGGTTGTGGTTCCCGTTCACCGTCGGGGGGCTAGGCCCCAAGCCAGATGCGGTCGCGCTGATGGGGCGCTCTGCAGTCTGCCGCTGATAGATGACACCAGTGCGCTTCGTGCCCAACAGCCTCAATCAAACCTCCGCGCTTCCTGTAAACTCACCCATCCACGCAACCACCGTTGACGCTGTGGGTCAGCCTTGAGCAAGCTCAGGATGATCGTTTCCCCATTGCTTCTGTTGCTACATCGCTACCGCCGCTTGCTCTTTGTAGCAACGAAAGTAGGAAAACTGTCTCTATTTTGCTAAAAACCACTGATGATCATGCAACCAGAAATCGCCCAAAACCCCCGTCCTACAAGGCCTGCGCTGTCCCGCCGCTTCTCCGTCGCCCCGATGATGGATTGGACCGACCACCATTGCCGCTTCTTCCTGCGCCTGCTCTCCAAACACGCGTTGCTCTACACCGAGATGGTCACCACCGGCGCGTTGCTGCACGGCGACAGCGCGCGGTTCTTGCAGCATGACGAGACCGAGCATCCCTTGGCGCTGCAGTTGGGTGGCAGTACGGCGGCGGATCTGGCGGCGTGTGCGCGGATGGCGGAAGGGGTGGGGTATGACGAGGTCAATCTGAATGTCGGCTGCCCGAGTGATCGGGTGCAGAACAACATGATCGGCGCGTGCCTGATGGGGCATCCGGAGTTGGTGGCGGATTGTGTTAAAGCGATGCGCGATGCGGTGAGTATTCCGGTCACGGTCAAGCACCGCATCGGGATCAATGGTCGTGACAGCTACGAGCAGCTGTGTGATTTCGTCGGCAAGGTGCATGAAGCGGGTTGCCAGAGTTTTACGGTGCACGCGCGAATCGCGATTCTGGAGGGTCTGTCGCCGAAGGAGAATCGGGATATTCCGCCGCTGCGTTATGACGTGGTTGCGCAATTGAAGAAGGATTTCCCGCAGCTCGAGATCGTCCTCAACGGCGGTATCAAGACGCTGGAGCAGTGCCAGGAGCATCTGCAGACCTTCGACGGCGTGATGCTGGGCCGTGAGGCTTATCACAATCCCTACCTGCTGGCGGAAGTGGATCAGCAACTGTTCGGCAGCACCGCGCCGGTTATCAGTCGCGCCGAAGCGCTGGAGGCACTGCGGCCTTACATCGAGGCGCATCTGGCCAGTGGCGGCAACATGCACCACATCACCCGGCACGTGCTCGGGCTCGCTCAGGGCTTCCCGGGCGCGCGACGTTTTCGGCAGTTGCTCTCGGTCGATATCCACAAGCATGAAAACCCGTTGATGCTGCTGGATCAGGCGGCAGCTTTTCTCGAAGGTCGCTAAAGGCGAGCAAACAGGTGTTTTCTCAGTGACGTCTGGCAGTCCAGGCGTTGGCTGTTTGCGCTGGATCAAATCAAACACTCTTTGCAGTAGCTGCGCCGCCCGGCTCAGACTATGTTGACGGCATAATCCAACAAGGAAAGCCGCCATGCATAAAGTTCTTGTTCCTTTCGACGGTTCCGATCACGCCATGCGGGCTGTCGGGTATGTCATTGAGCTGTCTGCCGATCTCAAAAAGCCGCTTGAGGTTCATCTGCTGAACGTGCAGGCCAGTCCAATCGATTACAGCCTCTATCTGGCACCGGACATGATCGAGGGTGTGAAGGCCGGCCTGAACAACGAAGGCAAACGTGTGCTGGATGATGCGATTGAGCTGCTGACCGCTGCCGGAACACCCTTTCAGGCGCACGTCGATCTTGGCAATGTTGCGGAGCAGGTCGAGGCGCAGGTGCAGAAGCTGGGTTGCGACGTGATCGTCATGGGCACCCGTGGGTTGAGCAGCGTGACGGGCCTGTTGCTGGGCTCGGTCGCCACGCGGGTAATTCATGAAGCGTCAGTGCCGGTGACGCTTATCAAGTAAGCCGTCGGCTATTGCTGTGCCAGCGAACGTGGCTGGCGCAGCAGTTCTATATGCTCGGGCGGCACCAGCTTGCGTAGCGTCTTGTACAGCGCACGTGTCTCCAGCAGGTTCCAGATCCGCAGCATGGTTTCCAGCGCATCAAGCGGTTTGCTGATGAAGTCCCGTGCGCCCAGTGCCAGGGCGCGCAGGCGAGTGTCACGCGTGGCGTCGGCAGTCAGAACCATGATTGGCACATAATCATTGGTGGGAATGCGCCGGTTCAGTTGCTCAAGGACCGCAAAGCCGTCGAACTCGGGCATGTGCAGGTCCAGTACCACCAAATCCGGCTCGAAACTGTTGAACAGGTCCAGCGTACGCAACGGCTCGGTGCTGCTCAGTACGTTCGTCAGTCCTTCCCGGGCGAGCAGTTGCTCCATCAACTCAAGGTTGGGGCGCTGATCATCAATGATCAGGATACGGAAATCTCCGGTCATGTCGGCTCCGGTATGTATTGATCCAGATACGCGAGAAAGGCCGGCACCTGGATGGGTTTGGTGAGGATGGCGGTTGCGCCGGCCGCTTGCAAGGTTCGTTGAACGGTATCGCTGGCGTCGGCGGTGATCATCAGGATCGGCGTATGCGCGGTCGCTGGCAGGCGCCTGAGCCGCTGCAGGACCTCCAGCCCCTGAAGGTCCGGCAGGTTGAGGTCCAGCAGAATCAATTGAGGAGCATGCTGTCTGGCCAGGTCCAGACCCAGCTGCCCCTGCATGCTCGACAGCAACCGAATGCCCGGTCTGCGCTGCAGCAACGTTTCGATCAGGGCCATGCTCGACAGATTGTCTTCGATACACAGCACTTTGCCGTGATAGTCGGCAGCGGCAGGGCGTTGCACAGCCGGTAGCAGTTCGGTCGGACGCGGTGCGGGTGCGACGGGAGCCTGCACTTGAACGTGAGGCAGTCTCAGGGTGAAGCGGCTGCCCTGTCCGGGCGTGCTTTCCACCGACAGCTGACCCTGCATCATCTCGAGCATGCTTTTGCTCAGCGCCAGACCCAGGCCGGTGCCTTCAACATTCGGATCGGCACCCAGGCGCTCGAACGGCTTGAACAACTGATCAATGCGTTCGGCGGCGATGCCGTGGCCGGTGTCGATGACGGTTACGGTCGTGTGCTCATCCAGTTGCTCGACTTCGATCTGCACCTGACCATGGGGCCGGTTGTACTTGATGGCGTTGGACAACAGGTTGAGCAACACCTGAATCAGGCGTTGGCGGTCGGCGATCACGCCAAGTTCGTCCGGCATGTCGGGCAGTTCGACCAGCCGGATGTTGCCGTCCGCCGCCATCGGCGAAACCAGCACCAGCGCTTCCTGAAGCACTGCCGACAGGGCCACCGGTTCCAGGCTCAGGGACAGGTGACCGGCTTCGATACGGGCGATGTCCAGTACCTCGTTGATCAGCTTCAGCAAATGCTGACCGGCACGCAGGATGTGCCCGACCTGCGGCCGCTGGCTTGCCGTCGAATCCATGTCCAGCAACTGGGCAAACCCCAGGATCGAGTTCAGCGGCGTGCGCAACTCGTGGCTCATGCGCGAAAGAAACTCGCTTTTCGCCCGGCTGGCGCGTTCGGCTTCTTCACGGGCCGTACCCAGCGCGATCTCTGCGGCACGGCGGTCGGTGATGTCGCGGGTGATCTTGGAGAAACCGCGCAGTTCGCCGTTGCCGTCGTACTGTGCAGTAATCACCACGCTGGCCCAGAAACGGCTGCCGTCCTTGCGGCAGCGCCAGCCTTCTTCCATGTAATGCCCTTCGACCGTAGCCTCATGCAACGCCATGTCCGGATGCTGCGGACACTCCTCTGGCTGGTAGAAAACAGAGAAATGTTGACCGATGATTTCCTGCTCGGTGTAGCCCTTGATGCGCTCGGCACCGGCGTTCCAGGTGGTGATGTAGCCGTGCTTGTCCAGCGCGAAAATGCCGTAGTCCTTCACGCCTTCAATGATGAGCCGCAGGCGTTCTTCGTTGTCCCGCAGGGCGCGCTCACGCTCGGCAAGCAATTGCCCGGCCTCGACCAGACGCGTGCTCAACTGGCCGATCTCGTCTTTCTCGGGAGGTTGTGGCCGCAAGGGATGCCCGAGCGCCAGGCGTTGGGCGTTGCGCTGCACCTGCTGGACCCGCGTGACGATGCCTCGCGACAGCATGAGCACCGCCAGAATGGCGCCGATAATGCCGCAGGCGGCGGCCAGCAGCGTAGACAGCAACAGTTGCTGGCGAGTGGCCGACGCGGCGGCAGTGCGTTCGGCCAGCAGCGTGTCCTCGCGCTCGCGCATGGTGCTGATGCGTTCGCGCAATTGGTCGAGCACGTATTTGTTTTCAATCAGGATGCGCGTGATGTTTTCCGGTACATCCAGGCTGAGTGCCTGCAGTTTTGCCAGCCCATCCGCCTTGGCGTGGATCAGGGGTTCGATCGACGTCAGGTACCCGCGCATCCGCTCGTCCTGGATATTGGCATCAAGCCGTGACAGCGCCGCGTCGATCAGCGGCTGTGCGTTCAGATAACCAGGCAGAAAATCCGCCTGGCGGGTCAGCAGATAACCGCGCACGCTGGCGGCCGCTTCGGCGATCTGGGTATGCACCGTCTGAATATCACCCTGCACCAGCAGTGCACGGCGCACATCCTCTTCGGCCTGCGCGGTCTGGCGCTCGGCGTGATAGATCAACCCCAGCGAGGACATCAGCACCACCAGCGGCATCGAAATCGCCAGCAGTGCCTTGCCACGCAGCGGGAGATCCTGCCAGCGGCTGGTGGACAGTGCTGTCATTGCCAGTCGCCCGGTGCCTGAGTGACCAGTCCCAGCGCCACACCACGCACGGCCGCCTGGGTGCGATCAGATGCGCCGAGCTTGCCGATCACCTTTTCCACGTGAGCCTTGGCAGTCCCGGTGGTGATGCCCAGTTTTTCGCCGATTTCCCGGTTGCTGAAACCGCCTGCCACCAGCCCCAACACCTGACGTTCGCGAGGCGTCAGGGCTTCGGGCAGTGACGCGCCGCTGGTGTTGCGCTCGGTCATGCGGCGCAGCAGGCGTGCGCTGACCGCACTGTTCAAAGCCTCTTCACCACGTGCCACGCGTTGCAGGCTGGCAATCACCTCATCGCGGCTGGCGTCCTTGAGCAAGTAGCCCACGGCACCGGCGCTGATCGCCGCTTCCAGGTGATCGGTGCTGTCGTCCATGGTGAAGATCACCACCTTGAGCTTCGGCATGCGTTGCTGCAGAAGCCGGGCTGCGCCCAGTCCGTTGAGCACCGGCATGCGGATGTCGAGTATCGCGATGTCCGGTTGCAGTTCTTCGCAGAGCTCAATGGCCTGCTGGCCGTTGGCGGCCTGGCCAACCACTTCGAATTCCGGATGTCCTGCCAGCAGCGAGACGAATCCGGTACGGGTCACTTCATGGTCGTCCGCAAGGACCAGTCGCAGGGTGTCAGTCATTGAATTGCCTTGTCAGCAGTGAAAGGGACGGTCGCGCGCAATCGCGTACCGCAATCGGGACGGCTGACACAGGTCAGGCGGCCACCCATCAGGCTGGCGCGCTCCTGCATGGCCACCAGCCCCAGTTTCTGAACGCCGCTGCCGTCGCTGCGCTGATCGGTCACGAAACCGCGGCCATTATCCTCGAGCAGCAGCGAAACGTTACTGTCACTGATGTCCAGTGCCAGCTGCACGCTGCCAGCCCCCGAATGTTTGAGCACATTGTTGATGCCTTCCTGAGCGATGCGAAACAGGCCGATCTCCAGATGGCTGGGCAGGCGGACCATCGAGCGCGAGCTCCAGTGCACGGCAATGCCGGCTTCGCGCAGGCGATCGGCTTCCTTGTCGACCGCCTGAAGCAGGCCGAAGTCATCGAGCACGGTAGGGCGCAGACCGCTGATCAACTGCCGTCCTTCGCCCACGCAGTGTTGCGCCAGATTGAGGATGGCCTGCAGGTCGGCGCTCATGGGCTCCGGCAGTTCCGGGCAGCGCCCGGCGAAACCTTGCAGACGCTGATGCAGTCCGGCGAGGGTCTGTGCCAGACCGTCATGCAGGTCATAGGCCATGCGCTTGCGTTCGTCTTCCTGAGCAGTGAACAACTGATGAACCAGTTCGGACATGGTCCGCTCCCGCGCCACTAGCGCTTCGAGCAGGCGGTTGTTCTCCAGATGCGCCGCCAGCAGCGTGGCGAGCAGTTGCAGGGATTCGATGTCCTCGTTGTCCGGGGCATTGATCCCGACGCTGTTGGCGAGCAGCAGCGTGCCGAACGCGCCTTCATCTGCACCGCGCAACGGCAGCATCAGCACGCTGGGCAGTCGGTCTTGCGGACAATCCAGCCACTGCGGGCCGACGGCCAGGGGGTCGGCCACCTTGTCCATCGAGTTCAGACGTTCCTTGCTGCCGTGGCTGGCCGTGATCGTGACTACGTTATCGCTGTTCCACTCAAGCAGCAGGCCATGGTCCATGGCCACGAAGGCACAGGCCCGTTGCAGCACCCGCTGGCGCATGGCTTCGGGCGGCAGCTGGGTCAGTTCCTGGCCCGTGTCCACCAAAAGTCGCAGACGGGCGGCACGGCTCTGCGACTGGCGATACTGGGTACGGATCGCCAGGGCACTTGCCGGGTCATGGGGAGGGCTTTGCATAGGGGAGGGCTCCAGCGAAGGGTGATGCGCGCGCGAGCACACCTTGAGTACAGCCATTAGAACGCGTAAGGCGATTGTGCGCCTATCTGCCAGTTGGCATAGGCAAATAACCCCGTTCGGCCGATGGAGCAAACAGCGCTACAGGGCAAATTGGCAACCACTGAATCCCTGAACCGATTACCCCGTAGGAGAGTTGCAATGAAACTGAAATTGACCGCCCTGGCCCTGTTCCTCGCTGTAAGCGCCCCAATGGTTCAGGCAGCTGCCGAACCGGCCGGCGGCTACACCTACCGCATGGTGGCCGAGCAGCCAAGCAACGTAAACGATAAAGAGATTGCAGGTCTGTTCGACCGCTGGAACAAGGCTCTGAAAACCGGCAATCCGCAGACCGTTGTCTCTCTTTACGCCAAGGATGCGGTGCTGCAGCCGACGGTCTCGAACAAGGTGCGAGCCAACCCGGCCGAGATCAAGGACTACTTCGAGCACTTCCTGGCCCTCAAGCCGGTCGGTGAGATCAACTACCGGGAAATCCGCCGTCTGGGTCCGGATGCCGCAGTGGACAGCGGTGTCTACACCTTCACCCTGACGTCGGTCGAAGGCAAGCAGAGCAAGGTTCAGGCTCGCTATACCTTCCTTTACCATCGTGTCGGCAATGAGTGGAAGATCTTGAACCACCACTCTTCGGCCATGCCGGAAGTGCAGCCTGAGTACCAGGTCAGCCGTTGATAAAAAACGTCGAGCCAAACAAAAAATCCGGAGCACAGGCTCCGGATTTTTTTATTGCCTAAAAAGGCTCAAGGCTCGGTTCTGACGCCATTGACCTTGCGGCAGTGGATCAGTGCATCGCGAATCATGAAGTTGACCAGGGTAGGGGAGACGCCCAGTTCCTTGGCGATGTCCTTTTGCGGTACACCGTGCAGGCGATACATCTCGAACGCGTAACGGGTGCGGGGTGGCAGCTCCGAAAGCGCGTCGGCAATTTTTTCCAGACTCGAGAAGTTGATGTGCGACGTTTCCGGTGACGCGCCCTGAATCACCACATTCAAACCCTCTGCCTCGGGGCCGGTGTATCGCTGCTCCAGTGCCTGCTTGCGGTAGTGGTCGATGGCCAGATTGCGCACGATCTGAAACAGATAGCTGAGCTGAGCCTTGAACGTCAGTGTGACCTGAGGGGCCGAACGCAGCCTGAAATAAGCGTCCTGAACCACATCCTCGGCGCGGGACCGACAACCCACGATGCGTGCGGCAATCTTGACCAGCAGCAGGTAATTGTCGACGAAAGCCTGTAGGAGGGGTGAATCGCACTTACTTGTGAATACTTGTTCCGTCATGGAATTCACCTTGCTGCAAAGTCATTGGAGGGGAGCGGCCTTGTGGGTCGCGCCATCACGTGGGGCGATAAATTAGTCTTAATGATAATTATTGTCAAATGCGAAAGCGCATCAGCGCACTTTAAAGGGGCGATTCCGACCAGCGCGCCCGACGCGCGTGCAAGGCGGCCGAATGCGACTAATTATTTACGAACGCCGTCCGTTCTCATTGATGACAGGCCCGCCCATGACGCAGGCCGGGGATGACATCAGGAGAACACCATGCGTATCAATCGCGCGCATCGAGGCTTTTACACCGGATCCAATGGACGGACGGCCCTGATATGAACAGCTCAACAGGCATGAAGCTGTTCTGCCTGCCGTATTCCGGTGCCAGCGCGATGTTCTACAGCCCCTGGCGGCGCACGTTGCCGGACTGGCTGAATGTGCGCCCGCTGGAACTGCCGGGCCGCGGCATGCGCATGGCGGAGCCGTTGCAGACGGATATCGTGCAACTGGCCGGTCAACTGGCCGATGAAATCGCCGCCGAACTCGACACCCCATATGCGCTGTTCGGGCACAGCCTGGGCGGGCTGCTGGCCTTCGAACTGGCGCATGCACTGCGCGCTCGCGGGCTGCCCGCGCCGCTGGCGCTGTTCACCTCCGCCACGGCAGGGCCTGCGCGTCGCGACGTCAGCGATTACGCCGTAGCCAGGACCGATGTGCAATTGATCGACCGGCTTCGCACGCTCAAGGGCACCCGCGAAGAAGTGATCGCCAATGATGAACTCATGCAAATGATGCTGCCGATCCTGCGCGCCGATTTTCTGCTGTGTGGCAGCTTTGTCTACGGCGTGCGCGAGCCGCTGCAGATCCCCATTCACGTATTCGGCGGCAAGCAGGACAGCGTCAGCGTCGAAGAACTGCTCGACTGGCAGGAAGACGCCGCGACGGGGTTTTCTCTAGACATGTTCGAAGGCCACCACTTCTATCTGGTCGACGAGCAGGCTCAATTGCTACGCCATCTGCGGCGTTACGCCGAACAGCACCTGACTCGCTGGCGCAACAGCGCGGCTCGGCACCTGACCCGCGCAGCTGGCTGATGCCCGCTCGCCCGACGCGTCGCTGATCCTGCGACGCGCTTTTTTTTGATACCCAGACCCGCTCTGGCAAGCCGAATCCAGCAGGAAACCCATCATGGACGCTTTCGAACTCCCCGACACTCTGGCTCAGGCGCTGCAACGTCGCGCCGCGAAAACGCCTGACCAGTTGGCGCTGCGTTTTCTCTCCGACGAAAACAGCCAGGGCCTGGTGTTGACCTACCGTGATCTGGACCTGCGTGCGCGCACCATTGCCGCCGCCCTGAAGCGTGAGGCAGTACCGGGAGATCGCGCGATTCTGTTGTTCCACAGCGGGCCGGATTACGTGGCAGCGTTCTTCGGTTGTCTGTATGCCGGGGTCATTGCCGTACCGGCCTATCCGCCGGAATCCAATCGCCGTCATCATCAGGAACGTCTGCTGTCGATCATCGGTGACGCTGAGCCGCGTCTGCTGCTGACCGGTTCCGACCTGAAATCCGCCTTGTTGCAAATGGACGAGCTGGCGGCTGCCGATGCGCCGCAACTGCTTTGTGTGGACACGCTGGACCGCGCCCTGGCCGAGGGTTGGCAAGGACCTGAATTGCAGGCCGATGACATCGCCTTTCTGCAGTACACCTCAGGCTCCACTGCCTTGCCCAAAGGCGTGCAGGTGAGCCACGGCAACCTGGTTGCCAACGAAATGCTGATCCGTCACGGCTTCGGCATTGACCTCAATCCCGACGATGTCATCGTCAGCTGGCTGCCGCTGTACCACGACATGGGCCTGATCGGCGGTCTGTTGCAGCCGATTTTCAGCGGCGTGCCCTGCGTACTGATGGCGCCTGCGTACTTTCTGACCCGCCCGTTGCGCTGGCTGGAAGCGATCAGCGAGTACGGCGGCACCATCAGCGGCGGACCGGATTTCGCCTATCAGCTGTGCAGCGCACGGGTCAGCGAGTCGGCGCTGGAGCGTCTGGACCTGAGTCGCTGGCGCGTTGCGTACTCAGGTTCCGAGCCGATCCGTCAGGACAGTCTCGACGCGTTCGCCGACAAGTTCGCCAGTTGCGGCTTCACGCCCGACAGCTTCATGGCGTCCTACGGGCTGGCCGAGGCCACGCTCTATGTGGCCGGAGGCAAGCGCGGCCACGGCATTCCGTCGTTGCGTCTGGACGAAGCGGCGCTGGCGCGCAACGTCGTGGAGCTGGGTGAGGGCAGTCCGGTGATGAGTTGCGGCACCGGTCAGCCGGGGCATGGCGTACTGATCGCAGACCCCAATACCTTGCAAACGCTGGACGATAACCACGTCGGTGAAGTCTGGGCGACCGGTCCGAGCATCGCCCATGGTTACTGGCGCAACCCTGAGGCGACGGCAAAGTCCTTCGTCGAACATGATGGCCAGACCTGGCTGCGAACCGGCGATCTGGGTTTCCAGCGCCACGGGGAGCTGTATATCACTGGCCGTTTGAAAGACATGCTGATCGTGCGCGGGCAGAACCTCTATCCGCAGGACATCGAAAAAGTCGTCGAGCGCGACGTCGATGTCGTGCGCAAAGGCCGTATCGCCGCGTTCGCTGTGACTCAGGCGGGCATCGAAGGCATCGGCATCGCGGCTGAAGTCGGTCGCAGTGTGCAGAAAACCCTGCCACCCGAAGCCTTGATCAAGCTCATTCGCCAGGTCGTAGCCGATGCATTCCAGGAAGCGCCGACGGTCGTTGTGTTGCTCAACCCTGGCGCGCTGCCCAAGACCTCCAGCGGCAAACTGCAACGTTCAGCCTGCCGCACGCGTCTGGCCGATGGCAGCCTGGACAGCTACGCGGTGTTTCCTGAAGGCACCGCAAGTCAGGTGGCGCAGGCGCATGTCACGGGTTCGCAGCTGCTGGCCAAAGTCGCCGACGTCTGGTGCGAGCAGTTGCAGCGCGAGCAGATCAGCGTGGATGACCACTTCTTCCTGCTGGGCGGCAACTCGATTACCGCGACTCAGGTGGTGGCTAAGCTGCGTGAGGTGCTGGGCATCGACCTGAGCCTGCGTCTGCTGTTCGAAGCGCCGACCCTGGGTGCCTTTGTTGCACAGATCGAAGCGCTGCAACTGGCCGCACAACAAGGCGATGAGCCCAGCGAAAAAGCCATCACCCGCCTGCCGGGTGACGAGCACTTGCCGCAATCCCTGGCTCAGAACCGCCTGTGGTTTGTCTGGCAACTGGACCCGCACAGCAGCGCCTACAACATTCCCGGCGGTCTGCACTTACGTGGCGAACTGGACCGCACGGCCTTGCGCGACAGCTTTCAGCGGCTGATCGAGCGGCATGAATCGCTGCGTACCCGCTTCTACGAACAGGACGGCGTAGCGCTGCAACGCATCGATCCGGCCGGTGAGTTTCAGTTACAGGTGCTGGACATCAGTGGCCTGTCTGGCGACGAGCGTCAAATCCGTGCGCGGGCGATTCGCGAAGAGCAGGCGCGTCAGCCGTTCGATTTACAGAACGGTCCGCTGCTGCGCGTAACGCTGGTGCAACTGGACGACGAAGAACACCTGTTGCTGGTAACGCTGCACCACATCATCGCCGACGGCTGGTCGCTGAACGTGCTGATCGATGAATTCTCGCACCTTTATACGGCGGCTGTTCAAGGTCAGTCGCTTGAACTGGCACCGCTGGCGCTGCGTTATGCCGACTACGGCCAGTGGCAGCGTGAATGGCTGGCGCGTGGCGAGGCCGAGCGCCAGCTCGAATACTGGAGGCAGCAACTGGGCGACGAGCAGCCCGTGCTCGCGCTGACCACTGATCATCCGCGCTCGGCGCGCCAGCAGCACAGCGCCGACCGCTACAGCCTGCGCCTGAGTGCCGACTTGAGCGCCGCCGTGCGAAATACGGCGCAAGCCTGGCAATCGACGCCGTTCATGCTGTTGCTGGCCAGCTTCCAGACCCTTTTGCATCGCTACAGCGGACACACCGACATTCGCATCGGCGTGCCCGGTGCCAATCGTCCGCGTCATGAAACCCAGGGCTTGATCGGCTTTTTCATCAACACCCTGGTGTTGCGTGCGCAGCTCGATTCGCGCCAGCCATTCTCGGCATTGCTGGCCCAGACCCGTCAGACGGCGCTGGACGCTCAGTTGCATCAGGATGTGCCCTTCGATCAACTGGTCGAAGCCTTTCCTCAGGCCCGCGAGCACGGTCTGTTTCAAGTCATGTTCAACCATCAGCAGCGCGACCTGAGTGCCTTGCGCCGCTTGCCGGGATTACTCGCCGACGAATTGCCATGGCACAGCCGCGAAGCCAAGTTCGACCTGCAATTGCACAGCGAGGAAGACAGAAACGGGCGTCTGACGCTGTCTTTCGATTACGCCGACGAGCTGTTCGAGCGCGACACCATCGTGCGCATGGCGCAGCACTATGTGCGGGTGCTGACTCAGGTCAGCCAGCATGCGCAGGTCGCGCTGGGTGATCTGCAACTGCTCGGCGATGACGAGCAGGCGCAACAGGCACAGTGGAGCAGTGCGACCTGTGTGCCCGCGACGCATTGGCTGCCTGAGCTACTCAGCAATCAGGCCCGACAGACGCCGGAACGCATTGCGCTGATGTGGGAGGGCGGCAGCCTCGACTTCGCCAGTCTGCATGCCCAGGCCAACCGTCTGGCGCATTACCTGCGCGACAAGGGCGTCGGCCCGGATGTCAACGTCGCGATTGCCGCCGAGCGTTCGCCACAACTGCTGATCGGGCTGCTCGCGATTCTCAAGGCAGGTGGCGCGTACGTGCCGCTGGACCCGGATTACCCGACCGAACGCCTGGCCTACATGCTTGAGGACAGCGGCGTCGAACTGCTGTTGACCCAGAGCCATCTGCTGGGCGACCTGCCGAGTACCGATGGCGTTTGCACCGTCGCGATGGACACCCTGAACCTGGAAAGCTGGCCGGTCAGTGCGCCGGGCCTGCATTTGCAGGGCGATAACCTTGCGTACGTGATCTACACCTCAGGCTCCACCGGGCAACCCAAGGGCGTTGGCAACACCCACGCCGCGCTGGCCGAGCGCCTGCAGTGGATGCAGGCCACCTACGCGCTGGATGACAGCGACGTGCTGATGCAGAAAGCGCCAATCAGTTTCGACGTGTCGGTGTGGGAGTGTTTCTGGCCGCTGATCACCGGTTCCCGATTGCTGCTGGCCGGTCCCGGCGAGCACCGCGATCCGCATCGCATCGCGCAACTGGTCAGGGATTACGGCGTCACCACGCTGCACTTCGTGCCGCCGCTGTTGCAGGTGTTCATCGACGAACCGCTCACCCGGCAGTGCAACAGCCTGCGTCGTCTGTTCTCGGGCGGTGAAGCGTTGCCGAGTGAGCTGCGCAACCGGGTGCTGGAGCAACTGCCGAACGTGCAACTGCACAACCGCTATGGCCCGACCGAAACCGCGATCAACGTCAGCCACTGGCACTGCCAATTGGCGGACGGCGAGCGCTCGCCGATTGGCCGCCCGCTGGGCAACGTGCTGTGTCGGGTGCTGGACAATGAATTGAAGCCGGTGCCGCAAGGCGTCGCGGGTGAGCTGTGCATTGGCGGCATCGGTCTGGCACGAGGCTATCTGGATCGTCCTGCGCTGACAGCCGAACGTTTCGTGGCCGATCCGCTGGGCGAGGCGGGTGAGCGGCTGTATCGCACCGGCGATCGGGTGCGCTGGGGCAGTGATGGCGCGCTGGAATACCTGGGGCGTCTCGATCAGCAGGTCAAGCTGCGTGGTTTCCGGGTCGAACCGCAGGAAATCGAAGCGCGTTTGTTGGCTCAGCCGGGTATTGGCCATGCGGCGGTGCTGGTGCGCGAAACGGTCGCCGGTCCGCAACTGATCGGCTATTACACCGCAGCGCTTGAGGACCAAAGCGAAGCTGAACAGGCAGAGCGCATCAAGTCCGCACTGGCGCTTGAATTGCCGGATTACATGGTCCCGACGCAATTCGTGCGTCTGGACAGCATGCCCTTGAGCCCTAGCGGCAAGCTCGACCGTCGCGCCTTGCCCGAACCGCAATGGCAGACCCGCGAGCACGTCGAGCCGCAGTCGGCGCTGCAAAAGCAGATCGCCGCCATCTGGCGCGAAGTGCTGGGTGTGCCGCGTGTCGGCTTGCGTGATGACTTCTTCACGCTGGGCGGCCATTCCTTGCTGGCCACGCAGATTATCTCCCGCGTGCGTCAGGCCTGCGACATCGACCTGCCGCTGCGCACACTGTTCGAAGCCAGCAAACTGGGTGCGTTCGCCGAGCAGGTCGCGAGCATTCAGGCGTCCGGCGTACGCGGCAGCCTGCAACCGATTGCCCGCGTCGACCGCAGCCAGCCGGTGCCGTTGTCCTACTCGCAGCAACGCATGTGGTTCCTCTGGCAGATGGAGCCGGACAGCCCGGCCTACAACGTGGGCGGCATGGCGCGCCTGAACGGCGTGCTGAACATCGAGCGTTTCGACGCGGCGCTGCAAGCGCTGATCCTGCGCCACGAAACCCTGCGCACCACCTTTCCCAGCGTCGATGGCGTGGCGTATCAGAAAGTCTCGGAGCACACCGGTCTGCAGATGCGCTGGGAGGACATTTCCGCGCTGCCTGCCGATGTTCGTCAACAGCGGCTTCAGGCATTGGCCGACAGCGAAGCGCATCAGCCGTTTGATCTGGAAACCGGACCGCTGCTGCGTGCCTGTCTGGTCCGGGCGGGCGAGCTGGAACATTACTTCGTCCTGACCCTGCACCACATCGTTACCGAAGGCTGGGCAATGGACATTTTTGCCCGCGAACTGGGGCTGCTGTACGAAGCCTTTCTTGAAGGCAAACCGTCGCCACTGGAGCCGCTGGCGGTTCAGTACCTGGATTACAGCGTCTGGCAACGCCAGTGGATGGAAGCGGGCGAGCGTCAGCGCCAACTGGATTACTGGACGGCGCAACTGGGCAGCGAGCATCCGCTGTTGGAACTGCCCGGCGACCGTCCGCGTCCGCCGGTGCAGAGCCATCAGGGCGAGTTGTACCGTTTTGATCTGCAAGCCGATCTGGCCGCCAGGGTTCGCGCGTTCAACGCACAGAACGGCCTGACCCTGTTCATGACCATGACCGCCACGCTCGCGGTGCTGCTCTACCGTTACAGCGGCCAGACCGACCTGCGCATCGGTGCGCCGGTGGCCAATCGGATTCGCCCCGAAAGTGAAGGCCTGATCGGCGCGTTCCTCAACACCCAGGTGCTGCGCGTGCAGCTCGACGGGCAGATGAGCGTGGCGCAGTTGTTCGAGCAGGTTCGGCATACCGTCATCGAAGGCCAGTCGCATCAGGATCTGCCGTTCGACCATCTGGTCGAAGCCCTGCAACCGCCGCGCAGTGCGGCCTACAACCCGCTGTTCCAGGTGATGTGCAATGTGCAGCGCTGGGAATTCCAGCAGAGCCGTGAGCTGGCCGGGATGACGGTCGAGTATCTGGTCAACGATGCGCGGGCGACCAAGTTCGATCTCAATCTGGAAGTCACCGAACTGGATCATCGTCTGGGGTGCTGCCTGACTTACAGCACCGACCTGTTCGACGAGCCGCGCATCGCCAAAATGGCCGAGCACTGGCTCAACCTGCTGCAAGCCTTGCTGGCCGATCCGCAGCAACGCCTCAGCGAACTGCCGCTGTTGCAGGACGCCGAGCGTCAGCAGTTGCTCGACAGCCTGGGCGTCGAAGCGGGCGAGCAACGCCTGGATCAGTGCATTCATGAGCTGTTTGCCGAGCAGGCTCGCCTGCGTTCGAACGCGCCAGCGCTGACCTTTGCCGGCGAAACCCTGAGCTACGCCGAACTGGACAGCCGGGCCAACCAACTGGCGCGGGCGCTGCGCGAGCGGGGTGTCGGGCCGCAGGTGCGTGTCGGTCTGGCGCTGGAGCGTTCGCTGCACATGGTGATCGGCCTGCTGGCGATCCTCAAGGCTGGTGGCGCCTATGTACCGCTGGATCCGGAATACCCGTTGGAGCGCTTGCAGTACATGATCGAAGACAGCGGCGTCGGCCTGCTGTTGAGTGATCGCGCAATGTTTGCCGCCCTCGGCGAGCTGCCTGATGACGTGGCGCGCTGGTGTCTGGAGGATGACCTGCCATTGCTGGATGGCTACTCGCACGACGAACTGCCGTCCCTCAGCCTGCCGCAGCATCAGGCGTACCTGATCTACACCTCGGGCTCGACCGGCAAGCCAAAAGGCGTGGTGGTGTCCCATGGCGAAATCGCCATGCACTGCCAGGCGGTGATCCGACGCTTCGACATGCAGCCTGACGACTGCGAGCTGCATTTCTATTCGATCAATTTCGATGCGGCCACCGAACGTCTGCTGGTGCCGCTGCTTGCCGGTGCACGTGTGGTGCTGCGGGCGCAGGGGCAGTGGGACGCCGAAGAAATCTGCAGCCTGATCCGTGAGCAACAGGTCAATATTCTCGGCTTCACCCCGAGCTACGGCAGCCAGCTGGCGCAATGGCTGGCGACACAGGGTCAGACCCTGCCGGTGCGCATGTGTATCACCGGCGGCGAAGCGCTGACTGGCGAGCACCTGCATCGCATTCGTGCGGTGTTCCAGCCGGAGCTGTTCTTCAATGCCTATGGCCCGACGGAAACCGTGGTCATGCCGCTGGCGAGTCTGGCGCCGCAGCAATTGCCGGAAGGCGAGGCCAGCGTGCCGATTGGTCAGGTGGTGGGCGCGCGCGTCGCCTACATCCTTGATGCCGATCTGGCTCTGGTGCCGCAGGGCGCAAGTGGCGAGTTGTACATTGGCGGACCGGGTCTGGCGCAGGGGTATCACCAGCGTCCGGGCATGACCGCCGAGCGCTTCGTGGCCGATCCGTTCAGCGGGCAGGGCGGGCGTCTGTATCGCACCGGCGATCTGGTGCGCCAGCGTGCCGATGGGCTTGTGGAATACCTGGGCCGAATCGACCATCAGGTCAAAATTCGCGGCTTCCGCATCGAACTGGGCGAAATCGAGACCCATCTGCTGGAACACGGGCGCGTGCGCGAGGCCGTGGTGTTGGCCCTGGATACGCCGTCAGGCAAGCAATTGGCGGGTTATCTGGTCGCTGACGTGGCCGCGCAGGATGCCGGGCAACAGGCGCATCTGCGTGACTCGCTCAAAGCGCACCTCAAGGCGCAACTGCCGGATTACATGGTGCCTGCGCACCTGATTCTGCTGGACAGCATGCCGCTGACGGCCAACGGCAAACTCGACCGACGGGCCTTGCCCGCGCCGGACCCCGAGCTCAATCGTCAGCACTACGTGGCGCCGGTCAGCGACCTCGAGCAGCAACTGGCGGCGATCTGGTGCGCAGTGCTGAACGTGGCGCAGGTCGGGCTCGACGACAACTTCTTCGAGCTGGGCGGCGATTCGATTCTGTCGATTCAGGTGGTCAGTCGGGCGCGTCAGGCGGGCATTCATTTCACACCACGTGATCTGTTTCAGCATCAGACCGTATATACCCTTGCTGCCGTAGCAACGACTCAGCAGTTGATCCAGGCCGAACAGGGTCGGGTGAGCGGCGAATCGGGCTTCACGCCGATTCAGCACTGGTTCTTCGACACGCCGATTCCAGAGCGTCAGCACTGGAATCAGGCGCTGGTGCTGGAGCCTGTCGCCCGGTTGAACGCGCAGACGCTGGAACTCGCGTTGCACGCTGTGCTCGAACAGCACGATGCCCTGAGGCTCGGATTCGAGGAGCAGCGCGGTCATTGGCGCGCCGAGCATCGCGCAGTGGTCACGCATGACGCGCTGCTGATCCACGCGCAGGTGGTGCAGATGGACGAATGCGCCGCGCTGTTCGAACAGGCCCAGCGCAGCCTTGATCTGCAGAGCGGTCCGCTGTTGCGTGCCGTACTGGTCGATGGGCCGCAGGGGCAGCAACGGCTGCTAGTGGTCATTCATCACCTGGTCGTCGATGGTGTGTCCTGGCGCGTGCTGCTCGACGATGTGCAGACGTCTTATCGGCAGCTCAGCGAAAACCAGCCGGTTCGTTTGCCGGCCAAGACCAGTGCCTTCCGGGACTGGGCGAGTCGCCTGCAGGCCTATGCCGGCAGCGAGTCGTTGCGTGAAGAGCTTCAATGGTGGCAACGCCAGCTCAGCGGTCCGACCGCAGCGCTGCCGTGCCATGCCCCGCAGGGCGGTCAGCAGAATCGTCACGCCCGAACCCTCAGCGTGCGATTGGACTCCAGTAGCACCCGGCATCTGCTGCAACAGGCGCCGAGCGCCTACCGGACCCAGGTCAACGACTTGCTGCTGACCGCATTGGCGCTAGTGGTATGCCGATGGAGCGGGCAAGTCTCGACCCTGATCCAGCTCGAAGGGCACGGCCGCGAAACCCTGTTCGATGACATTGACCTGACCCGCACCGTCGGCTGGTTCACCAGTGCCTATCCGTTGCGCCTGACCCCTGCGCTCGACCATGCCGAACCGGGTGAGTCCATCAAGGCCATCAAGGAGCAGCTGCGTCAGGTGCCGCACAAGGGGCTGGGTTACGGGGTGCTGCGCTATCTGGCCGATGAGGGCAGTCGCAGCGCCATGCAGGCGTTGCCGGTCGCCCCGATCACCTTCAACTACCTGGGCCAGTTCGACCAGAGCTTCGCTGAGGACGCGCTGTTCCGGCCGTTGGAAGCGTCCGCTGGCGCGGCCCATGACCCCCATGCGCCGCTGCCCAACGAACTGAGCATCGACAGTCAGGTGTACGGTGGTGAGTTGGTGCTGCGCTGGACCTTCAGTGCCGAGCGTTATCAGCCTGAAGTCATCGAAGCCCTGGCGCAGGATTACCTGAAGCAGTTGCAGGCGCTGATCAGCCATTGCCTGACCGAAGGCAGCGGCGGTCTGACGCCGTCGGACTTCCCGCTGGCCGAACTGGATCAGGCGCAGCTCGACGCGTTGCCCGTTCCGGCCGCCCGGATCGAAGACGTCTATCCGCTGACCCCCATGCAGGAAGGCATGCTGCTGCACACGCTGCTGGAGCCGGGCACCGGCCTGTATTACATGCAGGACCGCTACCGCATCAACAGCGCGCTGGACCCGCAACGTTTCGCGCAAGCCTGGCAGGCGGTGATCGCTCGGCATGAAGCGCTGCGGGCCTCGTTCTGCTGGGACATCGGCGAAACCATGTTGCAGGTCATTCACAAACCGGGCGATACGCCCATCGATTACCTGGACTGGCGCGACGTGGCCAGCGACCAGCAGGAACCGCGACTGCAGGCCCTGCTCAAGTCCGAGCGTGAGGCTGGGTTCGATCTGCTGCGGCAGCCGCCGTTCCACCTGCGCCTGATCCGCGTGGACGAGGCGCGCTACTGGTTCATGATGAGCAATCACCACATCCTCATCGATGCCTGGTGCCGCTCGTTGCTGATGAACGATTTCTTCGATATTTACACTGCGCTGGGCGAGGGCCGTGACGCGCAATTGGCGCCCGCGCCACGTTATCGCGACTACATCGGCTGGCTGCAACGCCGGGGGCTGACGCAGGCTCGCGACTGGTGGCGTCAGAATCTGGCGGGCTTCGAACGGCCGACGCCGATTCCGAGCGACCGTCCGTTCTTGCGTGAACACGCGGGCGAGAGCGGCGGTATGGTGGTCGGTGACTGCTACACCCGTCTCGATGTCGCGGACGGCGCACGGCTGCGTGAACTGGCGCAGCAGCACCAACTGACCGTCAACACCTTCGCCCAGGCCGCGTGGGCCTTGACCCTGCGGCGTCTGAGCGGCGATCGCGACGTCGTGTTCGGTGTCACCGTGGCAGGCCGTCCGGTGGAATTGCCGCATATGCAGCGCACCGTCGGGCTGTTCATCAACACCATCGCGCTGCGCATCGGCATGCCGGGGGACGAGCAGCGGTGCAGCGTGCGTCAGTGGCTAGGTCAGTTGCTGGACAGCAACATGCAACTGCGTGAGTACGAATACCTGCCTCTGGTGACCATTCAGGAAAACAGCGAGCTGCCCAAGGGCCAACCGCTGTTCGACAGCCTGTTTGTCTTCGAGAACGCGCCGGTGGAAGTCTCGGTGCTGGACCGCGCCCAAAGCCTGAACGCCACCTCCGATTCCGGTCGCACCCACACCAACTACCCGCTGACGGCGGTCTGCTACCCCGGTGATGACCTGGGTCTGCACCTGTCCTACGACCAGCGCTATTTCGATGAGCCGACTGTGCAGGGCATGCTTGGCGAGTTCAAGCGCTTGCTGCTGGCGTTGGTCGAAGGCTTCCACGGCGACATGGCCGAGTTGGCGCTGCTCGGCGAACTGGAACGTGAATTCCTGCTGGAAGGCTGTAATCAGAGCGAGCGCGTCTATCCGCTGGAGCGCAGCTACGTGGAGTTGTTCGAGGCGCAGGTTGCCGCGCATCCCGAGCGCATCGCCGTCAGCTGTCTGGAACATCGCGCCAGCTATGCCGATTTGAACCATTCCGCCAACCGACTGGGCCATGCATTGATCAAGGCCAGTGTCGGGTTCGATCAGCCGATTGCGCTGCTGGCCGAGCGCGGGCCTGAGCTGTTGGGCATGATTATCGGCAGCTTCAAGGCCGGTGCCGGTTACCTGCCGCTGGACCCGGCGCTGCCGAACCCACGCCTGAGCGGGATCATCGGTCAGAGCCAGACGCCGGTTCTGGTGTGTGCCGAGCACTGTGTGGGGCAGGGCAGGGCCTTGCTTGAGGCGCTGCCCGAAGCCAATCGTCCGCACCTGCTGGTCTGGGAAACCGTGCAGCAGCGGGAAACCGCACAGCACAATCCGGGTCGCTACAGCGCACCGGACAACCTGGCCTATGTGATCTTCACCTCGGGTTCGACCGGGCAACCGAAAGGCGTGATGGTCGAGCAGCGCGGCATGCTCAACAATCAGCTGAGCAAGGTGCCTTACCTGAACCTCAGCGCTGCCGATGTGATTGCCCAGACCGCTTCGCAGAGCTTCGACATCTCTGTCTGGCAGTTCCTCGCTGCGCCACTGTTTGGCGCCCGGGTCGATATCGTCCCCAACGACATCGCTCGCGATCCTCAGGCGCTGCTCAAACATGTTCAGGTGCAGGGCATCAGCGTGCTGGAAAGCGTGCCGTCACTGATCACCGGGCTGTTGGCCGAAGAGCAGGCGACGCTCGACGGACTGCGCTGGATGTTGCCGACGGGCGAGGCGATGCCGCCGGAACTGGCCAGCCAGTGGCTGCAACGCTATCCCGATATCGGGCTGGTGAATGCCTACGGTCCGGCTGAATGTTCGGACGACGTGGCGTTCTTCCGGGTCGATCCGGCGTCCACCCGCAGCACCTACCTGCCCATCGGCCTGCCGACCGACAACAACCGTTTGTACGTGCTTGATGACGCGCTGGAGCTTGTGCCGCTGGGCGCGGTCGGTGAGCTCTGCGTGGCGGGCACCGGGGTCGGACGCGGTTATGTCGGCGATCCGCTGCGCACCGTGCCGGTGTTCGTGCCCAACCCGTTCGGTGCGCCGGGCGAGCGCTTGTATCGCACCGGAGATCTGGCACGCCGTCGCAGCGATGGCGTGTTGGAATACGTCGGTCGGGTCGACCATCAGGTCAAGATCCGTGGCTACCGCATCGAACTGGGCGAGATCGAAACCCGCTTGCAGGAGCATGCTGCGATTCGCGAATCGGTGGTGCTGGATATCGACGGTCCGCTGGGCAGGGTGCTCGCCGCCTATCTGGTGACCAACGGCGTGGTGCAGGACCCCGACGCCTTGCGTGACGACCTGAAGAACCAGCTCAGGGCCAGCCTGCCGGACTACATGGTGCCCTCGCATATGGTGCTGCTGGAGCAGATGCCGCTGACCCCGAACGGCAAGCTGGACCGCAAGGCCCTGCCTGCGCCGGACGTCAGCCTGGCGCAGCAGGATTACGTCGCGCCACAAAGCGAAATGGAGCAGCAACTGACCGCGATCTGGGCCGATGTGCTCAAGGTGGAGCGTGTCGGTATCACCGACAACTTCTTCGAACTGGGCGGCCATTCACTGCTCGCCACCCAGGTGGTGACCCGTGCGCAGAAACAGTTGCAGCGCAACGTGCCACTAAGGGCAATGTTCGAGTTCAACACGGTTCAGGCGCTGGCACAGCATCTGGAAAGCCTGGGCGGGCAGAAGGTCGACGAGCAGAAATTCGACCGGCTGGCCGACCTGATGGCGGAACTGGAAGGGCTCTGATCGGCCTGTCGTCGGGCTATCGGTCTTGCGGATGAAAAACTCGTTACCGGGTGTAAATCCGCAGGTCGCTGGCGCGTTTTCAAGGGAAGGAATAAATGCCTGAGTCAGCCGGGTCCTGTACCCGGTCGACCCAGGTCATACAACGGTTTCGCTCATCAGACAGCGTATTGAGGGTTGCACAGATGTCAGTCGCTACCAGGTTTATCGATGATCAACCGGCACGGGTTGCCCCGGCGCCGGTCGAGACGCTCTACCAGTTCGACGAGTCGCCCTTGCTGGCGCGCCAGAGTCGCCAGGAGTCCAACGCCCGCAGCTACCCGCGGCGCATTCCTCTGGCACTCAAGCGCGCCAAGGGCATTCATGTCGAAGACGTCGAAGGACGGCGTTTCATCGATTGCCTGGCAGGCGCTGGCACGCTGGCGCTGGGTCACAATCACCCGGTGGTGATCGAAGCGATTCAGCAGGTCATCAGCGACGAATTGCCGTTGCACACGCTGGACCTCACCACGCCGGTCAAGGATCAGTTCGTGCAGGACCTGTTCGGTCTGCTGCCCGAAGAACTGGCTCGTGAAGCGAAGATTCAATTCTGCGGTCCGACCGGCACTGACGCGGTGGAAGCCGCGCTGAAACTGGTGCGCACGGCGACTGGACGCAGCACCGTGCTGTCCTTTCAGGGCGGTTACCACGGCATGAGCCAGGGCGCGTTGAGCCTGATGGGCAGCCTGGGCCCAAAGCAGCCGCTGGGTGCTCTGCTCAGCGCCGGCGTGCAGTTTCTGCCGTATCCCTACGACTACCGCTGCCCGTTCGGGCTGGGCGGCGCGCAGGGCGTGAAAGCCAACCTGCATTACTTGGAAAACCTGCTCAACGACCCGGAAGCCGGTGTACAACTGCCTGCAGCGGTGATTGTCGAAGTGGTGCAGGGCGAGGGCGGCGTGATTCCGGCTGACCTCGACTGGCTGCGTGGCGTGCGTCGCATCACCGAGAAGGCAGGCGTGGCGTTGATCGTCGACGAAATCCAGAGCGGTTTTGCCCGCACCGGCAGGATGTTCGCCTTCGAGCACGCCGGAATCATTCCGGACGTGGTGGTGATGTCCAAGGCCATCGGTGGCAGCCTGCCGCTGGCGGTCGTTGTCTATCGCCAGTGGCTCGACACCTGGCTGCCGGGCGCGCATGCCGGGACTTTCCGTGGCAACCAGATGGCCATGGCCACCGGCTCTGCGGTGATGCGTTATCTCAAGGAACACAACATTTGCGAGCACGCGACCGCGATGGGCGCGCGGCTGGTTGCGCACCTGCGCGAGCTGCAGCGTGATTTCCCGCAACTGGGCGATATTCGCGGACGTGGCTTGATGCTTGGCGTTGAACTGGTCGACCCGGCCGGTACGCGTGACGCTCAGGGTCATCCGCCGGTGTTTGCACGCCTGGCGCCACTGATCCAGCGCGAATGCCTCAAGCGCGGGCTGATTCTGGAGCTGGGTGGTCGGCACGGCAGCGTCGTGCGCTTCCTGCCGCCACTGGTCATCACCGCCGAACAGATCGACGAAGTCGCCGGCATCTTCGGCCGCGCGCTGAACGCCGCGGTCGCTCAGCTTTAATTTTTCGACGTAGCGATACGTTCAATCCCTATAGCCGCCATGAATTGGCACGGCGGCGCTGAACCCTCATGGAGAGCAACAATGACTTCAGTATTCGACCGGGAAGACATCGTCTTTCAAGTGGTGGTCAACCACGAAGAACAGTATTCGATCTGGCCCGACTACAAAGCCATCCCCAACGGCTGGCGCACCGTGGGCAAGAGCGGCTTCAAGAAAGAATGCCTGGCCTACATCGAAGAAGTCTGGACCGACATGCGCCCTCTGAGCCTGCGCCAGAAGATGGACGCGCAGACAGCGGCGAGCCACTGATCAAGTCGGATCAATGGTCGTGCCCATGCTCCGCGCTCGGCGTTATACACAGGTCCGCCTCAACACTGATCGTGCCCATGCTCCGCGTGGGTATGCATCCCGTGACGCTCCGCGTCACAAATGCCACAGATTGCGGATTCAGTGAGCCGAGCGCATGACGTGGATAACGCTGGAGCCTGGGCACACATCTGCGCCACATTCGAGAGCGGACGCGGAGCGTCCTGGGAGGCATTCCCACGCGGAGCGTAGGAACGATCAGCGTGATCTAAAGCACGCCGATCATGCCCATGCTTTTGCTCAGCGTTATGCCCGAGTCTTGCTGCGACCACGGACTGTGGGAGGCGGCTCGCCGGCGATGCTTTTTATGAAGCGACCTATCAGTGACTGAACGGACGCCATCGCCGGCAAGCCGCCTCCCACGGGGTATGCATTCAGCCCGGGACGCTCTGCGTCCCATTGGGTCTGGCGACGCCAATCACTCAGGCCGATGATTCAGTGCAGGCACCGGGACGCGGAGCGTCCTGAGAGGCGTTACCACGCGGAGTGTGGTAACGATCAGGGTGATATCAATGAGCGCGACTGCGCCCAATCAGTATCACTTCAGCGCCCCGATAATCTGCTCGATATCCCCCTGCAATTCAGCCAGCGGATCAGCGCCATCGATCCCCAGCACCAGCAACTTGCTGCCTGCATCGGCAATCGCGGCCTTGACCGGCTCGGGGGGCTGGCGGTGGTCGAGTACCAGGGCCACGTCGTTGTCCTTGAGAGTCTTCGCCAGCTTCTGCACCGCTTCTGGCGTCCACTGTTCGTCGGTCAATGCCAGGCTGTCGATCAGCTCCAGATTCAACCCGCTGACCAGATAACCGAACCGGTCCGACAGGCTCACCACGCTCAGGTTGTGGGCGCTGGCCAGACTCGCTTCGCTGCTGGCGCTGAGCTTGAGCAGTTGCTGCTTGAGCGCTGCCAGATTGCCCTCGATCTTCGGCTTGGCGGCTGGCGCCAGTCGCACCAGGTCTGCCGCCATGACATCGGCCATGCGCCCCATGTTGTTGCTCGCCAGCCACGGCTGACTGTTCAGGCCATCGACACCTTGCCCTGGCTGAACCGCGATGCCGGGCAGGCTGCCGTCCACGGGACGCGCGGCGTCGATTTCGACGATGCGGATGTTGCTGCGGCGGGCATTGGGGTAGAGCGGGTCATCGGCCCAGATCGAGCGCAGCCCGATCACCGCATCAGCCTTGACCGCCAGCCCACGCAATGCCTCGGCGCCCCGCCCGGTGAAGTAGGCAGTCTGGCGAGAGCCGGGCAGGTTGGCTGCTGCAGCCCGCTCCAGCACTACGCCGCTGTCCTTGAGCAGAATCTGCCCCAGGCCATAGGTGATCGGCAGGCTGGCGAGCACGCGCACCGGCTGGGCGGATTGCGCTGTGGCATCAGCCCCAGAGACGGCATTGCAGAGCAGGCCGGTCATGGCCAGCGCCAGGGTCATACGTCGCAGAGTGAACATTTATCCGATATTTCCTTTGAGGCTGGGCACCGTACCGCGAGCGATGGCGGCCAGAGCAAAAGCGACGCCGGCCACCAGAATGATCGCTGCGCCGGAAGGCACAGGCAGGTCGAAGACGATGGGCAGCAGAATGCCGCACAGGGTGCTGACGGTCGCAATCGCCACCGAGATCCAGAAGAACCCCTTCAGCGACTGGCTCAACAGGCGAGCAGCGGCGGCTGGAATCACCAACAGGGCGCCGACCAGAATCGCGCCAATGACCTTCACCGCCGCCACAGTGATCAGCGTCACCAGAATCACGAACAGGTAATCCAGCGTCTTCACCGCCACGCCACGCACAGCGGCCAGTTGCGGGTTGAAGCTGGCCAGCATAATGCGGTTGTACAGCGGCAGGCTCAGGCCCATGACCAGCGAGCCGACGATCAGCAGCACCAGCAGGTCATTGCCGTTGACGGTCAGTACCGAGCCAAACAGCACGTTTTCCAGGATGTGCACGTTGATCTTGCCTGCCAGCACCAGCAGCAGGCTCGCACCCAGCGCCAGCGAGACCGACAGGAACACGCCGATCAGCGTGTCGGGCGCAAGGCCGGTGCGGTTGCGCAGGTAATTGAGCACGATGCCGAACAGCAGGCAGTAGCCGAACAAACTGCCATATGGGCCGGTGTAAGGCTCGCCGAGCAGGATGCCGATGGCCACGCCCGTCAACGCCGCATGGCCTACCGCTTCGGAGAAGAACGCGAAGCGCTTGACCACCACCAGCGTGCCCAGACCACCCAGCACTGGACCGATCAGCAACCCGGCAAGCAAGGCATTGACCACGAAGCCGTAGGCCAGCGCCTCAGGCAGATAGCCGGATGACGCCAGGCCTTGAATGAACAGTCGAAAGCTCTCGTAGTCCATCACGCCGCGCTCCCGTTCTTGATGTCTGCCGCACGCGGATGCGTCGAAAACAGGGTCAGCAGCCGTTCCGGCGTGAGTGCTGTCTGCGCCGATTCATCGAACAATACCCGGCGATTGAGTCCGGTCACCTGATCGGCAAGACGCTTCACGGCTTCCAGATCGTGCTCGATCCACAGCACCGTGATACCGGTTCGACGCCAGTCGCCCAGCAGGCGTTCGAAGACCTGAATACCGGCTTCATCCAGCGCCGACATCGGTTCATCCAGCACCAGCAGCTGCGGAGCCGGAATCAGGCCCTGCGCCAGCAACACACGCTGGCGCTCGCCGCCGGACAACGCGCCCATGCGGCGTTTGCGCTTGTCCTGCATGCCGACCCGCTCCAGTGCTTCGCCGATGGCCGCAGCGTAGTGCTTCGACAAGCCCAGAAAGGCAGGGCGTCGCTGGCACATGGCGGCCATGAAATCATCGACGGTCATCGGCAGGCCGCGGTCGAACTCCAGCGCCTGTGGCACATAGCCGATCAGGCCGGGCGAGCCGGGCCATTGCAGGCTGAGCTGGCCGTGGTGCGGCGTCTGTCCAAGCAGGGTCTTGATCAGCGAACTCTTGCCGCCGCCATTGGGGCCGACCAGTGCATGCACGCTGCCTGCCCGCACGTTGAAGGTGATGCGATCAAGAATCGTGGTGCGGCCCAGCGTCAGGCTCACGTCGCTGAATTCAATGCCAGGCCCCTGATGGGTGATCTCAAGGTTTTGCGCAACCGTCATGCGCCTGCCTCCTGAATCGCCCGGACCACGGTGTCGAGGTTGCCGGCCATTTCCTTTTCGTACTTGTCGGCGCTGTATTCGCCATAGGAGATGTGCGACAGCGGGTACAGCTTGACCCCGGACTCACGCTGGATGGTGTCGACGTAGGTGGACGGGAAATCCATTTCCGAGAAGATCACTTTCACGTCCAGCTCACGCAATTGATCGATGGTTTTCTTCAACTGGCTCGGGCTCGGTTCGATGCCATGGGCCGGTTCCACCACTGCCGTAACCTCAAGGCCGAACTCGCGCAGCAGGTAATCGTAGGCGGCATGCACCGTGGCCACACGCAGGTCGGCGTTGGGTGCCTTGGTCAGCTTGGCCAGGGCATCGGCACGCATCTGTCGCAGGCGTTTGCCGTAGGCGCGGGCGTTGGCGGTGTAGGTCTTGGCGTTGTCCGGGTCGAGCTTGCCCAGTTCACGGGCGATGTTGTTGACCTGTGCGATGGATGCGCTGATCGACAGGAAGGTGTGCGGGTTGACCACCTTGCCCGCGCCGCGTGCAGCAACACCGGTGGCAGCCAGCAACGGCACGTCGGCGTTGGCTTCGATGGTCTTGATGCCTGGCTTTTCGCTGGCGGCGATCATGCGGTCGGCAAAATCGTCATGGCCGACGCCATTGAGCACGACCACATCCAGCGAACCGATGCGCTTGATGTCCTCGGCGCGAGGCTCATAGGCGTGGGGATTGAAACCCGCTGGAATCAGCGGTACGACCTCGGCCTTGTCGCCCACGATATTGGCCACGTAGCTGTAATACGGGTGCAGGGTGATGCCGATGCGCAGGCGCTTGGCCGGGTCGGCGGCGTGGCTCAGCGGCGTCATCAGCGTGGCGCACAGGCCGATCAGCAGAACACGCAGCAAGGGGCGGCGTTTGAAAAAATTAGGCATGGGCGAGCGATCTTCTCTGATGATTTCAGTGCTGATGCTGGCGAGTGACACCAGCGTCGAATTGCGCGACAACCTGCTGCCAGCCTGCGCCGATCAGGGTCTTGTCACTGAGGTCGGCCGGTGCCGCCGTGGCCTTGCGGTTGATCCAGATGTCGGCCTGAGCGTCATGCGAGGTGCCGACCCGCATCAGGAACGAGCCCGCCACCGTCGGCGTCTGGCTCAGCCCCAGATAGGACTGCTCCAGCATCTGCCACGCATGGCCGCCACGGCTCACGGAACTTGCATCTTCAGCGAACGGCGCAAAACCTTCCTCGCCCAGTTGCTGCGGCGTGACCGGCGTTGATTGCTCCTGAGTCAGCAGGCGGACCTCATCCAGCGTCACGCGCAGGTCGGCGTAGATGCCCTGTTCGGCGGCGGTCAGGTCGCGGCGGGCATCAAGCTGATGGCTGGCGACACTGTGGTCGTCCTGACGTTCGCCATGCAGGCTGACGACGCCAGCGGCAGCCGCCAGAATCACCAGACACAACAGGAGGACGTAGAGGGTTTCATGCCCGGCACCGGCCGGCCGTACGATCTGTCGGGTCGGCGCACTCATGGGGTCGGGATGTCCGCTTGGTCGATCTCCACGACATGGCCGGGACCGGCATCGAACAGCACGTAGAACTCGGAGGCGGGGCGCTTGAAGATGACGGTGGAATCCTCACCCAGCTTGCCGGGCACCAGAATGGTCTCGTCATAGCCGATCACATCCAGGGTCACACCCGGCGCGCCGCTGCCATCGGAGAAACCGCCGGTGCAGCGGATCTGTTCATTGTCGATCTGTTTGCACTCACACATCGGGTTATGGGCCTGCACGTTGGCGCTCAGGCCAAGGCCGATCAGGCAGAGCGCAGCGGCCGTCAGCCGCCGGAGGGCGAAGCGGGCATTCATGGTTTGGCTCCTTGTTTTTTCAGCCAGGCCACGGTGGTGGGCGAGGCCTGTTGCAGGGGAATGGAGGTCTGATGCACGGAACCGTCCCAGCCTTCCATGGTGATCCACAGTTCCGAGTCGGGGCTGGTGGTTTCCGGGATCTGCATGAAGGCACCCATGCGATAGCCACCGCCGAAGAAAATCACCCCGGCGGTGCGCAGGCTGCGAGGCTTGCCGATGCGCAGGTAAGTCGCCTTGACCCGGTCGATGCAAGCGTTGCACAGCGCGGCATTGAAACTTTTCATGTAGCCCGACGCACCGGACAGACGCGGCGCTTCGTTGCGGTCTTCGGCCAGACGCAGGCTCCACGGGCCGACCTTGAACTCGCCGATCTCCCGCTGCCCGAGGCCCGTGTCGCCGCGATCCAGAGCGTTGTCGGCAAAGTATTTGGGCATGAAACCCAGCGGAATCAGGATCAGCAGTACGTTGATGTGGAAACGCCATTTGTGCCAGAAACGGCTCAGTGACGAAGCGGGTTGCGCGACAGCGGCCTTGCTCACAGGTTGTTCTCCGGGGTGCCGGTCGCCAGCGGCGGCCGAGGGGTTTGCCGGGTGGAAAGCGGTTGGATTCTGTTCTCGCGCTTCAAGGCATTGAGCGTGGCCAGTGCGGTGCGCTTGCTCCAGATCAGCAGGCCGCTGAGCACCATCATGCTCAGCACCAGCCCGAAGAACGCCCAGATCAGCTTGATCCAGATGCCGCCGAAGTCGCCGGTGTGCAGCGGACGCATGGACTCGGTCACGAACTCCAGCTTGTTGCGGTCCGACAGCAGATGAGAGGCGGCGATCTCGCCGCTGTACGGGTTGATCTCGGCGGTCTGGTACATCAGTGGATACCAGCTGCGGCCACCGACTTGCATGTTGCTGTACGCGTTGAACGGCGGTGTGATGAAACTGGCTTCCAGGCCTGGAATGCGCTCCTTGGCGATTTCCACGGCCTTCTCCAGGCTGATGGTTGGCGCAGGGCTGCCATCGGCGGTCAGCGGCACGGCGCTGTGCGGGATGATCGATGCGACCTGGGAACGGCTGGAGATACTGATCTGGTTGTCACCGAGGATTGCCTGAATCAAAAACCAGGTGCCGGTGATGGAAATGACCGCAATGAACCAGATCGACCATACACCACTGAGCCGATGCAGGTCGCCCCAGAATATCCGCGGACCCTGGCTGAAGCGCAGCGGCTTGAAAAAGCCTTTCCAGAACTTCTTGTAGACCACCAGCCCGGTCACCAGCGACGCCAGCAGCGGCAGGCCGAGAATGGAAACCAGATACCAGCCCCACGAGTAGCCATTGGTGAACGGCACCAGCCACCAGCCATGCAGGGCGCGGGTGAAGCGGCGGAAATCGAACGACGGCGTCAGGCCCTGAATCACCCCGGTATACGGATTGACGTAGGCCGGGACTGAACGGCCGTCGGGGTAAGTCACGAACACGCTGAGGGCAAAATAGTCGCCGTCGGGCTGCATGATCGTGCCGACGATCAGGTCCGGCTCGTTACGCTCGAGGGTGGCGCGAATCTGCTCGAAACTCATCCGCTCGGCCGTGTCCGAAGGCGGGTTGTCACGTATTTCCGGCATCGCCAGCCACATGATTTCCTTGCTGACCACAGCCAGGGTGCCGGTCACACAGACAATCAGCACGAAGAACCAGATGGGCAGGGCCAGCCAGCTGTGGACGAGAAACCAGATTTTCGAGCGGGATTTCTTCGACATGGGTAAACGGTCTCGATTCACGGTATGGAGCGGCCTTCAGTCAGGCATGGGCTCTCTGTGGGGCAATATCTGAAAAACGGGCGCGGTTCTACCGACAGGCCCTGCATCCAGTTAAAGACGAATGAGAATACGAAAGATGTAGTTTTTTCTCGCGCTTAAATGAAAGGAAATGTTTCAGAGCAGGTTTTGGGGAGGGTGAATGTCGTGTGCCGGCTAATTTTCCGCCCGCCGGTTACGTTCAATCTGGACATTGGCGTTGCGTCCGGCCGCAGGGGATCAGGCGCTTTTGCCATCAAGGGAGAGTCATCATGAGTCATGCGTTGAGTTTGGATATCCGGCCATTGCTGGCGGGGGCGGGCACATTGCCAATGCTGGTACAGGCGCCCGAGCCAGGTCTGGACTTGATGGAAGCATTGGGCGAATTCAAGCCGCTGGTCGCAGAACACCTTTATCGCGCCGGGGGCATTCTCTTTCGCGGCTTCGACGTGGGCGGCCCTGAAGTGTTTCGCGAGTTTGCTGCTGGCTTCGGCGATCCGCTGCTCAATTACGAATTCGGTTCCACGCCGCGCAGCAACGTGACCAAAGGTGTGTACACCTCCACCGAATACCCGGCGCACCAGAGCATTCCGCTGCACAACGAGCAGGCCTACACCCTGGAATGGCCGATGAAGATCTGGTTCTACAGCATGATTGCCGCGCAGACCGGCGGCGAAACGCCGATTGCCGACAGCCGGGAGATCTACCGCCGCATTCCGGCGCGCATCCGTGACCGTTTCATCGAAAAGAAACTGATGTACGTGCGCAATTACGGCAATGGGCTGGACGTGGAATGGAGTCAGGTGTTCAACACCGAAGATGAAAGCGTGGTCGAAGCCTACTGCCGCGCCCACGCCATCGAGTGCGAGTGGAAGGACGACGGCGAACTGCGCACCCGGCAGATTTGTCAGGCGGTGTCGCGCCATCCGGTCACTCAGGACACGGTCTGGTTCAATCAGGCGCACCTGTTTCACATCTCCAACCTGCAGCCGGAAGTGCGCGAAACCCTGCTGGACGTCGTGGACGAGGAAGACCTGCCGCGCAATGTGTACTACGGCGACGGCTCGGCCATCGAAGAGACCCTGCTGGACGAGATTCGCGGCGTGCTGGACGACTGCACGGTGAGTTTCCCGTGGCTGGAAAACGACGTGCTGATGCTCGACAACATGCTCACCGCCCACTCCCGCGCCCCGTTCACCGGCAAGCGCAAAGTGGTGGTGGCCATGGCGCAGGGGCATTCGGACAAATAAGCGCCGGGTTCCTCGTCTACTGCGTAGAAGATGACTTCAAGCGAGCGCTCGGTCTGCGCCATGTGTGACGCGGAGCGTCACGGGACGCATGCCCACGCGGAGCGATGGGCATGATCGGCTCGCGTTGATCGTTCCTCACGCTCCGCGTGGGAATGCCTCCCAGGACGCTCCGCGTCCGATCTGCAAGACGCACCGGAGCATCCTGCCAATACCCTCAAAACCTTTCTAAATATTTCCCCGCCAATTCGTTCTTGTTGAGACGGCCGCGCCACACGGTCAGCCCCATTCAGCAAGGACATGCCCCCATGAACCCCGAACACGCCCAGAAACTCGCTCGCCGTTTTGTCGAGTTACCCTTGGAAAAACGTCGCTTGTTTCTCGACGGTATGCGTCGTGAAGACATGGATTTCTCGTTGTTCCCGATCCCGTCGTGCGAAGGGCTGGCCGAGCGGGACGGGCTGTCTTACGCGCAGCAGCGCATGTGGTTTCTCTGGCAACTGGAGCCGACCAGCGCGGCCTACAACCTGCCGATGTCGGTGTGCCTGAACGGCGCGCTGGAGCTGCCGCTGCTCGAGCAGGCCTTCAGCGCGCTGGTCGAGCGCCACGAGAGCCTGCGCACGACCTTTGGTCAGGAAGGCGACCGGGCGTTTCAGCGCGTCGCGCCGGCGGCTCCCGTCCGTATCGAATTGACTGACCTGAGTGCAATGCCTGTCGATCAGCGCTGGGCTGCGGCGCGTCAGGCCATGGCCGAGCAGGCGGTGCAGGCGTTCGATCTGCAACACGGGCCGCTGTTCACCGTGCGCGTCTTGCGCCTGGCCGGGCAGGAGCATGTGCTGCTGCTCAACCTGCACCACATGATCACCGATGGCTGGTCGATGAACGTACTGATCGACGAATGGCTGCGAGGCTACGACGCGCTGGTCGCGGGTCAGCCGCTTCCGTTCCAGCCGCTGGTCGTGCAGTACCGCGATTACGCCGTGTGGCAACGCAGCTGGCTGGAAGCGGGTGAGCAGACGCGGCAACTCGATTACTGGCGCGCGCATCTGGGCGATGAGCATCCGGTGCTGGAGCTGCCGACCGACCGTCCATACCCGGCCTTGCCCAGCCACGAAGGCGCACGCCTCGAACTGGCGCTGGAACCCGAATTGTTGCGCAACCTGAAAACCCTGGCCCAGCGTCAGGGCGTGACGCTGTTCGTGGTCCTGCTCGCGACCTTCAAAAGCCTGCTGCACCGTTACAGTGGACAGACCGATATCCGGGTCGGCGGGCTGATTGCCAACCGCACCCGCAGCGAAACCGAAGGGCTGGTCGGCTGCTTCATCAACACCCAGGTGCTGCGCAGCGAAGTCACGGCACAGACGCGCTTTGTCGATCTGCTGCAAACCGTGGCCAAAGCCTCGACCGGCGCACAGTCGCATCAGGAATTACCCTTCGACGCGGTCATCGACGCGCTCCAGCCCGAGCGCAGTCAAAGCCACAATCCGCTGTTCCAGGTGATGTTCAATCACCAGCCGGTGGTCGCCGATCTGCTCGACAAGCCACTGGCTTGCGGTCTGCGTGTGGCCAACCTGCCTGCCGAGCAACAGGCACTCGCCCAGCGCTCCCATGCCGCAGCCAGCGACCTGATGCTGGCCACCAGCGGCGAAGGCGAGCAGTTGAACGCCGCGTTCACTTACGCCACCGATATTTTCGACGAGGCAACCATCGCCCGCCTGGCCGCGCACTGGCGCAACCTGCTGGTGTCGGTCTGTGCCGACCCGCTGCAAACCGTGTCGCAACTGTCGATGCTGGCGGCAGAAGAGCGCACGCAGTTACTGGACGTCGATAATCTCATCAAAGCCGATAGCAGCACGCCTGCGCACCAACTGTTCGAAGCGCAGGTCAGACGCACCCCGGATGCCGTAGCGCTGATCCTCGCTCAGGACGGCGACTCGCCGGGCATGACCTACGCCGAACTGAACGCACGCGGCAATCAACTGGCCCGACGTTTGCGCGAACGCGGCGTAGGGCCAGATGTGCTGGTCGGTGTGGCGCTGGGGCGTTCGCTGGATACGCCCGTAGCGCTGTTGGCCGTGCTCAAGGCGGGGGGCGCTTACGTGCCGCTGGACCTGTCGGCGCCGAGCGAGCGTCTGCGGCATGTCATGGACGACAGTGGCCTCAAACTGCTGCTGACCCACAGTGACCGTCTCGCCGCTTTGCCGATGCCTGAGGGGCTCGATTACCTGTGCGTCGATGAGGTCGACAACATGACGACCGACATAAGCGATCTGTATGTCCCTGTCGATCCGGCCAGCCTCGCGTATGTGATCTACACCTCCGGCTCCACCGGGCGGCCCAAGGGCGTGGCGATCAGTCATGGAGCGCTCGCCGAATTTGTGACCCTGGGTGCCGATTACAGCGACTTGCGCGAAGGCGACCGGGTGCTGCAATTCGCGACCCACAGCTTCGATGGCTTCGTCGAACAGTTCTACCCGCCATTATGCCGAGGCGCCGCCGTGGTGCTGCGTGACGAACGTGTGTGGCACAGCGCGACCTTCCATCAGGCAGTCGTCGAGCATGGCGTGACGCTGGCCGACTTGCCCGCTGCCTACTGGCTCACGCTGGTTCAGGACTTCGCCGCCAGTCCGCCTGCGCATTACGGCGCGCTGCGGCAGATTCATGTGGGCGGCGAGGCCATGGCCATCGAAGGCTTGCGTCTGTGGCGCGACGCAGGTCTGGGTCATGTGCGCCTGCTCAACACCTACGGCCCGACCGAGGCCACTGTGGTGTCGAGCATTCACGATTGCAGCGCGTTGACGCCGGAAGCGGTGTCCTGGCGTGGCGTGCCGATTGGTCATGCACTGGCCGGTCGTCGTCTGTCTGTGCTCGACGACGATCTGAATCTGCTGCCGCAAGGCGCGGTGGGCGAGTTGTACATCGGCGGGGCGGGATTGGCGCGGGGTTATCACGGCCAACCGGGTCTGAGTGCCGAGCGCTTTGTCGCTGATCCGTTCGTGGCGGGGGAGCGCCTGTATCGCACTGGCGACCGCGCCCGGCAGCGTCTCGATGGCACCATCGAATACATCGGTCGAGTCGACCATCAGGTGAAGATTCGTGGCTTCCGCATTGAGCTGGGAGAGATCGAGTCGCGCCTGCAACAGTGTCATGACGTGCGCGAAGCCGTGGTGCTGGCCGTCCCTCTGGCGAGCAGCACACAACTGGTGGCGTACATCGTGCCGCAAGCCGCGACCGTCAGCGAAGCCGAGCAACTGACGTTGCGCCAGCGCATCAAGGCCGAGTTGCAGGCCAGCCTGCCGGATTACATGGTGCCGACCCACCTGCTGCTGTTGCCGACCCTGCCGCTGACGCCCAGCGGCAAACTGGATCGCAAGGCCTTGCCCGCGCCGGACGTCAGCCAGTTGCAGGCCCGATATCGCGCGCCGGTCAACGAGGTGGAAGTCTGCCTCGCCGCCATCTGGCAGGAAGTCCTGCATGCGCCGAGGGTCGGGCTGGACGATCACTTCTTCGAACTGGGCGGCCATTCGCTGCTGGCCGCGCAAGTCATTGCCCGTATCAAGACGCAACTGGGCGTCAGCCTGCCGCTGCGCGTGCTGTTCGAAAAACCGGTGCTGGGCGATTTGTCTGCCGAGGTCGCGCTGCTGACCGCCAATACCCCTGACTACGACTGGAGCGACATGGACCAGTTCATGGATTCGCTGGAGGAATTTGAAGCATGACCGGGACCACTGCTGCACGTATCGCGAAGCGCTTTGTCGGCCTGTCGCTGGAGCAACGCCGACAGTTTCTCGCCCGGCTGCGTCAGGACGGCAAGGACTTCAGTCTGCTGCCGGTGCCGGTCAGTCGCCACGATTTCACTGCGATCCCGCTGTCCTTCGCTCAGCAACGCCTGCTGTTCCTCTGGCAGCTCGATCCGTCGAGCGATGCCTACAAGATGACCACCGGCCTGCGTCTGCATGGCACGCTGAACGAGACAGCGCTGACCCGCGCATTCGACCATCTGATCGAGCGTCACGAAGTGCTGCGCACGGTGTTCCAGACCGACGGCGACCAGCCGCTGCAAGTGGTGCTGAATGACCAGCACGTGGCGCTTGAGTGCATCGATCTGTCTGCGCTGGACAGCGAACAGCGCGACGCCGAACTGGCCCTGCAGGTCGCGACGGTCACCGCGCAGCCTTTCGATCTGCGCTTAGGTCCGTTGCTGCGTGCTCACCTGTTCCGCCTGGCCAGTGACGAGCATGTGCTGGTGGTGTGCATGCACCACATCGTGTCCGACGGTTGGTCGATGGACGTGATGATTCAGGAGTTCGTCCACGCTTATCAGGCGTACAGCCAAGGCCGCGAGCCGAGCCTGGCGGAGTTGCCGCTGCAATACGCCGATTACGCGATCTGGCAACGCAGCTGGCTGGAGGCGGGCGAGGGCGAGCGGCAACTGGCTTACTGGCGCGATCAGTTGGGCGACGAACAACCGCTGCTCGACGCCGCACAGGACTTCCCGCGGCCGGTCGCGCAGAGCTATCAGGGCGAGCACCTGCGCTTTGATTTCGGTGCCGACCTCTCGCGTCAGCTCAATGCCTTTGCCCGCGCTCACGGCATGAGCCTGTTCATGCTGGTGCTGGCCGGTTTCTCGCTGTTCCTGTCGCGCAAGGCCGGGCAACGCGACATCCGCATCGGTGTGCCCAACGCCAATCGCGGCAGGGCCGAGACGGAAGGGCTGATCGGCTTCTTCATCAACACCCAGGTGCTGCGCTGCCAGGTGGACGAACGCCTGAGCTACCGCGATCTGCTGGCTCAGATCCGCGACACCTCATTTGGCGCACAGGCCCATCAGGACGTACCGTTCGAACAACTGGTCGACCATCTCGCACCCGAACGCAATCTGGGCCACAACCCGCTGTTCCAGGCCAAGTTCAACCAGAACGTGGTGCTCAAGCAGAAGACCGCGCTCAGGCTACCGGGTCTGCAAGTCAGCGAGTATCCGTTCGATAAACAGGGCGCGCACTTCGACCTTGCACTGGACATCACCGACGACGGCACGCTGATTCACGGCGACCTGGCCTTTGCCAGCGACCTGTATCGCCGCTCTACCGTCGAGCGTTTCGTGCCCGAGTTGCTGGCACTGTTCCAGACCCTGCTGGCTGCGCCCGACGCGCCGCTGTTCAGCCTGGGCGCGTTGGCCGTCGAGCAGGCACCATGTCCGCTTGAGCCCGCGCTGTCCGTGCTGCAGCAGTGGGATCGTCAGGTCGAACGGCAGCCGCATACGCTTGCGGCCCGTTATCTGGACTGCACATTGAGCACGCTGGAGCTGGATCAGGCCGCCAATCAACTGGCCCGCCATCTGATTCGGCTGGGCGTACAGCAAGGCCAGCCGGTCGCCGTGCTGATGGAGCGCTCGCTGGAGTGGCTGACGTCAGTGCTGGCGATCTTCAAGGCCGGTGGCGTTTACATGCCGCTGGATGTGAAGGCACCGGATGCGCGCCTGCAGCAGATGCTTGTCAATGCGAAAGTCAGAGTAGTGCTGTGTGCCGAAGGCGATGCGCGGGCCAAGTCGCTGAAAGTCGAGGGTTGTCAGGGCGTCAGTTGGACGCCTGCGGTGTGGCAGGATTTGCCAGCCACTACCCTCGACTCGACGCTTGCCGCCGAGTCGCCTGCCTACGTCATCCACACCTCCGGTTCCACCGGCCGGCCCAAGGGCGTACTGGTCAGCCACGGCGCGCTGGCCAGTTACGTGCGGGGTCTGCTGGACAGGCTGCAACTGGCTCCCGAGGCGAGCATGGCGCTGGTCTCGACCATCGCCGCCGACCTGGGCCACACCGTGTTGTTCGGTGCCTTATGTTCCGGTCGCACCCTGCACGTGCTGCCTGAAGCGCTGGGTTTCGACCCGGACGGTTTTGCCCGCTACATGGCCGAACATCAGGTCGGCGTGCTGAAGATCGTGCCCGGCCATCTGGCGGCACTGATGCAGGCCAGCCAGCCCGCCGACGTGCTGCCTCAGCATGCGTTGATCGTTGGCGGTGAAACCTGTTCGTCGGCGCTGGTCGAGCAGATTCGCCAGCTCAAACCGGAATGCCGGGTGATCAACCATTACGGCCCGAGCGAGACCACGGTCGGGGTGCTGACTCATGAAGTGCTCGTCTTCGACCCGATGCGTCCGGTTCCAGTGGGTAAACCTTTGCCGGGTGCGCAGGCGTATGTGCTGGATGACGTGCTCAACCTGAGCGACACGCAGGTGGCGGGCGAGTTGTACATCGGTGGTGACAGCGTGACGCTGGGTTATCTCGGACAACCCGGGCTGACCGCCGAACGCTTCGTGCCGGACCCGTTTGCGCAGGATGGCGCTCGGGTCTACCGCAGCGGCGACCGCATGCGCCGCAATCATGAGGGACTGCTGGAATTCATCGGTCGCGCCGACGATCAGGTCAAGGTGCGCGGCTATCGGGTCGAGCCTGCCGAAGTGGCGCGGGTGCTGCTGGCGCTTGAAACGGTGAGCGAGGCCTGCGTGCTGCCGCTGCCGATGGAAGGTGACGAGTCGCGCCTGCAACTGGTGGCGTACTGCGTAGCGTCTGCCAGCGCTGAAATCCTGCGCGAACAACTGTCGACAAGGTTGCCGGACTACATGGTGCCCGCGCAGATTGTGCTGCTTGACCGCCTGCCGCTGACCGCCAACGGCAAGCTGGACAAGCGTGCCTTGCCCAAGCCGGGCGTGGTGCAGCAGCGCTACACCGCGCCGGTCGGCGAGGTCGAGGAAAAGCTCGCAGCGGTCTGGGCCGACGTCTTGAAGTTGGAGCAGGTCGGCAGCACCGACAATTTCTTCGAACTGGGCGGCGACTCGATTCTCAGCCTGCAGATCATCGCCCGCGCCAAGCGGCAGGGCATCAAGCTCAGCCCCAAGCAGTTGTTCGAAAAACAGACCATTGCCCAATTGGCGTCGGTCGCCAGGCTGATTCAGAAAAAGCCGGTGGCAACGGTGGAGCAGAGCAGCGGTACGCTCCCCTTGCTGCCGATTCAGGCGCGCTTTTTCGAACTGGAGATCGCCGAGCGACATCACTGGAATCAGACCGTGATGCTCAAACCGCAAACGGTACTCGACGCGACATTGCTGCAAGGCGCGCTGACTGCGCTGATCGAACAACATGACGCCTTGCGCCTCGGCTTCGTTCAGCAGGACGGCCAGTGGCTCGCGAGCTTTAATGCGCACGACTCGCGCAATCTACTGTGGATTCATGAACTGGATAATCGCGAGCAGCTGACCGAGCTGGCCGACAAGGCCCAGCGCAGTCTGAATCTGCACACCGGCCCACTGCTGCGCGCCGTGCTGGTGAACTTGCCGCAAGGCGAGCAACGCCTGCTGTTGGTCATTCATCACCTTGCTGTGGATGGCGTGTCATGGCGTGTGCTGCTGGAAGACCTGCAACAGGGTTATCAGGCGTTGGCGGCTGGTCAGCCACTGACATTGCCTGCGAAAACCAGCGCGTTGCAGCGCTGGGCCGAACAGTTGCAGCGCTATGCACAGAGTGACGCGCTCACAGCCGAGCGTGATTACTGGCTGCAGGCCCTGCAGGGCGCCGATCAACCGCTGCCACGCGACAATCCGCAAGGCACGCAGCGCAATCGCGATGCGGCCCACGCATCGTCCTGGCTGAGCAAGGAACTGACGCATCAGTTGCTGAAAGTTGCGCCTGCAGCCTATCGCACTCAGGTCAACGACCTGCTGCTGACCGCGCTGGCGCAGGTGCTTTGCGAGTGGAGCCGACAGCCGTCGGTGCTGATCCAGCTGGAAGGACATGGCCGCGAGGACCTGTTCGACGACATGGACCTCAGTCGCACGGTCGGCTGGTTCAGCAGCCTGTTTCCAGTCCGGCTTACGCCCCGGGCCGCGCTGGGTGCGAGCCTGTGCGGCATCAAGGAACAGCTGCGAGCCGTGCCGAACAAGGGCATCGGTTATGGCGTGCTGCGTTATCTGGGCGAGGCGTCGTTCGCCCGTGAATTGGCAGCATTGCCGGAGGCGCAGGTCACGTTCAACTACCTGGGCCAGTTCGATGGCAGCTTCGACAGCAAGGACGCCTTATGGCTGCCCAGTTCAGACAACACGGGTGCCGCGCTCAACGAGGACGGCCCGCTGGCCAACAGTCTGAGCCTCAACGGCCAGGTGTTCGATGGCCAGTTGCAGATGAACTGGACCTTCAGCCGCGAGCAATACCAGCCCTCGACCATCGACGCGCTGGCGCGTCGTTACGAACAGGCCCTGACCACCCTGATCGAACATTGCTTGGCCGGGCATCAGGGTGTCACGCCGTCGGACTTTCCGCTGGCCCGCGTAAGTCAGGCGCAGCTTGATCGTCTGCCAATGCCTGCCAGCAACGTTCAGGACGTTTACCCGCTGGCACCGATGCAGCAGGGCATGCTGTTTCACAGTCTGTTTGAACAGGATGCGGGGCATTACATCAATCAGCTTCGCGTGTCCGTAAGTGGGCTGGATGTGCCGCGTTTTCAGGCCGCCTGGCAGTCTGCCGTGGACGCCCATGACGTGCTGCGCAGCAGTTTTGTCAGCCATGCAGAACAGTCGCTGCAAGTGGTGCAGCGTCAGGCCGATGTGCCATTTGTGGTGCTGGATGCGCGTGGCAAGCCGTATCACTGGCTGGACGACTGGGCCAACGATGACCGTCAGCGGGGCTTCGATCTGGCGCAAGGGCCTTTGCTGCGTCTGGCGCTGCTACAAACCGGCGAAGACCTTTATCAACTGATCTACACCAGCCATCACATCCTCATGGACGGCTGGAGCAGCTCGCGCCTGCTGGGCGAAGTGCTGCAACGCTACAGTGGCCAGACATTGCCAAAACAGGCCGGGCGATATCGCGACTACATCGAGTGGCTGAGCGCTCAGGACGCTGATTTCAGCCAGCGATTCTGGACGCAGCAACTGGCCGAACTGGACGAGCCGACCCGGCTGGTGCAGACGCTCAAGTCGTCGCCGAGCGGGCAGGGGCATGCCGATTACGTGCAACTGATTGATGCCGACGGCACCCGACGCCTGACCGAGTTTGCCCGTGAGCAACGCGTGACCCTCAACACGCTGGTGCAGTCGGCGTGGCTGCTGGTGCTGCAACGTTACACCGGTCAGTCGAGCGTGACCTTCGGCGCCACCGTGGCCGGACGTCCGTCGGATCTGCCAGGCGTCGAAGAACAACTTGGTCTGTTCATCAATACCCTGCCGGTCATTGCCAGCCCGCGCCCTGAGCAGACCGTTGCCGACTGGGTGCAGCAGGTGCAGGCGAAAAACCTCGCGCTGCGCGAGCATGAACACACTCCGCTGTATGACATTCAGCGCTGGGCGCGGACCGGCGGCGAAGCGTTGTTCGACAACATTCTGGTGTTCGAAAACTACCCGATGTCCGAGGCGTTGCAACGTGCGCCGGACGGTCTGACGTTCAGCGAGCTGCGCAATCAGGAGCAGGCGCATTATCCGCTGACACTGGTGGTCGAGGCTGCCAACGTGCTGTCGGTACGCTTCAGTTACGACCGTCAGCACTTCAGCGCCGAAGCCGTCGCGCAACTCGCTGCGCACTTTGATCATCTGCTGCAAAGCCTGAGTACCGAAGCATCCGCCTGCCTCGGTGAGTTGTCGCTGCCGGTCGGCTGGACGCACGCTGTGCAGGTCTGGCCGACCACGCAGTGCGCTCATCAGCGTTTCGAGGCGCAGGCTGCAGAAACACCGCAGGCCATCGCCTTGAGTCTGGGTGGCGAGCAATTGAGCTACGACCAGCTCAATCAGCGTGCCAACCAGTTGGCCCACAAACTGCGTGAGCAGGGCGTCGGCCCTGACGTGCGCGTTGGTCTGGCGGCCGAGCGCAGTCTGGACATGATCGTCGGCCTGCTGGCAATCCTCAAAGCAGGTGGTGCTTACGTGCCGCTGGACCCCGATTACCCGCAGGATCGCTTGTCTTTTCTGATGCAGGACAGCGGCATCCAGCTGCTGCTGGCTCAAAGTCATCTGATGAATGGCTTGCCGGTCCCGGCGAACGTGCAGTGCCTGTTCATTGAAGCCGCGCTGGACGGCTATAGCGCCGAGAACCTGATCAACCATACGACACCGGACAATCTGGCCTATGTCATCTACACCTCAGGCTCGACCGGAAAACCCAAGGGCACGCTGCTCGCTCATAACAACCTGATGCGCCTGTTCTCCGCCACCGATGACTGGTTCGCCTTCAACGAAAAAGACGTCTGGACGCTGTTCCATTCCTTTGCCTTCGACTTCTCGGTCTGGGAAATCTTCGGCGCGCTGCTGCATGGCGGCCGACTGGTGATCGTGCCGCGTGAAACCAGCCGCTCGCCGGAAGACTTCCACGCCTTGCTGGTCGAGCAGCAGGTCACTGTGCTGAACCAGACGCCGTCGGCGTTCAAGCAACTGATGCACGTCGCCTGCGAGAGCGCAAAACCGCTGGCACTGCGTTCGGTGATCTTCGGTGGCGAAGCATTGGACGTGACCAGCCTGACGCCGTGGTTCGAGCGCTTTGGCGATCAGGCACCACAATTGATCAACATGTACGGCATCACTGAAACCACGGTTCACGTGTCCTATCGGCCGATCACTCAGGCCGACACGCACAACCCTGCGAGTCCCATCGGCGAGGCGATTCCGGACCTGTCGTGGTACGTACTGGATGCCGATTTCAATCCGGTCGCCCAAGGCTGCAGCGGCGAGCTGCACATCGGTCATGCGGGGCTGGCGCGGGGGTATCACAACCGCGCTGCGCTGACCGCCGAACGCTTTGTGCCCGATCCGTTTTCCGCTGACGGCGGACGCCTTTACCGCACCGGCGATCTGGCGCGTTATCGCGCAGCTGGCGTCATCGAATACGCCGGGCGTATCGACCATCAGGTCAAGATCCGTGGCCATCGCATCGAGCTGGGCGAGATCGAAGCGCGCTTGCAGGCTCAGGCCCAGGTGCGCGAAGTGATCGTGCTCGCACTGGACGGGCAACTGGTGGCATATCTGGTGCCGGGCGACCCTGCGCAGGACCCGCACACACTGCGGGAAACCCTCAAGGCCGAGCTGAAAACCCATCTGCCGGACTACATGGTGCCGACCCATTTCGTGCTGCTGGACGCCATGCCGCTGACCGCCAACGGCAAGCTGGACCGCAAGGCACTGCCTGCGCCGGATGCCACCCAATTGCAGGCGCAGTACGTTGCGCCCGAAGGCGAGCTGGAACAGCAATTGGCCGCGATCTGGGCCGACGTGCTGAAGGTCGATCAAGTCGGACGTAGCGACAATTTCTTCGAGCTGGGCGGGCATTCGCTGGTGGCGGTGCAGATGCTGGTCCGCGTGCGTGAGCAGTTGCAGCACGAGGTCAGCCTCAAGGACCTGTTCGAACGGCCCGTGCTCGCCGACTTCTGCGCCACGATTCAGCAGAAAAACGGTGAAAGTGACCACGCACAGGACGAATTGACTAAATCACTGGAGGCTCTCAAACGTTTATCAGCGGAGGAAATTGATAATTTGCTGGCGTGATGGTTCTGCGGGGTGGAGGGGCATTTTTATTTCCTGACACGCCGCAGATTTGCAGCAAGAAACAAACTGTGGGAGGGGGCTTGCCCGCGAAGAACGACGATGCGGTTTGCCTGACAAGCCGCATCCATCAATCGCCGGCAAGCCGCCTCCCACAGTCCAGTGCCTGCTGCGAGATAGCGCCGTGTCAGACACAGCGCGCCAGTTCCCTCAGGAATGCTTCAGTTCAGTTGTTCAGGAGAGACACCCGTGCACCAGTTGCTTGACTCCGTTAAATCGCTGTCCCCCCGTGAACGCAAGGCGCTGGCGGTCCTGCTCAAGCGTCAGGGGGTGAATCTTTACGGGGTCACGCCGATCTTCCCGAGGGAGACGCAGGAATCGGCAGCGCTGTCCTTCGCCCAGCAACGGCAATGGATTCTCTGGCAACTGGAGCCGCACAGCGCGGCCTACAACATTCCGCTGGCCTTGCGGCTGCATGGCCCGCTGAACATCGAAGCGCTGCGGCGCAGCATCGAAGCGCTGATCGGGCGTCACGAAACCCTGCGCACGACCTTCGAACAGCAGGGGGACGAAGCGCTTCAGGTCGTGCACCCGGCGTCGGCCTTTTTACTGAACGTTGATCGCCTTGCCGATGGCCAGTCGGTTCAGGATTACGTCGATCACGAAGTGCAGCAGCCGTTCGATCTACAACACGGACCGCTGCTGCGCGTCAGGCTGCTGCAGGTCGCCGATGGAGAACACGTGCTGGTGCTGACCCAGCACCACATCGTCTCCGACGGCTGGTCGATGCCGATCATGGTCGAGGAACTGCTGCAGGGTTATCAGGCCATCAGCCTGGGGCGAGCGATCGAGCGTGCGCCGCTGCCGATCCAGTACGCCGACTACGCCATCTGGCAACGCAACTGGCTGGAGATGGGCGAACAGGCACGGCAGCTGGAATACTGGAAAAATCAGCTCGGTGATCAGTCTCCCGTGCTGGAATTGCCCACCGACCGTCCACGTCCGGTCACGCGCAGTCCTCATGGCGCACGCTTGAATGTCGAACTGGACGCCGCGCTGCTGAATCGCCTCAAGGCCCTCGCCCGTGAGCAGGGCATCACCCTGTTCATGGTGTTGCTGGCCTCGTTCCAGACCCTGCTGCATCGCTACAGCGGGCAGGACGATGTGCGTGTCGGCGTGCCGATCGCCAACCGCAACCGCAGCGAAACCGAAGGGCTGATCGGTTTCTTCGTCAACACTCAGGTGCTCAAGGCCGAGTTTTCGGCGCAGACCACCGTGACCCAACTGCTGCAACAGATCAAACAGACTGCCGTGCAGGCTCAGGCCCATCAGGACCTGCCGTTCGAGCAACTGGTCGAAGCCCTGCAGCCGGAGCGCGACCCGAGTCGCAGTCCGCTGTTTCAGGTCGCCTACAACCACCAGACCGAGTCACGCAACGAAGCCCGCGAACTGGCGGGTCTGCGTCTCGAGTATCAGCTGTCCGACAAACACACCGCCCAGTTCGACCTGACGCTGGACACCTGCGAGCGTCTGGACGGGCTTGGCGCATCACTGATCTACGCCGCCAACCTATTCGATGCGTCCACCATCGAGCGCATGGCGGGCCACTGGCGCAACCTGTTGCAAGCCATGACGAACGATGTGCAGCAGCGCATTGCCGACCTGCCGTTGCTGAGCGCCGATGAGCGTGAGGCGACCTTGCAGGGCTGGAACGCCGGTCTGAAGGTTTATCCGACCGGGCAGTGCGCGCATCAGCGCTTTGAAACTCAGGCGTTGAAAACACCACAGGCCATTGCCCTGAGTCTGGGCAGTGAGCAATTGAGCTACGACCAGCTCAATCAACGGGCCAATCAGTTGGCCCACAAACTGCGCGAGCAGGGTGTCGGCCCTGACGTGCGCGTGGGCCTGTCGGCCGAGCGCAGTCTGGAGATGATCGTCGGCCTGCTGGCAATCCTCAAAGCCGGTGGCGCTTACGTACCGCTGGACCCGGATTACCCGCAGGACCGGCTGAGTTTCCTGATGCAGGACAGCGGCATCCAACTGCTGCTGACTCAAAATCATCTGATGAATGTATTGCCGGTTCCGACGAACGTGCAGTGCCTGCTGATCGAGACCTCGTTGGACGGATACAGCGCCGAGAACCTGATCAACCATACGACACCGGACAATCTTGCGTACGTGATCTACACCTCCGGCTCGACCGGCAAGCCCAAAGGCACGTTGCTCGCACACCACAACCTGATGCGCATGTTCGCCGCCACGGACGATTGGTTCGCCTTCAACGAAAAGGACGTCTGGACGCTGTTCCACTCTTTCGCCTTCGACTTCTCGGTCTGGGAAATCTTCGGTGCGCTGCTGCATGGCGGCCGACTGGTGATCGTGCCGCGTGAAACCAGCCGCTCTCCGGAAGACTTCCATGCCTTGCTGGTTGAACAGCAGGTCACCGTGCTGAACCAGACGCCGTCAGCCTTCAAGCAACTGATGCACGTGGCCTGCGAGAGCGCAAAACCGCTGGCACTGCGTTCGGTGATCTTCGGTGGCGAAGCATTGGACGTGACCAGTCTGACGCCGTGGTTTGAACGCTTTGGCGATCAAGCGCCGCAACTGATCAACATGTACGGCATCACCGAAACCACGGTTCACGTCACATACCGTCCGATCACTCAGGCCGACACGCACAACCCTGCGAGTCCGATTGGCGAGGCGATTCCGGACCTGTCGTGGTACGTGCTGGACGCGGATTTCAATCCGGTCGCCCAAGGCTGCAGCGGCGAGCTGCACATCGGCCATGCGGGGCTGGCGCGGGGGTATCACAACCGCGCTGCGCTGACCGCCGAACGCTTTGTGCCCGATCCGTTTTCTGCTGACGGCGGACGCCTGTACCGCACCGGGGACCTGGCGCGTTATCGCGCAGCTGGCGTCATCGAATACGCCGGGCGTATCGACCATCAGGTCAAGATCCGTGGCCATCGCATCGAGTTGGGCGAGATCGAAGCCCGCTTGCAGGCTCAGGCCCAGGTGCGCGAAGTGATCGTGCTCGCACTGGACGGTCAACTGGTGGCGTATCTGGTGCCGGGCGACCCTGCGCAGGACCCGCACACCCTGCGTGAGGTCCTGAAGGGCGAACTGAGAGCTCATCTGCCGGACTACATGGTGCCGACCCATTTCGTGCTGCTGGACGCCATGCCACTGACCGCCAACGGCAAGCTGGATCGCAAGGCACTGCCCGCTCCGGATGCCACCCAATTGCAGGCGCAGTACGTCGCGCCTGAAGGCGAGCTGGAACAGCAATTGGCTGCGATCTGGGCCGAAGTGTTGAAGGTTGAGCAGGTCGGACGTACCGACAATTTCTTCGAGCTGGGCGGGCATTCGTTGTTGGCCACACAGGTCATTTCGCGCATTCGTCAGCAGCTCAGTGTCGAGCTGTCCCTGCGTCATCTGTTCGAAGCGCGGGATCTGGCCGCGTTTGCGCAGTGTGCCGGTCAGGGGCAGGCCGCCAGCGTGCCGTCGTTCGTCAAGGCCGACCGCAGCCAGCCGCTGGGTCTGTCTTACGCCCAGCAGCGTCAATGGTTTCTCTGGCAACTCGACCCGCAAGGCACGGCCTACAACATGCCTGCCGTGCTGCGCCTGAGCGGCCCATTGGACATCGCAGCGCTGGAAAACAGTTTCAGTGCGCTGATCGCCCGTCATGAAACCTTGCGCACCACGTTCCGTCAGGATGGCGAGCAGGCGGTGCAGATCATCCATCCGGCCCGCACGTTCACGCTGACGGTCGAGTCGCTGCCGAGTGGGCAGGGTGTTGAAGCGATCGTGCAGCACGAAGTGCAGCGTCCGTTCGATCTGGAGCAAGGCCCGCTGCTGCGCGTCAAGCTGCTGAATCTGCGCAGCGATGAGCACCTACTGATCCTGACCCAGCACCACATCGTCTCCGATGGCTGGTCGATGCCGATCATGGTCAACGAACTGGTGCGTCTCTACGAAGGCTTCAGTCAGGGGCGCGACGTGCAGCTGGCCGAGCTGAGCCTGCAATATGCCGATTACGCGCTGTGGCAACGCAACTGGATGGAAGCGGGCGAGCAGGCGCGACAGCTGGCGTACTGGAAACAGCAACTGGGTGACGAACAACCGATTCTGGAGCTGCCCGCCGACCGGCCGCGTCCGGCGCTGCAAAGCCATGCCGGGGCGCGACTCGCCATCGAGCTGGATGAGGCGTTGATCGAAGGGCTGAAAAATGTGGGCCGCCAACAGGGCGTGAGTCTGTTCATGGTGCTGCTGGCTTCGTTCCAGAGCCTGCTGCATCGCCACAGCGGTCAGTCCGACATTCGGGTCGGCGTGCCGATTGCCAACCGCACCCGGGCTGAAACCGAAGGCCTGATCGGCTTTTTCGTCAACACTCAGGTGCTGCGTGCCGGATTTGACCTGCACACGACTTTCAACGAGTTGCTGCAACAGGTCAAACAGACCGCGCTGCAGGCCCAGGCGCATCAGGAGCTGCCGTTCGAGCAACTGGTCGAAGCCCTGCAGCCCCAGCGCAGTCTCAGTCACAGCCCGCTGTTCCAGGTCATGTTCAACCACCAGAACCAGGCCAGCGCCGAGGTGCGCGGTGTGGCGGGCCTACAGGTTGAAACCGTCGAGCTCGACAGCTACCCGGCGCAGTTTGACCTGACCCTGAACACCGCCGAACACGACGGTGGGCTCAGTGCGGGCATGACCTATGCCACCGCATTGTTCGATCGCCACACCATCGAGCGCATGGCCGGGCATTGGCAAACCCTGTTGCGTGCCATCTGTGCCAATCCCGGCCAGCGTATAGCCGAACTGCCGATACTGAACGACGCCGAACGCCAGCAGATGCTGGACTGGAACGCCACGTCTGTGGCCTTCCCGGGCGAACAGTGCATTCATACGCTGATCGAGACTCAGGTTCAAAAAACGCCGGACGCGCCTGCGCTGATCTTTGCCGAGCAGCAACTGAGTTACGCGCACCTCAACGCCCGCGCCAACCAGCTGGCTCACCGTTTGCGTGAATCGGGCGTCGGCCCGGACGTGCGAGTGGGCATTTGTGTCGAACGCAGTCTGGAACTGGTGATCGGCCTGCTGGCCATCGTCAAGGCAGGCGGTGCCTACGTGCCGCTGGACCCGGATTATCCCGAAGACCGGCTGGCCTACATGATGCAGGACAGCGGTATTGGCCTTTTGCTGACCCAGACGTCGCTGCTGGCGCGTCTGCCGATGCCTACCGGGGTGCAGAATCTGTGCCTGGATCAGAACGGCGACTGGCTGGACGGTTACAGCACCGCCAACCCGGTCAACCTGACGGATCCGCTCAATCTGGCTTACATGATTTACACCTCGGGATCGACCGGCAAACCGAAGGGCGCGGGCAACAGTCATCGTGCGTTGGTCAACCGTCTGCATTGGATGCAGAAGGCTTATGCGCTGGATGCGACCGATACCGTGCTGCAGAAAACCCCGTTCAGCTTCGACGTATCGGTCTGGGAATTCTTCTGGCCGCTGCTGACCGGAGCGCGTCTGGCCGTGGCGTTGCCGGGTGATCATCGCGACCCTGAGCGGCTGGTGCAGAGCATTCAGCAGCATCAGGTCACGACGATGCACTTCGTGCCGTCGATGCTGCAGGCCTTCCTCACGCATCAACAGGTGGAAAGTTGCCGCAGCCTGAAACGCATGGTGTGCAGCGGCGAAGCACTGCCTGCGGAACTGGCCGGGCAGGTGCTCAAACGCCTGCCGCAGGTTGGTCTGTACAACCTCTACGGCCCGACCGAAGCGGCCATCGACGTCACCCACTGGACCTGCTCGCCGGAGGACGTGCTGAGCGTGCCGATTGGTCGTCCCATCGACAACCTCAAGACCCATATCCTCGACGACGGCCTGCTGCCGGCCGCACCCGGCGTGGCGGCGGAGCTGTACCTGGGCGGCGTCGGTCTGGCGCGGGGCTATCACAACCGCGCCGCACTGACGGCCGAACGCTTTGTGCCGGATCCGTTCGACGAGCAGGGTGGCGGTCGTCTGTATCGCACCGGAGATCTGGCGCGCTACCGCCATGAAGGCGTGATCGAGTACGCCGGGCGTATCGACCATCAGGTGAAGATTCGTGGCTTGCGCATTGAACTGGGTGAAATCGAAGCCAGCCTTCTCGAACACCTTTCCGTTCAGGAAGCAGTAGTCATCGACATCGAAGGCCCGTCCGGCAAGCAGCTCGCCGCGTATGTGGTGACGAACGACCAGAACCCGGACGTTGAAGGTCTGCGGGACAGGCTCAGGGCATTCCTCAAGGAAACTCTGCCGGACCACATGGTGCCTCATCACGTTGTCTGGCTGGCCAGGATGCCGCTCACGGCCAATGGCAAGCTGGACCGCAAGGCCTTGCCAAAACCACAGTCCGGCCAAGCGGCACGCGTTTACGTGGCACCGGCCTCCGAACAGGAGCAACAACTGGCGGCGATCTGGGCCGAGGTGTTGAAGGTCGAGCGAGTAGGGCTGACCGACGACTTCTTCGAGCTGGGCGGCCATTCGCTGTTGGCCACGCAACTGGTGTCCAGAATCCACTCGGGACTGGGCATCGACATCCCGTTGCGGCTGATCTTCGAGAAACCGCAACTGAACGAATTTATCCAGGCGTTTGCCCAGAGCGGCCTGTCGCTGACCGAGGACGGCTTGTCCGATATCGAGAAAATGATGAACGAAATGGCGGGTATCTGACATGGACCAGTCTGCAGCAGCGCGTATCGCCCAGCGTTTCGTCGGTTTG
>Ga0265798_10000204_pt1 | contig 107913 bp, 118 predicted proteins | sample P3T30metagenome_FD_192430 | JGI IMG/M metagenome (GOLD analysis project Ga0265798, IMG submission 192430) | Plant litter microbial communities from East Loma Ridge, Irvine, California - P3 T30 | ecosystem: Environmental > Terrestrial > Plant litter > Unclassified | place: USA: California... | reverse complement strand
AGGTTTTGGCAGAAGGTACAGTTGCAGCGGGTGGCGGAGAGGTTGTGGTGGGGGGTGAGAGTTGGGTGGGCGGTGTAGGTTATGAAGCTGTTGTGGAAGGAGAGGGTGGTGTTAGTCCTTTTTTTTTATCTTTTTTTTGGGTCTTTGTTTTGATTGAGAGACGTACCCGCAGTGGCAGCCTCCCTTGATGCTGATCTTTTTGCCTGGAGCGGAGGCCATGGTTTGACTCGAATGTTGTTCTTGGCCGTGGACTTTTCAGGTAGGAATCTGTAGAGGTGTTGTGACGATATCCAATGAGCGGTGGAGGAGGAGGTGGTGGTGGTGGCAAGGGCGTCGGTTGCTGTTTACACCTTTTTGGCAGTCTGCGTGAATTGAGCACGGTGGGTGAGCAAGCATGTATTGTTCATCCAAAGATGACACCTCACAACGACGATAACAGCCATTTAGAATCCTTCCTTATCTAACACTAAGCAGCGTAGCCAAGTCTCCGCCGTATTCGCGTTCGCATTGTCGGCTAGAGCCTACCGAGCAAGGCAGCAAACGGGATCCACTGGCCGAGCTGGCTTTTCTGTATAACAGCAGAGTTCGCGTGCTCATTGGGATCATGTAAGTGACAGAGGACATGGTCGGGTGGTGGCTGAAGTGAATCAAGCTCGTGATCTCGTGTGATAGGGCAAGAGGGTGTAGCTAGACGCTAGGTAGTGTCAGCTTGACATGAACAACATATGGGGAATGAAAGAAGTGCGGAGCCGAAGATTAGATAGAAGGGTGTATATTCAAGTATATAATAAAAACCGAATGCGTATATATGTATCCCAGAGGTCCAAACAAACGAAGAAGTGAGAGAGAGAAGAGACTCGTGGGACTCGTGTCTAGAAGATTAAAGCTTTTGTCGAGAAAAGCGTTCGCGAAACAAGAGAAGCAAAAGCGGAAGGGGTATAATGATAACCGATCGTGGGGATCCAGCCCACTGTTGTAGCAGCCTTCCTGCCCTTTCACTTCCCGTCCCGCGACTGCACTTTGGGCATGCTGAACAGCTTCTCAACGTCTTCCTCTCCTTCTTTGATTGAATACGCCGGGACCGCTTCCACTTTGATGTCGGTGCTGCGCACGGTCTTGATGTTCGTCATAGGCATCGGCATGCTTTCCCGACTGCTCTTGCTGAACAAGCGTTGCTTGTCTTTGCCAGCGCTGATAGTGACTGTGTTTCCGAGGCCGGGCATGCTGACACCGAGCATCTTCTGGAGATCTTTTTGCAGCTCCACACTACCGGAAGACGAGTGGCGCGAGGAGGTGATCTCGCCGCCGTTGCGGCTGAGGTTGGTACCGTTGCCGTTGGCCGAGGCGAAGGTCGAGCTGGATTTGGAGCGGATGTACTTGATCGCGGGGCTGAGGGTTGGGATGGCGGCGGAGATGAGGATCGTGCTTTGCTCGAAGGATGATGCGTAGAAGTAGGTGATGGCGCTGTCTGTAAGGGACATGCGATGTCAGTTTTGGACTTGGAAACGCAATGCCGTAGTTTGTGCTTACGGGTAAAGTCCCAGTCTGCTGCGAAGATCTCGTCGAGCTCGATGGTGCGCCAAACGGCAGCACCGCAAGCGATGCTGCTGAACCCAAGGAGGGCAGAGGCAAACCACTTTGCGCGTCTAGTGGTGTGGAGGCCCATGATCATGAAGACTGGCGTGAGGACGAGGGCGCCGTCTGTGAATGCGTTGAATGCTATGAGGTGTGAGCGATTGTCGGATAATGTGGGAGTGTGTACCGGATTGACATACCACCAACGAACTTTGCGAATCGTGACCAGGGTGATTGCCTGTAGCATGTGGTTTGGGGGCTAGGCGAGAGATGTTAGAGTTTGTACAACTACGAGGTTAGGGACAGGGGTAAAGGCATACTTTGCAACCTCCATCATGTCAAATCCACAGACGGAAAGCAGTGTAATGACAATGCCCAGGTTTGTGACGGTCTGAATGAAGATCAGAGTCCAGAGCCATGGCTTGAGGACACGCTTGGCCTTTCCGAATAAGTTGATGGTGTAGAGGGCGACAGAGATACGTCCAAAGAGTGGCGTAAGAACGCAGAACATCTGACAAACGTATGCCCACTTAAGAATGCTGAGAGCTTCGGGTATCGTCAAGTAGACTGAGTGCCGGCCAAAGCCATGATGATACGCAAGTTGTAAGCCTGCAGCATATGCAATAGAACAAGCCTGGAGATGCAGTTAGCTCACTGAAGTCCTTCAAGCTGGCGGACAAAACAGGGCAGTCGTACCCATGTCAATAGTAGGAAAATGTCGTCCAGTCGGAACTTGTTCAAGACCAGGATTTTCGACATAACACGTCCAGCGACCAACACGGTGGCGACTCCAAGCATCGCCCATGTCATGATACAGAGTCCATCGCCTCGATTGGTGTCTTTAGGCATGACTCCAGAGGCGGGTAGGTAAGGGATGCCATAAGCTTCTGCAAGATCAGCGATTGTCGCCATCTTGGTCGTATTATTGCTGTATTGTTGTAGAGTCGTTGTCGTCGTTCTCCAGGAGCGACAGCATGTAAGAAGGACACGCAAGAGCCACGCGACAACGTGGGCCTCAAAAGACGTGCATGACTACGGGCACTTGTAGTAGTAGTACTCGCCCGGCTCGAGTTCATGCAGCCTGTAAGGAGAGCCTGGGAAAACGTGTGTTAGTGCATAGCGCACCGCTATATCCGCTGTAACACACTACTAAAGATACTTCGTGGTTCGGGAATCACCACCGCAGATGATCTACCTGATTGCCATGCGCTCCCCACTAGCACGAACGGGTCGGCCAACCAGCAGCTGCATATCGGCAGTTTTGAGCCCCACCAGATTGATGTATACAGGGATCTGACACGGTAGCGCCAGTCTGGACGTTTCCTCCGCTGTTTGCTCATGATTCAGCATGTTTGAAGGGTGTGGCGGTTTGGATGCACAGATAGATCTGCGTGAAGACTTCGCAAGGCCTCCCAGGACGGTGGCGCCATTCGTCTGCGCATGTCGCCCATGTGGCCGAAAGCAAGGCGTTCATCATGCAACCGGCTGTGTCAAGACTCAAGACCGCCGAGCCATGACGCTTACCACCAGGCACGTCTCGCGCGGCTCAACATCGACCGGGATGTATATTGCAGCGGCCATAAGTCTGTTATCGGTTCGATATCATACTGGTCCTGCATAGTATCGGTACCGAGCGCCGGGAACAGACAGCATGGAGGAAAGCCCGTCAGCATTCGATCCAGGACGGCGTCCCGACTAAGTCAAGAAGCTCAAAGTATGAAAAGAAGAAGGCCTGGGCCGTCCACGGGGAAGCTCACGAAGGTGGAGCCTCGACATTTCAGGAGGCCCATTGGCCCACCAGGTCGAATTATACCCAAGAAGAGTCCGCAGGTTGCTGTCATGGTTTTGCTTCTCTCCAGGCACGACAGGGTCTGCCTCGTGTAGACTTCAGGAACCAAACCGTAATCTGCAAACCCTCCAAGACAATTAATCCTTGGTGATATATCCTTGCAGCTGCGCGATGGCTCGCGGTTCCGCGGCGAGGGACACCCATCAGGGCGAGTCACTGTTCCAACTGTGTCGTGTTGATTGTGTCAATATACTCGCCTTCAATCTGGTCATCTGGACTGCAGAGGTTTCCTTGTCAAGGTGGCACTCGCAACGATGAGCAAATGAAAAACCTTGACGGTCTTCGGACGCCTGGAATGTCACCTAAACAACGGCGTGACTCGTGGGTGGAGGGCAAGGCAGAGAACGAGTAAGTAATCCAGAAAACTCCGGCGGTCATTCGGTCGAAGACACGGTCCAGCCCTAAGTGTCACTCCGCCGTCCGTCCCGCCGATGGAAAGTAGTTCCTGCCAACACGGCAGAGTATCTATAACAACACCCTTGTCCCTTGCATGATGATATATTAGCACTCTTCGACCGCTTCTATAGCATCAGAGCCCTTACGGACTCGCTACGGCAATAGGAAGGGCATCATATAGGCAAAAACGTGACTGGTAAGCTAGAAACAGAATCAACACGTCTATATCGAGGCGATCGACATACGAGTAGAGTACGAGACTTCTCGCCAAACCCGACGCCACACCACCACCGACAACGCCTTGGTCTATCGTCCGCCAAAAAGCCTCACAAAGCCGACTTCCTTGCCCAAACGGGTAGATGCGGCCACGTTTCAGGTGGGAACTCATCCTACAATTACACCTCGCTACCTCCGCTACGCAGCTCTAGAGTTTTCCAAGCGCTTCCCTCGCGCGACAGATGTCCGCGTCGTGCCCACAAGTGGCTAGTGTCGAAGGGGGATTGATGCAATGCTCACGTGTGGTAATGATAGTCGGTGTCGTGACTTGAGAAGGTTTCCACGATTGACAACGCGGCAACGTGACAACGTGGTAGGGAAATTCCTCCTTTGCGGCCCACCGCCGCCACCACCACCGGCTACGCTTTCTTTCTGTTGAGCGTGGCGTGGGCGTGGGAGCGTTGCTTAGTCCGGGTCTTGCTTTTGCGGAGATGGGATGGGTGAATTCGGAGGCATACTCCGCGGCGGCTGGAGGGAAGACCTTTTGTTCAGATTGAGGAGTAGGCGAGTCACTACTACTATCTTCTTGATATTAGAAGCTCCCCAATAAGACCAGACAAGTAGCCTCCTGACTTCGTCGCCAGCGACTGGATTCGGTTTACAACCCTAGATGCGGCGATCAGCGCTCTGGCGGATCCGTTGGATCCATTCTGATTGCTGCAGGCTTTCGTGTTTACAATCGAGCTTTCATTCATGCTAAAGTCCGCTATGCTTACGGTGGCCTCAGTGGCCTTGATACATCGAGCGAAGTTCTATGCCGGTGAGAAAGCAGTATCTGAATGACGATATCTCACTGGATCAAGACACCTCAAAGTAATAGCACCAGCAGTTTTGTTAAACCACTGACATGTCAGTGCCACCGAAGGGTGATGTCCAACTCAGAGTTCTGATGGCTGCTTCATCATCCTACGATGGGTGAGGTCGGAGGCGCACTGCTCGGCCGGATGGAAACACGTGAGGGAATAACCTTTTGTTGAATTGAGGAGTAGGTAACGACTAATTGAACGATAGGCCTGATATTCCGTCATATGCATAGTATCCCAAACTTGCTCTCATATAGCTGGTGACAGCTGCGATTGTTAGTGCAAGCCATCCTGACGGCTGGCTACAGGCACGCATTGTCTCTTTCGTCATGATCGATCGTCTACAAGCACTGCGAGTAGTAATCGTTGGTCTTCTTGCAGGTGGAGCCGCTGACGCAAACGGTCGGTCCAGTGTAGCCGATTCCCTGCGATGTCAGTCAGTATGTGAGATCGGAGAAACGACTGGAATCGATGGATTGAAGACTTACACCGCACTGAGCGTACTTCTGGGCAAGACCACCGCTGCCGCCCGCGGTGGTGGTGGTGGCCCTCGAGCTGGTAGTGGTGGTGGTAGTCCTGACAGTGGTGGTAGTGGCCCTGGTGGAGCTGCTGGAAGACGAGACTCTGGTAGACGAGCTAGACGACCTGGAGGAAGAGGAAGAAGAGCCGCCGCCAGGGCTGCTGCCACCGGGCTGGAGAGCACCAGAGTAGGTCGAGCCGAAGGGACCAGTCTTGATGTTGGAGTAGGTGACAGTCGCACCGGGGGTCTGAGACTCAACATCTGCGGGTTTTCCGGAAGTGATAGAGCAAGTGCCGCGAGCAACACCGGGCTTGCTTGGGTCGGCGTCGGTGGGGTACGGGGAGTTCAACCAGTGCTGGAATCAAGAGGTCAGTAAAGTCTTCGTCGTCGTCATGGGATTGTGTTGAGGATTTACCATGTTCACTTCGTAGTCGTCCCAGAGAGACATGACAAGGACCATGCCGTCTTGGAAAGCGTCACCCATAGCCTTCAAGCCGCCAGTGCGAGCGAAGTGGTCGTTGTCGCCGAAGACGCTCTTCTGGTTCTTGCAGAAGGTGTCGGTGATCGAGTTGCCGCTGACACCAGCGACGTTGGACGTGGGCTGCTGGAAGACCTTGCCACCCTGGACGTACAGACGGCGGATCTCGACGAGGTCGCCATTCTCAGTGTTGTCGGAGGTGACGAACTGAGTCACAACGGTAACAGGCTTCTTGGTGTCGATCGTCTTGCCCGGGCCATAGAAAGATTGGTTGCCCATGCGGAAGGGGTTGAAGTCGCAACCGTCTCTGTCACAGTAGCCAGTGTATCGGCTGTCACCGGAGCCGCACGTAGCGTCGGTGGTGCAGGGGCTGTTGCCGGGGTTGCAAGAGTGAGGAGTGAGCGCGTTGGAGATGCTGTTCTGTTCGATTGTCAGCATTATCCATGTGTTCACAGATCAACGGGGATACTCACGGCCTCCCAGATGTCCATTTCGTTACAGCAAGATCCAGTCTTGCCAGTTCCAGTGTTGCCGTTGTTTGCGGATCCGCCCCAGCCCTCGGAGTTGGCTTTCCCTTCAATGAACTGATTTTTGTTATTTTAAGCTCAACGATATGCTCTCAAACACAAGGGGAGACGAACCTTGATGTCCTTGGGACATTGAGCATCACAATAACCTGTACCGTACTTGGTACCGGCCTTGTTGGTCGCAGAAACACCACCATCGGCGGGCATCGACACGAAGTAGAGGGCACCGTTAAGACCGCCTAGTTTTATGAGTCAGCCGTTGCACGTCTTGTGTTTCTCGTGAACGTCTTTGTATAGATGTCCGGACGGAGCTAGAGGCAGGAAGCAAGAACGATCTGTTCGATCTTTTTCGATTTTCGATTCTTTCGATCTTGGGCACTTACATCCGAGTTGGCTGACGTCGACGTCGAAAGTGAACTCCTTGTTCTTCAAGTTGAAGAGCTGGTAGTTCTTGTCCTGCTCGTCCATGAGGTAGACTCGGGAGCCAACATTGCTGCCCGTCTTGAATTGCAAGCTCAAGGCGTTGCCCGATGCTTTGATGCCGTAAGTACCAGAGTAGTCGGCGCCATCGAGAGCGCAGTTTGCCGCGCAAGTGACTCCATCGGGGCAAAGGGTCTTGTCCCAGGTGTTGCCGGTGTAGCAGTTGGTCGATCCGGAGGTGGAATGGAGCCAGCGCCAGTTGCCGTCAAGGACGACGCTCTGAGTCTTGGATGTACATCCGCTGGCAGTGCACTGAGAGACAGAGAGAGGAGGGTGCTTCTCAGCAGTGAGTGTGCCGGCCTGCTGAGCCTTGACGACAGAGCCCAGGGTGAGGGCGGCGAGGGCGAGGGTGAAGGTAGACATGCTGGCAGATTTGAACGGGGCTGTTCGACTGCTGGCTTGGTTGGTTGTGGTGTCAAAGTATCTAGGGAGTCGAGGAGAGTATTACTTATACAGTCGACAGATACCAGCGTTCTCCCGTGATCGATGGTTTATGGAATGGATCCACTCGTTGCCCTCGTTGTGCGGTCCGTCGGAGAGAAGGCCAACGGAGCGACGTCCACAAAAAGTCGCGCCTTGCGCAACGTTCGTGTAGACAACAACCATATGCAACGGAGAGCCCAGCCCGTTCGCGTATAGCGGCCAGTCAGAACTTGCAGCAACGCACAAGATGTTTACTAGCATCGAACCAAACGCCCGGTCTGGATGCTAGTACGTCCAGCTGACGAGCTGATCCCCATGGGACAATTTGCGGGTGAATGCATCAAGTAATTAGCGGGGACATGTTAAGCCTCCAGATCAGATGCGCAATATAGCAGAATGTAGCCCGGAGCAGCAAGCTTGTGGTTGATGAAGTGTCCGGGCAGGAATGGTAAGGCGCTGCCAAGGTCTCCGCGTAGCTTGCCCTGCATTAATTTAATTAATTTCTCCGTGCAGTTCTTCGGTTCACAAAGCCGTACGACTCCTTTCCAGTATTGATTGGCAATGTGTTGACAACAGATTCCGGTCCGAGTCGTCCTGAACGAAGAGCCTGTAGGACCGGCCGAGTGTGATGACAGGTCGTCAGCTCCCAACCCACACAAGACGTGACTGCAGCAATGTTGTGTCTTAGTACCATGGTGTGATACCGAGAGACTTGTATGTTGTAGGGCTCACACTAGGAAGTCCTACCAAGTGTCTAGAGCTTCTTGAGAATTACGCCGAGAAAGGCTCTCAAGGCTTGTGACGACTATAGGTTATTCCGCACTCTTCAAACAGTGGCTGACATGCGGATTCAGATGATCCTGCCCGAGTTTATGCTGATATCTTGACACAGTCACTGTGGTATCAGCGACTATCGTATGTCGGAATTATTCCTATGCTAGCGGGATACCAACAAGAAAGACTTTTGGCATCTCACTCGATCAAGCAGTAGTGTCAGCATCTTTGGCGTAGTACAGATATGCTAGTACCGGCGAGATGCCTCATTCAACAAACCCAGGCATACACGCAGCGGCACAGCGAAGTTTCATATCACAGAGAAGTCGCCACTGGCATAGGCCCTGCTGTCGTGTAATAACTCGCGTGTACCCCGGCTGTGGCTGTGTACATCCGATTATAGCTTGCAGTGAGTTTGTCCCTATTCAGATGAATCGGCTCTCGCTAAGGCGAGGCACTTCGCAGTCTGGAAATGTTAGAAACGCGATTGTTCAAGGATGGAGGAATGAGTTGTATGTTGCGGCTTGGACACCATCAAGGATCTTGCAGCGTTTCGCTGAGGACTTTCCTATGCATGTAGTGGACCCAGTATCATTCGAGAGTATGAAAACGTGCTTGTACGACCTGGCTCATGCTCGATCTTCTAGTCATGAAGATCTGTGCACGTACATGTACAGTATGTATGTGAGGATGTTGATGGATGGTGGACATCTTGAAGCCCCAGAGCCTGCCACCAGATCGAAAGACACCATCACTTGGCACACGTCACCGCTTTGCGTTCCGTTCACTTGCATCTGAGGTCAGGCTGGAATGTCTCTCGGAAGGCAACAACGCTTCTGAACAACTTTGAATCAGCAAAGGCAAAATTCATCGGTCAAGTGTAGTCTCTTCAGGTTTTCACCATAAAAAGGCAGCAGCAGCAATCCACACATTGCGACGCGATCTACCCCAGAAGGCTCGCACCGGTGTTTTCTCCGCATACAGTGGGTCGCCACCGTCATCGCGATAACCCGCCATGTGCAATTGTTGTTAACTTATCGATCCTTAGTATTGTGGTGATCCGGCACGCTGAAGTTCTCCTACCCTCTCACAACTACTTCGACGAAATACAACACAATCAGGATGGTCCGTGTTTTCATTACTGGATCTAGCGATGGCATCGGTCTTGCAGCCGCCAAAGCCCTCTGCGAAAGAGGTCATAAAGTCACTCTTCACGCTCGGAATGCCCAAAGAGCCGAGCAAGCCAGCAAGGCAGTCCCCGAGGCCGAAGGAGTCCTCGTCGGGGATCTGTCTTCCATCAGTGAGACCAAAAAGCTCGCCGAAGAGGCGAACAAGACGGGCACGTTCGACGCCGTCATTCAGAATGCAGGCATTGGCTACGGCGCGACAAGTTCGAAAGAGATGACGCCCGACGGGGTTTCTGCTGTATTCGCCGTCAACACTCTCGCACCTTACATCTTGACATGTCTCATGGACAAGCCCAAATCGAGGATCCTCTTCATGAGTTCCGACAGTCATTTCGGTGGCGACGCTTCGCTCAAGGGCTGCACAACCTCGACATCTTACGGCAGTAGCAAGCTGCACGATACAATGCTCGCCAAAGCTTTTGCCAGACGTCTCGACATTCAAAGCGTCAGTATGCATCCCGGTTGGATCTCTACCAAAATGGGAGGACGTTCGGCGCCTGGAACGACGGAACCCTGCTCGGAGGTATTGGCTGAGTGGTGTGAGGGCGAGGGATTTGCCCCGAAACTGAAGTCGGGGGCGTTTTTCACAACAAGAGGCGAGGAGCCATCACACCCTGGTGCGAACAATGTCGATAAACAGGAAGAGTTGATGAAGATATGCCGAGATATCTCTGGCGTTGCTGTGCCCGACGAAGAGTGAAGGGAGAGGTCGAGTGCGGTTAGGCCTGCATACGTGTATATGATGTGACTACCTCACGACAATGAGAATGACGTCCACGAGACACGACCGCAACTCATTGCACAGTGAAGCCACCATCAATCTTGATGTCCGCACCGTTGATGTTGCAAGACAGATCCTGTACAAGCATACTCACGGCATGGGCAACCTCCTCAGGCTCCGCAAATGTACCGGTGGGTATTTTCTTTTGATACCTATGCACATGGATCAACAAATCACTTCGAACAAGACCATCGATCTTGGGTAACTCACTCCTCTCTGACTTTTGCATCGGCCCAAGCCTTTCTACCCAACGCCGTCCAGACAGGCCCCGGGCTGACGCTGTTGGAGGTAATTCCTTTCGGTCCCCACTCAAGGGCCATGCTGCGCGTCAAGCCGAGGAGCCCAGCCTTGCTTGCACAATAGGCTGCATGTTGATCGAGTGCGATGTGACCGGCTTGGCTGGCAACATTAACGATGCGGCCGGGTGGGGATTGGACTGTAGCGTTGCCACTCTTGTGCACATGTTTCGCGGCAAAGAATGCTCGTGCGAATGCCTGACTTGTGAGGGTTGGTCCGTAGAGGTTCACCATGTAGTGCTTCAAGCTGTCCTGTGGAGATGTCTTTTCGAATGGACTCAATGCAACGTACCCGGCGGCGTTGATGAGCATCGATGGGAATGCTGCTCGGTCTTGAGTAATGGCTTCGAATGCTTCCGCCACAGATGCTGGGTCGGTCACATCGCATGAATATGCTTTGACGCTGTCTTCTTCGCCTCTGCTCATCGTTCCGTAAACGCCATCAAGAATGGATTCAACTTTGTCGGCCTCGAATGGCGCATACAGAAGAGCAACTTTGGCACCTTGGGATCGCAAAAGCGTTCCAACACAAGAGCCGATGCCACCTATAAGAGCGATATACTGGTAAGAAACAACACATGACAAGGACTTGTCACTTTTCACTAGAGCTGATCACGCACCGATGCCGCCAGAGATGATGGCTAGGCGTGAGGAAAGCGCCATCTTAACGCAGACAAGTAAAGAACCGAGCTCGCTAATTTGTAATGATCAATTTCGAAATTTAGTTATTTGGTGGTTGTAAAATGCAGAAAGTGAGAGCTCGACGTGGCAAATGGACAAGTCGACGCCCCACTTCCTTGACATCAGCCTCGCTTGTGCAACAATTCATCCGTTTTCATCCGGGAGGACTTCATCCCTTTTCCTCCTAAACATCATCTCTCACAGGTAGACAACCGATTGAACATGTCGATAGCTGATGGTACACGCGCCGACAGTATTCATACACTCTTGACTGCTTCTGATACACAGCCGGTCGTGAGCTGTGCCACTGACCACCCTGGTTCGCCGCTCAATCGACAGTATATCTACGGAACAAGCGCATTAGATGCCAGTCTACCCTGGTCTAGCTCGTTGGCGGATACAATATCACGGGGTCACACGAACCCTACTCGACCATTTCGCAGCGTATGCGCCACTCGACCCGACGGACCATGGACCTCCGCGCTGAAAGATCCAATGCAATCTAGTACGGTCCACAGACCCTACTCGTGCAGCAATTCAGTGTCACAAATTCTTGGTGTAAGAGATACCAGTTGAGCCTCTGAACACGGGACGTCAAGCCGCAACCTCAATCTTGCTTCTTGACTTTCGGAGCACGTCCAAAAGTACAACGGACTTGACGGCCAGGCAGATGGACCTCTGAGAACATGATCAAGTAAGTGTATGTATACTATGTCCTACAATCCTCTTATATCATTCCCTTTCTTTGGTCTAAGAACAGAACTTTCACCATCCTCACACGACCTTCCCTTCACGTCTCCAAAACTAGCACGCACGTCATGCAACTTCTCTCACTCATCGCCGCGGCGAGTGCGCTGGGCTTCGTGTTTGCAGCTCCAAGCAAACTCGCCAAACGCGCCGGCAAGATGCAATGGGTTGGTGTGAACGAGAGCGGCCCCGAGTTTGGTGACGGCATTTTCCCTGGACGCTACGGCACTGAGTTCATCTGGCCGACCCTGTCTACATATGACACATTCATCGCGAGAGGTTTCAACACTTTCCGGATCAACTTCTACATGGAACGCCTGATCCCCGACAAGTTGACAGGCACTCCAGACCCTGGATACTTGCGCAATCTCACCGAGCAGGTCAACTACGTTACGAGCAAAGGAGCCTATGCGATGATCCAGCCCCACAACTACGGACGATACTACAAGGAGATCATCACAGACACGAGTGGCTTCCAGAAATGGTGGCAGACCGTGGCTTCACAGTACAAGGACAACAGCAAGGTGATCTGGGACACCAACAATGAGTACAACACAATGTCCACACAACTCGTTGTCGATCTGAACCAGGCGGCCATCAATGGAATCCGAGCTGCCGGCGCGAAACAGGTCATCAATGTAGAAGGCAATGGTGAGTAACTTGCAATCCTGATCCCTAGACCATTGAGTTTCTCGCTGCTCAAATTATCGTGCAATGGCGTCAATTATTCAAGCTGATGCTTCCTAGCCTGGACCGGTGCCTGGACTTGGACCACATCCAAGGGAACTGACGGCAAGACCAACGCGTGAGTCACCTTGGAGGGCTACATAAACCGACGAGATGTTTGAAGCTGACCATCTCCATAGTGACTTGATGGGGTCTCTCACCGACCCTGAGAACAAACTTGTTTACCAGATGCACCAGTAATGCACCCAATACACCCACACTGCAGGATGAGTGCTGACAACTCTCAGGTACCTCGACACCGATGGCTCTGGCACCTCTCCGCTCTGTGTTTCCGCCACCGTTGGTTCCGAGCGTCTTGTCGCGGCTACCAAGTGGCTTCGTGACAACAAGAAGATCGGTCTTATTGGCGAGTTTGCCGGCGGCGTTAACGCCCAGTGTCAAGCTGCGATCACGGACATGCTGAAGTACATGAACGATAACTCCGGTAAGGATTCCCAAATGTAGGCCGGTTTTGAAGCGGTACTGATATGGTCATCACCCAGATGTTTGGCAAGGTGCTCTTTGGTGGGCCGCAGGACCTTGGTGGGGTGACTACATGTATGGTCTTGAGCCGACCGACGGAGTGGCATACAACGCCTATATGCCCATCTTGCAGTCTGCCTTTGCTGTTTCGGGCCCAAGCCCGACCACTACGACGGCTAGAACGTCGACCACTACGAGCAGGGCCACGACTGCGCCGACGACTACCACCCGCGCCACTTCCGCTACCAGCACAAGGACCAGCTCAAGCCCAGCTCCGACCGGAAACTGTGCCGCCAAGTGGGGCCAGTGTGGTGTAAGTATTTAAGTGTTATCAATTTCAGCAGCTGAGTACATAAGCTGACCATGTTTTAGGGCATTGGATTCTCGGGAGCGACTTGCTGTGTCAGTGGGTCTACCTGTAAGAAGACGAACGACTATTACTCGCAGTGCTTGTAGGGAACGATCGAGACATCAACTCTGTGGAGCTCAGGAGCCTTCAATTCGAGGCCCATGATCGCATGCAGGGCAATTGAGTGACATGGCGTGTTTCCTTTCGCAGCCTGTGGAATTTTCACTGTTGATATATCTGTCCGACCCTAGAGGCAAAGAAGATATTTGGCGACCATGAGCAAATTGACATCAATCCTTTTACGCTGCTCACAATTGTATACTTTAGCCAAGGATGCCACACCACGTGTGTCAGACGTCGGTACTCAAAGCAATAAAACACGTGGAGTCGATCATCACGACGATGATCCCATGAGGCAAGACCTGACACCCTGGCCTCCATCGCCAGAGCCTATTCTACCGCTCTGTAAAGCAGTACATCGGCACAATCCTTATCCCTACCGTCTCTTTTCTCAAGGGCTGCGTCACCTCACGCTTCCCAAGTCAAGCACAACGTGCCACGACACGGTGGCTGGAACTTATAAGCGCCTTTCACAAGCCAAGCACTCGGCAAAACTTGTGTGGATTCCTTCTTCTGGGCTTCCGGTCTTAACACGGTCAAGCCATGCACCTCGGAAGAACAAGAGTGCGAAGGAAATGGACGATTCCCCCATGTTTCTCTCCGCACTTCCCCCATTTCCCCTCGTTTGTCTTAAAGTCTAAGACCCACAGTTAGGATGCGAGTCAGTTTTCTATACCGTCTTTCGATATCTTGACATGGAACATTTTTCTTGCGGTACGCGGCTCAAGTGGCCTTGTCGGAGTCTGGCTTCGATCCAAAGTGTAAGAGAAGTAGCAGAATTAGATCTGATCGATAGCTGATCTGGTCCAATGAGTTGTCGGTCAAGTCTGCGTTTACCACCAAGAGTCAACAAACGCGACTTATCCGTGCCCAGGAAGTAAGACAAGCAAAGCTGCGTTCCGGGAATAAAGTTCACCTCCTCTCACGTGCTACCGCGTGCATGTTCGCCGCTTGTAAGCCACCCGGCATTGCAGATCTGGAAATGCGAGACGACGCAATCGCAGGGATTGGCAGTTCTTGGAGATGGAGGATGGCCGAGCCAGAGACCCATTAATTACTCGACCTTGTCGCCCTTTGACAATTGCTTCCTTGACACGCTCGACACTGAGTTTCCAATCTCTCATCGCTGTCTTGAAGAGAACAATATGAGGTCTTGCTACGGTCGAGGAGCGCCTTTGCGCTGGGCGGTATACGCTGCCTGTTTGTCGGCATTCTTGTTCTTTGGGTGAGTCTTCCCGAGGCCACTTCCAGCCTATGCCTTTGCCAGATCACTTCTAACGCGGCTTCAACAGTTACGATCAAGGTGTCTTGTCGGGACTTCTAGAAAACCCTTCCTTCCGCGAACAGTTCGGCGACCCCGACGATGTCATCACCGGCATCACTGTCGCCAGCTACTGCCTGGGCGCCCTTTTCGGATGTCTGATCAGTTTTGCGGTTGGAGATATGCTTGGGCGCCGATACATGATCTGGCTGGCAATGGGTCTCATCATCGTCGGCGCCTCATTGCAAACGTCGGCTCACAATCTTGCACACCTCATCGTTGGCAGGATCATCACGGGACTGGGTACCGGTATTGACTCGTCGACGGTACCTATGTATCAAAGTGAGCTTTCAAAGCGTGAATGGCGTGGGCGTCTGGTGTCTTGGGAGATTCTGTTCATCGGTATCGGTATTGTCATTGTAAGCCTTTGTCCAAGATCTCGTAACTCAGTGTCAAACCTGCTGACAATATTCACAGGCCTACTGGATCGATTTCGGCTTCTCGTTCCTGGAAGGTCCAGCTTCGTGGCGCACACCAATCGCAATTCAGCTCATTTTCGCCATCACTGTGGTCTTCATCGTCTGGGGCCTGCCGGAGTCTCCGCGATGGCTGGCCAAACGCGGTCGCATGGACGAAGCACTCGAAGTCATCTGCGCCATCAACGATCTTCCGCCGGATGATCCGTATGTGGTCTCCGAAATGGAGTCGATCCGTCAAGTTCTTGCACTTGAGCAGAACGAGGGTGCACAAAAGTGGACATCTGTCTTCAAAACGGACGTTCTGCAGACGAGAAGACGCGTTGGCCTGGCGTGGTTTGGCCTGTTCATGAACCAGCTCTCTGGCATCAATCTTGGTAGGTTGGCGAGGATTCATCGACATTCTGATCTTGAAGTGGCTTTCGCTAACGAGTTTTTTTTTAGTCGTCTACTACCTTCCATCGGCTTTGAGTCAATTTGTTGAGTTGCCTCGTAGCACTACATTGTTGATCGCTGGATTCATTCAGCTGTGAGTACATGAGAACTTTTCGATGCTCCCGCCAATCCAAAGCTTACTGACCATCCACAGGATGTTCCCAATCGGTAACCTTCTTCCCGCGCTCGCTCTTGATCGAATCGGTCGCCGATGGACCATGATCTGGGGTTGTGCCGGTCTTTCGCTGTGCATGATGTTCTTGGCAGCTCTGCTCAGCACCGGTGAGAAGGCACCCGCATCTGCAGCAGTGGCCTTCTTCTTCCTGTACATGTTGATCTTTGGAGGAACGATCAACGTTGTTCCCTGGGGTGAGCTTGGAGTTCCGATGTAGAGTTCCGAGAAGCATACTGACGTCTTTCACAGTTTATGGACCGGAAATTCTACCACTTGAGGCACGTACTCGCGGCACTGCTATCTCAGTGTCGGCTCATTGGCTTTGGAACTTCTTCATCGTGATGATCAGGTGAGTGTTGAATCGTTGTTTGACCACCAGCATGGCAACTAACATACCATCACGCAGCCCTGTATTGATCAGTCGCATTGGCTGGCGCACGTACTTGATCTTCATGGTGCTGCTAGCGCTCTTCATCCCGGCCATCTATTTCTTCTATCCTGAAACCTCTAATCTCAGCCTCGAAGATATCGACCTGATTTTCTTACCTGTCGAGATGGGAGGACTCGGCGGAAATGCTCGTATCCGCATGACGCCGCAGATGGCTGCTGAGCGTGTTGCAGCGAGAGGCCTGAGCAAGGGAGATATTGCTGAGCAGGTGGAAAAGGCCAAAATGAGTGAGGAGAGGATCTCGGGTTGAAACGCTGGCATACTCACGACCAAGAGTATGCGGTCGGCGAGGTACTAGGTGTTGTGTAGTAGCAAGTTAGTCCAGTATGAGTCCAAACTAGGTCTTCTCGTGAGTTCATCCTGCCTCCTGTGACGTGATTGGTTTTACGAGCATCTCGATTCGCCACGAAATGACTACTAGAGAACGGAGTAGAGAGTCTGATGCATGGATAATATTGTAGGAATGTGAAGAAATGTGAAGGTCGACAAGGTTGTCCCCGCGGCACCTGGCTGGCTCAGGCGGAACGCCTCTTAGGAACGGGAGACGGAAGACTCCATACGATCAACGTAACGCCCCGGCCTCGCGTGGTTGGAGCTGCCTGCCTGTCGGTGCTATACCATACCTCACCAACCACACGTGTTGAATACCTATCGCGCTGCTTTTGCGCGAACAAGACCAGACTGGCGCTGGCTTGAATGGAGCAGTGGAACGTACCGCCTACTCGACCACGAGCACCACGACCCTGAAGCATCTCTCGTCCATTACGCGCATCACATACACTGGCCGACTTCCAGGCCGACATATAAACCAACTCGACATACCACACGTTAGAGCGAACGTCGCATGATCTCGTCCACCACCGCGTCTGCATCACCCGCGCCTTCCCTTCTTGTATCATGTCGCGCCCTCCTCCACCAAACGGCTACCACCGCAACCCGAGCAATGGCTCCAACCCGACCCTACACATGTCCAGCTCCAATAGCGCCATGAACCCACAGTCTCGTCTGGGTACACCACAGGCGCAGCAGCGTCCGCCGTCGTCTGGTGCTGCATCGCGCGCTGAACGCTTCGAGGACGAGAAGCGGCGCATCATCGAGTCCTGTTTCAGCAAGGTCGACGCCAATGGCCAGCTGAGCGAGAGCTACATCACGCATATTCGGATCCAAGAAGACTCCGTACATTCTTCCTCGCCGCCGCCTCCCGACAGTCCGCCCGAGAATAGAAAGCCTCGGCTCATTATAATTGCGGTAAGGAGTACTGGACGAGTCCGCATGCACAAGGCACGGGAGAACAACAACGGCAGTTTCAGCATTGGCAAGACGTGGAACTTGGAGGAGTTGAGCGCGATTGAGAGTTTTTCGAACAGTGCTCTGCCGCCGAAGGATGATCGTGAGGCGCAATATCGGTCGTGGGCCGGAGGGCTTGGATTTATTGTTACGATTACGAAGCCATACTATTGGCAAGCGGGTACAAGTAAGGAGAAGGATTTCTTCATCGCCAGTGCGGTCAAGATCTACAGGAAGTACACCAAGGGCTTGATCCCAGAGCTTCGCGGCTTCGATGAACACAACCAAGCTGTGATGCTCGGGGTGCCACCTGGACCACCACCATCCCAGGCACCCGGATCTTCACATAGCCCAAGGCTACCCAGCGGAGATGTTGGAGCGCCGTCGCCACCTCAGCCTCCTTTTGCGCAAGGACAGCGACCGCAGAGTCGGGAAGATGCCCGTATGCGAGGCTCACCGGGACCATCACAGAATCAGTTTGGTCAGAGACCATCCGAATCTCCAGCTAGACCTTCACAACCTCAGCAAATGCAACAAGGACGACCTGGTCATCCATCGCCTGTGCCAAGGTCGAAACCGAGTTCGGAACGCATGAGGTCGAAAAGTCGTGAACCAAGCAGGCCCGGCATGCGTTCTGGTCCTTCCCCTGGGCCAGGGCCAGGTCGAGGGCCACCACCACCTTCGGGCTATCCAAATGGCCCGAGTCAGCAGCGTTCCCAAGCTAATCTACGATCTGAAAGCCCCGCAGTGTCAGCCATCTCGTCAAGCAGTAGGGAGGCGGCGCCGAGTGCTTTGCAACCACGGTCACGAAGTCCCCCTCGGCAGAAAAGCTTTGAACGATCTACTAGCAACGCGCCACAAGAGAGAACCCGAGGGGTATCTCCGTCTGGGGCGAATGGCGGGCCACCAGTTGCTTCTGCAGGTGCCGCTGCGGGCGCTGCTCTTATGAATAGCACGAGGCAACGATGGCAGCAACAGCAGCAGCAGCAGCAACAACAACAACAGCAACAAGAAGAAGAGCGGCCTCAACAGCCGCAACAGCCACAGCCGCCACCACACAGACAGCTGCCAGTCGTTCAGCCTCCTACACATCGCAAACAACCTTCCATCTCTCAGCTCCCGCCATTGGAAACTACACAATCGAACAGGAGCGGCTCTCAGCGCCCTCGTCCTGATGGCCGCCAACCTCAAGTTGCACAGAGTGGAGTGTCATCTGCTGGCGTAGATCCCAGCGATGCAGCGACGATCAGTGGGATGAACTCCTTCTATGGTGCAGAACCGACTACACCAGCCGAAACGCCCGCACTAGAGCAACCTTCGTCGCCACTGACTCCAGAACGGTCAAGGAAGCGGCCTCAGTTCGATTCCAGAGCTTCGGAAGTTAGCGCCGATCTCCGACCTCCGCCATTGAAACAGAGTGGCCGACAGTTGGATGGTGGCAGCACTTCCGCCGCATCGAACGCAGGATCAGCCATTGGTGTTTCCCGTGAGCATTCAGTAGTTTCGACGCCATCTCACGAAGAACCACCAGAGATCAAGCCTCTTGCTGTGCAGAAACCTTCCGAGACAAACATCAGCATGCCTGGCGCGTTTGTTCCCTCTCCACAAGGTCCATCGCCTCAGGTCACCCCTGTTGTGACGCCTGTTGCTGAGAAGGAGCAGGCAGAGGCTGAGGCCCAGCCAGCACCAGAAGCAGAACCTGTTGCCGAATCTCAGTCAGGCGATGCGTTCCGACCAGGTCTTGGGCCGATGGTCAAGAAACGTGCTCCTGCTGGCGGAGCAGCGGACCGATTCAGAAAAGCAGCATTTGCGGCCAGTGCATTCAAGCCGCGACCTGGTGGCGCTGCTGAACGCATCTTGAAAGCAAAGGCGGAGAAGGAGACTGGCGCCACCAACGAAGCAGATGGAATCACGGGCGTGTTCAGACCGCACGCGCAGCAGAAGGAAGAACCAGCCGTGACTCCTGAGCCACAACCCGTGGCAACTAGCGCCCCGACGCTTGAAGTGACATCTCCTGTATCGCCTTTACGCATGCCTTCGTCAACGATGAGAGGAGAGGTTGGAGTACAATTGGCGGACGGCGGCCCAGTGAAGGCTGCCGACGTCAAAGAGCCTGTTGAGGTCATCGAACCTGAAGAAACGCCTGAAGAAAACGAAGAGACGCAGCTCCGCACCCCACAAGTCAAAATCAAGCGCAGAAGTCTACAGCAGGAAAAGTACCTTGGTGAGCTTGGCATCGACAAGTCTATCTTGGAAGGTAAGGGCATCGAGTTCGAGAACTTACTTCTGGACTTCGGATGGGGCGATGGTGCTCGTCAACCCAAGCAAATTGCCGACTTCGAAAACGATGTAAAACGTCAGCTCGGGCGGGTAGAGGCTGGCTCGTGGCTTTCGCAAGCCGACAACGCTAGAGAAGACAAGGTCACACACGTCGAAGCACTACTTGACAAAGCCATTGCCGAGTGCGACGAGCTCGAGGGTCTCCTGACCTTGTACAGTGTCGAGCTCGGCTCACTCAACGAAGATATTCAATACATCGAGGCGCAGAGTCAAGGTCTGCAGGTACAGAGTGCCAACCAGCAGCTTTTACACACTGAGCTCACTGGATTGATCGAGACAATCTCCCTTAACCGATCAGTTTTGGAGCCTTTGCGCTACAGCGATATCGCCGATCCAGCCGGTCTTGAAGAAGTCGAACACAGCTTGGTCAAATTGTACCAGGCTATGGTCACCATGGACCCATCCGTACGATCAACCACCACGCGTCCTAAGAGTCGTCTCGGAGATGACGGGACCGAGTTGTCTCGTATGGCTGCCCTACGAGAGAAGAAAGAGATGTACTCGCATGAGAGTAAGACTTTCTGCAAGCGTCTCTTGCAGCATCTCGACTTCGCTTTCACATCTTCCATCAACAGCGCGAAGGGACAGACCATGAAGCCTATCGGAGATGGCAGCATGTCTCGCCTGAACAAGGATGCTTTCACCAACGCAAGGACAGGTCTTTGGATCTACAGCCCGCTGGTTCTCTTCTCCAAGGAACTGAACATGCCAGCATGGCAGGCGATATTGGAAGTCTACCACTCCCGCGCGAGGGTCCTCTATGCCGACAGCTTCAAGGAGAACATTGCCGGCTGGAAACGTGCGGCACGCAAGCCGACAGGGGAAGAATCAGAGCTTCTTTTTACGCACATTGAGAAGGAGGCTGCCGAGGCTGGTGGCAGCGGTCTCGGCAGTACTGCACGCAAGATGACAATCAAGCGATCCCACACACTGGCAAAGACCCTGCGAAACGCATCAGGTGACAAGAAGAGTGCCAGTGAGATTCGCAACCACGGCTCTTCGCTCATGGCTTGCGAGGTATTCGCAGGCGCCATGGATGAAATGGCACCTCTTATCAGCCAGGAGCAGAACTTTGTTGTCGACTACTTCCACGCTACCAGTCTTGAGACGCTTGACTTTGTGGATGTTGTCACATCGACACCACCGGAGAGACGTCGCGGCACTAACCTACTTGCTTCCAAACCGATGGACCCCGATCGTGAGATGGCCCGACGGGTCACTGGCGTCATGGACGAGATCTTCTCGTTCTTCACCCAGGAGACGTCGGTTCTACTCGATTGGGCGGTGTCTTCAGACCCCATCCAGGGCGTGGGTGTTCTTGTCGCGCTTAGCAAGCACTCGTTCTATCTCGCGGATACTGCACAAGAATATCTCCTGCAGCTTCTGGACCAGCTGTCCATGCGTCTGCAGACTCTCTTCGCCAAGTTCGTTGATGACCAGATCCGCGCGATCGAGGAAACCAAGGTCAAGATTCACAAGCGTAAGGGTGTCATCGCTTTCATGCGAATCTTCCCACACTTCAGCGCAGCTGTGGAGAACGTCTTCTCTTCCGTCGCGCGTGCCGACTACGATGGTCAGAGCGAGAGTGTTGCAGAAGTCAGGAGACTGGTCGACGACGCCTACTCGCGCATCAACCGCAGCATGTTCGACAGTCTCAAAGTCATTGCCAAAGAGTCTCCCACTGCCGGTGCTCCAGGTGGTGCACACACTGCGGCGGCTCGTCAAGGCGGTGCTGACGATCCAGAAGACAAGGAGATGTTGAACTACAACGTCTTGCTGATCGAGAACATGAACCACTACATCGAAGAGGTCGACGACGGCGGACGCGAGGGCGTGCTTTCCGAGTGGAGAGGCCGCGCAATGGTGGAGAGGCAGGAGGCCTTGGAGGCTTACGTTGGGCGGGTGGTGCGGAGACCGCTCGGCAAGCTCTTGGTAAGTCCATACATGTGGCAAACGAACAGAAACCCCCACAGCGTTACTAACACAATTTCCTCCAGGACTTCGTCGAAACCCTCGAGTCCCAACTCGCCTCCAACCCGGGCAACCCCGCCGCCATCGCGTCACGCACCACTTTCTCTCGCAAGACCTGCCGCCACTTCCTGGCGGACAACTACAACGCCAAGGAAGTGCGCAAAGGCATCGACACTCTGCGGCGGAGAATCGAGAAGCACTTTGGCGATGTCGAGGGCGAGAGCGCGAATGTTTCGCGCAACTTGGTCGGTTTTGTATGCGCCGAGGCGCAGAAGTGTTACGAGGGCACTCTGGAGAGAACGGAGCGGCTGATGGCTGCCGTGTACCCTAACACTGAGGGCGAGAAGAATGTGGAAATTGATTTTGGGAGGGAGGATATTAAGAGTGGGTTTAGGCGGTGATGATGAGGTGAGGTGAGGTGAGGTTGTGTGTGTGAAGGTGTTGAAGGATTGAGGTGGGCTTGCTTTTTTTCGTACATACGCTTTTCACGGCCTCTTCTTCCTTCTCTCTCTCAGGAGAGATTCATGGAATGAGATGGGATCAGATGGCATGGCATGGCATGGCATGGAGATCTTCTCGTTCTTGTATAGTCATGATGGAGTAATGAAGATGGGGATATGATGATTCTGTGGATTCGATTTTTTCATCCGTTCTCTCGTCCACATTTGACTTTTTTAATCTTGGGCGCCAATGGTACGAGCTCGCTTCTGTCTCTTCGGATCGACGAGGTGAAGGCACTGATCGCTGACGATCAAGGACATTTTTGGCGTTTTGATCAATGTTATGAAACCCAGCCGCGCGGCATCTTGTAACTCACCAACATTGCCAAGCAGATATCGAGCATTTGGATGGTCTTCCTATGCCGGGACGAGACGAGGCGAGGGTTGGATTTTCATGTCTAGAAATCACACGTGGATGTATTTATTTTCGGCCCAAGTGCGACCAGAATACATGTAATTAGACACGTTGACGCGAAAAAGGGCGGCAAAGAATCGATTCGCTGCCAGGTTTCTATTCATTTGGCCTGCAAGTGTAACACCTAGTCTTGAAACGCGCAGGCTGGCGGCGTCGAAAGTGACAACTTGTTTCGGGCGTAAGCACAAAATTACCAGAAACAACAAGGGCGGCAAATCGATTCGTCACCAGGGTTTTTTTATCACTTGTACTTCGGTGATGAAACACGTAGGCTAGACTGGCAGCAACGACAATGGTACTGTAGCCGCGAGGACTAGCGCTTCTTTCTTGGACCACGTGTGGTTCTTCTGCCCTCTCCAGTATCAGCGAGCCCGATTAGGTACTACGCGTATATATGGTACTTGGTACTCTGATACATGTAGCTACCTCTGTGAGGGCGTACCTAGTTGAGCTCGGCACAGCGATAGAGTTCTACACGATAAGGCATCAACCAACAGCCTTTTGCAGTGTGTGCTCCCTCTCCCATGGTGGATCGCATGATCTCTCGATCGCGAAGTCCAGTCAGTCATCAAAAGCGCGACCGGTGAAAGTGTACATCAACTTTCTGCAGCTTGCCTTCGGCTCTTCCGATAGACGCAGAAAAGGGCGTACTGTAGTAGCAAGCGTCCAACCCTCTGACTCATCATCATTTCGTGGATGCCTGAGGGAAGACAGGGAACCGTGGCGTGGCGTGGCTTTAGGAGAATAAAAAAAGAGGGTTTCGGCCGGTGTCTACATGTAGGTAGGATGAGGGTGAGGTGAGGTGTGGTGATGTGCCAACCAACCCACATGCCGTGCGTGGCTACTGCTGCCAGATGACTCCGAAACAGAGTTTCTCTGCGCGCGGTGTCGGTAGGGTTCTGGCTAGGTTCGCACGAGGAGGAGGACCATGCGTTGCATGTGCATTGGGAAGTAGTATGACTCTAGGAGGAGGCTTGGTATAACTCTTAGGACTCAGCCTTGTGTGTGCGTGCTGCGCCGAGAAGGCTGGAGCGTGCCGGCTCGGTCTACGCGGAGGGCCAATACACGGAGTGACGGGGAACTAATACAGTACTCTTCGCACTACTAATAATGGTGACGATGAATTGATGATGGCGTGTGGGTTGGATCGTTCCGTTGTGTTGCTGAGTTTCACGCTAATTGGGTTTCCGTGGACTACAGTCATTATCGCAAGCGTCGCGACATCAGCACAGCCGCAAATGCGATTGATTGCTGGCTTTGCCTGCGCCTCGCACATGAGATGCCACCAACAACCCACATGCACACAGAGGAGGCTAAGGCCGAAGCGAGAGCAGGGGAAACTTGGTACGCAGCGACGGTGGTGGTGGCGCGTATTGATTGATCATGAGATGCAAACACAACAACCAGACAAGGAACACGAGTGCCTCCCGAGCCAGTGGGACAAGGCTTCTAGCGGCGACTGGTTTGAAGGGTGTAAGTTCAAGTTCGTCAAGACAAGACTCGGCGTGCGGCAGTCGTCTTCCATGCTTTCTCGGTGCCATCACCATCCTCACCATCAGTCATCAGACTGCTTCGCCAATAGCATCACGTCAATGGTTCACCGGCGCTGCCCGTCTCGGCTTTCGACGGCCAAGGAGTTGGTGAAGACGGGTACGGGTGCGGATGACGAACAGATACGGCAGACACGGTAGGGTACGAGGATACATGTATAGCAGCAGGACTAGCAAGTTCTTATCCACCGTCGCCGCCAGGCTGCCACTTGCTGCAAGACGAGGCGGACTAACGAACATGACGTGCAGGCGAGATGCAAGCTGCGCCGCTCATTTGAGGACGAGAGGGTGTGTAAAAGCCCCCTGCTGATCCTCTTCGCCTCCGAGTCTGCAGTAGTCGTGCATTGTAGTCATATCCTAGGGGTGTCCATGGTCTTGCGGTGAGGGGAGTGTTGTAAAGGCGTGGTTAGGTATGATGTTGACACGATATGTCCAACGAGCATACTTTCGATTGGCATGTGTCAGCGATCGAAAAAAAAAAAAGGCAACCTACATACAGTACATGACCTTACGACGGCCGTTAACCGTTTGCCTGAAGCTTGTGCTCCAGACGATTCATGGCCAAGGTAAGGCAAGCCGCAGTCTGCAGTCTGCACGCATTATTACAGTGCATGAGTTTAGCGGTGCACGCGCTCTGCCCTCTGCCTCAGCTGCCAGGCGCCAGGCGCGACTGAGCAAGGTTTCCTGGCACTCGCTGGGCTGGGCAACGTTGGTCGACTCGGCCCCCACCAGTTCACTCACCTCACTCACTCCAGTTCGGCCGCCCAAGCATTGCCACCCTCATCCCGGTCGACTCCTCATCATGAACCCATCAGTGATACGCCATCCACACAGGCGGCGTCGCAATCGAGTCCGTCGGGGGCCAGCCCGCCCGTGACCGACACCAGACAAACTGATCGCGCCGTGTCTGCCTGCTTGCCTCGATTTGCCCTGCCCTTCCGTGCGTGCCTAAGCCCCCCAAGACACCCCAGTCCTCGACCACACTCAATCGTGGTCTGCAGGTAGGTACCGACACTTCCATTCTATATCATCTCCTTCTGGCCCGCCTCGTCGCCTTGCCATTCCTTACTCCTCCAATCCCACTCAACCACTGAACCTATTCGCCGCCTTGCTATCAACCCAAGCATCGCTGCCCAAACCCATCACCATTACGGCCTTGACACACTACTACTGGTCCAGCTTGCCGTCGAGGCAGGCCTTACATACCGCCACCATGCCGTCCTCCCGCGCTTCCAAACCCATCATCATCCCCGCCACCCAAAAGCCTTCTCACAACCTACACCACTCGAACCTCTCGCCTTCTACTCCACCTTCACCAAAGCAAGTCCGCTTCGCCCACCCATCGACTGAACTAGCTTCTCGCCCTCTCACCCCTCAAGAAGCATGGTCACTCTACCACTTCGAAACACATGCCCGAGCCTGCCACTCATGTGACGGCCGCTCGCTCTGTGCCACCGGCTACGACCTATCACAAGACGTTCGAGTCCACGTCTGGAAGCACGACAAGCAACTGTGCAGCACCCGCCCGGACAGCGAAGGCCGATGGGTCCGAGTCGAAATCCCCCACGGCTACGGCTGGACCAAAGCCATGCTCGGCATCGAGCGCACACGTTCGACCGAGAAGTCCAAGCCCAAGAAGTCAACCACCAAGAGTGCTCCCGTCGTCAGCTATGAACCCGAACCTCGCTCAGCGCGGAAGACGGCGGAACCACCCCGCAGCAGCAGCCGCGACCACAACAACGTCTACGTCGAACCTGCACGTACACCCAAAGACGGCGAGAAGCGATCTCGCCACAGGCCTGAGCGGTACGAAGTCGTCGAGGTGGCTCCCAAATACGAACCAGGCGGGCCAGTGCGCCTGCCTGAGAGGGCGAAGAGGGGTAGTCTGTATGAGAGCGACATGCGACGACCTAGACGGGAGTACAGGATTGAGGAGAGGGCTCCTGAGAGGGGACAGGATCGAGAGCGGGTCGAGAGGGAGAGCGAGAAGGACCGGGAGGAGAGGCATGAGAGGCGCCGTCGAGAGCGCGAGCGCGAGTGGCGAGACGGAGGTCGTTGAGGGGGTTTGGTGTTATCGGTCTTGCGTGATCGAGAGGGAGAGTGAATTGCGACGAATGAGGGCCGGTCCCTTTCTGCTTTTGTGTTCTGCTCTGACCATGTTTTTGCTTTCTTGGCTAGTGTTCGGTGACTCGGCTCAGAAAGGAAGGAAGGAAGGAAGGAAGGAAGGAAGGAAAGATACCCATGAGTTTTCAATGCTCTGTTTAGTCATAGCGAGGCTGGATCACCGCGATGATACGGCGATGGCTTACCACATAATACGAAGTGTTTGAGTTCAAGAAGCAATCGATATATTCACTTGGAAATTCTATTCAGTACCACTTGATCCGGTGCAAATAAGTTCGGCAACTCACGGAGGCGCATGCAAGTTTCTGTGGGCATTCCACGATACAAGAGTTATGATCGGTAGGGTAACAGCCGCCAATGATTTTAGTTTTGGTCTGGTGGGTGGGTTCGAGTCTGCTCGATTTGCTTTTGTTGTGTGGACACGATTGTTGACTACGAAGTAGCTGCTTCACACGAGTGTTGCAGCTCGACACACTTCGTTCAGATTAACTCAGAATGCTACCACCGAGACCTATATGATTACCCATAGCATTGTACAAGCCACTCAATCAACCAATCAATCAATCAATGTGTCAATAATGGCATCTGTGGATCCGGACGGTAAGGAATGGACTCGGGTGACCATGTGTATATACCCCAACCCTAACCCTCATCACAACATGCTCGAGTCATCCCGTGGGCCGATTTGTCCCGCGGGCTGGTATGGACAATGTCGGCGACAGTCGGACAGGGAGATTGCAAGAGGGTTGATTAGGAAATACTCGATTCAATAGTCTGTTTGTCTTTGGATGAGGCAGCCACTATCAGTCCCAGGTAAAGTGATGTACTGTGCACTCCATACGCCGTGGTTACTGCACATCGACAGGTAATGATGTGACTGTTGGATGGGATTCGCCGTATCGTCGCAGTACTTGTCGCAGCGATTAGAATCACAACAAAAAACAAACATACTGTAGAGACCAGTTCGTCCACCGGGTTTGGTGGGTGTTGCAGTCCGGAAGACATCCGGACCAGAGTGCACGAGCACCGCCAACCTCCAAGGGACTCTTTTAGCTTCCCAAACCTTCCCCGCAAGGCGGAGGTGGAGAAAAGAGGGCAGATCGCGGGCCTACGGCTCGAGCGACTGGTCAGCATGCAATAACAAGGCAAGCAAGCATCGCAGGAACAGAGCTCGTAGCCGCCGAGGTCGCCTAGAAACAAGAGTCAGGATATTCGCATGCTCTCTCGCTCTCTTTCTTCGAGGTACAAAAGACTTCTCTCCATTATCGAGCCGGCTCATCATCCTCAGTCCACTGTTGCATCCATTGAACGCCCAGCGGAAGCCGTTGAACCATTCGACGCGGGGTCTTCCGTCGAGAGAGAGAGAGAGAGAGAGCTCCAATCCCCCCAGGTGCATCATGTGAGCTGCCTCCCAATCCCACTGCCAACAGAAAGTGCCCTGACGGGCATAATCGGGGCATGTATCTTCCCGAGGGTATTCGGGCACCAAGCCGAAGCATGTTGTTGCAGCTGCGCACTTTACCATGGCTCATGCCTTTGTGATTCTTCTCTCCCCTTCAAGAGCGACTACTTCCCAGAGCTGCTAAGACTGACCGACTAGATCATTCAAGAAGACCACGAGCTATACCCTCCCGAGACATTGACGAGCTTCCGTGAATTGCTAGCTCTTACCCTCGAGAACAACATAGCTTAGCTAGACATCTGCCAGCAAGCTGTTCGACCCGACCGTCTTGTTCTTCGACAACACCACCCCTCCTCCTCTAGACAAGATGAGCTCCGCAGTGGAAGCGGCCAAGAGGAAGGCCGAGGGCGCGGTCAACACTGCCAAAGATGTCGCCGCAGAGACGCCTGCAGCGCTGGAGAAAGCCAAAGACAACCCCAAGCAGGCAACACAGGAAGCTCTCCGCTCACCACTAATGCGCACAGCTCTGCCCTTCATAAACGGCGGAGCTGCGGGCATGGTCGCCACGACAGTCATCCAGCCAGTGGACATGATCAAGGTCCGCCTGCAGCTGGCCGGCGAGGGTGTCAAAACTGGCCCCAAGCCAACTCCCTTGAGTGTCACCCGCGAGGTCATAGCCGCCGGCCGTGTGATGGACCTCTACACCGGTCTGTCGGCCGGTCTCCTCAGACAAGCTGTCTACACCACCGCGCGAATGGGCTTCTTCGAGACTTTCATGAAGAAGCTCACTGCTCGCGCCGAGGGCAAGGGCCAAAAGATTGGCTTCGCCGAGCGTGCGGCTGCCGGTTTGTCGGCCGGAGGTATCGCCGCCATGCTCGGCAACCCGGCCGATCTAGCGCTCATCCGCATGCAGTCCGACGGCCTCAAGCCTCGAGAGCAGCGCGCCAACTACCGCGGAGTCTTCGACGCCCTCATCCGCATCACCCGCAGCGAGGGCGTCGGCGCGCTGTGGAGCGGCGCCACCCCGACCGTCGTCCGCGCCATGGCCTTGAACTTCGGCCAGCTGGCGTTCTTCTCCGAGGCCAAGAACCAGTTGAAAGACACCAGTCTGAGCCCTCGCGTGCAGACTCTGACGGCGTCGGCCACGGCTGGGTTCTTCGCGTCGTTCTTCAGCTTGCCGTTTGACTTTGTCAAGACTCGCTTGCAGAAGCAGCAGAGGGGTCCCGATGGGCGTCTGCCGTATCGCGGCATGATTGACTGCTTCCAGAAGGTCATTAGGGAGGAGGGCCCGTTGAGGCTGTACCGTGGCTTCAGCACGTACTATGTGCGCATTGCGCCGCATGCGTAAGTCTTGATCGTTTGTGTGTCTTGTTCGGTATGAATTGCCTGCTAACTTGAGTTTCCAGGATGGTGACTTTGATCGTCGCGGATTACCTCAACTTCATCACTAAATGAGCGGCTCCAGTTGAAGGGACCTGACACATATGACTGATGACTTTTGGATGGATGGACTGGAGAGAGTTGTGACGAGAGATGCCTGATAATACTTGATACCTTCCGCGCGGCCATGAGTGAAGAGCATGGGCATTTGGCGTTTTCTTTTGGGTTGGACCTACTGGATGTGAATAGAAGTTCGTAGGTACCTATGCTGCAATGGAATTGCTTTTGACAATTGTGTCTTGGTTACTGTCGTGGTGCTTAAGTGTCCATTGCAGTGTTGACCTGATGTGATTATTTCGATGGCATGGAAGTTAAGTATTGAATGCGAAGTGTTTCGATGAAGAGTGGAATGAACTTTTGACTGACCCAAGCCGAAAGCCGTCATCAATCTTCCAATCCCAAACGCGAAAACTCCCCGCGACGCGTCTTGACCACTTCCACATCTTTTCGACTACCCCCTAGAGCGAAGTATGTCTACACGAGCCCGTCAATCGACGGCATCTGTCGCGCCCTCTTCACAACATCCAGCTTCGACAACTGCAAATCCCAACTACGAGCCACCACAATTCACTCTCAACCCGGAAGCACAACGCGCCTTAGCAGACCTCGCGAGGAAACATCAGCTCAAACAGCTAGACGACAGTTTTGTGAATGCTCAATCGGCAATCACGCTCTGCGCAGCCGGGATCAACGAGCAACTGAGCAGACGTGATGCCCACTTCAAGAAGCTCCGCCAACGCCAGCAGTCTTCGCAGAATGGCGAAAACGAAGTTGACTTGGGTGCCGTCGAGGCCGAACTCGAAGGCATGAGAGTCAAGGTGGAGAATATGACAAAGCGCATGGAAGAGGGCATGAGGAAGATGATTGATGGCAGGCACGCTATCGATCACATGAAGGGTTCTGTCGCTTCTGTCGCCGACGCCGCTCGCGCGGAAGCCAGCACGCAAGCCAGCACTCTCAATACTCGCAGCCAGGGCAGGCGACGCAGGGGAGGTGACGGCGAGGAGGACGAGGATGCGAACGAAGAGGAGGAATACCAAGACTTTACTCCTACAGACCCGGCCGGTGGAACTCAGTCTGTACCCAGTGTGAGCGGGGCTTGGATGCGCAAGATCGACGACGAGAAGATGCGGTATCAGAATTTCACCATGGCTCAACGATATGCCAAGGAGAATGACTACATAAACTTCAAAGGTATGGTGCACACTTCGCGCTACCCTGATGGAGATCTTCAGCAGCCGCATGCTAGCACTTGGTTCACGGAGAACGGCGCAGCTCCACAACCTGGTGTGACGGGTGTTGGAGCGGAGGGAGACGACGACGATGACATTCAGATCCAGCGCTCGAAAACCAGCACCAAATGTCCACTCACACTGCAGGAGTTCAAAGACCCGGTCACCAGCTCGAAGTGTCAGCACAGCTTTGAAGCCAGCGCTATCATGGAGATGCTCAGGAATTCCAGTGATCGGGTTGGTGCACAGCGGGGTCCTCGTGGCGGCGGAGAGAAGGCTGTCAGATGTCCGGTGGCGAGCTGTGATCACATGCTTACCAAGGGCGACTTGAAGGAGGATCCAGTCGTCAGGTACACGATTCAAAGACTGCAACGCGCGAGGATGCTCGAAGAGGAAGAGGACGAGGATGATGAGGGTGAGGACGGCGAGGGTCGCAGTGGGAGGCGAAGGCCTCAACTCATTGAAGACGATGGACCGGATGTGGATGACTATGATGAGGGTCCTGGTCCGGTCAAGCGCGAACCTAGAGGTACAGCGAGATCGAGAGCCTCTGCAAGTGCTGCTCCTAGGAATTCGCGAGCTGTTGATAGTCGGGACGAGATGGACGATGATGGAGATGCGGCTATGGAACAGTGGTGATGCAAGAGTCTTGATCGACCTCTGCACACATGTGCGTGTACTTTTACTCATGAATATTATGACCAACTCGCCAACTCGCACGGATTTGCTACAGTAATTTTCATGGATCAGAGTTGAAGATGATCAATATATATCCGTGCACATGTCTTCACTTAAGTACGGGTCGGAAGCGGCAGCTAAGTTAGCGGCATACCCCAGAATCGATGAATCTTGGCCCTGAAAGCTCAAGGTGTCTCCAAGTAGTACCTCGAAGGTTCCATACTTTATACTTAACTTATACACTCTTCCTCTCTTCCTCCCACAACCCATTGTTCCACCACCGCACCACCGCACTCAGTGCAAAACCCCCAATCTCCCTCTTATTGCAACCCGACATATTCTTGCGCGCCAAAGCATGATCTGCTAAGCTCCCGCGAGCCCCAATCTATCCACCTGGTCACCCGCTGTCTATCGACGGATTTATTACTCTACCGGCCGCCTCTACTTGTATAACAAGACCTTGCAACTCCCGCCATCATGTCTGCTGAAGGATCCAATGGTGCCTCCGCTGTCGCGGACGTCCCGGCCTCGGCTGCCGAGAGGCTCATGCAGCAGCACGCTGCCGATGAGGCCCACAAGGTCACCGTGAGTTATCTGCTCTCTTCGAAATATGGCAATTCACACAAACTGACATTACTTGCGACAGATCGAAGAAGTCCCCGACGAGGATGCTCCTCACCCTGCCCCCTCCGCTGCACCCTCGCTGCCCATCTCCACCGACCCCTCCCGCGCACACACCCCTGCTCCGGATGCCAACATCTCCGCCAAAGCCGCCGGCAAGCAGCCTGCTCGCGAGCGCGAGAACAAGCTCGATACCCAGTCCGAGGAACTCTTCCCGGCTCTTGGCGGTCCCAAGGCTGCGGCTCCCGCTGCGCCATCCATGTGGTCTCGCAAGCCTGCTGCCGTCGGCAAGGCTCCCAACGGTGCCTCCAATGGCTTGAACATCCCACTCGCCAGCAATGGCACTTCTCGTGCTTCTACGCCCGCCTCTGGTGTCCAGACTCCTGGCTCTGCCGTTCCGTCTCAGCGCGGACAGCCCCAGATGAGCCTTCCTGGTCGCCAGTCTGAGAGCATTGTCCTGTACCCGAACATGCTCAAGTCGAGAGACCAGCTGAAGAAGCCTGTGTCGGAGGTTATCAGGGACATCAACAAGAGGAGTAAGGCCAAGGTTGAGATGAAGAGTGGACCCAATGGCGGCCTCTTGTTCGAGGGTACCGGCCCTACAGATGCTGTCAGGGTTGCGCTCAAGGAAGTCGCCAACCAGATCTGCGCTGGACAAAACATCACGCTTCCTATCCCTGCCTCTATTCGCGGCAGAGTTGTTGGTAAGCAGGGTGCTACCATCCAAGCCATCTCCAAGCGCACTGGCGCCCGCATCAACATCTCTCGCCAGGAGGCTGCTGAGATTCTCGAGGACGACGACCTGGACCAGACTGTTGACGTCCAAATCGAGGGCGACCCATTCGCGGTCCAGATGGCCAAGCAGGACATTGAGAAGATTGTCAACGAGCACACCTCTACTGCCAGCACTCGTCTCAAGCACATTCCCGCCGAGTACTACCCATTCTTGGCTGCTCCCGGCAACCAGCGTCTGTCTGCCATGCAGCAAGGTCGCGATCTTCGCATGCAGATTCCCGAATACAGGAACTTTGTCCAGCAGGCTCCCCAGATTCCAGCCAACCGCGGCCCTGCGTCTTTCGCTCCCCAGGCTGGTTACCCTATCCAGCTTTCCGGTGACCGTCAAGCAGTCGCTGAGATGAGGGCCGAGCTCGATCGCCAGGTCGCTGAGCTTCAACGCCAGCTCACCATGGAGAACGTTGAGATTGAGCGCAACAGGCACCAGTTTGTTGTCGGTGACATGGGATCTTCTATCAACGACTTCTTGGCTGAGACTGGCTGCTCTGTCATCCTCCCTCCTGATGGAGTTGACGCGGATGAGCTGATCGTCGTCGGTCCCGCGGACCGCATCGACCAGGCCATTGATAAGATTCAGGACCTGGCCATGCGCATGTCTTCTTCCACTGCCGACATCGTCAAGCCCCACGCCAACGCTCCTCGCGGTGGCCAGGGTCACGCCCGCGATGTTACCAGGTATCTGCAACGCCGCCAGGCCATTCAGCAGATCGAGCGCCAGCACAATGTGCGCATCGTCCCTGAGGAATCTGGCTCGTGGCAGATCTTCGCCGCCGATGGCAAGAATGCTCTCAAGGCCCGTTCCGACATCATGAACCTCATCAGCGGACACCCGCCTACCCGTTTCTCTCCGCTCCAGGTCGATCCGTTCTACCACGAGCACATCCGCTCACAGGCTGCTCGCCAGGTCCGCGACCAATACGGCGTGCACCTTCTTGTTCCGGATGAGTTTGACGACTCCCCTGCTCTGCTCGTGTTCGAGGACCGCGTTCCCTCGCCTGACTACGAGTTGCCTCGCAAGGCACCCAGCGCACAGGACGCCCAGAACTACCAGCGTGCTCTCCAAGAAGCGCAACAGCACATCCTCAACTTGATCAGTGGCCAACAGCAGGTCGTCTCCCGAGACGTCGAGGCTCCTGTCAAGTTCCATGACAAGATCAGGAAGCACGTTGACCGCCACCACCAGTCTCTTGGCCAGGATCAGATCCCGGCTCAGGTCGCTTACGGTGGCCCTAGACAGGCTCCTTCTGCTTCCAAGAAGGCGCCGCAGCCCACTGTCAACCTCCGTGGACCCCAGGACAACGTTGACGCCCTTGTCGAGAACCTGCTCGCTTTCATCGAGCAAGAGAAGAAGGATGAGCTCGAGCGTGGCTTCACCCTCCACTTCGACTTCCCCCAGAAGTTCGCTAGCCACTTGATCGGTCGTGGTGGCGAGAACATCAACAAGCTCCGCGACCAGTTTGATGTCGACATCCAGCTGAACGAGGGCAAGTGTGAGATCAAGGGCCCAGAGGCCAAGGCAAACGCCGCGAAGAAGCACATCCTCGATGTCGGCAAGAAGCTCGAGGACGAGGCGACTCATTCGCTCAACATCCCGGCTCAGTTCCACCGTGATCTTATCGGACCTCAGGGTGGACAGGTCAACCGTCTGCAGGACCGCTACCATGTTCGCGTCAACTTCCCGCGCTCCAAGCAGGCTGGAAACGATGACGAGGCTGGCGACGCCACGAACACTCGTCGCTCCAACCAGGGACCCAACGAGGTTATCATCAAGGGTCCCAGCAGAGGTGCTGACCAGTGCCGTGACGAGCTTCTGAGCTTGCTCCAGTACGTGAGGGACAACTCCTACTCTGCCACCGTCTCTGTAGCCCAGAGCCAGCTTCCGTCTTTGATTGGTACCGGTGGCCGCGAGATGGAGGCTCTTCGTCTCGAGACTGGCGCCATTGTCGATGTGCCTTCCGCCAAGGAGGCTCCCAGCGCTGACGGTCGTGCTGAGGTCAAGATCAAGGGCTCCAAGCAGGCTGTTGAGGCTGCGAAGAAGGCCATCGAGGAGAGGGCTAAGATCTTCGACGACACTGTTGTCAAGAACATCGACGTGCCTAAGCAGCACCACAAGTTCATCATCGGCACTGGAGGTAAGTTTTGCCCTTATCGCATACACATTGAAGAATCACTGCTAACAATCACACAGGTGGAAACCTCGGATCGCTGATCGAGAAAGCTGGCGGTCCTTCCGATAGCCGCGCTCGCGCTCGTATGGCTCGATTCCCCAAGACTGACGCTGAGGGCAACACTGTTCGCCTTGAGGGCCCCAGCTCTGTTGTTGAGAAGCTTGCTGCTTCCATCTTGGCCCTCGTTGCCGATCAAGAGTCCCAGACTACCGAGATCCTCGAGGTCAAGCCCGACAAGCACCGTCTGCTCATCGGCCGTGGCGGTGACGCCCGCCGCCAAATGGAGCAGCAGTTCGGTGTCACCATCAACGTTCCCCGCCAGAGCGAGACCGGCGCTGCCCGCTCGCAGGTCAAGGTCTCTGGCCAGCCAGAGAACGTCGAGAAGGCCAAGGCTCACATCCAGGAGCTTACCAAGGAAGTCGAGGGTGAGACCGTCCAGGTCCCTCTCAAGTACCACCACGTGATCGCAGACAACGGCCAATTCTTCCGCCGCCTGCGCTCCGATCATAAGGTCAGTGTCGACCACGCCGGCCAGAAGCCGCCGCCCCGCCAGGCGGCTCCCACTCCTAGCCGCGGCGGCGATATGCCTCTGATTACCGACGACGCCTCCGCCAGCGCCAACACCCACTCCTTCGAGGCCCACTCCCTGCACAATTCGACCGAGGAGGGAGACATCCCCTGGGTTCTTGCAGGCCCCTCTCCTGAAGCCATCTCCGCCGCCCGCGCCAAGCTCGACCGCGCCCTGCAGGAGGCCTCCAAGCAGGACACCGTCGGCTACCTCATCCTGCCGGACCCGCGCTCGTACCGCCACGTCGTCGGCCCCGGCGGCGCCGAGATCAACCGCATCCGCAAGAAGACCGGGACCAAGATCCAGGTCCCGCGCGCCCAGAGCGAGGGCGAGGCGATCGAGATCGTCGGCTCCAAGGCTGGTGTTGAGGAGGCGAGGGACATCATCCTCGAGATTGTTCAGAAGAACTGATCGATTTGTCGATGCCGAGATATCCAAGGAGAATCATGACCCGAGAGAATTTCTAATTCTCTCGAGAACGTTGTTGATGACGATGTGAATTTTCTTACCGTTTTTTGCACATTTGTCGCGAAGAAAGCGATTTTGAAAACAAAAGCGCGCAGGGGAGCGAGACCTTTTGGTGTGTGCAATCATGTATTTTTTTTTGTTTCTTCCTGCCTGTTTATTGGTTGGCTGTTCTGTTGTGGGTTTGTTCTTTTATACCTTTTCATCTAGCCTTTTCGATGTTGTATAAAGAATGACAGATTGAAACCCCCTACTTCACGGCAACGTACCTGTACTAATCCCTTGATTTCATGAGTATCGTTGAGCGTGTGCTAATATGTTGCTATGAGAGTCTGCCAATAAGTTACTGTCGTTCGTGTGTAAGTCTCAACAACTCGACACTGGTCTTACGCGTTGAGCACCTTCTCCAATAGCAGGCAATACAATATTCACATCACACCAAGATTCGTTTTGCATTTTCTCAAGTTTACGCTACTACTCGATCGTAGTTCTTCCCTCTTCCGTCTTTGATCGTTGGGCACATCTCCGACCTAATCGTATATTGTATAATTCATGGATCACTTAATCGTCACACTGATGCCCTCCAAGTTCATTCACCTGCTCCTGGGTTCTGTCAAGCATCGTTGCTCTTCCTTCTCCTGCTGGTGGGCGTAGTGCATGAGATTCTCCATATTCGTTATGGGATCACGGGATTCACAACTCCTGGCGGAAACGCGCTTTGTAAGCGTCTTCTATCGAACGAGTCAGTGATAGCCATTGCCGCTATTTCGCTTTTGAGACTTACCCTTGGAGGCTTTCGCTTGGTTTCTGGTGGTCCTCGTGGTGACGCCGGAGGATCGCATGTGCGACGACTGGGATTTACCGGTGTTTCGTCCTGCGTTCATGTCTTCGACGCGCGGCAGGTCTTTGACAGACTGCGAGGAACGAGCCGGGGGATCTTCGTCGGTCACGTGTCTTCTGACGTTTTTGGTGGCGGCTGGCGTTGCGCGCTTTTTGGTCGGAGGTTCCTCCTGAGTCTGTTGGCTGTCTGGTAAGGCTCCACGTTTCGCATTCGCAACGCCAGATCTGGCAACTAAGCGAGGGTCGGGCATTGGGGAGGACGGCGGGCGAGCGATGGCTTGTCCTGAGCTCCCAGGTCTGCTAGATCCCGAGTACTGCCTCTTCACCTTGTTGCTTGGCGGATTCATGAATTCTGGAGAGCTTCCAAAGGGGTATTTGGATATTTCTGGAGTTTTGTCGGGCTGCGAAAGAATTGAGTTGCCAACGTTGTCTGGCTGACGTTGCGTGCCGAGCAACATTGCATCACGCCCTTCGAGCGATTTGTCAGAGGTTCTTCTCGTAATGCGTTTGGAGGCGCTGTTGGATGCTGGGAACGGCTTTCGAAAAGTGAAGTTTGCGCGGATAGACTCGTCTTCAAAGTGATCGTCACTCACAAGGGTCTGCGAGTCTTCGTAGATCTGGAAACCTGGGCTGTGTGGAGCCTGCGATGGAATTGCCGGAGGTGCATCAGCGAATGAGCGACATCCGCTGACTCTTAGGTTGCCTGAGAAACCCAGCGGCATAGGAAACGCCTGCGAGGAACGTGATGCGATTTGTGGGAATCCTGCTTCGTTCAATGTAGAGCTTGCCTGTACAGAGCTTCCGAAAAACCGAGTGTCTGAACCCTTAACCGAAGCAGCTGGATTGATTGTTGAGTCCAACATCTCATTGTTCTCCAGGATTGCCGAGGTTGATGGCAGTCTCTCATTTCGATGGCCGCTGGAAGATGTTTCGTCATGCAGACTAGGTCGGGTCGAGATGTTCTGCTCCAAAGTTTCATTGGTGACAGGCTTTTGTGTACGCATGGTGCGGGAGCCTGTCAATTGTGGCTCGTTGCGTAAAGTCTCTGTCACGATGGTGTTGGTATTCCGATCGGCTTTTCTGCGTTGCTTGACAGGTGCCGAGTATTCCGAGACTTTGAGTGGTACGATGCTGTCGGTCGTGAGTTGGTGTCCGGGCTTGAAGGTAGCTTGATTGCTGTTCTGTCTGTGATCACTTGCAGCGTGCAAAGTACTGAGTGCAGCAGCTGTCGCATCTCGGTCTGTCTGCAGGCCCTCGATCTTGCTTTGCATGTCGCTTTCTCGTGCTATACGCGCGTGATCATCAGATGCGCGCTGCCGCTCACTAGCCTGGAGGTTTGCAATTTGAGATTTCGCCGAGTCGCACTCTTTTCGCAACTCATCAATGAATCCCTTCGAGACGTTCTCGCGAGCCTCGTACTCGTCGACGAGCTGGCCGTGTTGATTCCTGGCGGCTCGTAGGTTCGCGATCTCCTTCTGTGCTGCATCATGCTGTTTGCGTAAGCGGTCAATAATATCCAGATTGGTTGTTTCGCGCGCCTGCCAGTTGGTGTCGCTCTGCTGATGCTGTTGCAACTCAACTTGCAAGCTTGTGAGTTGTGTCTCGATCGCATCGCGCTCATTCTGCACGTCGCTCAATTTCTTGCTCGTGAATTCCAAAGATGACTTGTGTTCAGAAACTTTGGACTCGAGGTCGGCGTAGGACTTCTCCCAGGCTTCTTGTTGATGCCTGACAGTTCTCTCCACGAATGCTCGTGTGTTGTCTGCTTCTGCCGATTTCGTTTGGATCTCCGTTTGTGCTTCATCCAACCTTCTTTGCAGGGCTTCTTGTTGCTTCCGATGCTTTTCCTGCTCATCGGAGATGGTCTTCTCAGCGCTGGATCTCATCTGATCAAGACCAGCCTCTGCATATCTTGCCTTCCCCTCTGCCTGCGAAAGTTGGCGGCGGAGATCGTTATTGCAAGCGTCGTTCTGGGTTTGCATTTCCTCCAACTGACGCCTGAGGCCTTCTCCGGCATTGCGGGCTTGTAGCAATGCAATATTGCACTCCTTGATTTCCTGCGTCAGATTTACAGCTTCCTGCTCGTATCCGGTGATCTTCAACTTTGCAGCATTCAAGTCGGCGATTGCTGTGGTAAGCTTTGACTCGGCCATGGCTTTTCCATCCGCTTCAGGTTGCGCGGCTTCATGCTTGCGATCAAGGACTTTGAATCGGCCGCGTAAGTCTTCTAGTTGTCGCGCAGTTTCTGAAGACTTGGTATTTCTGGTGTTGCGCAGCTCACCGAGCTCTGCATAAAGTTGTGACAACTCTTCGGCCTGGGCGTCTGCTTTCTCGATAGCCTTGCGATGCTCGCTTCTCACCTTCTTCAACTCGTTACTGTACCGTGCCTTCTCTTGGGCGATGAAAGCATTGGCGTTGTCTGAGAGTTGCTTTTGAGAGGCTGCAACTGATTCCCGGACCTGTGATTGTGTCAGTTTTGGTAGTCGAACGTGATATCAGGACTAATACCTTGAGCTCGACTTTCTGTGGGGTGAACTGTTTGCTGATGGGCGTTGGAATGCGAAGAGACGCTGCTTCTAGTTCTGAGATTCGAGCGAGTGACTTGTCGAGCGCGTTGTTGGCGGTCGATTGGTTCCTCCTGGCAGCGTCGAGCTGGGACTTTAGTTGAGTCAGTCGCTCTTTTGCTCCAAAAAGTTGAGCTTGAAGAGCAGCATTTGCCTGCTCGCTGCTCGCACTTTTGTTCCAGCCAATCTCAATACGGTCCAGTCCCTGCTGTAGGGTACGCATATGGTTTTGAATCAGACCCTCGACGGAGGTTGTGAGATCGGCAACTGTCGTGTTGGTGGCGGCTTCGATACTCAAGCCCTGTGGGATCCTCAGACCAAGCTCATGCATTTCAATCTTGAGAGCCTGGCAGTCTTCCAGAGTAGCTGGTCGCCGCTCTGCGAGGCTTTCGATACTGTGATGGATGTCTGCGATTTCGACTGCAAGCTCGTCACCCTGCCGACCAAGACCTGACATTTTGGAGACTAGCGATGTCGTCACCTGCTCCAAAGAAGCTGTCAGGGACAGCCTTCCATCCAGGCGTAATTGGCCGACAAGTTGCTCAAGTCTCGCCCTCGTATCGCGTTCTTCAACTAGCTGGCCAATTCTCTCTTCGAGCTGGCTTCTCAGCATGTCGCGATGCTGGACCACGGATTGCAGTTCGAAGCCTTTGGCGTCTAGAAGCTTCTCCAACGTGATTTTGGAGTTTGACAGCATCGTCTCGAACTCATCTTTGCCTGCCAACGAACACTCCAAGCGCTCAATCTCTGTCTCGCTGGCCTCGATTCTTGTCGCGAAGTTGACTTTCTCAATATCGTAGGAGCGCTTCAAGCTGTGCAAGTCATTGCCGAGACCATCAAGAAACTTCTGCAGACCTTTGGCTTTACCGATCTGACTTCTGTACTTGGAGATAGCAGCTTCAGACTGATGGCATTGTTCCTCGAAGCCTGCAACTTGAGATCTCAAGTTTTCGTTTTCCTCGTAAGCTTGTTGCAGTTCGGACTGCATCTTTTTTTGGTCGGCGAAAAAGGCGCGCTGAAGGCTTTGCTCCTTTTCTCTGAACTTATAGGCCACAACGTCGAGAAGATCCTGGGTTTCGTCGGGCGGAGAGACAGTTGCAGTGGCTCGCGGACGTGGGGGACCCGGGCTCGCATGAACGCGAGGCTGTTGCTTTGCCACAGTCAAGTTCAATCCATGTTGAGGTGCGGGCTTGTGTGAGGGGGGAAAGGGTCTCTTGGCCGTTGTTTCTCGTACTGGGCCGGCGAAAACAGACTGCCTGGATGACACCATTGAGCGGACAGCTGGCTGCGACATCTGCGCGTGTCTCGTTACATTGGCCCGCTCGGTTGTGTTGGATGTCACAGAGTTGCCTCCAACGTACACAACATCGTCGCTTCGTGCCTCCGAGCTCAGCTCTCCTTCGAGCCCGTCACTCATAGATGCCTCCCGCATGATTTGTTCGTCCACTTGGTACTGGGCATGGTCCCCCTGCGGAACTTGCTCATGATGGAATGATTGTGAAGACGTTTGGCTGTCGGGCATGATACCATCCGATCCGGAAGGTGCTGTTTCCCTTGACATTGAGTGTATGGCTTTACTGTCTATGGCCAGTAAGGTTGACGATGAACTGGCCGGCGCAGTTCTTCTGTCGCTGTCTGAGTCTTTGTCCTGACTGGAAGGCAAACCGACAGGTAAGTTTCTACCCTGTGGGACGAGATGATGCGCCTCTTTACGATTGTCGCCCAGTCCAAGATTTCGTCGATCGAGTCGTGGAAACATGAACTCAGACGGCACTGCAACGTTACCCTGCATGTTGAAGCTGACGGAGCCTGGTGAAGACGTCGCGCTGTGTTCGGGAAGTGGTGAGCTGCGTTCGACCGAAGATGACCGCCGGGCCGAAGAGACCTCCACCTCTGGGTTGTTCAGCTGCATGGCTCTCGGTCGGTTGTCGAGGTCCGCCTCGTTATGTTCATGTCCATGTCCAGGCACTGTGTTCTGCACGCCTTCGACGGACTGGACATACTGACCGTCATGCGAGCCATCTTGGGCTTGTTCTTCTCCAGCCTCGTGCCCGAGTGTCGAGTCTGCAACCGTGTCTTCTGCTTGATTTGGCTGTTGGCTTGAACTTGAGGGTAGACCGTCGGTATCAAGCTGCTGATCCGTATGAGCAGGCACATGGTTGACGCCTGCGCCATCGGGTTGCTGAAGTTCTGGAGTCGCCATGAGGAAAGGCGCACTCCCAAGTAAGGCAAATGTGCCGAGCTCGATGACAACCTTTGTCGATATGGCCAGAACGGCCTGTGCTGAGGATTCGCTGGGCGCAGGGCGCTTGGTAGTGGCTGTTTCGGTGTCAGAGGAGGAGGTGAAGTCGTGACAAAGTTGCTTCCAACAAGACAGGCGCGTCCAACCCAGGCAGACGTCAGCTCAAGATGTCACCCGGCGGTGCCATCTTCAGTGTCTAATAATCGCATGAAAAAGCATATTGCATTGCATAAGACCGTAATCATCTATGAAAATCATTGCAGTATTATCCTTCCGGACTCACGAGTTTCCACTCGCCTTTTTCGTACTCTCGCCTTGCCTCCAGTCTGTGTCGCCGTCAGTCGGTATACCTTATCACAAATCCTTGATAGCGCGTCGCAACTCATCCCATTCACAAAGTACTTTACTGCCTTTCGAGTATCACGTGTGCGAGATGTGCAGCCGAAGAGGTCACTGTGGCGATCACCAATGGGAGCTGACCACGATAAGACGCTCGCAGCACGAAAGCATCATACTAATAGCAGACTTGATGGATCTGAACAACATCGCGAGAAGTAGATGAAGTCAACCGCCGTGATGTGGTGGATATCGAGCGGCAGACACGAGATACGCGAGAAACTCGGTCACATGCACGGACCACCACGGTGAAAACCAATCATTGTCCGACTTCAACCCCATCACTTCTTTCTTAACCGCCGAAGCACGCCAAGCAGCCACACTCGCGCTCATGGTCTCTCAATCGGCCTCGTCGAACGTCCTGTCGAGGTCCTTCCGACTGGGTAGCATAACAGCAGAGTGCGTTAGGTTGGGCGCTTCGGCGGCGACTGAAGAACATTGGACCATCACCAAATGTCCATCACATGTAGGTCTTTTCCTTGCTCACCACCCCTTGATCCAGTCACTCTTTACACTCCTCCTGGAATCCCACGGTCATTTCTGTTATTTTCATACTCTGTCTTCGCGTTCTTCAGCTGGCTGCAGTTCAATCGCGATGATTTTTGTCTTGCTTTGCCTCACGGCTGCATTCGCACGAGTGACATTATGTCAGCCCATCGTCACAGTCTGGGTTGCGACAGTTACTGTGCCTGCTTCCAGTCCGTCTGCAGATGCCTCTCTGGTCCCTCAAGCAGTGAACAACGAGATCCAAGTTTCGGAAACCCAGCGTACTTCCTCGCCAACAACCCCCGACACCACTATCACTACATCAGAAAGCACTTCGAGCCATGAATCGGGAATTGCCCGCGAATCCACTTCGTCTCAGGTCCTTCCGCAGGTGACTGCATCGCCAAACAACGAGTACTACGAACCGGAAGTGTCTAGCAGCGGCGGAATTGACACTGAGGGCGGCGCTTCTGGTTCTGGCGCGTCTGCTTTCAGTCTCAGCACGGGAGGTCTTGCTGCAATTCTGATAGTCGTCATCTTGGTGGTCATATTCGGCAGTAAGTGTATGCGACCGACATATCTTGTATTGCACTGACACGTAGTGCAGTCGCCAGTATAGTACTCTTCATCGTTGCAAAACGTCGACAGTGGACGATGCGTCAGACTTTGTCACGCGCCTCCCGTCGTTTGACTGGCCGCTTCGGGCAGCCCAAGACACCACAAACAGCAACCGCCGCAGACCGAAGATCCCGCCGCACCGGCATACGTCTTCAGAGTCCACCGCGTCCAGGTGTCAAAGCTGTGTACCCTCCTGGTCACAAGAGAGGCTTGGTCGTGGATGTCAAGGACCCAGAGAAAGGGCCGCAGCCACTGGATGGCAAAGCACCACAGAACACTAGACCAAGAGAGAACACGTGGATTCAAAAACTTTGGGGTGATGGTTGGAAGTGATAGGACTGATTCGGAGGGAGTGGTTCTTTAATTCAAACACCATTCTCTTATGTGGTGTTCATCAAACGCTTGAACATTGAACTGGCAAGCTATCATGTATCTATATCTACACACCGACGCAGTCTTAAACAGAACGGTCTTCCCGGCGAAAACAGAAGACGATTGCCGAGGTACGCCATGCTTGGTATTCAAATCAATACGCATGTGTTTAATCGAAGAGTCGAGGCACAATGATGTAGTCGGCTTGACAAGATCAAAGCGAGATACGGTTGACGGACCGGTCTGCCGCAACACCGATAACAAACAATGCTATGGTGCTGATGGCCCGGGTAACAGTAGCACGAGTAGGTCTAGTCCACTGGTCGTTTGAGCAGTTGGAAGCGAAGGGCGGGGATGGTTGATGTGGAGAAGACTGGGGATGGGATTCAATCTGCAACTCTGCCGCGACCCTTGCCACCCGACTTCATTTATCCATGCGCCCACCTTTCCTGTGCAGGAACGGAACGGTTTCGTGAAAAAGGTTAAGCGAGGCATGGCAGCAGCCTGTTTCGATATGACTCGTCTACATGCATAGAATGAAGTCGTTCCAAGGCCTCGATACAGAACACAATTGCAGTCCGCTGGCGCCGAGACGGACTTCTTCAAAAGGAAGATCATATCACTACCGCCTTCGACTACGATCTACATCCATGAGTATGACTTTTCCTTGATGGATGAGGTCCTATCAGCCGAAACTATCGATACCTTCTTGAGGGCCCGCCTGCAGAAAGCCTCAAAAAAAAGTTCACCCGTTCACAACGCCAGCCGTTTGATCTTGCATGCGTTTCGCCCGTTGCCAATGTTTCCAGCACGCGAGTACGCAATCTACATCAGACCTCCCAATCTCGGACCGTGTTCTTTTTCGACCCTAGTCACATGTCACCAAGATCTGGGCAATGGGTAAATGAAGATCACCTGGCAAGTAAGTGATATATAGCAATCGCTTCTTCCACTTGAAGAAATATTGTCTCTTGTGCTATACTCGTCCAACCTCGGCAGCTCTTCAGAATAATTCAATCATGGCCAGCCGAATCGCTTTCGCAGCATCTGCTGCTCTGGTCGTCCGTTCGGTCATCGCCCAGCAACCCGGTAGCATCCCGGAAGTCCACCCTGCCTTGACCACCTACAAGTGCACGACAGACGGAGGCTGCGTCGCTCAAGAGTCTTCTCTCGTAATAGACTGGGGCAACCACAAGCTCGAGACTCTCAATGGATCTTCATGCCCCGTCGGCAACACCAGCGCGGTGTGCTTCGACAACATCTCTTGCAGCGAAAACTGTGTCGTCCAGGGCTTCGACTACGAAGCAGGCGGAGTCACTACTGACGGGGACGTCATGACCCTGCAACAATACATCCCAACTGGCAACGGAACATACAACCGCGCCTCTCCGCGCGTGTACCTCCTCGACCCGAATGGCGAGGACTACGAAAGCGTCAAGCTCACGAACCAAGAGGTAAGCTATTGCTCTTCGATCTGAGTGGCGTACCATAGCAAGCCGCTAACGGTGAATAGCTTTCGTTCGATGTCGACTTGTCGACGCTCCCTTGCGGCATGAACGGCGCCCTTTACCTCTCCGAAATGGATATGTCTGGTGGCCGCAGCGAATACAACCCCGGCGCAGCCTATGGCGGTGGTTACTGTGACGCTCAGTGCTTCAATACGAGCTCCTGGTACGTAGACCGATCGATAATATATCGAAAAATCGAAAAATCGAAGAAATCCGAATTTTGACTGATTTTCGATTGCAGGTTCAACGGCACCGTCAACACCAACGCCCTGGGAGCATGCTGCAATGAGATGGACATCTGGGAGTCCAACTCAGAAGCGACTGGCTTCACTCCCCATCCCTGCAGCATCGAAAGCATCTACGGCTGTTTGGGCGAAGAGTGTGCTTTCACCGGAGTTTGCGATGAATGGGGCTGTGGCTTCAACCCGTACGCTCTAGGCCAGCCCAAGTACTACGGCCGCGGTCCAGAGTTCGCGATCGATACCACGAAGAAGTTCACCGTCACCACTCAGTTCATCACCGACGACAACACCGCTTCCGGAAGCCTGATCGATGTCCGCCGTTCTTACAGGCAAGGAAACAAGACGATTGAAAACGCTGTAGCCACGGCTGCTTCTGGCTACGGGGGTTTGGACAGCGTCACTGACGTGAGTAAAGGAATCGACACTTAAAACGTCTCCAACACAAACTGACTGATTTTTAGGAATACTGCGACGTCAAGAGCGCAGAAGGCCTGCGTCTCGGAGGTCTTGACGCCCAAGGCCGTGCTCTCGAGCGCGGTTCCGTCCTCATCTTCTCCATCTGGAACAGCGATGGCGACTTCATGAACTGGATGGACAGCGGAGACGCAGGTCCTTGCAATGCAACCGAGGGTGACCCTGCGCTCATTCTCGCGAACCAGCCTGACACCAACGTCAAGTTCAGTAACATCCGTTGGGGAGACATCGATTCTACTACGCCGTAGACGATTGTTAGTCAGTTGGGGCTGGGCGGTTATCGTTCGCTCCGTCTGTAAAGAGCTTATGATTCACGATCAACACAAGACTGGCGCGATTTTGACAGCCAGGGAACTACATAGCAATGAGTCAAGAAAAACTTTTGTATTGTCAACAATTTTACAATTTTGAAATCTTGCAAGCCTTTTATGAAGAGCGAATACGATCCGGTATCTTTGTAGTAGATGCATCGTTACTGATCCTCATTCTGTCGCGCACCAATAGAATAGACAATTATGGTGGATTGGCGTGCATGAATGGTCCAAGAAAGCATGGAGTGCGGGTGATGTATAGTCTCTCCGTGGTGATGTCGACATTTCCTTGACCGAGTCATCAGATCGCAACACGAGCGGCCGCACGTACGGTTGAGATAGCAATCTCAACATTTCACTCTCTCAATGGCACGTTGAATGAAACTGGGCTGGAGCATCAGACATCACCTCTTGTAACTCTATCTACCAGCGAGACGTCACAACTCAGCAGCATACTCTCTCGACGGTACACCAATCTCTTGATTTTCGTTCAGAGCAGCACCTCAGGCGCTGAAACTGTCGAAACGATAAGGTAGATTCTTCTGCCAGCAACAGTGCGGTGCTTGTACTGTGAACAATGCCAACCCAAAATCTCGTATTGAAGTTCATGCCGTTCACACTTGACTTGTAAGGTAGTTGCGTATTCGCAACCGCCACTCGTGATCCACAACGTGAACTTGACCTCTTGAAAGCCAATATCCAGCGCTCCCTGTGTTACATTCGTTTCGACCGTCTCCTCGAACCATCTCGCATAGTCGTGAATAGTGTAGCTCACTCGGGCAGCGGAAGAGCTGCTCTAGAGAACATGTACGATTCATCTTACCTCTCCTACTCGTTGAATGCTTCTGCATAGCCTATACCGCACTCGGATGGTAGCCTCAACCAGGGCGTAGGTGTATGCATGAATCCCGAACCGGTTACCAATCAAAGAGGCGGTTCAGCAGCGAAAAGGCGGCCTCTTCTCCTGTGAGCAATCTGCGTTTCGTAGTCATAAAGACCCCAGCGCTTGGAGAGGAGAGCGGGCTTTTACAGAGGACCAGTGATCAATCATCACTTCACTTCACCTTCGGCAGCACCCCACCGCCAACAGCATTCGTCCCAGCAGCCGGGCTCGCCACCCCTCTACCAACAACACTCTTACTCACCCCATTCTTTCCAAACAACCTCCCCACCCGCCCAACAACCGGCACAACCGTCCACCTCGCAAACCCCGGCGTAGCCCAAACACTAAACACCAACCTCACCGGCAACAAAAACTTCGTAAGAGCATAAGCCGTAGCGAACTCCACCGCAAGCCTCACACCCCCCTCCCCTCTGCCCCACCACTTGCTCGCGCCCTTCCCTAACCTTCCCTTCTTCGCATCCTCACCGACAGCCCTGTCACCCGCAGCAACCTCAATCGCACCCTCAACATCCTCATCCTCGATCCACCCTTTCTTCCTCAAATACCGTCCGAACTTCTCCACGCCGGCTTTTGCTAGGGCGCCTTCGGCTATGAAGGGAGGGAGCCAGTCGAAGTAGTGGAAAGCCGCTGCGAAGCCGAAGAGAGGGATTATAGCTGTGATTTCGTGCAGGAGGAGGAAGGCGGAGATGTGGGAGACGGGCGCTGTGCGGAGAGGGGTGGTGTAGCGGCGCAGGAAGGCTGGGAGGCGGGATTCGAGGCGTTGGATGCGGGTTTGGGGCGCTGTTGCTTGTGATTTGGTTGCGGCGCGACGGATTTGCGGGTTTTCTGGAAAATTGCTCCAGGATGTAGGACGTAGGATTTGCTGCCGAAAGGCGGTAAATGAGCGTGGGAGCATTGTGGTGGTGTTGTTTTTGTAGAGACTGTGAGGGTGGATGTTGGATGGACTTGAGCCATTGGGCTGGATGGATGACATGTGAAGTCGGCTTGTCTTGGCGGTCCTCGATACATCACATGGAACATCATTACAACGACTTAGATTTATAATGAATCAACAATTCTCTGTCTACCATTGAGACGCCGGTCACGTCCAGCACAATGCATTCGTTGTGGCAACTTCATCGCAAGCACGACACCAACAATGAACTAAAATCACAGCATATCACGAATTGAATCAGTACTCAAAATGACGACAAAAACCTCATAACAACAAAAAGCAAGCCGCTAAAGTAACACGGGATATCAAGGAACAAAAAGCTTTAGCAATCCCCATGCAAGTAGTACAGTCTTTCCTTCCCAAGACCATTTCTCGTCTATCTCTCTCTCCCGTGAATGAAGCACGTATGCCCACCTCACAAAATAATAGCATCATGATCGTGATATCATGCTTTACTGAACCTGACTGACAATCTCGCTCGCCCTGCTCAAGCTCTCGACCATCTGCTGGCACTCCTTGCGCCTGCGGACGGTGTAATCCGACTCCTGCAGCAGGTTGTCCATGTCCTGCTGCCTGTACAATTGTTCGAGCAGCTCGGTTTGCATCGAGTCCTTGGTGAGTCTGGGAGTAAATGTTAGTTTGAAAGTCCACATATTGAATCGGAGACGGCAAGAACTTACTGCACGAGACTCAGCATGATAGCCTTGGGGACCATGTCGATCATTGTCCGCCTGACGATGTTGTAGTAGCTTGTGATCAAAAGCTTGATTACCTCGACCTCCTGTGTCTCCTTCTCGCTCAGAGTGCCTGAAGCCTTGAGGGTGGGTGGCGGTGCCTCCATGGCAGCCATCTTCTTCTTGTTCTTGCTGGCGAAGAAAGAGCCAAAGAAGCCCGCTTCCTGACCGTTCATATCAAGGCTAGGGCTAGAGCTGCGAGGCAGACCGGGAATGGGCTTGCCTGTCTTTGGGTCGACTTGGACCGGTTTCGCGGCGTTGTGACGCTCGTTGACAATTGCCATGGCACGGTGACCGTTGAGGAAGTCCGGGTGGCCAGTGTTGACGTAGCAGGCTTCCATGGCGACAAGGTCCTTGACGAGCTTGTTGGTAGGGTCCATGGCTTTCTTGAAGAACGAGATCACGACGCCGTGGAAGCGTTCCTTGAGCTGCGGGTAGCGACGGAAGAGGGGCTTGTTCAGTAGTTGGGACAGAATGCGCACAAGCTCGTCGTAGACGAGCGAAACACACTTCAAGGAAGGGTCTTCGAGACGCTTGATCTGTTGCTTGACGATGAGCTCAAACGCCATGGTGCCGACGAACAGAGCGGGAGATGAGCCAGAGGAGTTGTAGAGGATGGTGCGAATGTCGATGTCCTTGACTTGATCGAATGGATCAACGGCCTTCACACCGTTGGAGTAGAGTTCGTGGTAAACAAATGAGATACGGGCGCCACCAGACAGCTCGATAGAGTTGAGCTCGGTGTTGGTTCCCTCAAGAACTGTGCGGTATTCATTAGAGAACTCAGTGATGATGTTCAAAACGATGTTGGCGCTATTTCCAAGCATGCTGTCGCCGAGCGTGGACAATTCCGCGCCGTACTTTTGTAGTGATGCTTGGATACGAGCCTTGATGTCGGGAAGAGTTTGCTTGATGTGCATCATGAGGATGAGGTTGAGCTTCCGCGCGAGGTAAGGAGTACCGCAGTAAGAGGCCTTGTTACGGTACGCGCGGTGGTTCTCGAAGAAGTTCTTCTCGGCCTCGAGTGCAGTCGAAATTGCTTTCTTGTTCTCGATATCCCTCTGTCCTCTGTTGACCACAGGAACGTAGCCCAACCTCAAGGGAATGATCCTGCCAGCCAAAATGTCTACCACATCGGTTCCGTCATCCATCAAGTCGACCTTTGTGAGCACACCGATTGTCCTCTGACCCTCAGGGTCCACTTCTCTTGCAAGCTTCAAACCGTCCGAGTTGGCCAAATCTGTGTTTGCAGCAGTCACCGCAAGCATGATCGCATTCGGCTTGCTGATCTGCTTGAGCACCATCTCCCTGATTTGTCTCTCAATATCGCGCGGCTGGTCACCGACCGGCACCTTGGTCAATCCAGGCAAATCAACCAGTGTAAGCGTCAGGACATTAGGCGAGTAAATGCGCAGGTTGATGGGTGCAGGTGAAATGCCAGCGTTCTTGCCAGTCTTGCTCTCGGTCTCCTTGACGATCTCATCGCGAATCTTGTTGAAGTCGTAGAACTTCTGGCCAGGGATGTGGAGGAACTCGCCCCACTCGTCGGTGTTGCTGGCGGAATCTGTGGTCTCAATCTTGCTGTCTCCGCCGTTGGGCTCGCCATTCTCCTTCTTCGCTGTGGCCGCGCGGTTGATGAGCTGGAGCACTAATGGTCGGCGGGTGACAATGCCGGTGCCTCGAGGCAGGAAGTCGCGGCCAACGATGTTCTCGAGGACAGAGGATTTGCCGCTGGACTGCGAGCCCACGACGACGATTTGAGGCAGATCGATGGGGTTCTGTACGCCGACTGTGGTGAAGACATCCTGCAGCTTGTTGACGAGAGTGATGAGACCGGGGTCGTTCACGTTGATCCTAAGGAGGGGTCAGTGTTGGTTCTGTATTCCCATAGACGGTACGCTTTTGGGTGCCTGGCGGTGTTTCCTTACGCATTAGGGTTTGTTTGGGCCATGTTGGGCCAGTGTCCTGTGGATGGTGGTGTTTCTTTGGGGTATGGGATGCGGTGAGGAGGATGTAGGTGGATAAGAGTTGGTTGCTGCGCGTGGGCAGAGTGTTGTGATGGGCGGCAGAGGTGTCTGTCGGTATGCGACGGGACAGGGGGTTGAGTAGTGGAATATGAAGAGTCGCAAAGGTTTATTCTTCTGCCTGCGACCAAGAGTCTCAGTCCAGTCGGGGCATGCGCGCAACAAGCAAGCAAGCATCCCAAAGTGGCTCAGCATGTGGATCATTCCGCGCGACCGCCACGTAAGGGTTCAAACAACCCCCAACTCCACCACCATGAACTTGATTTATTCCATCTACAGTACATCAACCATTCTATAGTGTAATAAACAACGATTGTAAATTCACAAACCGATACTACTTCGAATTGAAAGTACTGTGTCTCACTCGGTGTTGAAAAATCATCACCACAGCCACACTTGTCTGCACATTCTTGCTGACTACTGCCGCCTGAAGCTGGTGGAAGCCCAACTACCTTACGTACTAGGTAGTACGTTATTAGTTTCATAGACGAAATGTCTCACTTGACTCATGATATCGATCACCAACAAGACCAACACGACAAGTTCCTCAAAACAGTCTATTGCACGCTACAAAAATAAAAACAGAATATGTACTGTACGTCACCACATATCAAGTCTCGTCTCCGGTACTACTCGTCCATCACACTTGCGAACTTCTCGTTCATGTGCTGCAGCAGCTCCTCGTACTTCTTGCTGACCTTCTCCTCGCCCTCGTCGGGCAGCTCGAATTTCATGCTTCTCAGCTGGCTCTGGATGTCGCTGGTAGCCTCGCGCACCTTGTTCCAGTTCTGGCCCTGTGAGATGGCCTTCTGCGACTCGTCGTGGAACGCCATCATGTTCTTCATCATCCACATGGTCTTCCACAGAGGGCAGTACTGGTCGTAGTCCGAGTAACCGTTCTGCTGCAAGAAGTCCTCCTTGATGAGAGTGGCAACGTCGAGCGTGATCTTGTCGCTGTCACCGAGCGCGGACTTTCCGACAAGCTGCACGACTTGGTCCAAGTCCTCGGAGGTGGTGAGGAGCTCCTTGATTCTGTTGGACAGCACGGGGAAGTCGGGTGCCTCTTTTTGGTAGAAGGGCTGCAGCGAGGTGATGTACTTGGAGTACGAGGCAGAGGTGTTGATCGACGGGAAATGCTTACGCTGAGCAAGCTTCTTGTCCAGACCCCAGAAGACCTGCACGATACCGAGAGTGGAAGTCGTGACGGGGTCGGAGAAGTCACCACCCGGAGGGCTGACGGCGCCGACGATAGAGACGGATCCCTTGCGGTCAGGCGAGCCGAGAGCAATGACGCGACCGGCGCGCTCGTAGAAAGAGGCCAACTTGGCACCCAGGTAGGCGGGGAAACCCTGGTCAGCAGGCATCTCACCGAGACGACCGGAAATCTCACGAAGAGCCTCAGCCCAACGCGAGGTGGAGTCGGCCATCATGGCGACGTCCTTGCCCTGGTCACGGAAGTACTCGCTGATGGTAATACCGGTGTAGATGGAAGCCTCACGGGCAGCGACGGGCATGTTGGAGGTGTTGGCGATGAGGCAGGTACGCTTCATGATAGGCTCCTTGCGGCCTTCAACGTCGATGGTGAGCTGTATATCATGTTAGTATTCGCTACATTTTCAGTATATCGAGATGACAGCACATACCTCGGGGAAGTCCATCAAGACTTCGGCCATCTCGTTACCACGCTCACCACATCTGTGAGAAATGTCAGTGTCATATAATCTTGAATCTGTTGAGATAGATATCACTTACCCAACGTAGACAATGATATCACTGTTGGAGAACTTGGACACAGACTGCGAAATGACAGTCTTGCCACATCCGAAAGCACCAGGGATACACACGGTACCACCCTGCACAGACGGGAAAAGCGCATCAAGGACACGCTGGCCAACAATGAAAGGCTCGGTGGAAGACAGCTTGTCGGTGGTGGGACGCGGGACACGCACAGGCCACTCGTGCATCATGCTAAACTCGCTCTTCTTGCCCTCGAACTCGAGCTCCAAGATGTTGGTGTCGACGGTGTACTTGCCCTTCTTGGGCATCTTGGTAATGGTACCCTTGGCACGCGGCGGGAGGAGGATGCGGTGGACGTTCAGAAGACTGTTCTCCCACACAGTTCCAAAGCAGTCGCCGCCGGTGATGTGGTCGCCCTCTTTGAAGTCCTCGCTGGGTGTGAACTCCCACTCCTTGACACGGTCCAAGCTGGGCACGTCGATACCGCGGGGAATGTAGATGCTGCCGCTCTCGTCGCTAATACCCTTCAGCGGGCGTTGAATACCATCGTAGATGGTCTCCATGAGACCGGGGCCGAGCTCGACGGAGAGAGGCTTGCCGGTACGAGTGACGGGGTCACCGACAGTGATTCCGGCGGTCTCCTCGTAGACCTGGATGGTGGCTTTGTCGGCGTCAATTCGAATGACTTCACCGACGAGCTGCTCGTTGCCAACTTTGCAGAGCTCGTACATGGCGCAACCGATCATGTTCTCGGCGACAATGACGGGACCGGAGATGGAGAAGATGGAGCCACGCTCGGTCTCCTCCTCTTGCGAGGCGCTTTTGGTGGCCATTGTGTCGGAGGTGGTGGGTGATGTGGGTATGGGTGTTTTCTCGTCGTCTGGCTGGTCCAAGACTAGCTCTTTCAATTCCTCGACAGGTAGCGGCGCGGTGTCGAGTGATGAGCGCGAAGGACTGGCGGGTAAGGCGACGTCGGTGGGCGCAGTCAACCGGGGATCTTGAGGGTCGTCGTCGGTGGAGTCGAGCGACGAGGCAAGGTCTTGGTCGTGGAAAGGGTTGAGGTGGGGGTTGTTCCTTGTCTTTGAGATGAGCTCGAGAAAGGACGGTCTCGATTTCAGTTGCGGTCGTGGACGGAGGCCGAGCATGTACCAGCAGCTGCCAGGTGATGTTTAGCGGCAGCCGATAGCTGCTGGGGACAGACGGCTTCATCCGCCTCTGTGACGAAGCTTGGTGTGGCCGTGCACGATGGTGATGTCTGTCCCTTGGTCTGTGGAAACATTTGACTTCAGGTAGGTAAATGCATACATACACGAATGTATTGAATGAGACCGAAGTGACTCCCTCCATTCAATCAATTCGACCTCACAGTTATTCGAGAACACAGCCATCAAATTGGCATGTTCGAGCCGTTTATCAACACTTTAGTCGGCTCGAGCCGACGATAACATCATTAATTCATTCCAACATAGCAACAAGTTAAATCCTCACAACTTGAACTTCGGTCTCTCCTTCACGCCGACAAACTCCAGCCCTCCCTGCTTTACCTCATAATGCCTCCCTCGGCTCCATCCCATCCACTGGCCCAGGATGTCTTCGCCACCACCTCCAGGCCTCAGTCCTTGGCTAGTCCATCCATCTCCTTCGACCCCGATCCCCTGCCCTTGCCTGTAGTCTCGTCCTTCGGGCTCCCCGTCTTGTATGGCGTACCCAGGTGAGTTCTTCAACGTTACAACAGGCCTCTGATCGAACCCAGCTTTTTCCAACTCAGCCTGCTCAAACACCGGCGTGCAACATGCATCCGTCCCATCGAAGATAGCCTCCCATTCGTCCCTTGTCTTCGACTTGAAAGTAGCCGTGAACAACTCCCTCATTCCCTCCCAATTCTTCCTATCATCCCTCTTCCCACCCAGCTGCTCCTCTTGGATCCCCAACCCCCTCAACAAAGCAGCAAAGAACTGCGGCTCCAGCGCACCAACAGCCATGTAACCCCCATCCTTAGTCTCGTAAGTATCATAATACGGACATGCGCCATCAAGCATATTCTCACCCCTCGGCCGATCCCACATTGGCGTCTTTTTGCCGAACCGCGGCATGCTAGCCATGAAAGCACTACCATCAACCATATTCGCTTCCACAACCTGGCCAATCCCGCTCGTCTGGCGTTTCAGCAGCGCGAGTAAGATTCCCATAAAACATACTGCTCCACCGCCTGCGAAATCTCCCACGATGTTCGCCGGCGCGTAAGGCTTCTCGCCTGCACGACCGAGCATCCCCAACACGCCCGATACCGCGATGTAGTTGATATCATGACCCGCCATGTCTTTGTACTTTCCGTCCCGTCGGAAACCCGTCATCCGCGCAACGATCAGGCGGGGGTTTTCTCTGAGGAGGTCTTGAGGGTCGAGGCCGGCTTTCTCTAGCACGCCCGGACGGAATGGATCGATCACGATGTCGACGCGTGGGATCATGCTTTTGATCAGAGCGACACCGGCCGGGGACTTGAGATTTACGGCTATGGAGCTCTTGCGTCGGGTCAAGTTATCGGGAGTTGGAGGTGGAGGCGGGGCGGAGTCATTGTGAGCGGATGGATGGGCGCGATCGATACGGAGGATTGAGGCGCCGTAGTCTGCGAGGAGGAGGCCGGCAAAGGGACCTGTAAGGTGTTAATGAATTGTAGATTGACAGTGTGTGGTCGGACGTACCAGGAGCCAGGCCGGCGAACTCGAGGACACGGAGGCCTTGGAGGGGTGGTGATTGTGACATTGTCGATTGATTCGTATGTTGACTATGGCATACAAGCCAGATGCTCAGAAAAAGACTACATACTGCTCGGTACACCCAATATGTTGCTATAGGTTGAGTTAGAGGGGTTGTGGTGGTCGATCGGAACGACTTAGCCGCGGCAAGAGCAATGCTTCAGCTCGGCGTGGAGTTCACGATCGAGCTGTCACAAAATCTACAACAACATTACATTTCTCCGTCAAGACACCATCATTTGACGCAAAGCGGCACGCATCTTTTGATGCATCTCAGTGGTTGACCGAGTGAGGAATGATCGGGTTTCCGTGTGTCGCAGCGAATCTTCTGCATGTGCCTTGGCTTCCACGACACGTAACTTTGGTGTTAACGCCATGTTCTCGATTCATCGACGCGACTGTTGCCTGTCGAAGGATCCACGCTGGCGTCATTTTTCACCGTCTTCAAAACGACGACAACCTATCGTTGCCTTCAATGCCAAGGGTCAGGTACTTGTTGGACGTCTCTTTACTTCAAACCCCCAGATCTCTTTTGTTCCAAAACATCAGTTCTTAGCTTCTCACAAAGATGGCCAGTCCCAGCACCAAAAGTAAGCCCGCCACCGACACCATGTCACCTATTACTACCAACGGGAACTGGTTCTGGAAAGACGGTCAACGAGTACCAATTCATCTTCGCTTGCAATCTCCCAAACAAGACTGACCCAACAACACAGTTCCTGATTAAAGGTCTCACCTACGATCCAAGGAAAAGCAATGAATCGCGCTGGAGCCCAGAATCCTACATCGACCCTTTAGGCGACGCCTGGCTTTCCGAGCTACGCAAAGACATCCCCTACTTTCTTCAGCTCGGCATCAACACTATCATCGTCGATCACGCAGACATCTCACAAGCCCCCGACCAAGCCCTACAACTCCTCCATGAAGCAGGAATTTACGTGCTCCTCAACCTCTTCACAAACATATCCCTCAATGGAAACCCCAGCCCTGCCCAGATCGACCTCCAAGGCCTCTACACCCCTAGCAAAATCCGCAAGAACTTAGTGCTCGTCTCACAGACCGCAAAGCATCCGAACGTCCTAGGCTACTCAATCGCACAAGACGTGAATACGCCGGCAACCACGAAACTCGCCTCTCTTCATCGCGCCGCTGTCCGAGACACGAAACTCTTCTTGCAAAAAACAGGTAGCCGGCCGATCCCTGTTGGCGCAGGTCCGTCTGCGAATCAAATGTACAGACGGGAAGCGATGCGATTCATGGCAGCGGGCGAGCCAGCCGAACGAGTCGATTTCTACTCCTTCGACGTCTATGACTGGGCAGACCCATCGAGCTTTCAGATCTCGGGGTATAAAAACCTAGTTGAAGCGCTGAGTGATGACCCTGTGCCGATGTTGTTTGGCGAGTATGGAACTCATATGGGCAAGCCCAGAGATTTAGGGGAGGTTGAGTGTCTGTTCTCGCCGCAGATGACTGGGGTTTTTAGTGGCGGGTTCCTACACACTTACGGGCATGTCGAAGAGGTCTATACGCCTCCAGAGGATGGCGAAGATGGAGATGAGGATGAGTTTGTGGGGCGGTATGATCTTGTTCGGATTCGCGACGATGGGGCCAGAATACCGAAGCGGGATTACGGAACTTATCGGCAAAGGCTCGCGGATATTGCTGCGAAGCCGGTGGAGGATGTTTGTGGTGTGCACGAGAAGAAGGACTACGAGAGCTGGCGAGGGGCGTTCGGAGGTGTGGACAGGACTTGGCTGGCTGATCCTCAGGACATGCCAGTGTTTCCGTTGGAGTGGAGCGCCATGCTAGAGTGAGGCGACAAATGAGTAAGGACTGTTGCGACTTGCAAAAAATCCCTGATACGATTGCGTTGATTTGCCGAATTTGGCAAGAACACTGTCCGCAGATGTACCAAAGCCGTTGACGATGAGAAGTTGAAATGTCGTCCAGATACTCTTGGGTCTCTCCCACCTCAGGTTCCCGGAGGATTTCACTGGTCCTATCACGTTCTTGGCTAGCCGAAGATGCTGGTATTACCGCGTGGCGTGGCGAGCGTGGCGAGGCTCGCCTCCGTCTTCAACTGCAACTTCCCTTCCATGACATGACGGCATCTCACTTTAAGAGTCGTACTTGTTGTGACATACACTTGCTGGCGATCCAACCGATCAACTGATCAACGAACGGACCGGCCGTCGCTAAACGAGGCGACACGATTCAAGCAACAACCAGTTAATTCACCAGTTGATGCTAAACGAGGTGAGCCTCGCCTCTCCATGCCAAGGCAAGGCAAGGCGAGTATCAATCACTGTTCTGATATCCCACTGAGATCGCAATACTAGCTGCGGGGCTATCAAGGACGCCACTACAATCAAGCCAGCTGCCTTGCATTGCGTTGGTGATTGTGAGCCCTGCCTTTTTATCTAACCAGACTTCCCCTAAATTCGATACTGTACCTGGGAACATGTAGCTTCTCAATCAACGCAGACTGCGACTCGCGAGGCTGAGCCTCATCCTTTTGTCTGGTGACCACAAATGGACAATCACAGATCCCGCCTCGCGCAGAAACCGCTGCTGGATTTCGAACCCACTGGGCTCCAACCAGAGGTCAGTCTGCCTGATCCAGGCTTTCGTGAACAACCCAATTGCATGCGCACACGACGGACGCCACCAAACGTAAGCCATCTTGGTATTCGCCCGTCATCCCAAACCCACACCTAATTGGTCATGGCATGGATCCTACGGAGTGCCAGCTCACGGTACAGGAGTACCTTGTTGATGCCTGGCACTCTGTCGCACCCAATATGCATACGCAGGCATGCAGTCGATACAGCACAGCTTACCTGCGTCCACGAAAGTACGGGACGTCTCTTCCAGGAAGCAGTGGCTCGGCCGACCCATATGAAAGGCCATCTTCTGCTGCATTGCCCCAGACTTGACATGTTGGTGCTTGCCTAAAACCAAATTTGCTCTTCTCGTCCGAGACAACGTGCAGCATCTACACTCATCCTTACAACCAAGAACGCGTGCAGATTTGAGAAAGATGGAGAATTGCTGGTTCAAGCTCAAGCAGACTCATTACCCGCCTCCGCCGGGACACAACAAGATAATCAACGGCTGCGCGGGCGGAGAAGCGCCAATATGTCTGGGCCACGTTATCACGGACCTGAGGAGGCTTGATCAGCCTCTAAACCCGTTTTCAGTACAGCCTTTCTCGGGAGGGATGAGAGCTTGGTATACAAAAGAGGAAGACCTCAAGTGGGACGGGGCGAACTCCAAGCATGGCTCCGGCGGCGGCCACATCTCAGGCACTGCGGCGCCAGGGACGACGGTCAACGGCAGCCTCCAGGCCGTGTTCCAGGCGTCCGTCCAAGGCCACGAGGAGTACGACCGAGTCGACAAATACATCATCAACCCGACGGCACAATATGTTACTGCTCTCTGCGCCAAGGAGAAACGCATTGCGCGCGAAGCCACCGGGTTGTTTTGTAGGCCTCTCTATATGGTCACCGGCCTCTGCGTGGCTCGCAAGGGCAAATCCGCTACCTCCGAATCCCATAGCATGGCTGTTGGCGGCGGTGTCGGAGTGTAAGTTGTTTGCACACCGAATGCTTGATGCTGAGGCTTACACACTGTGCCAGGGATGTCTCTGGGGCCGGGGGTGCCAGTGCCAATGCTGCCGTTGGGCACAGCAGTTCGACAAGCACAGGGGCTTCTCACGCAGGGAGCAGAGTCTGGGCCATCCGCCTCACCAAGTTCCGCCGGAACTCCCCAACCAGTGAATGGAAAATAGACACAGTGACGAGACGAGCGGCCTTTAACCACGGGGACGAAGAAATCGACGTCGCGAGGATGATCAGCGAGGAAGGCTTCAAGGCGCACGTTGTCGAGGACAGGAGGCTCGGCTGTGCCATTGTTACCATACTTGATTGAAAGGTAGCTGCAAACGACTTCCAAGTCTTGATCCCCCAATCCCCATCCCGCACGGTGGCACACAATTCCAGTTTCAGTCGACTCGTTCCAAAGCTCGCTTGATGACCTCGTGAATCTTGTCCCGTGAATGGCTCCCTTGCTGGCTGCTCACAAGGTTCCACGGTGTGATGCAGTGGAATCGCCCGTTTTTGTTTGAGATATGCACCAAGAGGTTCCGCATCCCGGCTCTTGTGCGAAGCAGTGTCGGGTCAACTCCAGCGCGGGTGCTGTCGCGGTGCCGCGAGAAGTCGATGATCCGGGCCACGAAACCCGCCAAGAGTGCCGTCGCTGTCGATGTGCCACTGCTCAGTCTACGGCCGTCGCGGTGCACATCAACGTCATTGCCTAGGAAAGCAAGGTTGAAGGTGTTCGGTCGTGGCTCGGGGTTGTAGAGCACAGTAGACACCTTGTTGAGGTTGCCGGAGGCGAAGATGCAGAAGACTTGGTCGTTTGCTGCAGGATACGCGACTCGGTTCATGTTGCCCCAATTGGCTGCAGCGGCGAATATGAGTATACCCGCTGCATTTGCCCTTGCAATCGCCTCGCGGACAACAGCGTAGTCTTCTACAAAGCCCGCCGAGATGCTCATAACGTCGACTTCTTTCCAGATCGCCCAATCGATCGCCTGAGAAAGTTTTAGCAGTTTGTGCGATTAGACAGCGCCAGGATTGCTACCCCCAGAGATAACGCACTCTTGCCATCTGAGCCGCATCGGACTTGTCGCTCGAATGTTCCGTTTCGAAGACTCGTGCGATATATACATCTGCATGCGCATGCATCCTAAGGACTAGATCGAGCATTTCTGTGCCGTGCAAGGTGTTGTATCCTTTCGAATTTTCAACAAAGTCCCAGTATCTGTGGTCTCGAAATCCCTCAGTCCGAGTGTATGCGTGAGAGGGGCTGACACCTGTGTCGAGAATGGCGACTTTGACTCTTGGGTTCCTGGGCGCACTTTTCAAAGCCATCACCTCGACAACAGCATCGGCTTGTTTCATCCATTCCGCCGAAAGGTCCGTACGCCGGAGCACAGCAGGGCCTCCGAGATTTTGGTTCTGAGGGGTTGGAGAGACTGTGCTTGTGGGAGCTGTGGGCCTCGCCGCGATAGTTGGAGGTGGCCCTCCATGGATTGCGTACCACATCTCTTCGCTCGCCCTGGGGTTGGTACGCTGGGGCACAGAAGACCCCACGAGAGTTGGGTTCTGTGTGGTCGGAGAGACTGCGCTTATAGAAGCTGTGGGCTTCGCTGCCATGTTTGGAGGGCCTGAATGGATCCGGTTCTGTCTTGAATGCCACATCTCTTCGACCGCCCTGGCCGAGTGACCGACCCCGAGTGGATTTGGCATCCTGTTTTGGGGTGCGTCCGTCGCTTCTTCTTCGGTCAGCACTTTGCCCTTTCAGACGGGGCAGATGTGCTCACCCTTTATGTAATCTCTGAGACCTGAAGCAGCAGTTGAGTCGCTCGGCTTCGCACACACTCGGCAGCCAAAAATGGCCTCTCGGTATGATCAGTTCGCACGGTATGGTACCACGTCGCAGAGTTGGGCATCTCCGGCAAGTGATCAGCGGTCACGATTCGGGCACAAATGCACAAGGTTACTGTACATCATGAAGGCAGCGGAAAGTGGCCCAGCGCAGTGCGGCTGACATGACGTCGAGGGCTTGTGAGCATGATGCGAGCTTCTGCATGTACAGTACATGTATGTAGGTATATCGCGGGCACCTTTGGCGAGCAAGATACCTGGCACCAGATAAACGAGCGCCCATACACCACTCGTTGTACTGGTCGGTTCCGGGCAGCAAGTTGTTGTCTCGGCCTTCGGATGTGGCACTTTAGCCTAATCCAAACCTTGGGTGATGAAAGCCGGTACAATCTCGAACGTTCCAAGATGCTGTTGTCTATTATTCTAACCATATCGCTTAGCGCGAGATCAGCTGACAAAGTCCAAGGATGGGCCATCGTTCGACACCTCGCGGCCAGCGCAATCTTTGCTCCAATCATCTTCTGCATTTATATGTGTTCGTAACGGTCGTAAAGCAGAATGAGCCAGCTTGAGACTTTGGTTTCTTTTGTTCTCGTTCATACCTGCAGTCTGTCAGTGTATGTTCGTGTTCATGTCCAGAGTTTGCAACTTACAATCTGATTACAGATGCCCATTTCCATCCCTAGTGGCCATTTGCCAGTCACGCAACTTTCTCGTATTGTACCTTCGTGAGGCGGGGTGTGATTTCTTTGCAGTCGAAGCTATCTGCCTCGAGTCTGGAAGGAAAATTCTCGCAATTCTCTACATTCTTGGTGTCGCAATCAGCTTGCTCAGCATACTGTATGCGCTTATGCAAGCAGATCAGCCACGTTCATCGGCATCTCGTCGATCTGGGTGGAGTAGTAGACTGCACAATAGGTTAGCTGATGCTCTGGGTGAGTCTCTGCGCCAAAAATACTCACGCTCAATGTCACGCAGAATCCTAACATCTTCGCTGGTAACGAAGTTGATAGCCACGCCCTTGCGGCCGAACCTGCCTGATCGACCAATGCGGTGGATGTAGTTCTCACGGTTGCTGGGCAAGTCGTAGTTGATAACCAAGCTGACCTGCTGAACATCGATACCGCGAGCCCAAACGTCGGTTGAGATGAGCACACGGCTGTTGCCCTGGCGGAACTCCTGCATGATGCTGTCACGCTCCTTTTGTGGCATCTCACCGTGCATACTAGAGACGGTGAAGTTGGCGTCACGCATCTTGTCAGTCAACCAGTCGACCTTGCGGCGGGTGTTACAGAAGATGACGGCTTGTGTGATGGTGAGCGTGTCGTAGAGGTCACAGAGGGTGTCGAACTTCCACTCTTCCTTTTCGACGGCAATAAAGTATTGCTTGAGGCCCTCGAGCGTAAGTTCGTCACGCTTGACCAAGACACGTACAGGATCGGTCATGAACTTCGTGGTCATATCCAGGACATCGTATGGAAGAGTGGCGCTGACGACAACGACCTGAGTCGCGGGTGGAAGGTAGCGGTAGACGTCGTAGATCTGCTCACGGAAACCCCTGTTAAGGAGCTCATCGGCCTCATCGAGGACCAACATCTTGATGTGACGAGTGCGCAGGTTGCGGCGGCGGATCATGTCTGCCACGCGACCGGGTGTTCCACTGACAACGTGTTGGCCATAGTCCAGCTTCCTGATGTCCTCTCCAACGTTGGTTCCACCAATGCATGCATGGCACTGCACGTTCATGTAGTCTCCCAGCGCGAGCAGGACGCTCTGGATCTGTGTTGCCAATTCTCTCGTCGGACTGAGGACCAGTGCTTGCGACTCGCGCACGGCGGTGTCGATGACTTGCAGGATACTAATGCTGAATGTCGCGGTCTTTCCGGTTCCGGATTGAGCCTGTGCAATGGTGTCGCGACCCTTACAGATCTGGACGATGGCACGCGACTGTACAGCAGAGGGCGATTCGTATCCGTAGGCGTAGATGCCGCGAAGCAGGTTTTCCTTGAGGTGCATGGCCTCGAAGGTCGGCGCAACGGAGACCTCCTTGGAGGTGGTGAACTCCATGCGCTCCTCCGCCTTGCGATCGATTGCGTCGTCGGCCATTTTTGCTAGAATGTCGTTTGAATGTTGTTGGGTGGAGACGAGAAGTGCTGTTCGCAATCGCAAACGAAGACCCAAAAGTTAGCTCGCGCCTGGAGATCCCGCCTCCGCGTTTTCGGGCCGAGGCCGAGGTTAAGGTTTAGCTCCTGCGGCTTTGAGATCTGCTCGTGTTCTGGCGCGAAGCTTTGGCGACTCGTCTCTGCAGCCAACGCCAACGTTACCACCCATAATCTGGACTTCAACTCTCGCTACCTACCTATTCAGAAGAAAAGTACTACCACCCGGTTTGCGCTCTCCCTCATCCGTCACTCCTGTTCTCAACATTTGAGTTGGAGCTAGGTTGGCAAATTGCTCCATCGGGTACCGCGCATCGCGACACAACCGTGCAAGCAAGCCTTCGAGAAGTCACACAGAATGCTGGCGGAGGATCTTCGTTCGGCGCACGAGGATGTGGAACGCCTAGAGGCGGCCATCGCCGAACGTATCTTGGACGAACCGAAGCATGTTCGCAACAAACTGGCGCGCGAACACGAGATCGCCAACTTTACCGCAAGGATTACAGACCAGAGCCAGCGTGCATTGAACATTTACAACAATCAAAGAGAGCAATGGACACAGGAGATTCAGTCAATGGCCGCCGGCAGCGACCCATTTGAGGAATTCTACAAGCAGTTGAACAACGTCAAGGAATTCCACAAGCGCAATCCCAACGAGCCGGTAGAGAACCTGGAGCGCGCATACAAGAAGCCTGAAAATGGAGGGCCACCTGGAGGCTTTGCCGGAGACATTAACGGCATGTTCACAGGCGAGGAGCAGTTCGGACGCTATTTCGACCTGACCATGCTGCACGAGGAGTTCCTCAACGTTCCTGGCATTCGACAAGTAAAGAAACCGACATACCTTCAATACCTTGACATGTTCGACAAATTCACTCCACCCCAACTGAACATCGACAAAGCCCAACACAAAATGACAGACGAGTACTTTAGCTACGTCAGCAGCCTGGCTGATTACCTCCAGTCATTCATGCGCCGGTCACGGCCACTCGAGGACCTGGAAAAGGTCTTCACAGCATTCGACGTGGAATTCCAGGAGCAATGGCAGAAGGGCCAGGTGCCCGGGTGGGAGCCAGAAGCAGTGGAGAGTAAGGCACCGGAGATCACAGGAGAAGGCATTTGGTGCGAAGACTGTGAAAAGGAATTCAAAAACGACAACGTGTACCAGGCACATTTGAAGGGCAAGAAGCACGTCAAAAACGCAGAAGCACGGAAGAACGGCGGCGAGAAGCCTGCAAAGGCGGCTGTAGTCAGTGCAGAAGTTACCAGAGACTTGAAGCGACTGAAAGAGAAGGCCATCGCCGAGAGAGAACATCGCGTTTGCAAATTGACGGAAGCTATGCAAGGCACACGTGAAGACACACGTGTGAACGTTGAGCGAAAATTTGGCATGACAGACAAGGAGCGCCAGCAAGAGATCGCTGCTCTGTACGCCGAGGACGAAGCCATGGCTGGTACTGGCGAGCAAGAAGGCTCAGACGATGAAGATGGCGAAGACAAGGTCTACAACCCTCTTAAGCTTCCTCTATCTTGGGATGGCAAGCCCATCCCCTTCTGGTTGTACAAGCTGCACGGTCTTGGTGTTGAGTTCACCTGCGAGATTTGTGGCAATTACGTCTACATGGGCCGCCGCGCGTTCGACAAACACTTCTCCGAGGCCAGACACATTTACGGTCTAAAGTGCCTGGGCATCACGAACACGGCAATGTACAGGGATATCACACAGATCGAAGAGGCTGAGCGTCTACACGCGAAGCTCAACTCGGATCGCCAGGCGCAACAAGCCGCGAAAGAGGACGTAGTGGAGATGGAGGACAGCTTTGGCACGGTCATGCCTTGGAAGGTGTGGAATGATCTGAGCAAACAGGGTCTGCTTTGAGTGGGCTTTTGTCTGCAAGGTGGTGCCAGTGGGATGCTCGAGATGGCTTGTACGAAATCGTGGCTTGGTATGTATTATAGTCACTATGAATGGACATACATGACGACGACGAGGCGTCCCAAACAAGAACGCAAGGTATTCTGAGAAAGCAGGTACTGTGTTCTGCCACACCTGACTGTTGTTCCTTGAGTCGTTGGCTTCCATTCTAAAGCATGTCCATTCATTCAAAGCGGCGAGGGGCAAAGGGAAGGTGTTTGTCACGTGTAAGTATGAACTTCTTTACTTGACCTCACTCTTTCACATCACAATTGGAAAGCTCCAGCCAATCCGCAAGGCCGCATATCCACGGGTCAAGGCAATCGGCCGCCTCGTCTTCATAAGTGACGCTTGAGCGCAGCTTCCTCCTCCAATGACCAGCTTCCCACGTTGCCTTCGACTACACTTAATGTGCTGCTGGCCTTTCCTCGATCTCTGGATAGAAGATCCACCACCACCCAAACGCACCAAGTCAAAGAAGAGACACCACCGACGCAAGACCACATACGTCGTTCGTGAGGTCGGCCGATACAGGGTATGTTGTACGCTTCCTTTCACCTCATCCCGTCTGCTCTTCACAGCCACATGCTACAAACAGTCCCCTCGCAATGAGACGCACGGCGATCTTTCATCACTCTCATGCACCTTCACATGTAGCACCTGATCACTGACCTCACCTCACTCGAGGGCCGGCCTTTATCCTTCCACACCTCTCTCCTCTCATCTTTCCCCTCCCGCTCCCATCCCACTCCACCCCCACCTTCATCAACAATCAACAACAACAACAACATGGCATCCACAACCTTCTCCTTCAAAGACGATAGCAGCGGCAGCGAGCACGAGCATTGGCCCGAAGACTTTAAACCCGCGCCCGCCGTCGCATCGGCCGGCTACGACACCCACAACGGTTTGCGCATGCACTCCTACCAACCCGCCACCATCGCCGCTCCGAGCATCGCCGCACCAAGCACCAAAGCCACCTCACCGCCGCCATCGCTGTCGCCGCCGCCGTCTCCGGAGAAGAGTGTCAAAGCAGCCGTGCTGACCAAGTTCGCTGTCCAGTACGCCTACCCACCGCAAGAGCCTGTCAAAATGGCCACCCACACCCAATCCTACGTTTCTGTTCCGGCGCCCGTCGCCGTTGCGCCCGCCTCAGTCGCGCCTTCTGCCAAAACCGCTGCGCCCAAGGCCAGCGAGCCGGTCCCCAACACCTTCGTGTACGAGCCAAAGTTCACCGAGAAGCCGGCCGAGGCTTCCAACAAATGGCAGGGCCGCACCAAGGCTGAAGTCGAGGAGGACAACACCAAGATCGCCGCCGACGAAAAGGTTTGGGAGAAGCGCAAGGTTGTCCCGACCGGTCTTCCGGATGATCAGATGTGCTGGGTCGTCGAGGATGATGCGAGCTACACGCTTCGGTGAGTGCGACCTTCTAGATTTCACTCTAGACTTTGACTAATATCTTACAGCACGTTTTCCGCGATCAAGGACCTCGCCGGGGATTGGAAGCAGGATCCGCGCTACGAAGACTCCTGGTACTTCGTGGTCGAGAAGCCGGAGAAGCCGGAGGAGAAGTAAGGCGGGCAACATCTGCCTGCTTTTCACTACTGCCCGACAAGAGTCCGAAGTTACGAGCGCAGCGACAGCGAGAGCGAGACTGTGAAAAGGGGTGATTCCAGAACTTGTTTCTTTCCCTTGAGCTATGATTGCATTATGAACACCGGCGATGAAAGATGAAGTTGAAACTGCAGGATTGGCTGTTTGGTGTTCGTACTGGTCTTCTTCAGGTCGTAATACGATAGTCAGTGCTTGCAGTTCATTGAACTAAGAGCTTTAGGGCTCCATGACGGCCAGATTGAAGCATTGCCGTATCACTTTTCTTGACATTGCTTTGAACTCCCGAGAAGTGATACGCATCACTTCTTCTTATTCTCGGGTATGGCCAAAATCAGCAGACATCACACACTTGCTATATGACCGATAGGCTCCCAATTGATGGAGGCAGGTGCAAGCGCACAAAATCACATTGCTCGTTACTGTATTGTCACATCAATGACCGATCGCACTCGTTGTCCGTTATGTAAAAAATCCATTCTGAACCGTCGCTGCATTCCTGTGGCCTGCCAAACCTCGTCTGACACTCTGCATCGATTCCTCGCGATTGATGTGCTCGCTTCCCACTCTGAACCGTCGCCACTTGCCCGTTGTCTAGTCATTCTTCGTCTAAGGCTCTGACTGCTCGCAGCCACTATGTCCACCTCAGTAGGCCGCATTGGCATCCACTGCTTCGAGCTCCTCGACACGCACTTTGGCATTGACGTGGTTTTTGTTCCGGTCTGCAACTTGGCGACAGTCGCCGTTCGCCATGTCGATCGTGTTGTAATGGACGCGGAGCTCGTCCAGTGTCTCCACCATGTTGTCGGGGTGTGACTCGTTGTAGTCGATGTGGAATACCTTGATCGACGCGTGGTATCGGTCCCTGTCGGACTGGTCTACGACGTAGACGTCGGTAGCGCGCTCCATCACATTCTCTGCTTGCGTCAGGCCGAATCTGTCCACATCGCATGCGATGATTACCCCCCACATCGTGCTGCAGACGAGGACAAACTCCGCCTTGAAGAACATGGTCATGTTCTCTCCTCGCAGGGTGGCATGGATGTCGATCACGCCGCGGTGCGGCCACAGCCAGGCGAGGATGTTGTTTTCGTAGCGGTTCAACCAGAATTCTTTTTTCAGTGGCTCTTGGAATCGGTGGTACAGCGGCTCGAGGAGGTCCGGGTTGAGCAGGCGGAAGGGGTCGACATTGACGTGCACCTTGCGCTTGTTAAGCCTCGACCTTAGGACACGGCCCGGCATGCCAGGGTACTTTTTGAGCACCTGTGTGATCCGGCGATCGATTTGATTCACCGCACGGTCGCGGAGCTCCAGGCTGGCGACACGGAACAGTGTGGCTTTCTCGACTCGGCCAGCAGCTTGGGCGATGAGCGAAACGCGGGCCATGGTACGGATTTTGACGCCGAGATTGTAGTGCTCAACTTCCTCGCGGATCATCAAGTACTTCGGGTTTGTTTTGACTGCCTTGAATCGCTTGGAGGCCTCGGTGTTGGCTTCCTTTTGCCACTTAGCCTTGTTGAGCCTTTCCCGCGTCTCCTTTCTGAGATGGGTGCTGAGGGCTTCTGCGTGGTCGTATCCGAAGATCAACGAGATGAGCCGAACTGTGTTGGCAGTCTGCACTTCACGAAGCTTCTCTCGGGTGTTGTCATTCTGGATCGGGTAGTTTCCGCCATCGTTGTCAGTTGCCGACTTGGTGAAGCCCTTGCTCACGCGAGTCTCGCAGCCGTGGCTACCATGTTCTGGTTCGTAATCGTATGATGGTACATTGAAGCGGATGGGGTTGTCATAGTCCATGATGATTGTTGTTGCTAGTGTGTGGTGAGAGGTTCGGCTGGCTGATGGTATGTCGTTGGTGGTATGTCGTTAGTGGTGTGGTCACTGGTGTTGCTGGTGTCTGGTGTCGCTGGTGTTTGGTGTCGCTGGTGTGTGGTGTTGCTGGTGTGTGGTGAGAAACTGCAACGAAAGAGGCGATCGGTGCCTACTTGTAGAGATTAGCAGGACTGCAGCACTTGCTCGTGATCTGCATTGTCCGACATGTGCGGACTTCCTGCGGATTGTTGTCATTATCACGTGTTGACTGCTATGTCGTTCTCAGCGCTCGAAAAGGTCCAAGCTGATGTAGGCAGGTGCAAGCAACATAAAATACCTCTCTCTACCAGATGCAAGAGATCATTCGAATGATGACTGGCCACCTCTTGGTAAGTGCGCTACACGGCATCTCGCGAACGGGAAACATGAACAGACCAGTAGTACTAGAGACTACAGCGAAGTTCATTCGGCGTGACATAGAGGACCTGATCTCCATCTTGAAGAAGTCCCGCCGCGGCTTCCTCGTCGTCCTCATCAGACAGCGGGCGCTTGTTGTTGGATTCTTGCCTCATATCGTAGTTCGGGTCGAGCTTCTTGGTGATCAGCATGTTCTTAGTTCTGTCGCCATCACGCAATATTGCTGACGGAGAAACAACGCCTTCGTCGACCTCGAACATGACAAAGAATTGGTTTGTAGAGACTGATGACTTTACCGCCCTTCGCAGCCTCGACGATGCCGAGGATAGCATCTTCCAGGCCAGCTTGCTTTTGGGTAGCTCCTCGGTAGGCACGAACCCATGGAGCTGTTTGTTCTTGAAATTTCCGACGCCAGCGTCATCTACGGCAGTTTGGGCAGCATTGACGGCCTCGCGGAATTTAGACACCGTCTTGTCGTGTTGTCGTGTCGTGTACCTGGTGTCCCACTTTCTTCCAAGTCACGCAGACCGTGCTTTGCCATGGATCTCCACAATGAGGCATCACTTCACCATGCCCAGCCTACCCGCCGCTCCAACATCAGGATGCCAAAATACCCTCTTCGCCAGTTGATCATCGGGTCATACTTGAGGTCTCCGAATGGTTACCGTCGTGTGGCATCGCTCATTCCTCAGCCCCATCTGACATTTGAACCATGGAATCTTGTCTTCAGCGATCCACGAAACACGCTGTCTCCATGCTGTCTGGCAGCACGTTTCCTGTCATACCCCACTCAACCAGTACTGAACGATGGAACCACATCTTCAGTGAGTCACGAGGCCATTCCGACTCCCCGACATGCTCAAGTGTTGCGTGCTGCCTTGGCGCGAGCCTACCTATAAGTGTTTTCCTTGGTCCAATTATCTTTTCCTTTCTTCCTTCCTTCTTCATCGAACTCCGTCTTGACACAAGTACCACAACTGTGACACAAGTACCTCATCAGCCATGGCTTTCAAGAACTTGAGGAGATCGATTCGCGGCTTCAGAGAGGAGAAGAAGGTGTCCGGCCATTCGTGGCCAACGCACTGTCTTCTGACTACCATTGTGTGGGTTTTTACCTCGCAATACGGCCACGAGCAGAGGAGCGACATGTACTCGGTGCATGTTAAACGCCCTTTGCTGAACTTTTTGCTTTTGCGTCCTTCATGCGTCCTTCATGCGTTGTTTTGCGTTGCTTTCCGGGGACCAAAGGACGAACGACCGTAATGCTTCCCTTGACCGGGTTGGTCTGATGTCTGGAGGGCCTCCGCTGGGCGATGAACTCCCACCTTCACGCGGTGCCTGGTGTGAGTACCTTTGCCTCTCAGGGGCATGGGGAAACCAAGAGGAGTTCGACTTTTGTATCTAGCAGGCATTTTTTTATTTTTTTTCGTGTAGCTTCGGAATGCCAACAATTAGTGCTTGTGAGCGCGCGCATACGCGTGAAAGTCTCTTTCTCGTCTCTCGTTTCGCCTCATACCGTAATATTGCGGGCTGGCGTTGTTGCCCGGCTTGCGGCAAATCTTCGACAGCCTCATCAGGTTTGCATCAACAAGGTCATCTTACCATGCCTATAACTACTCTCGGGCATTGAGAATACTCACGGGCGTGGAGACAACCTCGGGGCTGAATGCATACATCCTCACAGTCGCTCTTTCGTAAGAGGTGTGGATCTCTAGTGATAATGTCACAGCCACGACAGACGCGATGTGTTCATCTCCGTAAGCATTTTCAGTCCTCTCCGCTTCAGCATCTGAGATTCGGGTCGATGCCATTGAGATGCAGACACGTGTTGGGTTCAGTCTGGGATAATCAGAAAAATGGAAATACTTTCACGAACTGTGACACCTGCGGTCTCATTCCAAGGCCTTGGCGCATACAACCCTTGTAAAAACACCTGTGAACGAATACTTATCTACAGTTGAGGGGAAACTACAGCACAGCAGATTCACATTTTTCCACCACCCAGTACTTCCGCGGTCTAGGATAGTATCAGAAAAAGACTTGAGAGGATCTTCATGGGTCCCAGGTGTTTCGCTACTCAACAAGTGTTCAAGGCTCTGAACGAACATCACGGCAATGTCGGCACCTGCTCATCTCCCGTGTCTTCCTTGTTTTGCATGCAGATTCGACCTGATATCCGGGACCCCTCAACTACGACTCCTCTTCATCTCATCAGCCTGAATACAAGCCTCGCAGGATTGCAAACCTAGTGCATGCTGGGAAGGCTTGAGAGCGGCAAGTTCGCATACCAAGCGGTCCAAGCCTCTACGGCACTGCACGGTATACCCGACTCCCCGCCAGTAGGTATCTGTACATGTACCCCAAACATGCGGAGAAGCGACATGGGGTATTGCCACTCGTATTGTGTTCCGTGGTGTACGCCGATGATAGTCCTCGATCTGGAGCAATTCACTTAGGCTGAATCCTTGAGACATCCCGCTCATGAGGGCCATGGTGAACGTGCGGGCTACTATATGGTCCACGCTTACCGTGAGAGGACTCATTCACTTCTAGGTTATCCGAACCCTTCGACCCTTCCTGCTGCAGCTATGTCGCCTCCAAAACTCCAGAATAACATCGTTGCCGGCACGAGCCAGGGAGACACCACCATCAATGTACACAAGCTACTGGACAAGAGTTGGTACAAGTACCCACACTTACGACGCTTATACGGATGGATGAGTGTTGTCCTCCTTGTACAAGCTACCAACGGACTGGACGGTTCGATCATGAACGGAATGCAGACGTTGACCTACTGGAACAAGTGCATCCAAGTCATCTTCCATGCTGTAACACTTGACGACTAACAAACTCAGGTACTTTGACTATCCCACTGGCGCCAAGCTCGGTATTTTCAACGGAACGCAAGGACTCGGTGGTGTTGTCTCCCAGTTTTTCCTCTGGTGGCTTGTCGAGAAGATTGGGCGGAAGTTCACCATAATCATCGGCTCGGTGATCATCATTCTCGGGGTTTTCCTTCAGACGTTCGCCAACGGACTCGTCATGTTCGCAGTTGCTCGTGCTATTATTGGCCTCGGTCTCAGTTTCGAATACACCGCCGCACCCATGCTTGTTACTGAGCTTGCCCACCCGACCCATCGTGCTCAGCTGTCGACATTCTTGAACACTCTCTATAACTTCGGCGCAACTATTGCAGCTTGGATCTGCCTCGGCACATTGACTATCCAAAGCGATTGGAGCTGGCGAAGCGTGTCGCTCATCCAGATCTTTCCATCACTGATATCAGTGGCACTGACGTGGTGGGTTCCAGAAAGTCCGAGTAAGCTGTTCTCATTTCTTGGGTTCCAGTGAAAAGAATTTAAAGCACTTCAACTAATTTTACCAACACAGGATGGCTTGTTTCCAGAGGTCGCGATCAGGAGGCACTCGATATTCTGCGCACTCACCACTGCGGCGGCGACGAAAGCGACGAACTAGCAAATTTTGAGCTTCGGGAGATACAGCGAACGCTTTCGTTCGAGAAAGAGCATAGCAGCGGCAATTGGTTCGATCTTATCCGTACAAAAGGAAATCGGCACCGGACCTGGATCTGTGTTACCTGCGCAATTGCTGCGCAAGCTTCTGGTACCACTCTTACGGGCTGTAAGTTTTCCATTCAACCTTCTTCTTAAATATTGAATCTGTAGCTGACCAAGAAACCAGACTATCTTGCTGTAGTGCTGCGTGGCGTGGGTATCACGAATCCTCGCACGCAGTCTATCATCAACGGCTGCTTGACCATGTGGAACATGGGCTTCGCCTTCTGGGGCGCATATGTCATTGACAAGTTTGGACGCAGACCCATGATGTTGTCCTCCTTGAGCGGCATGCTGTGTGCTCTGATCGGCTGGACAGTCGCCAGTTCTATATACACGACCCACGGCACCACCGCAGCAGGCACGGCGGTCATTCCCCTCATCTTCATCTTCACGGCTTCTTACTCGACAGTCTGGAACGGCATTCTCACCGGATACACTGTCGAGGTCATGAGCTATGACATCCGAGCGAAGCTGATCTGCACTCAAAACCTTCTGGTTCAAGCTACGATCACCGGTTTCAATTATCTGAACCCTGTAGCTTTGGAGAACATCGGATGGAAGTCAGTGCTGCCGGTTCCGAGATACACTACATTGTTTTCCATATGCTGACATGCTCCAGATACTACATCATCATATGCGCTATCGTCGTCCTCGAGATCCTTATGGTCTACTTCACATACCCTGAGACGAAGTCCATCACGCTGGAGGAGATCAGCATCGTTTTTGATGGGGAACAAGCGGCACAGAACACAGGGTTCAAAGGTGATGTGGTTGATATATCGGCCTCCCATGTCGAGAACAAGCACGACCCGACTGTTCAAGGGCGAGAGCTATTGTAACTTCGAGGCGTTCTTTCTTGTGCGGTAAGCACCTCAGCCATGGTCTTCAAGTCTTCTGGGTCTACCGTTCTGCTGCTTCGAGGAACCAGAACTATGTCGCAATCCCGCACGATATCATGGAATGTCGCTATCATCGGCGACCGCATGTCACTTCCGTCACGAGATTTTCGGAGGGCAAACGGTTGCGGAGCCTCATGTGCCAGCGTGTGACCACCCTTGGACGTCTGTGTACCGAGTAGCAAACCTATCGCGGCCATATAGATGACAGCTGAAGCGACCTCGTATCATCCCTGTCGTTGACTCTCACTGCTACAGATCCGCCAATAGACCTTTACCACTCAATACATTACGATTACAACGATACAGCCAATCATTCACACAACCCGCCAACATGGGAGCAATTCCTTTTAGACGCGGGATGTTCCTGCTTTTTATCTTCCTCGGTATCAGCTACCTGTCAACAACACATGGCCGAGTACTTGTTCGCCCGTCTACGACTGCTCTTTCTCCATACGGCACTGAGCATGCCGGCGACGTACAGACATACAGCCTCCTCGGCACAGACTCAAAGTCACAGATAGATAGAAACACCACCTCCCTCGACCGTGGAATCGACGACATCTCCTTCTATATCACTTCGAAACGCCTCCACCGCCGTGCCGGAAAACAACCTGCAGCAGCCACAGACTCGCAATTTACTACTTCGACTGCCAAAGGCTGTAGCATGTTATACATGCTCGCCGCCAACGTAGAAGACGCTCTGACGCGTATGAAGACCAATCCAAAGCTACTATCTCTCACGACCTCGCAGAGCAAATGGGACAATGCCGGGGCGTTGAAGCAGTACGGCTGGACGGAGAAGAAAAACGATGTCAACTGGGCTTACATGGGAGTCAACGACGTGATGAAAGACCTCGGGATCGACACGGCGAGTAAAGCCAACTCGAACGTACAACTGGTCCAAGATCAGACGGTGGAAGTCGACGGGACGAAGTTTGTGGTGAGCTTGACCGGCGAGAGATGTCCCTCGACATACATGAAAAGACCATGATACTAATCCCCGAGCGCAGGCTTCGAGAGGGGCTTACAACCAAGCCATCAATGTCGAAGCCGGCCTCATATTCCCTTACTACATCTTCTCGCCCCGCCACGAGGCGCAAACCAACAACATCAAAGGCGAAATCGTGCCACTAGCCTAGTACTTGGACGTGGTCTTCCTCGAGTACTCCAAACTCTGCGGTCGAGCCAAGAAAGCAGTCTCGGGGCTCAAGTACATGCTGGCGCTCAACATCGAGAACCCAAACACCTGGTCGATCGTGTTGGAAGCTCTGATGAATAAGAACGGCGGCAAGACCGATATCCCTCTGTGGCCGGGTACGGAGTTTAGCATGGATACGGCTGAGGGGAAGGCACTTTTGGGTACGCAGATTCGCGCACCGTTGGCTTGGATGATGATTCAGCATAAGAAGGCGTTTGAGGCGAGGAGTGTGGTCAAGGTAAGCTCTCTCTTTGCCGAACACGGTGTAGGTCGAGATATTGGTGCTGACTGTTCTTCTACTCTTACAGGTCAGAGTCTTCCGCAACAAAGGGATGACGAACCAAGACACCGATCAGCCGTACTCGAGTCTGCTATTCTATCTAGGTGATGCACCGAAGGAGAACCAATGCGAGGCGACCGATTCGTGCTGCTGTCCGAAAGTGTAGGGAATCTTTCTCGTTGGCAATGTGCCTTGCGGCCAGCCTCGGGATCTTATGACAAGCCTTGGGACCTGCAGGAGCCATTGCTGTCGCTGTGCGGCATCCCTTGCTTGCATTGCTCGATATACTTGAGATTTGGGGTTAGCAGGGTTAGGGTTGTGATCTGGCGACGGCGATAACTCGATGAACATCTCTTGATACCATACCATACTTCTGAGGTAGACTCCTATGATCATCTGGATAATAGCGAGCTGTTCAAATTTGCGTTTTCGCTTCGTTGTGGGATTATCATCGTGATTGACCTGTCAATTGAATGAATGACATACAAAGACAACAGATACTATGTCAAGCTTTGGCTTACCACGTCAACGACTCGATAAAATTGGTCATACTGCAATCGAGCACAACACTCGCATACCAACGAATTCAACACAGTTCACCAAACAAGAACGCGTAACACGAAGCAGGTGCATTGCTATAATTCCGCTGTTCACTTACCACCCGGTCTCGAGCCTTCCAGTCTGGGCATCCTCGGACTCATCATCTCATGCCCACTCTTCCACCTCGCCATCAACTCCGGGTCAAACCCCATAGGCCGCATTCCACCCACCGAACTATTGGAATCCCTGGGTTTCTTTTCCGACAACCTAAACCTATCATGACCCGAAACGTCATCCTGCTGAGCGCGTTGCGAGAGAAAGCGACCAGATCTCTTGTTCGCAGCGGCGAGTTCGGCACGGAGCTTGGAATTTTCCTTTCGGAGCTCCTCAATAACACTGGCAGAAGAAGGATCGGAGGGAGGAGAGGGTTCTTTGGTGCCCGAATCATTGTCTTTTGCCTGTTCTCCAGCTTCCCCTCCAATGAGACGCTCGTGTGCCGCGTCAAGAGCAATCTCCCGCTTCTCGAGTTCTGCTTCGCGTTCGTTCAAGCGGGTTTCACGCTCTTTCAGCGAGGCCTCCGCTGACTCTAGGTTCTGGTGATTCTGGGCTTGGTCCATTGGTTCGGCCGATGTTGGTGGAGGGACATTCTGGCTCTCGCCGCTCAGAAGACCACCAGAGCTCGTGGAAAAATTTGAAGAATCCTCTCGATGGGATTTGAAGTTCGGACACGTTTCATGGGACGACCAGCCACTCGACGAATATGTGCCTGTCTTGATTGATGATGTCATGCTGTTGACTGCGTCGTTTGTTGACCAGGTTGGTGCCGAGTCGCTGTCTTCCATCTTGCAAGGCGGCAGGTTGAAGCCCTCTTGAAGTTGAAGATTTTCGATGGTGCCTGTAAACTCCGAGAGGTCGAAGATCGTTCAATTGCCTACATATACGTGTAAATGTTAGGATGTCGCCGGCCCCGTTCTTTGGCGTCATAGCCCGTTACGCTACTGCAACTGCATTTTAGCCAACTATCACCAATGAGGCAAATGCATTGTATGGCGATAGAACATGTTCGTACGACGATCGTGTGAGCGAAGTTCAGCAGGAATTGTACGTATATCGAGAACGGAATGTCTCCAAGCATATCGGACAAAGTCCCTCCGAGAGCCCCCGCCTTGCCTCGGCCGCGGGTCCACTGTGAGCGAAGGCAATGCTGAGTACCAAACGACCTTGACCTTGACCACGACGTCCTACGATCGTGGACAGATTGTGAATTAAACAACAAAACGAATTGATCACCCAAAAGATGGCCGACCAACCCAAAGAAAACGACGCAACAACAGCAGACTACGACCTTACCCGCCCCCTCCGCACCAGCACCGGCCTGCGCCAAAACCTAACATCCTACGGCGACGCGCACTTCTCTCTCTTTCTGCGCAAAGTCTTCATCAAAGCTCTCGGCTATAGTGATGACGCCCTATCGCGGCCCATAGTCGGGATCGTGAACACGTACTCTGGTTTCAACCCTTGCCACGGTAATGTGCCTCAACTCATCGAAGCCGTCAAGCGGGGAGTCCACCTCAATGGCGGCCTGGCGGTCGAATTTCCAACGATTAGTGTGCACGAGTCGTTCGCGACGCCGACGTCGATGTATTTGAGGAATCTGATGAGCATGGATACGGAGGAGATGATCAAGGCGCAGCCGGTTGATTCGGTTGTTTTGATAGGAGGTGAGTGATTGAGTTGTTTTCATTTATTCTTCTCGATGGTGGCATTGGTGGGAGTTGCTGTAGACATGAGTTGATATGAGCAGAGCTAATTCTTGTCGATAGGCTGTGACAAAACCACACCTGCTCAGCTTATGGGTGGCATCTCGGCCAACAAGCCTATCGTTCAATTGGTGACTGGGCCCATGATGCCTGGATCTCACAAAGGCACCAGGGTCGGTGCTTGTACTGACTGCCGCAATAACTGGGCCAAGTTCCGAGCCGGTACGATCGACATCGAAGAGATCTCGGCGCTCAGCGAAGAGCTTGCACCCACGGCAGGAACTTGTGGTGTCATGGGTACTGCTAGTACCATGGCATGTATCCTTGCAGCCCTCGGACTGATGCCGCTGAAAGGTGCAAGCGCGGCAGCCGTTTCTGCTACGAGGATCAGAATAGCGGAAGAGTCAGGTGGCATTGCTGTGCGTTGTGCAGAGAAACAGATCAAACCACAGGATGTCCTTAGTCGGGAATCGTTCATCAACGCAATCACAATCCTCCAAGCCATAGGAGGCTCGACAAATGCGGTGGTGCATTTGATGGCGATCATAAACCGTCACCCAGCGATCGCAGGGACTATTACCCTGGAGACATTCGACGAGATCGGTAGGCGAACACCACTCTTGGTCGATTTGAAACCCAGCGGTGATAATTACATGACCGACTTCCACAATGCTGGTGGAATTCCTGCACTGCTACACACTCTCAAGCCACTGTTGCATCTGGATGCAAAGACTGTCACTGGTCAAAGCCTGGGAGAGCTCTTGGAGCAGACGAGATACGTGCCACTCCCGGTCGATAGCCCAGCACAGGTCATTCGGCCGCTCGAGAACCCTCTGTATTCAGCATCGTCGCTCGTGGTGGTCAAAGGCAACATCGCACCACAAGGCGCTGTGATGAAAGCCAGTGCCTCGAAGGACCGACGCCTGCTGAAGCACCGTGGCCGGGCCGTGGTCTTTGCCAATTCGGCAGACATGGCAGAACGGATTGACAGTGCGGATCTCGAAGTCGACGCAGACTCTGTGTTGATTCTCCAAGGAATTGGACCAGTCGGCAATCCAGGGATGCCGGAGGCTGGCATGATTCCGATCCCGCGCAAGCTCGCAATGGCAGGAGTCTCAGACATGCTGAGGATCTCTGATGGTAGGATGAGTGGTACGGCAGGTGGCACGATCGTTCTGCACGTTTCGCCAGAGTCTGCTGATCCCAAGTCAATATTCGGCGTTGTCCAGAATGGCGATGTAGTCGATTTCGACCTGGAGGCTAGGTCGTTGAAAATTGAAGTGAGTGATGAGGAGTTGGCACGACGCGTTCAAGAGAGAAAGAGTCAGATCGAGGGAGAGGTTCCAGAAGCAGGTATGGCTCCATGGGCAGCAAGAAAGAAGATGAGAGGATACCGAGGCCTGTACATGAGGTCGGTGAACCAAGCTGAAGAAGGTGCCGACTTTGACTTTCTGACTGCAGCCGGACCGGCGTAGGAAGTGAGTATGTTTGTGCGAGGAAACTCCTTTCTACCTTAGAGCTTGTATCTTCAATGATTTACTTGATTATGGCTCGCGTCGCGTCGTGGTATCGGCATCTCTGTACGGGTAGCATGTCGTGTTACCAACGAGAACGTTGTTCGCTGGTACGGCTATCTCACCATTGCACGCAAAACGGCAGTGTTCTCAGTGCACGTGATTGATTGCAAGTGAACAAGACAGGACGTGTCGTGTCGTGTCAATGGAAGAAAGTGATGACCCTTTGCGCGATATGTATACCTGCACGCCGGTAAGGCACGGTCCACTTACGTAAGTCCAAGCGTCCAAAAACTCTACCGATGACCACCAGCCAAGGCAGCGCGACGGCAATATGACTGCGTGCCATTGAGATATACCCACAGTCTCTTCCGCAGACATCGGCCTAAAAAACATCTCATCATTGCTGGGCGGTATATTCTGCATTTGGACGCGACGCGACATCGACGACATCGGCTTGGGGCCATTGATCATTGGAGCGACATCATTTCCGGCCCTCTATACCAATCCATTCTACCTAGGACTTTACGACGCGCGACAGACTTAGTGGAGACATACAGTATTTCGTCATTCGGAATCACTCGAAATACTCTTACCGCCCGCCAACATGTATCCTCCTTCAATGGGCTATGGTGGCCTCGACATTGAGGCCATCAGTGGAATTTTAGGCTCCATTTCCATCGCGTGCTGGGTCGTCGTTTTTTCGCCCCAGATCATCGAGAACTACAGCAAGAAATCCGCCGACGGTCTCAGCATTGAGTTCATCATTATCTGGCTGGGTATGTTGAAAATCTAGTCCTGTAAGAATACCCAATGAATCCGGACGTGTCTGACTCTATCAATCACAGCGGGCGACTTTTTCAACATGGCAGGAGGAGTTCTTCAAGGCATCATGCCTACTATGGTACGGTTTCTTCAATTGCAACATAAGTCTCCCACTGACGGACTTGCTCAGATAATCCTTGCCATCTACTACACGCTCGCAGACATTGTCCTGCTCCTGCAATGCTTCTACTACCGCGGCTTCACATTCCGCGACCCGAAACCAGACGCCACCAAGACCAACCACGTCGAGAACGGCAACGCATCAGAGCGTACGCCCTTAGTCGCAGACGGCAGTGCGCGTGGCGAATTGCAGCGAGCCCTCTCGTCCAGCAACACCAACGGCGCCGCCTCGAAAGCAGACCGCACCCGCTCCGAGTCCTCCTACCGCGACCGCTTCAACAGCCTCAACGGCACAATGCTCTCCCCGGCCCAACCCATGCACCCCGAAGACACCAGCGTCTCGGACCCCACCAAACCCACCAAACCACGCACCTGGGCCCAAGCAATCCTCTTCAACAGCACCGCCATCCTCCTCGTAATCATCGCCGGCGTCGCAGGCTACTACCTGAGCCCCTCTCCCAAACCCCACACCCACCACGACAAGCACACCGACGCCGACGACCAAGCCTCCACCCTGCACTTCAGCCTCTGGGGCCAAATATTCGGCTACATCTGCGCCGTGCTCTACCTCGGCTCGCGCATCCCGCAAATCCTGCTCAACCGCCGCCGCCAGTCGACCGAAGGCCTCAACGCCCTGTTCTTCCTCTTCGCCTGCCTCGGAAACCTGACCTTCGTCCTCAGCATCTTCGCCTTCGAGCCGATCTGCAGCAAGCGCTCGCACGGCCATTGGCGCGAGCGCAGCCACTGCAAACCCGGCGAGCACGAGGCGATCTACGCCAGGTATATTCTGGTCAACCTGAGTTGGTTGATTGGCAGTGCTGGGACGTTGGTGTTGGATTTTGCGGTCTTCGCGCAGTTTTTCATGTACAGAAACAATGTGGCGTCGCAGGTGGAGGGTTCGGCCGATGTTGCTACGCCTGTGGATGCGATCCCGAGGACTGTTGATGGGGAGGGGAGGGGCAGGGAGCCGAATGAGAGGTGATGAATGGAGGTGGATGTAAAGCAGGAGTTGTGAGGACTTGGTTTGAATACCACTTCTGGATTTTGAATTGACTAGTTACATTGTACCACTCGAAGATAGAGACGAAAAGTTATGTGATCAAGAACGAATGACAAGAGAGGAAGGTCAGTGTTCGCCTCCGACGCCGTTAAAAAAGGGTTCACGATGGCGTTCAGATGCCTCGAGTCCGATCAAAAAGTATTTCCGAGAAATGGGTGAGAGCGACTGTTCATATCAGCAGCAGCGTTCTCCTCAAATTGCCATCGCACCAACGAGCAGTGTCTAATGGACCGATCGCCTGACATCTCCGGAAGACTCAGGTTCAAAGTCCCGATCAAAGAATGCAGAGTCCAAGGGCGTTGATTGTCCCTGCACAAGCAACGGCAGAAGAAGTAGACGCTGTAGTCCTAGACGACGAAGCCGAGCCGGCCGAAGAAGATCTCGACGACGAGACCGTCATGGTAGAGAGAGTCGAGGCTGGCGCTGCCGTGCTGCTGCTTGACGCAGGCGCTGTGACTGTGATGTAGCTGATCAGAATGCTCACGCTGACGCTCGTTTGGGTTTTGGTGCTGGTGCTTATGCTTGTTACTGCTCCGCTTGTCGAGGGGAGGGTGGTGAACAGGCCTCCGAGCGGACAAGTCAGCACGTCGCCTGCGCCTGTTAAGCAGGAGGTGATTGTAGAGGTAGTGAAGACCGTGGTGGTAGACGGGGTCGAGAGGCGCGGTGTTGTGGTGATGGAAGCCGACCGCAAAGTTGTGGAAGCAATGGCATGGGCAGGGGTGGATGTCGCAGTTTTACCACCACCACCTAGTCCTAGACCAAGCCCTCCGCCGAGAGTCACACCGAGATCGACGCCCAGTGTTGGTTCGAGTCCAAGACTCAAGCCAGACGAGACTCCCAGTCCTAGTCCCAAACCTACGTCCGCGGACAGCGATACCCCGAGAGTGGCAGAGACGCCAGCGCTCAGGATCGGACTGCCGGATGGGCCCAGGACGACGCCGCCACTAACTCCTGCTCCGACCCCGACTGTGGCGGTGGCATCGATGCAGCCGTTGAGTATGTTGCCGCCGTTGGAGCAGGTGGTGATTGGGATACCACCTGATGTCGGTAAAGTGACTATCCCCGATGGTAGCGAGGCCGACAACGATGGGATGAGGGTAGTCGCTGGTAGGGTCGAAGGCAGCGTTCCGCCCGGCAATAGTGACGAAATTACGGACGAAACACCGTTTCCTACGGCTCCAGGCACATAATTGATAGCCCGAATAGCCGTAACGGCCTTTCTGCCGTTTGCAGATAGGAAGGTGCTGCTCACCTCGTTGAAGAGATAACAGGTCCCAGGACCTGCGCCCCTGTCGGCGCCCTCGTAGGTAAACGCCGTGCAGTACTTCGCACCTCCTTCAGTGCTGCTTTGGTCGCATGCTTTGAAGCAGTCGTTGAAACTTGACGCCGCCGGGAAGGATGCGTAGGGAGTCCCGTCCGCAATGCTACTGCAGTTGAGAATGTAACTCAACCCGTTTTCAAGGATGATGCGACCATCGACTTCCGGACATGTGTACGAGACAGCTGTCTGCGAAGGGCCTTGAGATGTTGGCAGGGTAGCGGAGCTCAAGCTGACGGAGGTGAGGGACGGAGCGGAGATGGTGGTTAGCATTGAGAGCGAAGAGGAGAGGCTACTGATGCCTAAGTCTATGCTCGGAATGGACATTGATGGCAGAGATGACGTGATTGAGCGAATATTTGTGATGCTAGCATCGATGGAACCGAGAGAGGTGGGCCCGGAACTCGACTGCAAACCAGACAGAGAAGAGGGCAGGCTGGGTACCAGCGTGATCTGCGAAAGTGAGGTGCCGGTCAGGCTGTTGGTACCAGACGCTCCAGGCAGGAGAGTCGTCATGGAGCCAAGGAGAGATGACATTGAAGTGCGTGGGTTCGTCGCGATTGTGGTCGAGCTCACCACAGGGATGTTACCGGGTCCAATAACCACGGCGCGCTTGGATATTAAGATGACAGTATTGGTGCCGTTGCGTGTCATACCAGCAGACAGAGTGCCCAGTCCGTTGGTGAAAGTGCAAACGCCATCAGTATAAGCGAAGCTTGAGCACAGTAATAGTTCGGAGCACTGGCTAGAGCAGTCGAGGTAGTCGCTTCCCGGTGATGTGGCAATATTGTAGCTCTCAGGGAAGCTGTAATCGCAAAGGACCTGATAGAACGAACCAGTGCTATCCATATACTGCGCGTTGTCGGCTCCTGGGCAGGATAGGTCTGTAGCAGACGCAGATTGGTAGTCGCCATCGGGAGATTCAGATCCAGGGTCGGAATAGAGGAAGCACGTTCCATTAGCAGGAAGATACGATACACTCTGGCAATCCGGACGAAGACCGCAGTAGTCTGTGCAGCTTTGCAGTGAGGATGCCTGATCTTGGGACAAGTAATTGCCGAAACGTCGTGTGCTGCATGCGAGCTGGAACGGTCTGTCATCAGGAGACAGGTATGTGAGACCATCGTCGGCAGGACAGTATACTGTGGTGAAAAGGTTCGGGGTAGGGATAGCGCCAACAGTACTTGTGCTTGTTGAGGAGAGCGTAGAGACACTAAGCAAAGTGATGGGCAAGTTCGTTACCGCAGACACCGAGCTCGGGTTTGTACTCAGTCCAGTCGGTGTCGCGAGAGATGTGCTGGGATCTGTCAGAGGTGCCGACTGCGACAACGTCGGTAAGATCAGAGACTGCGTTAGAGAGTTCGAGAATGGTTCCACGGAGCTCGATATCCGACTGGTCAGACCAGAGGTCTGGGACAAGACTGGCGAGGTCACAGATGCGCTGGGCGCGCTTGACAACGAGCTTGGCTTCGAGTAAGTCAGTGAATCGCGCGGTCTACGCGTAAACATACCATTGTACTTACTTGTAATTTGGATATCGACAGACTGGCAGAAGGTAGATATGACGACGATCTAATCGATGTAGGCGTCCCCAATAAGGTTGTCGGACTGCTCAGCGAAGCATCGAGCATAGATGATGACACCCCTGAGCTGGGCTGATTCAATGAGTTTGATGACAAAGTGACCGACAGAGAAGACGTGAGACCGCCTGCTAAATCACTGATCGAAACGCTGGATCCGACCAGAGTAGGTGCTATCGTGGAAGGTCCTGTATTCAATTGCGAAACAGAAGATAGCGACGATCCAACGGATGGTGAAGTGGCCGAGATACCGATTGAGTTGTATGATGAAGCACCCGTCGGCAGCACGGTCGAAACTGTTGTGATTTGAGAAGATGTTGACAGCGATAGGCTACTACTTGGCAGCCCAGTCGCGATTCCATGTGTGGAGGAAGATATGAGCGAGCTGATTACGCCCACTGAAGGGGAGCTCGATGCCTCGACCGAGGAAACATTGCCAGTGTAGACCGTTACGGTGAGGGGCTCTGGGACAAAGGTGACAGTGACAGCGCTGCAGACTACTCTCAAGGGTCAGTTTCAACAGACGCTGCGCGAATATCGACCATAAGAGCGACTTACCAGACGAAGATAGCTGGGCATTGACACCGGCCCGAGCAAGAATGTAAATCAGGGCAGAATGCCGCAATGGCGTCGTTTGGGAGAATGATCGCATGGTAACGAGAGGTTTGAGGAATCAAGAGATCGTTTCCGTCGCAACGCGGCCGACATTATGAACGCGTGAGTGGGAGATTGTGTTATTGCTGCTACGATACGGTATGGCATGAATGACAGACTTGTCTTCAAAACAAATCTACTATTAGCGACTGAGAGATTGTGTTGTTCATGTGGGAAATGAGAGCCCTAGAGCATAGCCATTGTGTTGGGAAACGGGGATGTGTGTGGCCGACGGAACTGCGGGTAGCATGTGATGTGGTGTGATGTTATGATTTTGACCAACATCAGGAAAGTGACGTGAGAGCAGAATGAACATACGACAGGGGCCATTGAACCCTCCGGACACCCTTCACTTCAGAGTTGTGGTCGAGAAGCTGGTTTGAGAAGGTGATCGTTTGCTGACGAGTTATCAGACACTTCCTCCAGATTTTGATTCAAGTCACCAGTGAAAGCTCGATTTGACAGGTTACCGGTGCCATGATCGAGCCCCGAGCAGCCCGAGCAAGCAAACCGAGCAGTCCGAGCCAGCTGTGGTCCGGAAGGCGCTATGGCCCGTGTTTCGGAGGCCTCTGGAATGTGTTGTCTTCGGCCCGTATGATGTGGCGGTGCGGCATGCCGTGCTCGGCCCATCGATGGACGGTCTGGATTCATGCGCGGAGAATGTAAGGCGGAAGCAAATCGGAACTTACATAGGCCGACGTCGCAACCGAGTGGCCCGATCGCTGAGCCCGATCTTTGACAAGTCCCGGCATGGTGGTTACACGGCATCTACATTCCTGTGGCAGTCTGGCAGATATCTGTGATCTCACACGGAGGTCCGTGATATCAAAATCCTACCATCAAGCATGCATGATCCGAGTGGCGCCATGCTCACACCAGTTCATACCATCTGGCATGGGAGGCGAGAATGGTGGTGCCGTCCAGTAAGAATTCATCCCTCGATTCTAGTCACCAGTGCCTTCGTCATCCCGTCGAAGATAGGACTTAGCGAGCAAGCCGTGTATTTGTCGACCAAGAGCCCGTCGTCCTTTGCGACTTCAACCTCATTGTTTTTTGCCATGTCTTGGCCTTCCACCACTGTGCCCTGCGGGTAGACCGGCCTCTTGCCTTCTTCAATCAGGCGAATGAACATCGGGTCGATAGGTACACTTCCCATGAATGGCACCTCGAACTCTTTTGCCATGACCTCTCCACCGCCTTTCGAGAAGACGTTTGTGCATTCCGAGCAATTCGGGCAAACAAATCCAGCCATATTTTCAATCACGCCCAAAATTGCGACATTCGTCTTGCGACAAAAGTTGATCTCTTTCCGGACATCGCTGATACTGATGGCTTGTGGGGTGGTGACAATGACAGCGCCCGCAAGCTGCTCCGGCGTAGCTTGTTTGAGTAAAGTCTCGACCAGCGAGATGTGTTCATCGCTCGTGCCGGGCGGTGTGTCGATGAGCAGGTAGTCCAACGCGCCCCAGTGGACGTCTGTAAGGAACTGTCGCACCATAGCAGTCTTCTTCGGTCCACGCCACACCACTGCGTCACCTCTGTTGGCCAGCAGAAATCCGAGCGACATGCAGTGTAGGCTTCCCAGCTCTTTGCCCTCGCTATCATGCGCGTCCGTACCCAAGGCCTTCCTCGCGTCGTGTACAGGAACGGGTATCCATCCTCCAGGCGCCTGTTTTACTTTCTCGCTCTCTATTCCGAAGAAGCGCGGAATCGAAGGTCCAGTCAAATCAATGTCGAGCACGCCGACAGAGTGTCCTTGCAGCGAGAGGCTTAGGGCAAGCTGCGAGGTCACGCTGGACTTGCCCACGCCGCCCTTGCCAGAGAGCACGAGGGTGATGTGTTTGATGTCTTTCAGCGACATGGTATGATTGGTGTTTGTATGTGGAAAGGATGGTCCGGTCGAGGGTGATTCACTCGACGACGACAACACCGAAGTCGAGATGATTGCGCGATTGCGTACAGATTAGAAATCACATCACAGCGGGGCGAATCATGAGTAGTCAGCGTGCCGACGTCGGCTTGCCGCCGAAACGAGCCGTTGCCGACGCCGATGTGCATGGGTCCCTTGGTCTGTTTCATCGACTTCACGAAAAAAGGACTCGACGCCAATGGCATAATCCATTCTGTACCATCTGTTTACCATCTACATTTTCGTGGCATAGGACTATCCTTGGTCTGCTACACATATTGTTCCACTTCTAGCAGGTCAGGCATGGGCAGTGTACTGTAATGTTGACCCTTTTGTATATATAGATTTTCCCCTTCTTTTTATCCTGCCATGTCGCAGCCATTTCATGCCGGCGGAGCGGCCACTCTCCTGGAAACACCCATACAATCATTCGCCTTCCTGAGAAGCGCACTCACTACTCGCTTACATGAGCTGGACTTCACTCACTTTGGATCTATCGTCGCCGTCGTCAGCATTGTGCCAGCCGCGTTTCACTTCTTGCAAAACGCATGGCGGTCGGCAGCTACTTGGATAAAGCGATTCTTCATCGCATCGATCACAATTCCGCCGGGCGACCCCTTGAACAGAAGCGTAAGCAGCTGGGTCTTGGAACATGTCGTTGAACCACGCCACATGCGCTTCCAAACCGCTCGGACGGAAATAGGTCGCGATGTCGAAGCCGGCTCCTCACTGAAGAAAACACCACGATCAGTGCAATACTTCCCTCACTGGCGATCTGAATGGTTCTGGCATGGGAGGCGTCTTTTCGGCGTCAGTCGTTCGCTCGACAGCTTCAACGCGGGCATGCAAGACCCGACTTACGACGGTATTGGTGGGGAGGAGTTGACCATCAGCTGTCTCGGCCTCTCAGCGGAACCGATAAGACAATTGATCAACAAATGTCGCGAGATCGCCGACAGCAAGGCACAGTTTTACGTGATCATCTACAGTCGCGACCGCTTTGGAATGTCCTGGAAACCCAAGTACCGCAAACCGCTCCGTCGATTGGAAACCGTCCACTTCGACGACCGCATCAAACAAGGCTTGCTCGCAGACATCCGCAACTATCTCGATCCCAGGACCAAGAAATTATACCAGAGTCGCAGCATGCCTTACCGCAGAGGCTACCTCTTTTACGGCCCTCCCGGCACCGGCAAGTCGTCCCTCTCCACCGCTATCGCCGGCGAATTCGGTCTTGACTTGTACGAAGTCAAAGTGCCCAGCATTGCCAACGACGGTGATCTCGAGCAGATGTTCCAAGAAATCCCGCCCCGTTGCATCGTGCTACTGGAGGATATTGACGCCGTCTGGACTGGCGGCAACCGAGAGCGACCTACATCTTACAACAATGACAGTGCAAGCGAACGCTCTGCTACTCCAAGTCTGTCAAATGTCACACTTTCGGGTCTGCTGAACGTTCTCGATGGAGTGGGATCGCAGGAAGGCAGACTGGTCATCATGACAACCAATAAGCCCGAACAGCTCGACGCCGCCCTCACCCGCCCCGGCCGCATCGACTTCAAGCTGTACCTTGGAAATATCACTCGCTCATCTGCCGAGCAGATGTTTATGCGCATGTTCTCGCCGGATCTCCTAAGCTGGGCACGACAGACAGGAAAAGCACAAGATGCGGTCGCCAACGCGGGTGTCAACAGCAAGTCCGACATTGACGCAGATCCCCTCGATGCCCATGTCTCTCTCGAGCAACTACGCATGCTAGCCTCGCGATTCGCTTCCGAGATCCCAGAAGATACCTTTACCCCGTCGCAGCTGCAAGGTTTCTTCCAGCTTCACTTGGGCGATGTCATGCAGGCCGTGGCCAGCATTGGGGAGTGGGTCAAACAGGAGATGCCCGCTCAGAAGACCGAGAGATTTCTCGAGGTTTACTGACTGGACGCGTTGATGTACATCTATTGTAAAACATGGGGCTATTTCTCTTTTATCTCTTTGCGCTTTCTTTCTGGCGTTTCTGGTCGGTTCTGTTGGATAAGGGGTTCTTGGACAGTGTGTACTATAGCGTCGCGGATGCAGCGTATGAGTTGCAAGTTGTGTGTTTTTGGGGTATGGATACATCTAGATGGGAAACGCGAGCATTGGCGGCCGCTGGTCATGTAAACATTGTACTGTATGTATTTACTCGCACCCACCATTCTTTCTAACAAAACCATTATGGCTTGTCTACATGAACGAATCGCTTCTACTTCGTAGAAGCTGTTCGTCTGTTGTTCCCACCATCGGTCTCCGGCCTCTCAGCCGTACTTCGGGATTAGATCGACTCGAACTCGTAAGGTAGCACCGCGGAAGACTCTTCTCATAGCTATGGTCGACGAATGGATGTAGCACTCAGCGCGTGCTAGCGAATCTGGGAACTTCTGAGGACTTCGGTGAAGAGCCGTCAACTTCATCACATGTTAGCTTCACTCGCTGGCTTCACTCCACCTTCAACAACAACTTCGACCAAACACGCAAACACGAGTGGAAATGCTCCTCGCAAGATTTCCTCCAGTGATCCACCAGAGGAACCAGCCATCGAACCTGTCCAGGCTGCCCCGAAGAAGCGAGCAAAACCGATTGCAACCAAGGCAGGTGCTAGGACTGCTGCCAGAATGTTGGCGCTGAGAGCTGCGGGTCTGGAGAAACCGTTTCGCTACAAGCCTGGTAGTGAGTGAACTACAGGAAGCAAAATACAATCCATGGTCACTGCTAACAGCTTTCTAGCCATCAATCGTCGCAAGCTCAAGCGAGACGCCGGCCTTGTCCTCGAAAAGACACCCTTCCGCCTGATTGTGCGCGAGATCACAGGGGAGCTACACTCAGAATGCAAGTGGCAAGCCGGCGCTCTGGAGCTTCTCCAGAAGGTCGCAGAAGAAGATCTGGTCCGCCATCTCGGGAGTCAGTATCACCCCTAGTCAATATTATGCGCGTATTACTGACAGGATCCATCAGTGGCCCCACTCGCCGCACACCATGACAAGCGCGTGAACATCAACATGAAGGATATGAGTTTCGTCAAAGTCATGCGCCCGATGTTCGCGGCCGAACGCAAACTTTTCAACAAGATGTGAGAAAGTAGATTGGCGACGGCGGGCGTACTGTTTAGCATAGCCACTGCATTGTATTTTGATCGTCCCCAAACCCCAAACCTCTACCTACCAAGATCTCACAAGTCCCAGCGGGATATCCTCCCGATCAACCCTCTCACTAGCCAACCTCGCCCACTTGCGAATCGTCCTCTCCACATCCTCCATACTGCGGTCAGCATTGACAACAACAACATCGTTCTCCTCGTCCGGATGCCGCCACATAACCTCAAACAACTCCCTAACCCTCGCCTGGAAATCCGTCTGCTCGTACTTCTCACCTCCAAACCCACCCCTCGCCGCCGCAGTCTCAGGGCTAACATCCAAGAAAACGCACAAATCCGGTCGCGGCAATCCAACATCTGGGTGCCGGGCCCACTCCAGTCCTAAGCCAGGCAGTGCTTTGGCGGCCGTGTACACGCAGCCGGAGTAGTAGTAGCGGTCGACAACAACCGTGACGCCCTCTGCAATCCAGCGGGAGATCTGCGAGGCCATTTCCCAGCGGTTCGCCGAGAACAAGAGGTGCACGACGTGGTCTTCGACTTCGGTGGCACCACTGAGGTACGCGTTGAGGATCTGGCCGATTGGCGTGGTGCGGTTGGGGAAGCGGACGTGCTCGACACGGTCGCCTTGGGAGATGAGGTGCTCGACTAGAAGGGCGCATTGGGTCGATTTGCCGCTGCGGTCGAGGCCTTCGAAGACGAGCAGTTTGCCGCGGCGGGAAGGGGTGGTGCTGCGGGTGTCTAAGGGAAGAGTTTGGGTCGAGAGACGATAGGGGCCTTGTTGCGGAGTGCGGTGGGTTGGTTGATAGGTGGCGGCATTTTGTTGTTGGCGGCCTGGGGCGTAGCTTGAGCCTCTGTTTGGGTGGGCGCTGACGGGAGGTGAGAGGGTTGTCGTTGTGGCGATTGACTGGGAGTCTAGTTCGTAGATGCTATGTCTCTGCGGCTCCTGTTGCTGCTCTTTTGGCTGTTGCTGCTCCTGCTCCTGCTCCGATGGAGTTTCTTTGATGTTGTCCATAGCTTTTGTCTTCCAGGCCGAGTGTCCGTCTGACGCAGTTGAGGACCTGATGTCGTTTGTTATTATTTGGGATCATCTGTGTTCGGGAGTTTAGGGCTGTGGGGTACTTTTGCTTGGAATAGTTAATCACATAAGGTTAATGCTGTTCTAATATTAAACTAAACTGAGGCTGAGTTTGGCTGACTGCCTCCGGTGAGATGTGGGGGCGGGGAGGAGTGAGGTTGACTCGACTCGAAGATTGATCGACAATACCTTTTGACTTGCACTTGGCACGATGCCATGGTAGCCATACAACAATGCCCACGTCCACGTCCACTCCAGATCATGGTGACATGTTCACCATCGTCAAGGCCACTGCTGCCACTGCTGCCACTCTCTCACCCCGTCTTGGCCGCCTCTCTCTCCCCGGACGCAATGCTATCGAAACACCACACTACCTAGGATTGACCTCACGCGGCGTGGTTCCACATCTTTCGCAAGACAACTTTGCCCAGCTATCCTCCATCGCAGGTGTCTACGCGGCGCTCGAAGACTGTACGTCCCCAGCAAACGCGCTGCCTCTCGCGCCGACGCGCTGACAAGTCTACTTACACAGCCGTGTGAAGTCATAGAACGAAAGGTCCCTCCTATATACATCTTCAGGCCTACTGATGGATCCCCACCGCTGAGACGATTTATTGCCTTGCCTGCGCCGACACTGCTGGTACTGGGATGCCGACGAACACCTCCTGTGATTGCGCCGCCGGCGACTAGCAATACCAACACTGCGATCGCTGTCGGGACGTCTGTTGGGTTCAAGCTGTTGAAGGCAGAGGAATATGCAGATGCCGTGGAGGGGTTGGGGGCGGACATCGTGTTGGGCCTAGGCGATGTTCCTTTTGGAAGGACACTGGGAAGCAAGAGGGTCGAAAAGGCGACGGATCGAAGCATCGACTGGCTGCAAGGTCACGTTGCTCGCAGGAAAAAGCTTGCAGCACAGGACGGGTTCAAGGGACAAGCACAGCTTTTTGCACCTCTCCTGCCGTTATCTTGCGCGAACCAGCAATACTACATTGACTGCTTGGCTGAAGATCTGCGCAACGACATCTCTGGTCTGGCCATCTACAGTGCGGATACGCTGGGGGATCTTCCGGAAGAGCTGGCAACTCTGCCGCGACTGGACCTCACAGAACCTGCAACTCCATTGGAAGTGCTACGGCAGATTGCCAATGGTATTGACATCGTCACAATGCCATTTATCAGCGCAGTAACAGACGCTGGTATCGCATTGGATTTTGAATTCCCTGGGCCCTCAACCGATTCGTCTGAGATTCTACCTTTGGGTATCGACCTCTGGTCGGCATCTCACGCCACGGATCTCGGTCCTCTCCGCAAAGGTTGCTCTTGCTATGCTTGCACCGACCACCACCGCGCATTCTTGCAGCATTTGCTTGCTGCCAAGGAGATGCTAGGATGGGTGCTCCTGCAAGTCCACAATCACCACATGATAGACCGGTTTTTTGCAAGCATACGGTCCTCAATCGCTGCTGGTACCTTTGAGGCTGACGTTGAGACGTTCTCGCGCCGTTACGACTCGGAGCTACCTGAGAAGACTGGGCAAGGACCTAGGTAGGTTGCTTATCCAGCCATTTGTGGTATTGATCGTATTGCTAACTACGCCAACAGAGTCAGAGGCTACCAGTTCCGCTCTGAAGGACCCGGTGAAGCGAAGAAGAACATCGCTCCGTTCAACGTATACGACAACAGTGGTGTTGAGACACCTGTTGCTCCAGAGGCGAACGAAAATGCTGGGGAACTGGAAGGGAAGGGTTTCGCTGAGAAGCAGTGATGATGCTCCCTTTAGCTTGACGTTCGTCATGTTGAAGCAAAAGCGTGAAGAAATGTTGGCATGTCTATCGAATGATCAAAACATCTACCATATTATCAATGCATTGAACATAGCCTTAGAAATGATATTTGTCGCTTTCTGGCAATGGTATCTCAGCGGGACAATCGATTGAAACCGATTAGAACGCCTCAGGTAGTACGCCAGTGGGCGATGGAGACAAGTCAAAGGTGAACATCTCTCTCGGCGGTAGTATAACATTAAGACTTTCTGGCATCTGAAAGATGCGACAGGTATCATTACGATCGTTGTACACGGTCTCATGTCTATGCCAATCGTGTAACATTTCATTGTTCTTATCGATCGTTATCGCAAGCCCCGCGCTCGAAGTGACTCGCAAAGCAACTGCCGACGATCATCGCCTCGCATGCCATGTGGAACGCTCGACTTTCTTTCTCCGACTTCGCCATGCGCCAAACACTTGTGATTCCCTAAACCTCACTCCTCCACCCTTTTCTTAGCAGCATCTCACTGCTAAACGCACACATACAACCACAATGGATCGGATCCACGAGAAAATCGCGGCTCTGCCGCCTAATGCAAACTACTTCTCCCTCGAATTCTTCCCGCCCAAAACCGCCCAAGGTTTCGCCAACCTGCACGCCCGTCTGGAGCGCATGGCCCACTCGCTGCGCCCGCTCTTCGTTAATGTCACCTGGGGCGCCGGCGGTAGTACGAGTGACAAATCGCTGGCTCTCGCCGAGTTGACTCAGCGTTCGCTCGGTCTGACCACGTGCCTGCACTTGACTTGCACCAACATGTCGCGGAGATTGATCGACGAGGCGCTGGAATCGGCGAAGAAACTGGGCGTCAGAAACATCCTGGCTCTGAGAGGCGATCCTCCGAGGAGCGAGGAGTACCGGGACGACAGTGTCGAGGGATCTGGGGAGGATGACAGTAACAAGGACTTCACATGGGCAGTGGATTTGGTGCGGTATATCAGGAAGCAGTACGGCGATTACTTCTGTGTTGGTGTCGCGGGATACCCTGAGGGCCACTCCGATCAGTCGCATCCCGAGCACCAGTCGGTAGAGAACGACTTGCCTTCGCTGGTAGAGAAGACGCAGGCGGGAGCGGATTTTATCATGACACAGCTGTTCTACGACGTCGACGCATATGTGCGGTATGAGAAGAGGTTGAGGGAGCATGAGAGCGGAGCGTTCAAGACCATTCCTATCATCCCTGGTCTTATGCCGGTGCAGAGTTATCAGATCCTGAGGAGGACGACAAAGTTGAGTCACGCAAATCTGCCCGAGGACATTCTTGCGAGACTGGATGCGGTCAAGGGAGACGACGATGCTGTTAAGAGAGTTGGTGTGGATGTCTTGAGCGAGATGGTCGAGACGATGAGGACTTCCATCCCTGGAATTGGCCCGAGAGGCTTCCACTTCTACACGCTCAACCTGGAGAAGGCCGTCGCTAAAATTCTTGAGCGCACCAACTTGATCCCGCCTTACAAGCACACAATCCTGGGTGCCGACAAGATCGCCGCCGTAGAGCACGCCATTGCTGAAGAAGAGACCGACGGGTCCGCGATGGTCGAGAACGGCACTCCCAGACGCAAGAGCAGACGCATGTCCTCGCAGATTAACGCCCAGCCTGGTAACCGCGTCATTGTATCCCGCGACAGAGCCTCTTCTACCAGCTCCAGCCGTCGCGCCGCCCTTGAAGCCCTCGAAGACGAAGCTGGCGTCCCAGCCGAGAAAGTCGACTCCCGCGTCCACACACTCGCCATTTCCGGTGGTCAGGGCGAACTTGGCCGTGAGGCAACATGGGACGATTTCCCCAACGGTCGTTGGGGTGATGCTCGCTCTCCCGCCTTCGGTGAGATCGACGGTTACGGTGTGAGCTTGCACGTGAGCATTCCCGACGCCACACGTCTGTGGGGCTACCCTGTCGACACTGGCGACATCAACAACATCTTCCGCCGTCATCTGGAAGGCCAAATCGACGCCATCCCCTGGTCTGAAGAAGGCCTGTCTCCCGAAACTCTTACTATCAAACCACAATTGCTTGCCCTCATAAACAAGGGCTGGTGGACCGTCGCATCACAGCCATCAGTGAACGGCCTGTCCAGCACCGATCCTGTCTTCGGCTGGGGTCCCAGCAACGGTCGTGTCTTCCAGAAGCCCTTCGTAGAACTCTTCCTGCCCGCCTCAGACTGGAAGCGTCTCAAACCGATCCTCGAAGCCGACGACCAGATCACATACTATGCTGGTAACAACACAGGCGCCTTCGAGGCGTCGGATGAAGAAGCAACCTCGGTGGTCACGTGGGGGGCGTTCACTGGCAAAGAGATCGTCACCCCGACCATAATCGAGGCTGTCAGCTTCAAAGCCTGGCGCGAGGAAGCGTTCGGCATCTGGGCCGAATGGCAGCGCGTTTTCCCGCCCGGGACAGCTTCAAGCAAGCTACTCGAGAAGGTCAGGAAGGACTACTGGCTCGTGAGCATCATCCATCATGGCTTCCTGGAGGAAGGTGCGCTTTGGAACGATTTGATCGCTGCTTGAAGGGTGGAATTCAAAAAAAAAACTCAGCGGGAGTCCTTCGGCGTTAGGCTATGGAAAGATGCATTGACGAACGGATTGGTGGGTTGGTTTGATGAATATGGGCATAGGATGGGGTTGCATACAGCGCAGGCGTTTTTTCTTCTCAAATTTGAACGATCGTTCCGGTACGCATTCGTTTTCGAAATCTTTGACGTTCTGGCAGGTTGTGTGATATGGGCATATAGATCTGTCTACATGCTGCCACTGATCTTTCAAAGACGACCACTGACGTTATTGTGCCAAGTTTCTGACTTTGTCGTAAATTGAGGAGAGCATACCAAAAACACCACCACAGGAGATGGTGTATCCCAACGAGAGATCCACATTGGAGACATGCTCTCTGACTGGCGAAGTCACATCTTCGATGCACCAAGGCCGATAATATTACCTTATACAATAACTGCCTCTCTCCAACGAGATATCAAAATCAGAAATGTGATCTCTCGCTGGCGGAGTTGCCTTTTTGTGCCTGCGAGGTTGCTGATATGAGCGTATATCTTGTGGCTAGAGATGCATGCCTGGCTTGCTAGAGAGGTGTGGCCGAACAACATCATCAACACAGCAAAGTACTTTGCTTTTGGCTGTCGCAGTTTTGCTGCTGCGGAATAGAATAGAGGCCTTGGAGTATGCCTGCTCTGGTCCGGCACGCTTCAATCCCGTCCAGATCACCAAGTCTGAGAGAAAAGCAACCGAGACTCAGCAATCAACGAACCGAAGAAGCTTGTCTGCAGGAGAAATTCCGATTGGGAACTCGAAGTAGTCTAATGAACACACTGTTGTACATTTCTTTACAATTCCCACCATTGCTGTCCGTAAGTCCGGCACATGAGTAAAAACAGACGGGCTCGGTACAGCTCTTCCGTAGCGACAGCGCTCGCCACTTCATCTTCATGCAAACTCCCTCTATTTCTTGCTACCCTTCTTGCCACCCCTGCCCATAGCCCTCCGCTCAGCGTTGTTCGCAATCCTGACATTGCGCTTCCGCCAAGCAGCGAAACGGTCTCCGGGCACGAAAGGCTTCACCATCTGTGCAGTCTTGCTCCTCTCAGCAGCGCGACCGATCTCCCAGTTGGCCTGGCGGTACTGGTACCCGGGCCTCAGGGTCAACTTAGAGTCCACAACCTCTCCGGTGCCCGTCTTCTTGATCGTCTTGATTCCTCTACTCTCGTTGGGGACGTCTCTGATTGTCGAGGGCTGGGCTGCACCCATCTCTGCGTTACCGGGGAGGCCAGTTTCGGGACCGGTGATGAGGTCGCCCGTCTCCTGCTCGACGTATGTTTCGGGCATCTGGTATGCGAGTCGTCCAAGTTTGCGGCGGGTGACGCCGTTGACTGGTGCGGGGAGTTGTTGCGTTTTCTCGAAGACGATTCCGATGTATTTGCGCTTGGGGTGGCGCGCGGGATCGCGGTAATAGCGGACGTAGCCTGGTTGTGCAGCGTGAATTGTGTGGTCGCGGCCCTGTTGGGAATGAATCAGCCTTGTCCGGCGTGTTATATTACATTTCCTAAACATACCATGCTGCAGTTGTCGCCGGGGAACCAGAGTGTGCCTCTCTGCTTGAACAGAATGTTTCCAGGCACCACGTATTCACCACCGGACTTCTTCGCTCCCAATCTCTTTCCTGCTCCGTCTGCCGCCTTGTTTGCTCGTCCCTGTGCTTGATGGGAAGCGTGCCTCCTCCATACCTGCGATCCTGTTGCGGCGGGTGTGGAGATGCGCAGACCGGAGAGGGCGGATTCCAGGACTGCGAGGGTCGCCATTGAGGGCGCTCGAGGCGCGACGGAGAACATTGGTCGAGCAGGGAATGGCATGGTGTGTGTGTAGCTGTACCTGTGCAGGCCAATAACTTCCAACTCCGCGCCCTTGTCGTCGCCGGCCGCGATGAAGTTCACGCGGAAGGTTTGCTTGGCACGGAGACCTCCGCCCAATGCGGGACAACTGTTGACGGTATTATTGCCTGGGATCGTGGATACAGTCGCATAACTTACTACAAACACGAACGAGGACTTGCGATTGCGACGAACTGGACGGCCGTTCAGACTGTACAAAGATCAAATACGACCTCGAGGCCTCCTTCAACAGCTGTCAACAACTCACCGCTGCAACACCTCGACAACTTAACCCTATTGACGAACCCATAACGAAGTCCAACTTGACGACCCTTCAATACTTGCAACCCGCGCAAACACTCTCAACCCCAGTGAGGCCATAAGGCCGATCCGCACCCAACATGGCTTCCGCCCTCTTCTTCCTCGATCTCAAGGGCAAGACCCTCCTCGCCCGCAACTATCGCGGTGACATCCCCATGTCAGCCGTCGAGAAGTTCCCGATCCTCCTCTCAGAAGCAGAAGATGAATCGTCGTCGGTACCGCCCTGTTTCTCCAGCGAAGGAATCAACTACCTATACATTCGACACAACAACCTCTACCTCCTAGCCCTCACCAAGCGAAACTCCAACGCCGCGGAAATCCTGCTGTTCCTACACAAGATCGTTGAGGTCTTCACCGAGTACTTCAAGGAGCTTGAGGAGGAGAGTATCAGAGACAACTTTGTCGTTATCTACGAGCTGTTGGACGAGATCATGGACTTTGGACACCCGCAGACGACGGAGAGCAAGATCTTGCAGGAGTACATTACACAGGAGAGCCATCAGCTGCAAGTACAAGCTCGACCACCGATCGCTGTCACCAACGCTGTTTCGTGGAGATCGGAGGGTATCAGGTACAGAAAGAACGAGGTGTTCCTCGATGTCGTGGAGTCGCTCAACCTGCTGGTCAGCTCTACTGGCAATGTTCTACGATCGGAGATTCTGGGAGCTGTCAAGATGAAGTGCTACCTGTCAGGTATGCCCGAATTGCGGTTAGGGTTGAACGACAAGGTCATGTTCGAGGCTACGGGGAGGAACACGCGTGGCAAGGCGGTCGAGATGGAGGATGTCAAGTTCCACCAGTGCGTGCGGTTGTCGCGCTTCGAGAGTGATCGCACCATCTCCTTCATCCCGCCTGATGGCGAGTTCGAGCTCATGTCATATCGTCTGAACACACAGGTCAAGCCGCTCATCTGGGTGGAGTGCATCGTCGAGTCGCACTCTGGAAGTAGAATAGAGTACATGCTCAAGGTATGTGATGCTGCACTGCGTAAAATCGTCAAACACTGTACTGACAATTGTCCAGGCAAAAGCACAATTCAAACGCCGCTCAACAGCCAACAACGTCCAAATCTCCATCCCCGTCCCCGAAGACGCCGACACGCCCAAATTCCGCACCAACATCGGCTCGGTGCACTACGCGCCCGAAACAAGCTCGATCGTGTGGAAGATCAAGCAATTTGGCGGCGGCAAAGAATTCCTCATGCGTGCTGAGCTAGGCTTGCCCAGCGTGCGAGGCGACGATGAGAAGGGTGGTGGAATGATGGGAGGCTTCGGTGGCAGCATGGGTGGCGTCGGAGGTGGCGGAAAGGCCAAGCGACCCATCGGCGTCAAGTTCGAGATCCCTTACTTCACGACGTCTGGAATCCAGGTTAGGTACCTCAAGATCATTGAGCCGAAGGTGAGTTTACTTCATGAGTGTGTCGCTTTGGAGTACATGTGCTAATTTCGATCTTGCAGCTACAATACCCGTCTTTGCCTTGGGTGAGGTACATTACTCAGAGTGGCGATATTGCCGTACGGTTGCCCGACGTGCAATAAGAACGACGAGTGGATGGATGGATGGATGAAGCTTGGCGCCACGAAATGTTACAGAAATTCTTCTTCTTTTTCTTCTTTTTCCCACCTTCTTTTGGCGAGAGCATGGCGATGGCGTATTGGAATGTATCACAGAGAGGTGTGATAGCCCGCGCCAGTGTCATCGATTTGGAGGGCACGAACACGTGCTTGCATGTGCTCGCTGGCCTCATGGAAAAGATGATTATCAAACGAGCTTGATGTGCCTGCGAGGTGTTTGCATGCTTGCATGCCACAGGAGCACGTGTCTGGACCGCCGAACGTGAATTGGGTGACGAGGCGAAACGCCAACGCGAGACGAGGCGTAGGGGATGAAAGGAGAGATGAATAGGAGCTTCTTCCGTTATCTACACACCCTCACAACGATTCGCTGGATGCAGTATAGGGTAGGTATCAGGAGATTTGCGGCGCTATGTATCACGTTGTTTCAAGGAGGAGCAATAAGGATTAAGCGTACGAGGCTATGGCAGTTTCGGGGTTCCTTGGCACATGCAATAGAAGCGAGGAGCTATCGGCACATGTTCTGCACGCTTGACATGTGAGGTTGTTGATGTAAGCAGGATCGTCAGTGCGTCATGCATGCTGAGAGTGTTTTGATTGCTGTTTTGGGTTGGCTTCTGGAAAAGCCGTTGTCGGTAAGCGAGAGTGGAAGTGCTGGAAGCTTTCGAAGTAGAAGACGATTGATAGCGTCACAAGTCTCACACAACGGTCAGCACATGCAAGCAGCAGCCCCCCGCCAAGCAACAAAGAATAAAGAAACCGGTCGAGTGTAACCTACCCGCCCTCGCTCTACCAATAACATCGTCGCCATCGGTCACATCTACACCTACAGTACACAATTTTAGTGTATATATCAATATCTACGCATACAATTATCCTTGACCCCTTCCTTGGTTCACGCGCGCACCAAACTCCAAGGAAACAAGAGCATCGACGCCAGGACACCCCGGCGCGCGCCCAACGAATCGTTAGGTCAGGCCAGGCTAGCAGAGCTCCAGAACGAGGCAGTGCTCGACAAAGTTCGCCGGCACCAGCAGCAGACACGCTCACCCTCATCATACTACTGTCCTCGCCTCGACCATACCCTGCTGTCCTGTCCTGTCCGAGCAATCAAATCACGGCGCCGGCGCTGTAGCCGTGTGCAGACTTCTGAGCAAGCCACATCGGATTCTTTCTCTTGCGCTTCTGCTCTGCTCTATTCTGCTCTCTACCGACTCTGCTCTGCCTGCGCGAACCGCTGTACCCACCGCAGGCGTGCACTATGAATTATCTCGCTTGATCTACGACCTCTCCGCTGCAGTTATTCCCCCAGTCGCAAACCCGAACCCACACATCGATCCACGATGCCCGTCGCAAATATGATCCAGCCTCTGCGACAGGCCTGGGATTGGTCGAAGGAGCGGCTGCCCTTTCCATTCCGCCTCGGAGTGCCACACTTCAACTTCATCATGGTCCACTATCTCTACATGATCGGCTTCATAATTGCGACCTCGATCATGCTGTATCCTGCTGGCTTGATGACCTACACCGATGCACTATTCTTCGCCGCCGGAGCATCTACCCAATCCGGCTTGAACACCATTGATGTCAACGCACTCTACCTTTACCAACAAGTCGTGCTCTTACTTGTCGCATGCGTCTGCAATCCGATCTTCATCAACACCGTGGTTGTTTTCATCCGCTTGTACTGGTTCGAGAAGCGATTCAAGCACATCGTGAAGGAAGCGAGAGACTCGCGGAAGACTAGGACAAAGAGTAGGACCAGAAGCGAAATGATCCCAGACGAAAATCCAAGGAGAATGGAGGCAGGCGTCAACGGGAGGCCGATCACGGTCTTGCACGACACCACGAAACCGAATGGCATGAGCTCAAAGACCGCAAGTGCAAAAGCAAAAGAGCAGGAGATGCTGGCTGCTGAGAAACTTGGTCTGGATATCAGCTCTAGGAGTGCAACTCCGTCCCCTCCGAACGCCACTCAAAGGGACAGTGACAAAGACCATGCCCATGCGGTTGAACACAGTCCTCATGACTTCGCGATCATGGACGACGACGACGACGATGACGAGAACGCGGATCCGGCATCTCGAAAAGACAGCGCACCTCACCATCTTGGTCTGAGCCCTATGCTCTCTAAAAGAAGCGAGAAAGCGGATGCGGCTGTTCAACAAGACGATCCGCCTCACCACCTTGGGCTGAGTCCTGCGCTTGCAAACAGGGACATCATGTTCGCTGATGAATTGCCCAAGCCACGGCCCTTGCGACCCAGCGATTCCTCCGACGATGGTGTTGGAGGATTGCGAGATGTCAGACAGCACATTGCATTTGTTCGCCAACAGCAGAAAAAGCGCAAAGAAGGTGGAGGTACGCTTCGCATTCCTGGGCCTCGCGACTTTGACCGTGGCGAAATTCCCAAGACTCTCGACGATCCCAATGAAGATGACCTTCAGCGCCAACACACGAAGAACACACTGCGTAGCAAAGCAAGCTCACAGTCGCGTCACAGTGATTCGCGTGGCGAAGATGAAAAGATGAACGGCGACGATCACCCGGTCAGGCGTGGTATCACCATCGATGTGCCGGAGCACCCTGCCCACCGTGAGCGTGAGCAGACCATGCAAGACGTGCAGGAAGAAGATGACGAGGTCGAAGAAAGTAGATTCGGCCTTGGTAGGATTGCAAGCCACCTCAGGCACCGCCGCCAAAGATCTCTCGGCGTGAACTTGGGTGACAGGAAGAGTACGTTCGCTCGCACGTTCAACACCCTGACTACGATGCGGACTAGGGACAAGATCGATGATCCCATGCCGTACCTCAGTTGGCAGCCCACACTTGGGCGTAACAGTGCATTCGTCAACCTGACTGAAGAGCAGCGAGAGGAGCTTGGAGGAATCGAGTATCGTGCTTTGAAGACCTTGGCCAAGGTGCTCATTGCATACTACGTTGGCTTCCATCTCTTCGGCATGGTCATTCTACTGCCTTGGATAATGCACACTGAGCCCTGGCGCGCCGTTCCGATTGCCAATGGAGTGGCGCCGAGTTGGTGGGGTGTCTTCACACCTGCGTCGATGTTCACAGATTTGGGCTTCACTATCACTGCCGATAGCATGCTCAGCTTTCAGACTGCCATCCTGCCTCTACTACTCGGTTCTTTCCTGATCATCATCGGTAACACTGGATTCCCTTGCATGTTGAGATTCGTGATCTGGGCTACCTCAAAGTGCGTCCCCGTAGAGAGCTCGCTGTGGGAAGAGCTGCGATTCCTGCTGGACCACCCACGACGCTGCTTCACACTGCTGTTCCCATCAAAGGCCACCTGGTGGCTCTTCTGGATTCTTGTCCTGCTGAACGGAGTCGACCTGTTCTTCTTTATTATCCTTGACTTGGACGACGAGACTGTGACTCACTTGTCGCCAGGTTATCGTGTCCTCAATGGCTTGTTCCAGGCCACAGCGACCAGAACCGCCGGTTTCTCTTCCGTCAGCATCGGAGATCTCCATCCGGCAGTCCAAGTTAGTTACCTGGTCATGATGTACATCTCCGTCTTCCCAATCGCCATTTCCGTTCGCCGCACGAACGTATACGAAGAAAAGTCACTGGGAATCTGGGGCGGAGAAGAAGCCGACGAGCAAGACCAGTCGTATGTGGGACAACATTTGCGACGCCAGCTGTCTTTCGATTTGTGGTATCTCTTCCTGGGCCTCTTCATCATCTGCATCGTCGAGGGTCCAAGGCTGCAAGACACAAACGAGGACGCATTCACCATGTTCAGCGTGCTGTTCGAGATCGTGTCAGCATACGGCACAGTCGGCCTATCGCTCGGATACCCAGGCGTGAACACAAGTCTCTCCGGGCAGTTCAAGGTCATCAGCAAGCTGATCATCGTCGCCATGATGTTACGCGGCCGTCACCGCGGTCTCCCTTACGCCCTCGACCGCGCCATCCTCCTCCCCTCGGAACACTTGCACAAAAAGGAGGCCGAGGAAGCCACCCGCAGACACCAGCGCCGCAACAGCATGTATCCGGACGGCGACGAAGACAACGACACTCTTGGTCAAATGTCCCCGCAGATGCGCCGCAACCGGACCTGGGAAGACGGTGATCTCGACGAAAGCGGACTCCCCAGGCAACATTTGGCCATGCAAGGCATCGACCCGATGCGGGTCGATTCTGACGGTCCTGTCATCGGGCGCCCGAGGACGCGCCGAGGCAGCGGTTTCAGCACTGTCAGCAAGATGGAGCGCTTCCAGCAGGAACGAAGACATACGCGGAACCTTAGTCTGGGCCGTTTTGTTGCTAGCGGTCTGGGAGCTGGGCCGACTTTCTCCAAACATGAGTGAGAACGGACGGAGATGTTGGTGTATTCCGATTTTTTGGTTTCTGATTTCGTGGAGCCTTTGTCGTTTTTCAAGCGAGCGTCTTGTTATATATCTCTCTTGTGGTGGGGTTTTTTCGTACTACGCAAGCCGGACCAACAGATCATTTGACGGCGGATAGATAAAGCTACAGTGGTGTGATATATAGCATGGGAAAATGTACTTTTTAGCTGCATGCGAGCTCAGTTTTGAGCTCTCTCTGTGTCTCTCGAACCCTGTTATCTCAATGTTGGGATGTCCGTTTGGCGGTTGTTTGTGTCAAAGTGTGGACGTCGGCATGTGCAGTACTTCTGAGATGGGTTAGGGTAGACGACTTCATCTCCTTAAAACGATCTCGCCTCACGTGGTCCCAGTATAAAGACCATTTGATTACAGGTATATATTGTCTCTCGCTCGTAGATACATACCGTAGCGTTCCGATCCTCCTAGCATCGAGGTATGGTTGTTGTCGTCGATGCCACTTTATCCATGACAACCCCAACCCTAACCCTCCGTCTCACAAGATGATGGACATGATCGTCCGATGGTCAATCAATATTCGAATCAAAACCAGATCACAGTGTCACGATTTTGAAGTATTTGAACACTAAGGCTTACTTAGCTCACACATTCATTCTGAGCGATCGATTACATGGAAGCAAAAGCAATCGGCACATGCATGCACAAACATGGCTTCCCCACACAACGGTTAAAGCTCGGCAGGATGCATCATCGCGAGAAGTCAAAAACAGTCAATTCTCAATTTTCTCCATGACTGCGACCTAGTTATGTAGGATATTAAGGATTTGCTCATTGCCGCCCAAGGCGTGAGTGTGTAACCAAATAATCGACCTCAACCATGGCCTCCTCATCACAGGCCGCATACCGGGCCTTTCCAGGCTCCGCAGCCTTTTCCGATTTTCGTCTCAATCGGCTGGCATCCGCCATCGGAGCGAAGAAACTCCAGGCCATCTGGGTGCACTATGTTGCTTCCAAGCAGGAGCTTTCCACTGAGCAGGTTTCGATTCTTGACCAGTTGCTCGAGTACGGCGCGTACCCGGATTCCACCGACGAGCTGTACAGCGCTTGCGTGAAAGCCATTAAGAATGGCAGTGGCGCGGACAATCCCAACACTCTTCTGCTTTATGTCGCCCCGAGACCTGGTACCATTTCTCCCTGGAGCTCCAAGGCCACCAGTATTGCTCAAGTCTGTGGTCTGGGTGACAATGTCAAGCGTGTTGAGCGCGGCATGCTTTTTGCCATTTCTTTCGATGGCCCCGTTCCGACAGAGGGTGTCTCGAACCCGGATTCGTTACACGACCGAATGACCGAGACGTTGAGCTCGGAATCGCCAGACTTCCAGACCATGTTTGCACAGCTCCCGCCTGCGCCTCTGGAGAGGGTTGAGCTTCTGCAGAGCGACAAGGCTGACCCGCGCGCTGCTCTTGAGGAGGCGAACAAGACTCTTGGTCTGGCTCTCGATAAGAACGAGATCGACTACCTGATTGACGCCTACACCAATCAGCTCAAGCGCAACCCGTCTGATGTCGAGCTTTTCATGTTTGCCCAGGTCAACTCGGAGCACTGCCGTCACAAGCAATTCAACGCCGACTGGACGATCGATGGCGAGAAGAAGCCCCGCAGTCTGTTCTCCATGATCCGTAATACGCACAAGGTGCACCCCAAGTATGTCATCAGCGCTTACAGCGACAACGCTGCTGTGATGCAAGGTGAGGAGGGCGCCGTCTGGGCTCCCAACGATGCGACTGGAGAGTGGACGCAGACCAAGGAGATGGTCCACTATCTCGGCAAGGTCGAGACTCACAACCACCCGACTGCCGTTTCGCCTTACCCTGGTGCCGCTACTGGGTCTGGTGGTGAGATCCGCGACGAGGGCGCTGTTGGCAGAGGTTCTAAGCCCAAGACTGGTCTTGCTGGTTATTCCGTCTCGGATCTGCTCATCCCTGGTCACAACCAACCCTGGGAACTGGACGTTGGAAAGCCTGCTCACCTGGCAAGTGCCCTCGACATCATGCTCGAGGCGCCTATTGGAAGCGCTGCTTTCAACAACGAGTTCGGCCGTCCCTGCACGACTGGTTACTTCCGCACTCTGACCACTAAGCTTCCCATCTCCGAAACTGAGACCGAGTTGCGTGGATACCACAAGCCCATTATGCTTGCAGGTGGCGTTGGTACCGTTCGTCCTCAGCATGCTCTCAAGGAGCAGGGTCTGGTCAGCGCTGGCGCCCACTTGATCGTTCTTGGCGGCCCTGCTATGCTTATTGGACTTGGTGGCGGTGCAGCTTCTTCCATCCAGTCTGGTGAGGGCAGCGTCGACCTTGACTTCGCCAGTGTCCAGCGTGGCAACGCCGAGGTCCAGAGACGTGCTCAGGAGGTCATCAACACTTGCACGTCTCTCGGCGCCGACAACCCTATCCAGCTCATTCACGACGTCGGTGCCGGTGGTCTGTCCAACGCTCTTCCTGAGCTCGTCGAAGATGCTGGCTTTGGAGCCCGTTTCGAACTCAGAGAGATCGACAACGCCGACAGGAGTCTGAGCCCGCTCCAGATCTGGTGCTGTGAAGCCCAAGAACGCTACGTTATGGCTGTCGCGCCCAACCGCCTTGACCAGTTCATCAAGATCGCTAAGCGCGAGAGATGTGGTTACTCTGTTGTTGGCAAGGCTGTCGAAGACAAGCGCCTGGTGCTGATGGACAGAGACTCCAAGGACGAGCCTACGCCTATCGACTTGCCCATGCCTATTCTCTTCGGAAAGGTCCCGAAGATGCACAGGATCGTCGACTCGAGGAAGCTCGTTCTTCCTTCTTTCGACAGCTCTCTGTCCAAGTACCTTCCTCAAACCGCACCCGGTGAGATCCTCGGCAGCGCTGTCGACCGTGTCCTCGCCCTACCTTCTGTCGGATCCAAGTCTTTCCTCATCACAATCGCCGACCGCACAGTCGGTGGCTTGACCGTCAGAGATCAAATGGTCGGCCCTTGGCAGACTCCTGTCGCCGATGTCTCTGTCAGCGCAACCTCGCTCACAACTGGCATCAAGACTGGTGAGGCGATGGCCATGGGTGAGAAGCCTACGCTTGCTCTCATCTCTCCCGCCGCATCTGCCCGTATGGCCGTTGCTGAGTCTCTCATGAATATTGCCGCGGCCAGCCTGCCCGGTAGACTCAGCCGTATCCGTCTCTCCGCCAACTGGATGGCTGCTGGTAGCCACCCCGGCGAGGGTGCAAACCTGTACGAGGCTGTCGAAGCCATTGGTATGGAGCTGTGCCCCGAGCTTGGCATCAGCATTCCTGTCGGCAAGGACTCCATGTCCATGAAGACCAAGTGGGACGACAAGGAGGTGACTGCGCCTATCTCACTTGTCATCACTGCGTTCTGCACCGTCAACGACCTGAGCAGCACATGGACTCCTGCCCTCCGTCGCCCTGAAGAGGTTGGTGAGACTGTGCTCATGTACGTCGACCTTGCGAACGGTAAGAAGGCCATGGGTGGCTCTGCTCTTGCTCAAGTCTTCGGCCAGGTTGGCAACGAGGCTCCGGATGTCCGTGACACAGAAAACATCAAAGACTTCTACCACGCAGTGGAGCAACTTCACGAGTCGGACATTGTCCTCGCATACCACGACCGCTCCGATGGTGGTCTCTTCACCACTATCGTCGAGATGATGTTCGCCGGCCGTTGTGGAGCCAGCCTGTCGCTGGACAAGATTACCAAGTCTGGCCGCCCTCAGGATCTCATCGAGACCCTCTTCAACGAAGAGCTGGGTGCTGTCTTCCAAATCCGCAAGAAGGACGAGAACCAATTCAGAGGTGTCTTCGCACCTATGACCCCGATCACTATCGGCACCGTCAACAAGCAGCCTAAGCAGGAGCTCTCTATCTGGAACGGCGCAGACTGCGTGTACCGCGCTTCGCGCCAGGACCTCCAGCAGAAGTGGACCAACACATCTTGGGCCATGCAGAGGCTCCGCGACAACCCAGCTTGCGCCGATGCGGAGAAGGAGAACATCAACGACGACCAAGACCCCGGTCTCAAGTACAGCCTTACTTTCAACCCCAAGGACAACATCCTCCCGCCGACATCCTGGGTCACCTCGCAAGTCATGGCCAAGCCGCGTGTCGCCATTCTGCGCGAGCAGGGTGTCAACGGTCAAGCCGAAATGGCCTTTGCCTTCTCCGTCGCCGGTTTCTCGCCCATTGACGTTCACATGACCGACATCCTTTCCGGCCGCGTCAGCCTCGCAGGCTTCGCCGGTCTCGCGGCCTGCGGTGGTTTCAGCTACGGTGACGTCCTGGGCGCTGGCCAAGGCTGGGCCAAGAGCGTCCTCTTGCACGAAAACACCCGCCAGGAATTCAAGGCTTTCTTCGAGCGCAAGGACACTTTCGCCCTCGGAGTTTGCAACGGCTGCCAGTTCCTGTCGCGCCTCACAGACATTATCCCCGGCGCCGAGAGCTGGCCCACATTCGAGCGCAACCTCAGCGAGCAGTACGAGGCCCGCGTCTGCGAGGTCGAAGTCTCGGACGACTCGGCCAATCCCTCCGTCTTCCTGCACGGCATGCACGGCTCCAAGCTTCCCATCGTCGTTGCCCACGGCGAAGGTCGCGCACAGTTCCGCGCCTCCAACGGCGGCTCCACGGCCAAATCCCTCGTCGAGCAAGGCCTTGTTTCCGTCAGGTATCTCGACAACTACGGCAAGCCCACCGAGCGCTACCCCTTCAACCCCAACGGCAGCCCCGAAGGTATCGCTGGTGTCCGCACGCCCGACGGAAGGGTTTTGGCCCTCATGCCTCACCCCGAGCGCACGATTCTCAAGAACTCGGCCAGCTATGCGCCGCCGGAGAAGGTGCAGGAGTGGGGCGAGTTTGGACCTTGGGTCCGGATGTTCAAGAGCGCGAGGAGGTGGGTTGGTTAGAAGGCAGAGTGTGTGGTGATAGACTATGACCGGATGGGATGCATGAAGCTCTACTTTTGTTCTTTTTCTTTCTACTTTAGAAGCTCAACGAGCCAAAAAATGTTACATGTCAAATTACGTTCTAAGCCATCAAGACCGATTCCCTCGTGTTTCAATCCCATAGTGTTACTAACCCTATATAGATGCGTGTGCCTAATGGAAATTCGGAAGAGAAGGAAAACACCCAATTCGGATCCCATCCTAGGGTGATAGAATACAAACAACGCTGACTGACGCAATGCCTCTTCGAACGAAAGTGTAGTGAGTGTTAGGTAGAGCGATCTACCCTTCCCCTAAAGAAACGCAGAGCCGTTAAGTAACGAAGGCCCAGGATATACAAAAAAAAAGAGAGAGAACGAAGACTCAGTAGGATCACCAACAGAGAACAACAACAACAACAACAACAACGACAACGCCATTCAATCCTTTCAAACACGATCGAGGCCGCCAAAACTGAATAGCGCACAAAAGACTAGGGAGGACCAGAGAGAGGTTCAAAAAGCGACCAAAATTAAAAAACTCGGAAAACCCAAGAACAAGCTAATAGGAGGAGAAAAGACAATTCAAAGAAATACGCTTTTCGAAAGCAAAGCGGAATGAAACGGCGACGGAAACAACCCTTTGATCCTCCGCGACAGCCCGACCGACAGCCCAGTCTTCCATCTCCCAGCTTCTTGAAAACCATACCTTCACCATCATCCACAACAACCTTACGTCCCACCTGTCTTCTACGTCTTC